>Ga0187877_1003056_pt1 | contig 14088 bp, 10 predicted proteins | sample June2016WEW_17_1_3_FD_132430 | JGI IMG/M metagenome (GOLD analysis project Ga0187877, IMG submission 132430) | Peatland microbial communities from SPRUCE experiment site at the Marcell Experimental Forest, Minnesota, USA - June2016WEW_17_100 | ecosystem: Environmental > Terrestrial > Soil >... | reverse complement strand
GTTGGATTGCTGAAAACTGATGCCATCCCCGTTATAATTCCGCACCACGCAGCCTCGGATAGTTGTGCCGAAGCCGCGATAAAGGAAGATACCGCCGCCGCGACAGCCATTCAGCGCCACGTTTTCCTGTCTGTTCCCCTCGATCACGAGATCCTCAACCCGCGCCCCCTCGAGGTTGCAGCCACTTATCACGGGGAACACTGTCGCCGCTTGTGCCTTATTGGCCACCATGCAATCGGCATTCAGCGGGGCGTCAAAAGAAAACGTGCTGCCCTTTTGCCCGGTAATGCGCCCCACGGTAGTGTGGAATCCGCCTGATTGGTTGTCCCAGACCGTAATTCCATAACCAACCTTGAACCCCTCGGGATTGGCCACCGTGACCTGTTCCTCGCCGTAATCGCCGTCCAAGGCCAGTGGCGAAGAGACCGACCCCGCCTTGCGGAGAATCGTCTTGCCCTTGGTGCCGCGCACCGTGACGAACGAACGGAGATGTAATGAATCATGCATCAGGAACTCGCCCTCGCCGATTTCCACCATCCCTCCACCGAGGCCCGCAATGTAATCCACCGCCGCCTGCAGAGACCGATTATCCGAGCCGACAATATCCGCATCACGCACACCGACTCTGATGGTGGGCAGCACCTCCATTTTGGCATGCATCGCTCGAGTGAGTTGTTGCTCCGCCGCTGGTGGTCCCGAATAGGGATTTTCCCCCGCGACCGCCAATGGTGGCAGCACCGACAATAGGCTGATTCCGAAAAGGACTTTGGGATCAATCGTGCTTTGAAGCCGCATAAGGATTGTCCTAACCAAGATACCCCGGCCATGCGAAGGAAATCTCCGTTCATAGACCGACGGTGGAGCGGCTGACAAAGCGCAGGGTCCGCTGCCTCAGTCCTCGGAATAGTAATAGACGCAGTGGCGGTAGGGAATAGGCGAGCCCCCCAACTTCTCAGCGGCCCAACCGTCGTTCGCCCAAGTGAGGACCCACCTGCACGACTTCCTGAACGAGATCGCATCCCGACTGCGACAGCGCAGCACCGCCACACGCGAGCCAGCGGCTCCTACCTTCTCATTTCGCAGGACGGAAGTGTACTGGCCGTCGCCCTGTTGCGCTATGAAGCCCCACGAACCGCCATACAAGTCCTCGCTACCCATGGATTGTAAGGTGGGCTTGGTATCGCCGTCGAGGAAGAACTGTTGATCGGCTTCGCAGATCAGTTGGCCGTCCCGGGCCTTCTCCGTTTCGTACTGCAACCAGTGCGCGACAATCACCCCTGCCGTATCCAGCCTGAACATCGTGTTGGGCGTCTTCGCCGACAGGTTTCCCGTGCGATAATCCACCCGGAGATACCCGCTCTCCTTGGGCGCTGCCGCCACCGTGTCGTACGTCAGTTCGAGGTAGCCGACCACTTTTCGGTCGCTCGGATTCTCCACCTCGATGGTCACATGTTTGCGAAAAGGCATCGGAATGCGGAAATTGTGCGACTCCTTTACCTTCGAGAGGAATACCGACGAGAAGTACTGGCTTTTGCACTGAACGTCGCCCAGGAAGTCCATCAACGGCATCTCGATGCCGGCTTTGCCCTGCCCATCATAGAACACGCGGATGATGAGTTCCGCGACCGGGGGCGAACCAAACCCTTCAATGCCATCCGCCGCCATCGCCGAAACATGAATGCTGGTGATCACGCCTGGGCCGTCTGCATCCAGCACTTTGACCTTGGCCTTGGCATTGAGTTCGGGCAGGCCGCCCCAAAAAGCGGTGACACCGTGCGTACTGGCCCTGCCAACCTTTGTGAGTTCTTGCCAGGCTGGGTTGTCTCCTGCCAAAACCGGATCCGCGATAAGGAACAGCATAGTTGCTGCTCCAGCGATGACAAACGCGATGTGCTTGCTCATCATTAGGAAACCTCTGGTATCATGGTTGCCGGAGCTTGAAGGGATTGGATCTGGTGGTCAAGCGGGAGAATCCGGTGTCCGGGAATTTCCCGTCCGCGCAACTCAATAATTAAGACCAGGCGAGGCGTTTTTTGCTCAAGCTGTGGGAAAGTGAACAAGACTCAATGTCGAATACCTCCTGGATCGCCACGTTGCTCCGAGCACTGAAAGAGTGAGTTTCCTTCTGTTCTTAGGGTGTACTCCTACAGAACTTCACCCGGGTCTTCCCGTGGCACATCAACTGCTGAAAGCCGCCTGGTGAAAACAACTGAAGACTTGCTCCTGACTGAGGAGAAGGGCGACGACACCGCTGCCCGTCCCTCTCTGAACGGCTCCAGTCGGCGCGTCCTGCGTGTGTGGATAGTGGACGACAACGCTGACCTGCGCGAACTCTTCGCCCGATTATTGAGCAAACAACCTGGTATCCAGTGCCGGCGCCAGTTTCCTTCAGCCGAAGCCGTTCTGGCTACGTTGGCCGAGGAGCGGCCGCCGGACCTGATTCTCTTGGACATTAATCTCGGCGACCAAAGCGGCTTGTCGGCGATTCAGCCGATCAAGAAACTCGCCCCGTCGGTCAAGGTGCTGATGTTGACCATGTTCAGCAACAGTCACTACGAGGAGGCTGCCTTCCAGTTGGGTGCTAGCGGTTGCCTCCTCAAAAGCTATGGGCTCGATGAAATTGCACAGCTCATTCACGAGGCTCATCGCAACCCCGACGCCCCGGGCTTGTTCCCCACAATGGACCTGGCCGAGGAAGTGGAGTTACGCCTCGAACAAACAGGTGCTCGTGGTTCAAAGAAGCGTTTCAGCCTGTTCGGCACATTGCGGCAACTGCGCGCTGCTCCACGGCGGCAGACTGCGAGTTGAATCAGATTTTGGTAGCTGGGGGCCGCGGCGTGTTTCTGGAGGTCCGCGCCGTGGCCCCTTGTCTTTCCGGGCCAAGCAGCCGATTTCTCGCCAGCGCGCGTTACCCAGCCAAGGAAATCAACCGTTACGCCAGCCGAACGGCCCATGGCCGTTCTAATCGCGCTGAGAACGCTCCGACTGCTCTCTAACCATATGTCCGCTCATACTCCGATGGCGGAGCCTTGCAGGAAGAACCTTAGATCAAGTTGCACCCCTCCTTTCCACGCCCCGCGTCTCTGCCTGCTGGCGCCGCTCGCGGGGCTACGGCTTCTCGATCCCGATCTTCTTCAAGAAGGGCTCCAGCGAACGCTGGCGGCCCAGGAACTTCTCAATGGATACGTTCACATCGCGCGAATCGCCTGGTGCGTAGATCTCGTCGCGTAAGCGTCGGCCAGTGGCGGAGTCAAAGTAACCGTTGGGGGACTTCTCGAAAACCGTCGCCATGTCCGCTGCGATTGCGTCGGCCCAGGCGTAGCCGTAATAGCCGGCGTCATACCCCATCAGGTGCCCGAAGTAGGCGACGAAGGCAGTATCCGGCACCATGGGCAGAAACACCTCGCTGAGGACCTTATTCGACAACGGCAGCGCCTCGGCGGCGTTGCTGTCATGGATTTGCGTATGCAAGGTCATGTCCATCAAGGCGAACGAGAGTTGGCGGCGATAGCGCGTCCCCTCGGTGGCGAGCCTGGCTTCCTTGAGTTTGGCCAGGATATCGGCGGGGATCTTCTTCGCAGGATCGCGGTAGTCTGCGGCGAAGCTATCCAGCACCTTCTTGTCCCAGACCCAATTCTCGAGCATCTGCGAGGGGGCTTCGACGAAGTCGCGCGGGACGCTGGTGCACGAGAAGCGGCCATACTTGGCGCGGGTCATCATCGAATGCATCGCGTGGCCGAACTCGTGGAAGATTGTCTCGACGTCGCTATGCGCGAGCAGCGAAGGCTTGTCCTTGGAAGGGGACGGGAAATTGCATATCAGAGCGACGGTGGGGCGCTGGTATTTGCCGCTGGGCAGCAGCTTGCCTTCGATGAGCCGGAACTGGGCGAAGTGATTGTATTTGCCCTTGCGCGGAAACATGTCGAGATAGAACAACCCGAGCGGCTCGCCGCTCTGGGCGTCGGAGACGGCATAAAGCTGCAGATCGTCAACCCACTTGTAGGGCGGCTCGACGCGCTCGAATTTGAGCCCGAAGATGTTCTGGTAGATGCTGAACATCCCGTCGAGCACTTTCTGATAGGGGAAATAGACGCGCAGTTGCTCGGCATCCACATTATACTTGTCTTTCTTCAACTGGTTGCTGAGGTAACGCCAATCCCAGACCTGCACCTGCGCATTCGCATCGCCGGTTTCCTTGACCTTGATCTGGCGGTACGCGGCTAGCTCGGCGTCGAACTTCGGCTGCAAGCCCGTCTTGAGCTTCTCCAGAAAATCAATAACCGTCGCGGCGTTGTGGGCCATCTTCACCTCCGTCTGGTAATCAGCCCAAGTCTTGTAGCCCAGCTTGTAGGCAACATCGTCGCGGAGCGGCAGGATCTTTTCGAGTAACGGGATGTTCGCCTCGCGGGCGAGGTTGTCGTGCTCAGTGATCAGCCGCTTGCGTGTCTCCTCGCGCTTGGCGTTATCCATCACACTCATGTAATGCCACGTGATGTTCGCCATGACCGTATATTCATCATCGCCGGTCTTGACCTGCGCCACGAAATCCTCCGGCACTCCCTCCAATTCGGCCTTGGTGAACTTTACCGCCTTCTGCGCCTTCGTGATGTTCGATTCGTAATCAGTAGTCAGCCCCGTCAACTCCTTGCGCATCCGCTCCACCTCGTCCCGCTGGGCCTTGGGCAGGTCCAGCCCGCCCCGTCGGAAGTCGCGCATGGTCTCGGCCAGCAGCTTGGCGTCCTCGCCCTGGAGCCTCGGCTTCTTGTCCGCGTAGGCCTTGACCGCCTCATAGACGTCCTCGCGATACTCAATGCCGACGGACCACTCTTCCAGCTCCTTGAGGGCGTCGGTGGCGGCGTCGCGCAGCGCCGCAGCGGGGCTGGTTTCCTTGATCAACCCAAAGCGGTCGTCTGCGAGGCTGATTTGGTAGCCGATGTCGTCCAGGGCGCGCACGGTGTTGTCGAAAGTAACCTCGCGAGGTTTGAGGGCGCCGAGGCGATCCAGGGCCGCATTGCCGACTGCAACAGTCTGTTTGAGCTCGAAGCGGATGGCGTTGGTGCTCGTCTCGAACTCCGGCACAGTAATGACGGAATTGAACTTGGCGGCACGCCGTCTGAACTCCCTCAGCACGTTAGGCTGATCGGCCGGCTGGGCCATGCTAGCGGAGGCCGCGACCAGAACGGCTAACAAGAGAAACTGAATCCATTTCCAATACATAAGGCCCTGAAGCTACTGCCTGAGACCATGCAATCAAGCGGATTTCCTTGATCTGCGATCGCTCTCAGCCATCGCGCCCGGCTTCCGGGACGCGGATGAAACGCTGGAACAGGAACAGGCCCACCGGCGCGATCATGGTGGTCAAGCCGATGATCAACCACAGGGTCCCGGAGTGGCGCGGACCTTGGGCGGGGCAGAAATGGGCCAGCAAGATGCCGGACAGCGGCGCCATACAGAGTTTGGCCAAAAAGAAGGGAAGGGAGGAAAGCGCCATGTACGAGGCTTCCTGCCCCTTGGGCGCGATGGCGGCGGCATATTCATAAAGCCGGGGCGAGTAGATCGCCTCGCCCATCGAGAGGATGAGCACGTAAATGAAAATCATCACGTAGTAGGGGTTCACTTGGCCCTGGACGCCCAGCCAGACATGAGCTACCGAGTGGCCGAGCCAACCGTCTGCCAGCGGCTGAAACCAATGAGGCGGCAGCGCCATGATGAACACGGAGGAGGCCGCAACGAAACTCCCCCCAATGGCCATGCTGTAGGCAGAAATCTTCTGGCTCAACACGCCTACCAGCGGCGCCAGGAAAACGATGAGGAAGTTGTTCATTGACCAAAGCCGTCCAATCGGCGCCCCATTACCCAGTTCGCGAATGCCGAACTTGGGATAAGTGAAGTACATGTGGGTGAAGATCATTTTGATAAAGGCCGCCAGCGACAGGAAGGCGAGAAACTTGTAGAACCCGGGCTGACGCCATAGACCGATGAAGATCCGGCCAGTGGCGCGCAACGTGTCGCGGACGGTCAAGCCGAAGGCCTTGACCAGGCGGGCCTGGGGATATTTGGGTTTGTTGGCGGTAATCTCCACCCCGTGATCGGTCGCCTCGACGCCTTCCCGCAGCCAAAAATAAATGAGCAGCAGGCAAGGGACGTAATACAACACGCTCACGAGAAAGACGGTGCGGTAGGTGCTCAGCCCCGCCCCCAGCCCGGGCAACGCCAAATGCCCGGTCTCACCCAACCTTTGGCGCACGAAATCGAAGACGTAACCCGCCAGGCCGTAGCCGACGTTCATGAGGGCATAGAATAACGAATAGGCAATCGAGCGCTGGGCGGTCGTGGTATAGCGTCGCAGCGCAGCGACCGTTACGGGCGAGCCCAGGGCTTCGCCCATGGCCAGCACGAGCAGGCCGCCCAGCACCAGGACCTTGGCCTCCGCGAAAGTCATGAACAGGCGAGGTACAATGCACAGCGCGCACCCGAGCAGGAACGTCTTGCGCAGCCCCAGAGCGTCGGTCAGCGAGCCGACCAGCACGACGCAGAGCGTCATGCCGGCGGTCCAGGTCGTCACCCACCAGCCGGCCTTGATGTCGCTATAACCCAGATCAGATGAGAGCCAGAGCGAGAGGGTCAACACGACCAGCATATAGGCCAGGTTGCTCATCACCACGTACGCGAACACTATCCACAGCTCGCGTACGGCTCCGAAGATCACCGTGAACTTACCGAGAAAACTCGCGGGGGCGGCGGTTGCCGGCGGGTTTTCCGGCTCCACGGCGGGCGTGCTCGGCTGGTGAGACATGGCGGTTCTTTTCAGGGAGCGAGAGTTGAGCCGCCGGCCCCTGCGCTCTGCAATTCAGGGTGCAGGCTGGCCGACCGACCGACCGTGACCAGGTTGGGGGCAATGCGACGCATTTCCGCCCGCCGTCAGTGGCTGCTCGTCATTCAGACTGGCGAATGTAGAGGCTGCCCCGCTGGCCGGTAAAGAACGATCTAACTCCGCTTGCCTGTAACCAAACGCTCAGCCAATGCGTCTTACTCAAGAAGCCAGCGACGTCGTTTGCAACGGGCAGCAGTATTGCTGTGTACCGGTTCGTTGCCGTAGGCAGTGTGTTTGAGCGTGTCGAAAGCCCGCCCAGCCTGCGTTTGACTCCTGGTGCCGTTGTTCACGGCGTCGCAGGCACGGGCTCGAAGTCTTCCTGCGCTTTGAGGTGCCCGGCTTGTATCTGAAGCCGGTATTTCACGCCGGGCTCCAGCGGGTCGGGCGTGGCGCCCTTGACCGAAGGCCGCATCCCGCGGATCGGCATGCCATAGGACCATTCTGTGATGGGAACGGAATTGGAATCGGAAACCAGCTCCCAGATCGGGTGGGGATACTTGTTCGTCTCGATTTCACTAACCGGGATGACCTTGAGCGAAGTGAGCTTGAGTTTGCGGTCGAAGGCAAAAAAGATAGGATCAACCGCCGAGGGAGCGGTGGCTCGGTTCCGGCGGTAAAAGCCAAAGCGTGCCGGTCGCGAGCGATGATGGATTTGAATATTCTCCCGGGCAAACCAGTCTTTGTTGAGGTAAAGCGAGAAGCCGCCAAGAACGACGGCCAGCGCAATTAGTGTCCATTGTTTGCTCGTCATACGCGTTAGGAATTGACGCTGGCGCGGGCGGAAATATTCGAGCCCGACTTTGGATGGGCCGGGGCCGGATTCCAACGCGCCGGCCAGCGACGTCAACGGTGCCAGGCACGGCGTCAGTACCGATTTGTGGAACGAAATTCAGTAAGAGTATGAATGAAGATCTTCAACGCCCGCAGTCAAGCGGCCAAAGCGAACAGCCGGAATGCACTCCGGCTGAGTCTCGTCGTGGCGCATCACTGGCCTTCACCCTCATCGAACTGCTGGTCGTCATCGCCATCATTGCTATCCTGGCCAGCATGCTCCTGCCGGCGCTGGCCCGGGCCAAAGCGGCCGCCAACCGCATCAAGTGCGTCAACGACCTGAGACAGTTGGAGCTGGCGGTCAAGATGTATGCCGACGACAGCGACGGCCTTTACCCCCCGCGGACCAACGCCTATCGCTGGCCCACCCTCCTGCTGGAGTATTACAAGACCACCAACATCCTGATCTGCCCCGCCGACGCGCTCCGTGGGCCGCCCCAGACCGACTTCAGCTCGCCCACAATCCCCGACCGGGCCAACCGAAGTTACCTCATTAACGGGTGGAATGATTTCTTCAGCGACGCTCTGAATTCCGTCCGCTCCATGAAGGAAACGGCTGTCGTGCATCCGTCCGACACATGCATGTTCGGCGAGAAAAAGAACGAGCCCACCCCAGCAATGGACTATTTCATGGACCTGAACGAGGGGGTGGGCAATGACCTGGACAAGGTTGAGCAAGGCTGCCACGGCGTCGCCAACAAAGCGAGGTATTCGGGCGGCTCCAACTTCGATTTTGTGGACGGCAGCGCGCGTTACATGCGGTATGGGAGCACGGTTTGGCCGCTGAATCTTTGGGCGGTGAACGACACCAACCGGCTCCTGTACGCCTGGAAGCCGTAGCGCCGCCGCCTCACCAGCCGGTCGCCGCCCAATTTCTCAAATTTGGGGTTGGAATCCTTCCGGCCAGCGTGCTAGGCTCGGAGGGTTGTTGCCCTTAGGGGCGAACCGTGACACAGGACCGGGCCGGTGCCTGCCGCCGTATCGAGCGGAATGAAGTGGCCATTTCGGGCGTAACGTGGCCTTTGGCCACCAGACCCGACGCAAGACCCGATTACGACAAGATCACTATGAGTAACGCTGTGGCAAGTTACCTGCACTTCATGTGCGCCGCCCTGGTAAAGTTCAGGCAAACCGGCGCCATCGTTCCGTCTCAGAGGTTCCTCATCGGCAAAATGCTTGCCCCGGTTCCCCAGACCTATTCGGGCCGGATCCTCGAGTTGGGTGCCGGCAGTGGCGCCCTTACTCTGCGCCTGGCCGCCCGGTGCCCGGAAGCGCGAATCGTGGCCTGTGAAATCAACCCGGTACTGGCGCGCAACACTCGGCACAACCTGGACGAGGCAGGCATCAACGGCCGGGTGAATGTGATTTCCGACTCCGCGGAACACCTCCTTTCGGAAATGCGCCGAAGAGGAATGGAAAAAGTGGATTACGTCCTTTCGGGCATTCCTTTGGGGAACCTCCCCGGCGAGCAGGCCCTCGCCCTCATCGAGGCCATCAGCCGGGTCGTCCGCCGCGGTGGCCTGTACATCCAATTCCAGTACTCGTTGATGGACCGCAAGCGAATCCGCTCCCGGTTCAAGATCCTCCGCACCGTCCCCGTGATGCTCAACATCCCGCCTGCGGTCGTGTACTACGCCCAACGCTGAGACCGCGCTTCGCCCGCAGCGTCTCAGTCCCAAAGCCGATACGGTAGCGCGCTCTTCTCCAAGTGAACGCCGCACTTCGGGCATCGGTCCGGATCGTTCCAGCTCCGCACTCGGTGAACCGCCGAGACCGGGCACTGAATCTCGAAGGGATGCCATTTGAGGCGCTTCGCTCCCATTGGCAACAACCGGTTCAGGACCGTTTGAAAGGCCGGTGGGCTAGTGCTGCGCAGATGCGCCTTCGGAGATCTCGCCTTCCGCAACCTGCCGAAGGTTCCCCATCCGCCCCATTCATCTGGCACTTTGAGCCGCGTCACGGCATCGTATAGCTCCCTGCAATCGCAGCAGAGGATCGTCTGGACAACAAAGCTCAATCCCTGGTCCGCGCGACCTGAGACTCTGGCCCGGTAACCGCATTTGGGGCACTCAAACCAATATGACCGTCCCATGCCACTTCCTCGTCAACGGTTTCTCCAAAAAAGGCGCACCAAACAGGGTGCGCCCAAATACACACGGTCGGTCCGACTATAGCAGCGCCTCCCATTTTGGCAACGCTGTTTTACAGAAGTTTACGAACGTTGCTTACGGAAGATACACGCGGGCTGTCAGGGCCAATGCCAAAGTGTGGCGCGTCCTCCCCTATGCGGAGATGCGAAATACCCACCCGCCAGCCTCCACGCTCATGCAGCGCAAAGCACAGCCGGCAGGAAAACCGGCTGGCATTGAAATGTCCGCTGGGCGCGCCGATCAGTGCGACCGGCCCATGGAATGTCCGCCGAAGTCGCCGCCACGGCCGGAGAAGGAGGCCGCGTGACCGCTGAACCCCCCGGCTCCTCCAAAACCACCAGACCTGCCCCCGAAAGTGGCTGGCCGACCGGCACCGCCGAAGGAGTGGAAGCCCGTGTTGTGACCGCCGAAGGAAGCCGAGTGCCCGCCGGAACCATTGTAGTAACCACGGCCTCCGTAGTTGCCATGTCCACCGTAGTACCCACGGCTGCCGTAGTACCCGCGGCCGCCGTTGTAGCTACCGCCATAATAGCCGCGACCCCCATAGTAATTGCCGTAGCCGCGACCGCATGAACGGTACGGGTAGCCGCAGTAGCTGCCAAACGGGTAACAGCCTAGGGAGAACGACGGCCAGCACCACGGCGAGTAATAGCCGCAGCCGTACCCTCCGTAGTAGTAACTTGGATAATCGCACGAATACGACGGATACACATATGAAGCAGCGGGGTAAGTGTACGCGTAACTCGGATACACCGGCTGGGCGCTGTAGTCATTAGCTGGGGCATACGGGTTGACCACGCCCGAGGGGGCCTGCGGCGAAGGAGGATTGGCCACCGCCGAAGCGGCGCCCGTCGCCTGCGTTCTCACTTCCGCGCCGCGTTGCAGCATGGCCGTCAGGATGTCCGACCCAACGCCATGATCCTTCAAAGCGATGATCTCCGTAGCGCTGGGATTGTAAGCGGTCGAGGAGTTTTGGATGTAGGTTTTGACCACCTCCGGGTCAACTTTCGCATCCACCATCTTCACGATGTCCGCGACGCCGGGAGAGAATCGCGCCACAGGCGCGTTCTGCGCGGCGGGTGTGTCCTGGGTGACCGCGCCAGCGGTCGGTGCGACGGCATTGATCGCTCTTGATGTAACAGGCGCCCCCAGCACCAGCGCCCCTGCCACAAACCATGCCGCAGTGAGACGACTCTTCATAGCTTTGCTTCAGTTCACCGTTTTCATATCAACTTCCCGCATCAGCCCTGAAAGTAATGTCGCCCTCGCGATCCTGTTGTCAAGGCGCCCACAAGCAACCGGGGCCAGCGGGCAGCCGCTCCATCCCGCCACAAGCCAGTCCGTTTCCCATCCCAGCTCTACTGCTTCGGACGCGTGGTGTGGTCCTGCATCCAGGCCACGTCCACGTTGTTCGGACTGGCAGTCGGGTCGCTGCCGTCAAAGATCACTTGTCCATCGCTGACCGGGCGCGAGGTGCGGCCGTCCCGCCACTTGTGGATCTCGGAATGCCCATCGGCAAAAGAGAGCCCGCCCGCGTTGCCGTGGTAGGACGCCGGCATATCCAGCCATCTGTAAATGGCCGGGATGCTCGGCGAGTATCCGCTCATGTCCTGAAGGTAATTGCCATAGTTGACCGCATCCTCGCGCTCGTCAATAAACACGAAGACTCTGTCCGCCCCGGGCCTGCTCAGTTCGCCATATTTCCGGCAAAGCGTATAGGCAGACATGTTGCCCGTGCTGATAGGTTGGCCGCCAAAACCACCCAGATAGGCGTTCATGGCCATGGACCGAATCCGGGGCTTCTTCTCGCCGCTGACGGTCACAAACGACCGGTCCGCCGGACATCTCCAGATGCCCAGGTTCTTGCCGCAATAAGGCCACATCTGGCTCTGCATGATATCAACGCTCGGGTCCCAATTGGAGTGGTTGCCGCCGTCGAAATCTATCTTCCCAGTGCACCATGTATATGGCCAACTGGGATCCCAAGCGCTAAGCGATGCGACATTGGCGCTGGCATACAGCAACCGGTCCTGGTTGTCGTCCGTGTACATTCGCCAGGCGACGGCTAGTTGCCGATGGCTGCTCATGCACTGCACGCCCTGTGCCTTAAGTTTGGCGCGTGTCAAAGCCGGCAACAGCAACGCCGCCAGGATGGCGATGATGGCAATGACGACCAGGAGTTCGATGAGCGTGAACCCTTGCGAGCGTTGCCACTTGGGCGTCGCAGACAAGCGGGATGTGTTTGCTTTCATGAATAGATGGTAGCGGTTGAACCAGGAGCGCTCGGAGGCGGATCTCGCAGCATCGGTGGCCTCAGCGCCGCGCCTGTCTTGCCCCGAACGAACTGGCTCGCTGTTTTCTAGTGTCGTCTCTGTCCGCATAAAACCACTCTGCCCCGCTGACCCAGCGACTATTCCGGCGCGCTCGCGTTCTCGGCGCAAGCGCCGTTTACCGTCAACAAGCAAGAATAGTCTGTGCTGCCCCTTGGCCAAACGCAAGCATAAAATCAGCGTGAACTCACCCGTTCTGGGCGGCCTGGGTTTTGATTTGTGTGCCCGAAATGCATGGGCTGCCATGCGGGATTTGCCCGATCGCCCCTCCCCCTTTACATTGCGCCCTGTGACTGTCAGCCGATCATCGCCGCCGGCCCGCGGCGCCGGCAGCAACCCGCCCAATCGCTTCGAGCAGCTCACCTTGGAGCGGGACGCGGACTGGGACCCGGAGCAAGACCCCTTGCCCCGCACCCGGTTCTTCCGCGACCGCAGCAGCAGCATTCTCTCTTACAACGACAGCCCAGACCTCGGCTTTGACACCAGCCTCAATCCTTATCGCGGCTGCGAGCACGGTTGCATCTATTGCTACGCCCGGCCTTATCATGAATTCCTCGGCTTCTCCTCCGGCCTGGATTTCGAGACAAAGATCATGGTCAAAGAGGACGCGGCCAAGCTGCTGCGCATCGAACTCTCCTCGCCCGCATGGGTCCCCAAGGTCATTGCCCTGAGCGGCGTGACGGACCCCTACCAGCCTGTCGAACGTCGGCTCAAGCTCACGCGCGCCTGCCTGGAGGTGCTCGCTGAATTCCGCAACCCCGTCACGATCGTGACGAAGAACAACCTCGTGACGCGTGACCTGGACCTGCTGGCCGAGTTGGCCGCCTGCCACGCCGCGGCGGTGTTTATCTCCGTCACCACGCTCGACACCGGGTTGAGGAAGATCTTGGAGCCCAGAACCTCGCCACCGGCGGCGCGGTTGGCGGCCGTCGCCGCGCTCGCCAAGGCCGGCATTCCCGTCGGCGTGCTGGTTGCGCCCGTGATTCCGGGCCTTACCGACCATGAGATCCCAGCGATCATCGCCGCCGCCGCCGCGGCCGGAGCCGCGTTTGCGGCCCATACCGTTCTGCGGCTGCCTTACGCAGTCGCCCCTTTGTTCGAGGAATGGCTGACGCGCCACCTCCCGGCGAAAAAGGACAAAGTGCTGCATCGCCTCCGCGCGCTGCGCCGGGGGAAGCTCAGCAACTCCGAGTTCGGATTGCGCATGACCGGCGAGGGCATCTTCGCAGACCAGATTTCCCGCCTGTTCGACGTTGCCTGCCGCAAGGCCGGCTGGTCCGGTCAGGCCCCGGGACTGTCAACCGCCTACTTTCGCCGGCCCGAAGGCGCACAGTTGGAGTTGAAACTGCACGGAACCGGCGACCATGCTGCCGCCAGCCGCGAATGCGCGAACCCGGTCAGGAACCCAAAGCCGCAACCGCGCGGGATGGCCGCCAATCCTGAAGGGATTCCATAGTCCAGCGCAGCGTTGAACCGTCGCGTCTCCACCCCGCAACGGTTCTACCCTGGCAAGCCCCGCCAAGAGATCCTTAACCCTATTGAAAGCGGTTGCATTTCACTCTTCTTTGGCCGTGAACTCACCTCTTGTCGGAGATTCTCAGTCCAAGTGCGCTACCAGAACGCGAGCCGGGCGCGCGGGGCCAGCGTTTACCGGAGCCGGTCTTCTGACCTACGCGCAAAATGAGGCTTGAAATGCCCCGCATGCGCTCTATTCTCCCGCCAATGGGTGCCAGCAGCTACAGTGACATCAAGAGTTCCCTCCGCAGCCTGTATCTCGAGGACCCGCGCCCCTGGCTGGTAGGCTTCAGCGGCAGCAAGGACAGCACCATGCTGGCGGCGCGCATCTTGAGCGCTAACCTGAGAGAACTCAACCGCCTGCGAGAACTGGAGGAGGAAGTCGCCC
>Ga0187877_1003054_pt1 | contig 14094 bp, 12 predicted proteins | sample June2016WEW_17_1_3_FD_132430 | JGI IMG/M metagenome (GOLD analysis project Ga0187877, IMG submission 132430) | Peatland microbial communities from SPRUCE experiment site at the Marcell Experimental Forest, Minnesota, USA - June2016WEW_17_100 | ecosystem: Environmental > Terrestrial > Soil >... | reverse complement strand
TTACGGCAGGGTTAGCCAAATGGGTAGATGGGCGTCCCGGCTTCATCCGTGTGCATCCGCGTCTATCCGTGGTTAATCTCCTGCCGCCCTTCCAGGGCTTGGGAATGTTGATGGGACGGTGAACCCAGGGCGGCGCTCGGTGCTGGCGCACGGCCACTAATCGCTCTGCCCTTGGCTACCGCATTTCGCCCCGATGGGGCTGGGTTCGGTGATCCACGAGGTTGGCAACGTAACAGCGGCGCAGGTGATGTTCAGGCAGGTCGCTCGTGAGCAGGTCGTCCGCCACGCCTCCTGATACCGGCTTGCCAGCAGTATCGTTCGGTTGCAGAGTAACACCGTATGCGGACGATCCATGCGGTGTTCCAGAGCGACGGCAGTTGGTTCATTGCCCGCTGTCTGGACTTGCCGGTGACCACCCAGGGCAGGACGCTCGCGGCGGCCAAGAAAAACCTCGGTGAGGCGGTGGCGCTCTACCTCGAAACCTGGGGTGAGCCCGAGGGTTTCAAACCTGCCCGTGAAGTTTACCTCACCAGCATGGAAGTCGCCGCATGAGCCGGCATTTGCCCGCCCTCTCTGGCCGCCAACTCGTTCGCGCGCTCCAGCGCGCCGGCTTCCTCCTGCTCCGGCAGAAGGGCAGCCATATCTCGCTGGAGAAACGCACGGCGGACGGCTACTGGCGCACGGTCGTTCCGCTACATCGTGAAATCCGCCCCGGCACACTCAGCGACATCCTGAAACAGTGCGGGTTGACCAAGGATGAGCTGGCGGAATTGCTGTGAAGGTCGTGAACCTCCAGAGCAGGTGCTGAATGGCGAGTCCCGCGTGGCGGCCGGGCCGGATTTCGACGGTGGATTCTTTCGCCCCTACAGGGCTGGAGAATGTTGATGGGACCGTGAACCCAGGGTGGCGCTCACCGACTCGCTCTGCCCTGGGCTACCACATTTCGCCCCGATGGGGCTGCCGTTGCGGGGACCTTGTCTCGCTGGCCTTGGGCTGTTGTCTTTCGCCCCTTCAGGGCTTGGGGATGTTGATGGGACGGTGAACCCAGGGCGGCGCTCGCCGACTCGCTCTGCCCTGGGCTACCGCATTTTGCCCCGTTGGGGCTGGGTTTGCCGAGCTTGCCTGGGGCGCTTTGCGTGGACGTTGCCAATCTCGGCGGCATTTCAGCAGATTCGGCGCGGGGGCAGGGCCGGATTTCGACGGTGGATTCTTTCGCCCCTTCAGGGCTTGGAAATGTTGATGGGGCGGTGAACCCAGGGCGTCGCTCGCCGACTCGCTTTGCCCTGGGCTGCCGCATTTCGCCCCGATGGGGCTGGGTTTGGTGATCCACGAGGTTGGCAACGTAACAGCGGCGCAGTTGATGTTCGGGCAGGTCGCTCGTGAGCAGGTCGTCCGCCGCTGGCGGGAACGGGTGTTACGGCAGGGTTAGCCAAATGGGTAGATGGGCGTCCCGGCTTCATCCGTGTGCATCCGCGTCTATCCGTGGTTAATCTCCTGTCGCCCTTGCAGGGCTGGGGAAGGTTGCTGGGACGGTGAACCCAGGGCGTCGCTCGCCGACTCGCTCTGCCCTGGGCTACCGCATTTCGCCCCGATGGGGCTGAGGTTGCGGCGACCTTGTCTCGCTGGCCTTGGGCTGTTGTCTTTCGCCCCTACAGGGCTTGGGAATGTTAATGGGACGGTGAACCCAGGGCGTCGCTCGCCGACTCGCTCTGCCCTGGGCTACCGCATTTCGCCCCGATGGGGCTGCCGTTGCTGGTTCCATCCTCCATCCTCGATTCTCCATCCTCTCCGAGCTACCACATTTCGTCCCGTTGGGGCTGGCGTTGCGGCGCTTCCTGCGGGTTCGCTTTCCGCGCCGTCGCACAAGATTCGATTGCATTCCGCCGCAGTCCTTTGAATCCTGCCGGGTATATGGTCAGCGCGTCAACCAACCCAACCGCGGGCGGCAGCAAAGGCCAGCGTCCTTGTCCCGCCACCCGCGGTTTCATCTCGCCCGCCGATTGCGGCGAGCAGCGCGGCAGCAAACTCGATTGCCCGGCCGAGTGTCCCTTTTTTCCGTTCGGCAGCGCCGGAGGCGACGAGCTCTGGGTGAGGACCGATACCGCCTGGACAAAGAAGGCCATTGATTACGTCATCGCTCGCGTCGGACGGCCCGTGTTCGAGCGGCGTCTCAAGGAGGTCACCCTGCCGATGGGATCGCGCCAACTCGACCTGCACGGAGCCCTTTACACCGCGGTGCAGCTTTTCCTCTTCGTGGATCGCGACGCCGCCGGTCGCACCCTGGCCGACCGCTGGGAATCGGAGGCGTGGACCGGGCTGAGCAACGATGAGCGGGTGATGTTGCGGTGCCGTCGCACCGCCCAGCTTACGGTGGTGGAGGTTCAGTCCGCCGTTCCCGACCTGGGATTGCGTTGTCTCGACCTGCTCGATCCGGCGGCCGAGCCGTTCCTGTTGCTGGATCGCGGGGCGGCCCAGTCGGTGGTGCGGTTCACGCGGATTCTGACCTGGGTGGTGCGTCTGCCGCACGCAGCGCGCCTCGCGCCGACCGCGCTCGAGGTGGCGCTGGCCATCTGGCCGGCGTGGCGCAGCGAGGTGGAACGCCAGTTCGAGGAGGCGCGCCAGGCCAGCCCGGAACTCACGCTCAAACGGTTTCTCGCGGAAAATCCCGCGGGCGCGGCGCGGTTGATCGCCGAGTTGAACGCCCGCCATCGGCTTGACCTGCTGGATGCCTACGATTTGAACTTGTGCATGGCCGTTTATCGCCTCACCGGTGGCAGCCACGCGCAGGTGGAAACCGTGCTGCGCGGCATCAGCGATTTCACGCCGCACGAGGTGACGGTTCCGCCTAACGAGCCCGAGCCGGTGGCGGCGTTCACTTGGGCCATTCCCGCCGGCGCGACGCCCGCACCGAGTGGCAGTCCGCCCACGAACAACACGCTCGGCCTGGTGCGTCTCTACGAGGATGCGCTGGTGGTGGACACCACTTCGCGGCCCAAACACGCGCTCGCCCGCCAACTGGTCGAGAAGCATTTCGGCACGCTGGTGGCCTTTCTGAAGGAAACCATGGTGGACCGGGACCAAGCCTTGCGCGCGCAGCAGGCTCGGGAAAGCACCTTGATGCAGGCGGAGGCCGCGGTCTATGGCGGCGCCCGCCCGGAAACCGCGTCGGCCGCGGACATCGAAGCGGCCCCGGCGGAGCGGCGACGCCAGATCGAGGCGGCCCACTTGGACCGCTGCCGCACGTTCCTCGATGAATTGTCGCCCGCGTTGGATGGGCTGAGCCCGCGCGTCGCAGCGACCAGGCCGGAGTTGCGACCGCGGCTGGTCGAACTCATGAAGGGGTACATCCAAAGGGTTGCCCGTCAGAACCGTGACGAGGGCCTCTCGCTGAGCCTTGACCCGGCGCTTGATGAACTGGGGTTGTCCGAGCTGAAATGAGTCACGACCATCCGCCGCGCGTCCCGTCGGTTCCGGCCGTTAACCAGCCCGCGGCCGGGTCCGCCGGCGAGGCGTCGGCCGCTACGCCGCCGGTCACGATCATCGCTGACGTCCGTTGTCTGGCGTACCACGACGCGGGACATCCGGAGCATCCGGCGCGCGTGCGGCGGACCATGGAACGACTGCGAGAACAGCGGCTCCTGTCGGTGGCGTGGGCCGAACCGGCGCCCGTGACCCGGGAGCAATTGTTGCGCGCGCATTCGCCGGCCCTGCTTGAACGCCTCCTGCTGCCGCGCGATTTCGACGCCGACACGCCCGCCCATCCCGAGATCCGCGTCCATGCGGAGCGCAGCGCGGGTGGCGCCTTGCGCGCCTTTCAAGCCGCGCTGGTCGGTGAGACGGCCTTCAGTCTGTTGCGTCCGCCCGGCCATCACGCCATGCGCGATCGCGCCATGGGATTCTGCTACCTCAATTCGGTCGCCATCGCCGCCCTTGAAGCGCTGGCGCTCAATGTCGGCCGGGTCGCCGTGTTCGACTTCGACACGCACCACGGCAACGGCACGGAGGAGATCCTGCTGGATCGTCCGGGCTGCGCGTTTTTTTCCGTCCATCAGTTTCCCTCTTATCCACAAACGGGCGATGCGTCGCGGGGGAACGCCTTCAATTATCCGGTGCGGCCGCATGCCACGCGCGGCGAATACCGGGACGCGCTCGCCGCCGGGCTCGACGGATTGCGGCGTTTCCGGCCCGGCATCGTCGGGATTTCCGCCGGCTTCGACGCGTTTTGCGGCGACCCGGTGGGCCAGGGGAAGCTGGAGGTCGAGGACTATCGCTGGCTGGGTGCCTCGTTCCGCGAATTGGGCGCGCCCGTGTTCAGCATCCTCGAGGGTGGCTACAGCCGGGAGTTGCCGGAGCTTGTCCTCGCCTACCTCCTTGGCCTGACCGGCCGCTGATCCGCGACCAGAGAATTGCGAGTTTCGATCTTCGAGTGTCCAATTCGTGAAGGTTCGTGTCTCGGCTCGCGGCGACGCTCGCCCCACCGGCCTCAACTCTCAACTCACCACCCTCTCAACTTGTCCGCCGGCTCGCGGGGACGCTCCACCGCCCTATCGGGAACGCAGATTCGCTTGGCGATCCGCGCCTTGCGCCGGCCAGCGGATTCTTCTACGGTGAGGCCATGAAGAAAGTCGCTGTCATCCTTTCCGGCTGCGGAGTCTTCGACGGGGCGGAAATCCACGAATCGGTGCTGACCCTGCTGGCGTTGGATCGCGCCAATGCCCAGGTCGTGTGCGCCGCGCCCGACGTGCCGCAACATCATGTGATCAACCATCGCACCCAGCAGCCGGTGCCCGGTGAAACCCGCAACGTGCTGGTGGAATCCGCCCGTATCGCCCGGGGACAGATTGTTCCTTTGAGCCAGCTCAACGTTCGCGATGTGGACGCGGTCATCCTGCCGGGTGGTTTTGGCGCGGCGAAAAACCTTTCCACGTTCGCGCTCGCCGGACCGAATTTTACCGTGAACCCGGACGTGGCCCGGGTCATGCGCGAGGCCCACCAGGCGGGCAAGCCGGTCGGTTTCATCTGCATCGCGCCGGCGATCGCCGCCGCGTTGTTTGGACCGGAGAAGGTCGAGTTCACCATTGGCACGGACGCCGGAACCGCGCAGGCGCTTGAAAGCTCGGGCGGCCAGCATGTCAACTGCAACGTCCGCAACATCGTCGTGGACCGCCGGCTGAAGATCGTCACCACGCCGGCCTACATGCTCGCCAGTCGGATCACCGAGGCCGAGGCCGGCATCAACAAGCTGGTGCAGGCGGTGCTCGAACTCGCCTGACCGACACCGGGCGCCTGGCATGAGCCTGCCGCACAAGGTTCGCCGGTTCCGGTGGGGCGGCCTTGTCTGGGTCGCCGGGCTGCTGCTGGCCCGGGCTGCCGGCGCGCAACCGGCCGACAGCCTCGCTGGCGTGAGGGTCCGCATCGCCGCCCTGACGGCGGAATCGCGGTTCGCTTCGGCGCGTTGGGGCATCGAGGTCGTTTCCCTCGACAGCGGCGAAATCATTTTTGCGCAGCGCGCCAACGAGACGTTCATTCCCGCCTCGAACGCCAAGCTGTTCACGGCCGCCCTGGCGCTCCAGCGGCTCGGTCCCGATTTCCGGATTCGCACGTCAGTTGAAGCCGTCGCGCCGCCCGACACCAACGGCACACTTCACGGCGACCTCATTCTGGTTGGGCGCGGCGATCCGACTTTGACCGGCCGTTCACTCGCCGTCCTGGCACGCGCGGTGAGGGCTGCCGGCGTTCGACGCGTAACCGGCGACCTGCTGGCCGATGTGAGTTGCTTTCGCGGTCCCACGACCGGCGCCGGCTGGGAGGCCGAAGACCGCATTTTCGCCTATGCCCCGGAAGTGAGCCCGCTCACGCTCAATGCCAACGCCACGGTCCTGTCGGCTCGGCCCGGCGCGGCCGAGGGCAAGCCGGGGCTCGTGGTGGTCCAACTGCCGGTGTCATTCCTCGTGATCAGCAACCTGACGCGGACAGTGGCGGCGGGCGGGGCGCACGGCATCACGTTCGAGCGTGAAACGGGCGGGAGCGTTTTGCGCGTGGCGGGGCGAGTGGCGCTGGGCGGACGCGCGGAGAGCGAGGCGATTGCCGTGCCGCAACCGGCGCGTTGGTGCGGAGAACGGTTCCGCGAAGAACTGCGGCGCCAGGGGGTCGTCGTCGCCGGCAGCGTTCAGGTCATGGACGAGACCTCGTGGGCCGCGCGGCCGCAAACGACTGCTCTCCGGATCGAACTGGCGGCCGTGACCTCGCCGCCCCTGGGCGAGTTGCTGGCGCGCATGTTGAAGTCATCCCAAAATCTGTACGCTCAACTGTTGCTGCTCCAGGTGGGGGCCGCGGAACAAGCCCATGCCGGCGGAACCAATGCGCCCCCGGTGGCGACCGTGGATGCAGGTTTGCAGGCGCTGGCGGCTTTCCTGGCGGAGGCGGGCATCCCGCCGGCCACGGTGCGATTCGAGGAAGGCTCCGGTTTGTCGCGGCGCAACACCGTCACCGCGGCGGCCCTGGTCCGCCTGCTGCAGTTCATGGACCGGAGCCCGCGTGCGGCGGTCTTCCGGGATGGTCTGCCGGTGGCGGGCGTGGACGGCACGTTGAAGCAGCGGATGACCGGGACGCCGGCAGAAGGAAACGTGCGGGCCAAGACCGGCTCTTTCACAGGCGTTCAAGCCCTTTCCGGTTATGTCGCGACCAGGGCCGGCGAACGGCTCGCCTTCGCGCTCCTGCTCAACGGCGAACCCGCTGCAAGCATTTCCCGGAGTACGGGCGCCGAACTCGACCGCGTGGCAGTCCTGCTCGCGGGCTTGAACGAACGGACATCGCGGGAAGGCAGCGCCGGCGCGGCCCCGACCAAACCCTGAGCCGGACAGCGCAGCGTGGGTGACGTGGTTCCTGGCCGCGCGGGTCAGTGGGTCGCGCCTGGTTCGACCTTCGCCGCGTCCACTTCGATCTCGAAGAGGAGGTCGTCGCGACAGATGTCGTTTTTGGCGATGATCACCGGCAGCGGTGGCAAACGGTTCCTCGTGCAATAAAGATCGAAGGCCAGCGCGTCCTCGGCGTGCTTGAGATAGCCGATCGCGCGGGTCACGTCCGCCCAGTCCATCTGGCGTGAGCGCAGGATGGCGGCGACGACGTCCATGGTCAGGGCGACCTGCTTTTCGACATCGCCGACGTGGGCCGTGGCGCCGCCGGGTGCAATGCTGGCGGTACCGGAGATCGAGATCCGTCGCTGTCCGGGCAGCGACAATTCCACGGCGCGGCTAAACGAGCTGCCGTACTCCAGCGCCGGGCATTGGAGCGGGGAGGGCACGGCCTCCAGCCGCACCCGGGGATCGCGCGGTTCGATGGCCAGCACGTCCGCGACCAGCGCGGTGCCGGCGGAATTGCTGCCGCCGATGCCGGTGCTCGCCGGCACCAGACCGTCATACACCTTGCGCCGCTGGAAAAACTCATTCCGCACCTGGTTGAATTCGCCGTACCAGTCGAGGATGTTGTCGAGGTAAAACCAGGTCCGAAACACCCGGGAAAAATCCATTCCGACTTGCGCCAGCGCCGTCTCGATCAAGTCGAAGGTTTCGCGGACCTGGTCCGGCCGAGTGCCGGAAGCGGTGGCTGGCCGCAGTCCGCCCAGCACGCAATAGCGCGCCGCCGCGTCTTCAAACACGGTGCCGACCGTGTGTCCGCCGACGCGGACCGCTTGCACCGGCACGCCGGCCACGGCGTGGACCTGAATGCCCGCCACGGGGTTGCCGTAACCGTTGCCCTCGACGACCCAGGTGACCGGCCATTCGGCTCCGTTCAAGCGGAACGACTTGGGCGGATGACACGTGCGCAGGTCGCCGACGACACCGAAGACGTCCTGGCGCGCGATGTGCCAGCCCGGATTGTCATCCAGAAAGTCATAAAGCCGCTGGAAGAGATCGGCCGGCTCTTCCCGGCCGAGCGCGGGGATGGTGATGAAAGCCTCGCGAAAACTGCCGTTGGGAAGGTGAATGACCTGGAGCGGGGTGCGTGCGGTCGGGTCGGCTGGGTTCGCCGCCGCTCGCGCGGCGGCCGCCTGGGGTGTTGTCTCGGCTTCGTTCATCGGGTCACAGCCGGATGGGGCTGTATTTGCCCATTCGTAACCGAAACCCGCGTCCCGGTGCAAGCAATCCCGCCCGAAAGCCGTGTCCGGATTTCCACGATGGAACGGAGTTTGGAGTGCCGGCTTCAGCCGGTTGGGGCCGCCTGAAGGCGGAGCTCCTGGCGAAATGAATGCCGTCGCCCCGCACCGAAAATTGGAATTAGGACACTACTTGCCCTGAACACGTTTCCCCGCCCCGCCCCGCCCGCAACCCCGTCCCCCCTCCGCGACGGTGACCGTGCCGCCCGCGCCGTGATTTGGTGAGGCTCTGACGAGCCAGCTCGCGGGGATCTGCCCGTGCGGGTACGCAGACAGGCGCTCGCCCCCACCGACAAGTCAAATTACGACACTACCGGCCATTTGCGTCTGTGAAACTCGTGAGGTAACTTGACGGCCATTGGCCCCGGCGGTGCGACGCGAAGCCGCGGGGCCCATGCACTGCGAACCTGAAACCACCACACCCCATGAGCGACAACGAGACACCCATGAGCCCCAAACCCGGCCACATCAGTTGGAACGAGCTGACCACCGCCGACCCCACGTCTTCCGCGAGTTTCTACGGGAAGCTCTTTGGCTGGCAGACGGTCCCGTTTGTCGTCCCGGGGGGACCCACCGATGAACCGCCGTACATGGTGTTCAAGACCGACGCGGCCAACGCGACCGACCCGGGCGTGGGTGGAATGATGGCGGCCCCGGCGCCGGGCGTGCCGACTCACTGGATACCCTATGTCGTCGTCAAGGACGCCGACGTTTCCCTGGCCAAAGCCGTCGAGCTGGGGGCCAAGGCGCTGATGCCGGTGATGGCCATCGGCGAAGTCGGCCGCGTTGCTGTGATCCAGGACCCCCTCGGTGCGGTCATCGGCCTGCACGAACTTCCCCGCTAAACGGGGCTGGTGCGGCCCGACACGGCGCTGGCTGGAGGCGGCCGGGATGGGCGCGCGTTCAACGGCCGCGCCTGGAAATCCGGTCCGGCACCCCTGGGATTCGGGGATGCCAACGGGCAGTTGGCAGAAGCTGGTGGACGTTCCTGCGCCGGTCGTGACCGGATTGCTCGGGGCCTTTGATCCAGACACCGCGAGTTTCCCGGCCTGCTATGATCGGTTGGTTTCGCCCGTACAACCGTGATTGTCCGTTGCCGGCGCCTGGCGGTTGGTCGAGGGGCGGGACTGTGCCGTCGCCTCACCGCCATCCCGGTGCGCGCCCTGAGCGCCTGGCCGAAGCTCGCCGAAATGAGCATCAACCTGAGCGTCATTGACTCACCGGCCACGGCCGCCCATGCTCGGGGTGGCGATGTTTGAGCAAACCGTCACGATCATTTCCAACCAGCGCGAAACCGACGCTTATTTCCGGCTCGTGGTGCGCGCCCCGCAGATCGCACCGCTGGTCCAACCCGGCCAGTTTGCGCACGTTCGCATCCCGCCCCTCCGCGAGGCCCTGTTGCGCCGGCCGTTCAGCATCTTTCAGGTCATCGGGGACACGTTCTCGGTGCTCTATAAAACGGTGGGCCAGGGCACGGACGTGCTGTCCGTAATGAAAGCCGGCGAGGAACTGGGCGTGATCGGCCCGCTGGGACACGGGTTCACCATTCCGACGCCGGGCGGCAACGTGCCTCTGCTTGTCGCCGGCGGTTACGGCATGGCCGCCCTCCATCTGCTGGCGCAGCGCTCCCCGCAGCGGGGAATCGTCTTCGTCGGCGGCCGGCGCCGGGTGGACATCCTTTGCGAAGCCGAATTCCGCGCGCTCGGCTGGGAGGTCCGCGTTACGACCGAGGACGGCAGCCACGGCCAAAAAGGGCTGGTGACCGGACCGTTGCTGGCGGAATTGCGGCGCGGCGCGCGGGGGCGGAAGCTGTTCGCCTGCGGGCCGACCCCGCTGCTCCAGGCGGTGGGCCGGATCGCGGCCGAGTTCGATGTGCCCGCGGAGCTTTCGATGGACGAACACATGTGTTGTGGCGTTGGCGTTTGCCTCACCTGCGTCATTCCCATCAAGGCTGGCGACGGCTGGGAATACCAGCGGACGTGCACAGAAGGACCAGTGTTCGATGCGCGCCAGATTGACTGGGTCGCCACCCGGTGAAGCACGGCGGTCGGCGGGCGCAGCCGCACCGGTGATCAGCCTCGACTTGCGCGGGAATGCGACCGGCTGCATCGGCCTGGGGCAGCAAGGCCTGGTGCAGTCCAAGGTTGGCGGAGATCGCCTCGTGATCCCCGGCCTCCCGGCGGTCAGAAGAGCGCGTTGGCGCGTTCGCACAACCTTGAGATCTTGAAGAAATGAAAATCAATCTTAGCTTGGCAGTGATGGCAAAAACAACCGGTGGTTTGTTGGCCGTAATGCTCGCGCCGGCCAGGCTTCATGCCTGCGCCTGCGGATGCGGCGTTTTTGACGTGGGCACCAGTTCCATGTTTCCCAGCGGCACCGGCGGGATGGCCTTCGTCCAATACGCCTATCAGGATCAGAACCGCAATTGGAGCGGCACGTCACCCGCGCCGGCGGCGAACAACGATGACAAGGAAATTCAGACCGATTTTGTCACGTTCGGTCTTCAATACATGTTCAACCGCAGTTGGGGCGTGCAAGCCGAACTGCCCTACGATTTCCGCCACTTCAAGACCACCGACGACGCGGGCGACCTCGTGTCGCGAAATTGGAGTCAGCTTGGCGACCTTCGGATTGAGGGAATCTACACGGGTTTGTTCGCGGACATGTCGGCGGGCGTCACCCTCGGAGCGAAACTGCCGACGGGCAGTCATACGTTCGACGCCGACGTGGTTGACCGCGACTCCCAAATCGGCACCGGCAGCACCGATGTCCTGCTGGGCGGTTTTTATCGCGGCCGCGTGACCACGGACAACCACTGGGACTGGTTTGCGCAATTGCAACTGGACGTGCCGGCGCTCATTCAAGATGCCTATCGTCCCGGCCTCGAACTCGATACGGCGGTCGGAATTGATTACCAGGGGTTGTCGCTGGGGCGCGTGCGAATTGCCCCAGTGGCGCAGGTGATTTTTTCGGAACGGACCAGCGACCGCGGCGCGAACGCGGCCAGTCCCGTGGCTTCAGGCTACCAACGCATCCTGCTTTCACCGGGAGTCGAGTTCCACCTTCATCCGGTGAAAATCTACGCGGACGCGGAGTTGCCGGTTTATCAGAACTTCACCGGCAACCAACTGGCCGCGCCGGTCCTGTTTAAGGTGAGCCTGAGCTTCATGTTTTGACTGCCGACGGCAGAGGGGTCGGTTCTTGATAATGGATACTGTTCCCCGGACTTTATGCCGGTGCAAGGGGTGGTCACTCAACTCTCAGTGTACCTGGCCAGCACGGGACATCAGTTGGAAACGCTTGAGTATCCAATATCAAGAACCGACCCCTATTAAGAACCGACCCCTATTGACCCCTATTGACCCCTATTCCGTCAAACGGCCGGGGACCAAGGAAACGCACCCGCAGCTCGCCAAAGAAACCGCGCTCGCCGGGCTCATGAACTGCCACGCCCGCGCAATGGCGCTGTTGACCGCCTGGGAGAGCCGGGGTTTTTCCCGTTGGACTAAAATCTCGCGGTCAGGCCGACCCGGACCTGAAGGGGTTCGACGGGGTGAAAAACACTTTGAAATGTCGTTTGCGCCGTGGGCGTCACGCGAGATTCGTAGGCGTAATCAATGTCGTGGTCGCGGCGGTCAAGCAGGTTCAGGACTTCGGCGGAGATGCGCCATGTTTTGTTGATTTGGTAGCCGGCTTCAGCGTTGAGCAAAATGGTTTCGCTGGATTGATACAAGCCATCCGAAGTCAAATCGCGCGGGCCAAAGTAGCGCAGCCGGAGGCTCGCGGAAAATCCATGGAAATCATGCAGCGTGATGCCCGATGAAATCACCACCCCAGCCGCCTCGGGCACGTGATTGCCGCCGGGACCGCCGGGTGCGGCATCCTCCGCATCCGCCGAAGTGAAACGCGCGATGGAATCCGCCACATCGAGGTCGAGCGACAGATGCTTGGTCAGCGTGTAGAAGTTCGCCCACTCAATGCCGTAGCGGTCGCTCGGCTGGGGTGAAGCGACGGTGCCCCCAGTGTCGCCAGACTGCATCAGTTCGGAATCGCTGTGCAGATACCACAGTGAAACGGTGCTTTGGAGTTTGGAAACCACCAGCGTGCGCACGCCGATCTCCGCGCCTCGGGTCTGGATCAAGGCGGGGATTCTCGCCGTCGGTCCCCCGTGGGGATTATCCGCCGAGATCGGCTCCTGGGTCTGCGTCGCGCCGCGCCCGTCGTTGCTGTGAAAACCAAAACCGCCTTGCACATAAACTTCCGTCTTTGCCCACGGCCCGAAAATCAAACTCAACTTAGGGCTGGGGAGAAATGTGGAGGCCGTCCCGGAATTCGTCGGATTGCTGAGGCTGGTAACGGCAAAGTAGTCCAGGTCGCCGCGCAGCGCCGCGACGGAACGGAGTTTTTCCGCCCATTGAGTTTTGTTTTCCGCATAAAAACCGACTTGCGTGTCCGTAAGATGGTTCACATCCGTGTCGGCGGGAAGCGTGGCGCCGGTGGCGGAATCCAATTTGTCCACGCGCACGCGACCTTCCGTCTGATACAGACCGTTGTTGATCCAGTCGTTCCGGACTTGCAAGCCGAAGATGTTTTCGACGTCGTGGCCAGACCACTGGCTGAAAATCGTATGGCGGGCATCCAGGCCGGCCACCCAGCGCTTATCCTGCTGCTCGAACTGGTCGCCCTTGCTGGTGTCCGTCCCGAAGTAAGTGAAATCGGAAAACAAATCGAGGTCGTAGCAATAACCATAGGCCATGATTTTTGTCTCGGAATGGGCATCCGTGCGATGCCATTCGGCCTGCCCACTGTAACGCTGCGAATTGCCGCCGTCGGTCGGATTGATGGCGCCAAAGAAATTCGTCTGGCCAAAGCTGGCGGGAATCTGGTCGCTGGAATTCCATTCGCCGTGATAGCCGCGCGCGGTGACGCTGAAGCCGTTGGCGTCATCGCCCTGGCTGTAAGTCAGAAGGCCGTTGAATTTCCAATAATCATCCGGGCGGGTCCAAGGGCCGTCGTCATGCGACGCCTCGCCGCCGTAAAGGAGGTTGCCCGCGCCCACTTTTTGCGAGAGGCCGAAGACGCCGCGTTCGTAGCCATACATTCCGGCTTCGAGCGTGGCAAAATCCTGCGGCAACATCTTGTAAAAATCGAGATGGGCCGAGCCGGCCGAACCAAAATCGCCCACGTCCGCGTAATAAGGACCTTTCTCGTAATTCACGCGCTGCACCAATTCGGGGATGACGGTGTTCATGTCGGAGTAACCCTCGCCGTGCGCGTGCGACGGCAGGTTGAGCGGCATGTCGTCGAGGAAGACGGCGAAGTCCGTGCCGTGATCCAGATTAAAACCGCGCAGAAAATACTGGTTCGCCTTCCCGCCGCCCGCGTGCTGGGTGATGATGACGCCGGGTACGGTTTCGAGAATTTCGCCGCTGCGCAGAATCGGGCGGTCCGCCAGTTGCGCCGCGCCGGTGGTGCCTTGCGTGGCGGAATCGGCAATCCCAATCATGCTGTTAGCGCGCCCGGTCACAACCACGAGCATGTCCGGGGGCCGGGTTGGCCCTCGCTCGGCCGATTCCGGCGCGAGGTTGCCCGGGGGTGCGTTCATCGCGTCTTGCGCCAGGGCGGACGTGCCAATGAGCCAGGCCAGGCACAGGCCGATCAGCCGCGCCGTGGCGAAACCCCGGGCGAGCCACCCGCGGATCGCCCCGAGGAACGCCAAGCCGAAGGCGACGACGCCAGGCGATCCCGGCAGCTTCGCGCCGGTCACGCCCCCAATCCCACCCACCCCCATGACTCCGGCGAAGGTGACCGGCGATCGCCAGACAAGACGGCCCCGCGGGTGGGCCGCCCCAAGGCCCGCTGCCACCATCGCCAACCGGTGGTCCCATCCGCGCCCCGGGTGGTTGAAGCCGTCCGGCCACCCGTTCACCGCTCCCCCC
>Ga0187877_1003048_pt1 | contig 14104 bp, 14 predicted proteins | sample June2016WEW_17_1_3_FD_132430 | JGI IMG/M metagenome (GOLD analysis project Ga0187877, IMG submission 132430) | Peatland microbial communities from SPRUCE experiment site at the Marcell Experimental Forest, Minnesota, USA - June2016WEW_17_100 | ecosystem: Environmental > Terrestrial > Soil >... | reverse complement strand
TATAGAACCTCCCCCAGATTGATAAGCGAGAGATACAGGGAACATTTCCCCGATTCCGCGCGCCTTAGCAGTTCTTTCACGCGCGGCCTCCCCGTCTCGCCCTCCAGGTAGGCAAGCAGGGCAAAACTATCCAGCGCGTATGCAGATGGTTCAGTGGCCACGGGCTTTTTCCCTCCGCTTCTCAGCCCTGCGCTCGGAAAGCAAGGCGCGGCGGAGTGATTTGGGACCCTTGAGTATTCCAGCGGCCTGATGGACAGGATCGTTTAGCTTCGGCACGAGGGCCAGCACACCGCCATAATCCACGACCTGTACTTCCGTGCCGGGGTGAAGATTGTGTTTCCTGCGCAATTCGGCGGGGATCACTACCCAGCCCTTTTCGGATACGGTTACGGTCATTTTTCGACTCCTTGTGCGTTATACAAATGGAGCACAAAGTATAACACCACGCAGGGATGTCGAAAAGCCCGGTAGAAACGGCACCGAATCGACTGGGCCGATATCGCCCTGTTGTGTGGCTCCAGTTCCAGCCTCAATTCAGCCACGAGTTCCAGTAGTTCAGCCGACTGACAGATCCCAAGTACCAGAGCTAGTGGAGGGAGCAAGCGCCTCACGTAGGGGCTCGCTTGAAGGTCAATTTTTTGCAAAACGCCATGCGCGCGTTATCCTACTCTTGTGGCGAGATCACAATTCAAAAGGAGTTCTTTATGGCAGCAAAAGCAAAGCCCAGCGTGAAGAGAAAATCCACGGTCTCCCAGCCGGCTCAAGGCATCACACCGTATTTGTACTACACGGATGTGGATGCTGCTCTGGATTGGCTTTCGAAGACGTTCCGCTTCAAGCCGATGATGAAGTTCGCCGGCCCCGACGGCAAGACCAACCATTCGTCGATGAAACTGGCCAATGGCGAGGTCTTCATGCTGGGATGCCCGGGGCCGAAATACAAGAATCCGAAACAGCTCGGCAATGTGACCCAGGGCCTCTACATCATGGTGGAGAATGTGGACAAGCACTATCTTCGCGCCAAGAAGGCAGGAGCGAAGATCATCGATGAACCCGCGAACCAGTTCTATGGCGATCGCCGCTACTCCGCCGCCGATCCGGAAGGCCATCACTGGTATTTCGCGCAGCATCTACGTGATGTTTCCGTTAAAGAGATGAAACGCGAAATGAACAAATGAAGCCTGTGGTATGTTTGGAATCGTGGAAGATCAAGGAATAACCAATGTAATCGGGGCTTCGCTGGCAGAGATCGAGGCACTTGCGGCGGAACTCGGCGAGCCCGGATTCCGCGCGCGGCAGATCTACTCCGGCCTGTATGCGCGCCGCCGGCAGGCCTGGGATGCCTTCACCGAGCTTACCAAGCCGTTGCGCGAAAAATTGAGCGCCCGTTTCCTGATCGCATATCCGCATACCATCGAGGTGTTTCAGTCCTCCGATGGCACGCGGCGGTACCTGTTTGAAGTCGCCGGCGGACATCGAATCGAATCCGTCTTCATCCCCGAAGAAAAACGTGACACGCTTTGCATCTCCACGCAGGTCGGCTGCGCCGTGGAATGCCTCTTCTGCGTGACCGGGAAACTGCCGATGCGCCGCAACCTCACGGCAGGCGAGATTGTCGGCCAGATTCTGGCACTTCAGTCCGATCGAGGAACCGACGCCAAGCGGCTGAACATCGTCATCATGGGGATGGGAGAGCCGCTGCTCAACTATGACAATGTCATGAAAGCGCTGCGGCTGATGGCGGATCCGCTCGGCATGTCGATCTCCAAGCGGCGCATCACGCTTTCTACCTCCGGCGTCGTGCCAGGCCTGGAGCGGCTGGCACAGGAGGATCTAGTCCCTAACCTGGCCATCTCGCTAAACGCCACCTCAGACGAAGTGCGCGACCGCCTCATCCCGATTAACAGGAAATGGAACATCGCCACGCTTCTCGACGCCTGCCGGCTCTTTCCGTTGGAACCGCGCCGCCGCATCACATTCGAGTATGTGCTGATGGAAGGCGTCAACGACACACAGGAAGACGCGCTAAGGCTGGTGGGCTTGCTGAAGGGATTGAAGAAGAAGGTGAATCTGATCCCGCTGAACGCGGATCCGTGGGTGCCGCTGAAGCCTCCCAGCGAGGAACGCGTGCTGGCGTTCCAGAGAATCCTGATTGAGCATCACCTTACTGCATACATCCGCCGTCCAAGAGGAAACGATGTCTCGGCGGCGTGCGGCATGCTCGCCGGAAGGGATTATCGGCAGGAAGACGGCGCGCATCTTCCCTCCAAACCGGCAAGCCCCTCAGCATTCGTTCAACCTGAATAATCGTTCACTCGGAACCTCTACCCTTCGAGGATGACAATGGCTATGGCAGCAGTTTCGGAATGAGAGAGGCTCAAGTGGACAGCATGGGTTCCTAATGCTTTGCTGATTTCTTCCGCCCGCCCACTGAGCACCAACCGGGGTGCGCCGCTTTCCTGTCTGCGCACTTCGGCGTCGAGCCAGGTTACGCCATGCGCCCACCCGGTTCCCACAGCTTTGAAGAGCGCCTCTTTGGCGGCGAAACGAGCAGCAAAATAAGGGACGGAATCGCGGTGCGCACGACAATACTCCTGCTCCCCCGAAGTGAAGACCCGCCGGACAAAACGCTCCGCCTGGCGCTCGAGCACCAGGCGAATGCGACCGATATCCACAATGTCCACGCCAATGCCGACAATCACGATTCGCTCCCGATCTGAATTGACAGAAGACCGATCCTCATTCCACTATTCCCGGCATGCGAGGCAACGGATTTGCGCTTCATAAGGTCGAAGGCGTGCAGTATTTCAGCTGCGCCGCTCTCGAAAACATACCCAACGTTCGTCATGGTTTTTCGACACGCCGCGGCGGTGTCAGCCTCCCTCCCGAAGGGGCGCTGAATCTCGGTTTTGTCCCCTGGGATGAACACACTCACGTTGATGAAAACCGCCGCCGCTTTCTGACTGTTCTGGGCCTCTGCCGCGAGCGCCTGATTATCGTTGCGCAAAAACACTCCGCCGACTTTCATATCATAAAAGGCGCGCTCGACCAATGGGATCCGCACACCCCCGGAGACGCGATGGCTACGATTGAGTCGGGCGCCGCGCTCGCGGTCGGGGTGGCGGATTGCTTTCCCGTGCTGATTGCGGAGCCGCGGTCGGGGGCGATCGCCGCCGTGCATGCAGGCTGGCGTGGCACGCTGGGGCGAATTCTGCGCCGGACACTTGAAGGAATGAAACGTGATCTTAATGCCGACCTCTCTTGCGCGATTGTAGCCGTCGGCCCCGGAATTCGACGCTGCTGCCTTGAGGTCGGACCGGAGGTGGCGACCGCGTTTGCAGCCGAGTTTCCCGGAGCGCCCCTCTGCGCGTCTCATCCCGAACATGCCGGAAAGTTCCTGCTTGACCTGCCGCAGGCTCTCAACATCCAGCTGACGGAAACCGGAGTCACGCCGGCCAACGTATTCGATTGCGCACAGTGCACACGGTGTCATCCGGAGGAGTTCTTTTCATACCGCGCGGAAGGGGCTCGCACCGGCCGCATGATGGGAATCATCTGCAAAATCGAATAGGCGTGAAGCTATTGCTGCTTTGGCCGCGAAGGGGTCCAGCAGCTACAGCCCCCAAGCGCCAACTTGCCAGTGCCTGCCTAGAGCGTCCAAGTCTACGTCGATGTCTTGGTCCAGGTCCACGTGCGGTAGAGATGGTAAGTCAGTGCTCATGCGGCTTATGCCCTGGGCTGCAGCAGCGCAGCCCTTTTCAGGGCTTGTCACTTTCTGAGGCGCAGAGGGAGGCAAGGGTGGTTTCGGGGCGGACCTCGTCGATGCGGATATGGATGAGCCGGTTGGCCGGCACGCGCGTGCCGGCGATGCGTGCATGAATGTAGTTTTCGGTCAGAGCAACCGACTCGCCCATCGCCTCTTCTTTCGCGAGGCTGATGGCCTGCAAGCACTGCCCTAAAAAGCGGCTTCTGAACTCGAGATTCTTGGCCAGCGATAGCCGGCGGAGCGTTTCGCAACGCTCGCGGAGCACGCCCGGCGAAACTTTGCCGGGCATTGAGAAGGCGTCCGTCCCTTCCCGCGCGGAAAAGGGAAACACGTGCAAGTACGTGAGCGGCGACTCCCGGATCAGATCGCAAGTCGCCTCAAAATCCCCATCAGTCTCACCCGGAAATCCAGCCAGCACGTCTGTCCCGAGCCCGACGTTCGGCAAGTTTGCCTGAATGTAACGAAGCAAGTGGAGGAATTGCGCGGCCTTGTATGGACGGCGCATGAGACGGAGGATTCGATCGCTGCCGCTCTGCAACGGAATGTGAAAATGCCGGGCGAAAGCTGGATGTTCCAACGCCAGCTTCACGATATCGCGATCAAAACGCATCGGCTCGATGCTGCTCAACCGCAACCTGCCCAACTCCGGGATTTCGAGAATCCGGCGCAGAAGATCCGTCAGCTGAGTCCGCCCCGGCAGCTTGCGTCCGTAGGTTCCAAGATGGACGCCCGTGAGTACGATCTCCTGGTAGCCCTCCGCCACCAGGGTTCGAACCTGGGCCAGCAGATCCTCCGGATTGGCGCTGCGCCCGGGTCCGCGAACGGAAGGAACGATGCAATAACTGCAGCGCGCGTCGCAGCCGTCGTGGAGCTTGAGAAACGGACGCGTCTTGCCCCCGAGGTTGGAAGGGCCTGGGACCAGGTAGTCGCGAACGGCATCAAGGGGTGATCGTACGATTTTCGCATGCGCTTCGGGCGCGTCCTTCCAGACTTCTGCGACGCGGCCCCGGTTCCCGTTCCCCAGGACCAGACTGACTCCGGGGATCGCCGCCAGCGTTTCCGGATCGCGCTGCGCGTAACATCCCGTGACGATCAGCTTCGCACCGGGGTTTTCGCGATGAAGTCGGCGCACTGTCTGGCGGACCTGCTGATCAGCGCGCTGCGTCACGGTGCACGAATTGACCACGATCAGATCAGCATCGTGATGGTCGTGGGATTCCTGGAGGGCGCTGCCGCACAGGCGCGCTCTCATTTCCGCACTGTCGGCCTGATTGCATCGGCAGCCAAATGTAGTGAGGAAAAACTTAGACATTGTAAGACTTTTTCAACTCCCGGTCTCGCTCTTCGACCCGGTCTGCGAGCTTCTTTTTATAATCCCTGAGTCGCATGGCGAGGGTGGGATCGCCGCGCGCCAGAATCTGCGCGGCCAGGACGGCGGCATTGCTGGCGCCGGATTTGCCGATTCCCATGGTCGCCACGGGGACACCCGCGGGCATCATCGATGTGGACAAAAGAGCATCCAATCCGAGCAGCGGCGATGAATCGATGGGAACGCCGATCACCGGGAGAATGGTGTGAGAAGCCAGCACGCCGGCGAGATGCGCCGCGGCTCCGGCGCACGCTATGACGACCTGGACGCCGCGATCCTCGAGGGTGGCGGCGTATCGATGCGTCCGGTCTGGCGATCGGTGCGCACTCGAGATCGTGATCTCGTGCGGTATTTCGAATTCAACGAGAATCCGCAGCATGTCTTGAATCACGGGATAATCGCTGTCGCTGCCCAACACGATTGCCACCTTCGGTTTGTTCACGATTTCCCCCTGATCGCCGTGACGAGTAAAGCGTCCTGCACCTGTTATTTGTTCAATCCTTTGGCTCCAATGTCACGGCGATAATGCATTCCATCAAAATATATTTTATTGACCGCCTCATAGGCGGATATTACCGCGGAAGCCAGGTCATTTGCCCGGGCGGTCACCCCCAGTACGCGGCCGCCGTCGGTCACTAATGCGTCGCCCTGCCGTCGCGTTCCGGAGTGGAACACAAAGACGCCGTTGTCCTCCTCGGCCATCTTGAGACCGGAAATCACCTTACCCTTCGGGTAGGCGCCCGGATAACCTTCCGATGCCAGCACGACACACACAGCCGCCTGTTTCGACCAGGAGACCTCGTAGTCCTTCAACCGGCCCGCGCACAGCGCCTCGCACAAAACTGCGAAATCACTCGTGAGGCGAGGCAGGATCACCTGAACTTCGGGATCGCCCATGCGGACGTTGAACTCGAGAACGCGGGGTCCCGCGGGGGTCAACATCAAGCCCGTGTAGAGGATACCCTGGAAGGGCGCGCCTTCGGCCTTCATGGCTTCTATCACCGGACGGACAATCTGGTCCAGGATCCGGTTCTCCAATTCCTGTCCGAGAATGCTGTCCGTGGAATAAGCACCCATGCCGCCGGTGTTGGGCCCCTGGTCGCCGTCGTAAGCCGCTTTGTGATCCTGTGCGGCGACAGCAGGGAGGATGGTTTCGCCGTCGGTGAACACGATGAAGGAGGCCTCCATACCTTCGAGAAACTCCTCGATCACGACTTTGTCGCCGGCAGCGCCGAACTCCCCTTCGATCATCATGGATTGAATCGCACGGCGGGCATCTTCACGGCTGCGCGCCACCACGACGCCTTTTCCAGCTGCCAGCCCATCTGCTTTTATAACGAGAGGAAAGCGGGTTTCCGCGGAATCGAGTCGGGAGAGTGCGTCCTCCGGATGCAAGTGAATCGTGAAAGCAGCCGTCGGAATACCATGGCGGGCCATGAACTCCTTGGCGAAGGCCTTGCTTGATTCCAGGCGCGCGGCCGACTGGCTGGGTCCCAACACGGCGACTCCGTGAGCGCGCAGGGTGTCTGCCAAGCCCGCCGCCAAAGGGGCCTCAGGACCAACCACGACCATATCGATGCGTTCGCGTCGGATCAGGTCGAGCATCGCAGGCTGGTCCAGTGGCGAGACGCTGACGCACCTTGCCTCTTTCTCGATGCCTCCGTTGCCCGGAGCGCAGAGAACCTCACGCACGCGTGCGCTCCGGCGGAGCTTCCAGACCAACGCGTGCTCCCTGCCTCCGGCACCTACCACCAGAATTCGCATGTTCTGTTCTCGATCAGGATTCGTTGAGATTCAAAGATTTCAAATAGGAACGAAAGGCAGGGCCGAATTCCTCATTCTTGAGTGCGAATTCCACTGTGGTCTTAAGAAAGCCCAGCTTCTCGCCTGCGTCATACCGTTTGCCGCGGAATTTGTAGGCGAAGACCGGTTCCCGCTCCAGAAGGTTCCGCAACCCGTCGGTCAACTGGATCTCACCTCCGGCGCCGCGCTCTGTTTTCTCCAGGACATCGAAAATGGCAGGCGTGAGTATGTAGCGGCCGATGATGGCCAGGTTCGACGGGCTGTCCTCGACACGCGGCTTCTCGACCATGTCTCTGACTCTGAAGACCCGGCCGTCTTCGCCTGCAAGCGGAATCCCATCGACAATTCCGTAGCGGCAAACATCCTCGTGCGGCACCTCCATGATCGCAACCACGCTCCCATGGTGTCGCTCGTGGACACTTATCATTTGGCCTATGCATGGTTCGTCGGCATCAATGATATCGTCGCCCAGAAGAACTGCGAAAGGCTCTCCCTGTACGAGGTCGCGGGCCACCAGAATCGCATGGCCCAGCCCGAGGGCTTCTTTCTGGCGCACATAGGCGATCTGCACCATGTCCGACACGGCACGAACCACGCTCAACAAATCAGACCTGCCGCGGTCTTCCAGGATACGCTCCAGTTCGAAGCTGACGTCGAAATGATCCTCGATGGCGTATTTCCCGCGACCCGTGATGATCACAAGGTTCTCCAGTCCGGCGGCGACGGCTTCTTCGACCGAGTACTGTATGATGGGTTTGTCCACGAGCACGATCATTTCCTTTGGCTGAGCTTTGGTAGCCGGCAGGAATCTCGTGCCTAATCCCGCGGCCGGAAACACTGCCCGATGGATTTTTCCCATGCTTCCCCTCGAAGATCTTGAGTTTTCAGCATTGAACCCTGTTTTCAGACCGACTCATTGAAGCAACGGCATTACCTAAAGTCAATAGTACGAAATTGGGGATGGTCAGCTCTCTTTGCCATTCTTTCCTGAATCTGCCGGGATACTCCGGGCGAAAAGAGCTGACCATCCCCAATTTCGCATTGAGTTTATCGGCTTGTCACATGCTTGGAGCGTCTGTTACGCTTCGCTGCCGGACATAAAAATGGTGATGCCACGTCATTTCCAATAGGCTTGGAGTGTTCATTATGCTCGATAAAAACTTCGTGCGCGAGAACCTGGAGTTGGTGAGGGAACGATTAGCGGCCCGCGGCGGCAGTTATCCCATCGAGGAATTGGTCTCGGCGGACTTGGAGTGGCGCAAGGCTTTACTGCGGATCGAGGAGCTGCGCCGCAGGCGCAACGAGGCATCGGAAGAAATCGGCAAGTTAAAACGTGCAGGACAGGATACGGCGGCGCAGCAGGCGCGCGTCAAGGAAATCGGAGTCGAGGCTAAATCGCTGGAAGATGAGGCGCATGTTCTGGAAGAGCGCGTGAACTCCAGCCTGCACACCATCCCGAATCTGCCGCACGCTTCCGTTCCTGTCGGGCGCGACGAGAATTCCAACCTGGAGGTGCGCCGCTGGGGGTCGCCTCCCGAGTTCGACTTCGAACCGCTCGATCATGTGGATCTGGGATCGAGGCTCGGCATCCTCGATCTGGATCGCGCCGCCAAAATAGCGGGCGCGCGTTTCTCGCTGCTCTTCGGCGCGGGCGCCCGCATGGAACGGGCGCTTATCAACTTCATGCTGGATGTGCACAGGCACCGCCACGGCTACACGGAAGTCTGCCCTCCTTTCATGTCCAATTCGGCGAGCCTGTTCGGCACCGGCAATCTACCCAAGTTTGCGCAGGATCTGTTTAAAATCGAGGGGACCGATTACTACCTCATTCCTACTGCCGAGGTGCCCGTCACAAATATCTATCAAGGTGAGGTGCTGGATATAAGCACGCTGCCCCGGAAGTTCGTTGCCTACACTCCCTGCTTCCGCAGTGAGGCAGGGTCTTACGGCAGGGACACGCGCGGGCTGATCCGCCAACACCAGTTTGACAAAGTTGAACTGGTGAAGTTCGTCCACCCTGCCACTTCCTACGACGAACTCGAAGGCCTGACGCGCGATGCGGAACAGATCCTCCAGCAACTTGGACTTCACTATCGCGTCGTTGTTCTCTGCACCTCGGACATGGGATTCTCGAGCGCAAAAACCTACGACATCGAGGTCTGGCTCCCCAGCCAGAACCGCTATCGTGAGATCTCGTCCTGCAGCAACTTTGAGGCCTTTCAAGCTCGCCGCGCCAACATCCGCTTCAAGGACCAGGATGGAAAGCGCCAATACCTGCACACCTTGAACGGGTCCGGACTAGCGATCGGGAGAACCTGGCTTGCGGTTTTGGAAAACTACCAGCAGAAAGATGGTTCCGTGGTTATCCCGGAGGCCTTGCGTCCTTACATGGACGGCATGGAAAGAATCGCAGCGGTAAAGTAATCGTGCGCGAATCGGTGTTGTCACCAGCGATCAAACGGCATTTCGTCGCGCTTGACGATCTCCAGGGGAATCGCAAGGGGTCGGTCCAGGACGATATCCATGGAAGCCCCTCTCTTGACTTCCACGTCAGCGCCATGCACCGCCAGCACGGAAGCCAATCCGACCGCGGCGCCAACGCCTGCGCCGATCGCGGCGCCGTGCCCGCGCCCGACAATCGCACCAATTACCGCGCCGGTCGCGGCCGGGGCGCCGACCCGCGCGGCATCCTTCCCGGCGGGGCTGCCCGGAGTAATCGTGCCTTCGCCTTGCGTGCTCGCGTTCGTTTCAGGATCCAGCCGGGCCAAAGATGCGACGATCGGCAGGACCTTGGCCGAGTCCTGAAGCCGGATAGAACTGAACAAGAGGTTCATCTGGGCCTTGCCTTTGAATCGTCCCGGGCGCAGGACTCGCGTTACGCTTCCGTAGATTATGCTTCCCTTCGGAATCACGACGCGGTCCTTCAGGTAAACAGGATCCGTCACGGTGGCAGTGAACGTGTCACCATCGTTGTTCTTCTTGGTGCTCAGATTGTCATTCAGTTGGAGGCTGAGCTTGGAGCCTTCGGGAAGGACCACCTCGCGGCCAGTCTGCGCACACGCGATCACTGCAGTCAGCAGTGATGCGAGCAGCAGGCAACTCTTTCCAAAGATCCTCACGTCCGACCTCCCGCAGGGGAATATCCCCAAACTTCCTCGTGCTTATAGATGCGCACTCTCCGTGCAGGGTTCAGCAATCATCGAGCATGGGGCACCGCAGGCTATTATAAGGGACAGTGCCGGCAAGTTACAACTATCTGAGTACAAAAGGGATTTCACCTGTCTTGGCTTGACTGTGCGCGCGTCCAGCTGATAGGGTCATAGCGATGAACGATGAACTCCGGGACCCACCGCCACCGCTTGCTCCCCCGAAAACCTGGGTACTCAAGGCTCAAGCTCTTTTCGAAGTCATTCTGCTGGCAGGAGTGGTCTCGAGTTTGCTCGCGATGCTGCCTTTCGCGTTCAGCGCTTCCCGGCGCGAGCATCTGCTCGAAAATGTGGGCGATACCGTCGCCTACCTTCTGCTCGAGGCTGCCATCACCCTGCTCCTGATGTTTCTCGTCATGCGGGCGCACGGCGAGACGTTGCGCTGGCTTGGTCTTTCCTGGGCGCGCTGGGGCGTGAATGTGCTCGCCGGACTGGCGATCGTTCCTCTCCTGTTCTTTTTAAACCTTGTCGTGTCCCTGATCTTTCAGACTTTCTTCCCGAAATACTTCATGGAGAGCAACCCGCTCACCGAGCTGGTACAGAGCCCTCGAGATCTCCTGCTTTTGACGAGCGCCGCTCTGATCGCCGGGGGATTCAAGGAGGAACTGCAGCGCGCATTCATTCTCCGGCGATTTCAAACTTATCTCGGAGGAGCCTGGCTCGGCCTGATGCTTTGGAGCATCGTCTTTGGCCTCGGGCACTACCTTCAGGGGGCACAAGGCGTGGTCGCGGCCACATTGTTCGGCCTTATTTTCGGCGCCGTGTACCTCATCCGTCGAAACTTGATCATCCCGATGGCTGCACATGGGACCTACGATACTCTCGCCTTGGTCGGGTATTGGCTCCTAACTCACCACAAGTGACGTCATATGGGGTCGGACCACGATTATTGTTGAAATAGTTGAAATTATGTTGCGCCTGACTCTTTAGATCGTGGCTTAGCGCCCTTTTTCCGCAGGTCGCGCCTGCAATTTCCTATAACTAACTGCATCTATCTTTAATATTCCCCGTAGGTTAACGGGGAGATTCCGAGTAATTCCAGCACCTCCCTTTGCAGCTGCGTCAGCTGGGGTGGAAAGGTGCGGATTTTTCGGTTTTCTTTCAGCAACGTATGTTTCTGCAGGTGTTCGAAGATCTCAAAGACGCGCTCTGCCGTAGGCGCAGTGCATTGTCTTGCTTCCGGATACAACGGAATCTGTTTCAGATGATTTCCACTCATTTTGAGGCGCAGCTCGCGTTCGACAAGAGCGTGAACCGTGACGGCGAGGTACTCAAGGAAAAGCAGCGCTTCGAGGCGGCTGACATTATGGAGAAACGCCGGGGTTACCTGTAAGGTGTTTTTGAGCAGGTCGTGGCGTTTCTCGACCAGGGGCTGATTGCCATGGTAGATGACGTAGACCTGCAGTGGGGAGAAATCCGCGCGGTTGGTCACCAAGGGTACGACCCCGTCACTCCTGGCATCGGCCTCAACAACGTCGGTCCTGATCTGCCAACTCAATCGGAATTTGAGCTGCTTCGTGCGCTGGATTTTCGACGGAGAGCCTGGCCGTTTCCGGCCTTCGTCGTGCTGGTCGGTGAGCACGAAAGCATGCTCTACTTTGTAGTCGATCCAGCGCTTCGCCCCGGTCTGGTCTAAGATCTCATCGACCGCCTGTCTGACGCCGCGCATCTTCCTGAGCCGGCAGCGAGGCTTGAGCAGTTTTTCGGCCAACTCTTCGAGTGCCTTGATGGCGCGTACCGTGGCATCGTGCCGGATGTCAGCATCGCGGCGGGTCTTCTCGGAACTCCGGAACCAGATCAGACGGAATCCGTTGACTTCGGGAACGGGAGACTCCAGCGCCTGGATAATATTGGGTTCCTTGGGTGGGGGGTATTCGATACAGGTGATCAGTCGCCAAGGGGCGTTGTGGCCGGCAACCCACTGCCGGAACCAGTCGTCCTCTTTGCGATTGCTGGGTAACACGGTGATGAAACTGCCCTTGTGTTCGTCGATGTAGCGCAGATTGTCACTGGTGCAGAGCTTGCAGTCGGCAACATACAAAAACTTCGGGCTCCCGACGATCTGGCGCAAGAGGTCCCAGGTTTCGATATGCGTGGTCGGATCGCCGACATTGCCGTCGTCGACTTTGAAGTGTACCGGCACCGCCCCGTCGCTCGACACGGTCAGAATCCAGAGCAGCTGCTTCAAATCAGGACGGAAGTCTTTGCTATGGCCGAAGGTGATCCGGTGGGTCGCGACCCCGTCGACCGCGCGACCGTCTGCGTCCTTATAGTCCCCTTGAAAGGTGAGCGATGTGGAGTCGTTGTGCAGTTCGTCGAGCCGGACCTCAAACTCCCGGACCATTTGCAACACGAAGTCGGTCAAAAGCGCCGTGCGGTCACTGGCGAATAGCTCATCCAGGGCGCGTCCCAACCGGTCGTCGTTGAGTACGGCCGCCTGCTCGGGGGTAAGGCCTAAAGCGACTGGCAGCATGGCGGCGGCCCATTCGGAGACGGAGTACAAGGGTGCCTTAGACAGGATCAGGCTGCGCAGCAAAACCATCAGGACCACGGCTGGCGGCACCTTCGTGCGCGGGTCCGTCGGAGCCAGTCGCTTGTCGAGCAAGGATTCGATCTGGAGACGTAGGAGGAAATGATTGACGATAGGCAGGGCGCCGAGAAACTTGGAGTCGAGGTCGAATGCTTCGTTTTCGGGAAACATTTTCTTGACCTCACGATGATCCTTCCGTATAATACGGAAGGATTGACAAAAGTCAAGAAGTTTCTGTTATGACCAGGAAAAATCGGCCCCCGCAAACTCTGATGCAATGTCAGCAGCAGTACCGCGAGATGACGCAGGTGCTGACGCAACTGGGTTTCGTCTGGCCAGGCACTCTGCAACGGCGCATGATGACCTGTGGGAAACCCCAATGTGCTTGCCACCAGGATCCTCAAGTGCGTCACGGACCCTACTTCTGCTGGACTTCCAAGGCAAACGGCAAGACCGTGACCAGAATGCTGACCCAGGAGGAAGCGGAAATACTGCAACCGTGGATCGATAATCGGAGGACGCTGAATGCCACGCTCAAGCGGATGATGGAAGTGTCGAAGCACGCGCTCGCTTTGACCCTGCGTGCAAAATCGAAGGCTCGTTAAAAATGCCCCGGTTGGCGCCATAGGAAATTGCAGGCGCGACCTGCGGAAAAAGGGTTAGCGCGATTTTTTGTGGCCTTTTTCTGAATCTTAGGTTGCTGCGTACCTTGTGAGGTCTTCTCTCACGTACCAGGAGCCATCCATGGTCCTGGCTATCTTCAGCTTCATCCTTGTTTTAATCCTGGAAGCCACAATTGTTAGAAACTTCTCGCTCCCCACAGCGATGCTCTCCGTCCAGATTCCTTCACGCGTCAATCGTCTGGCTCGGATCGCTTCGTCAATTCGTTGGCGATGAATCTCGGCCAGGGATTCTCGATCGCTCAAACCCAGGACGTCAACCAGCCGGTCGATTTCCAGCAAGCAGTAGCGCTGGCGCCCACCTGTGAGCTCTCGATAGCCGCACCAGGCCCACTCACTTGGGTGGGATACGACCCCGGCGCACACCATGTTGAGGTCAATGTATCTCAGGCAATTCCAAAGATGATCGCCGCCATCAATCATGGTGCAATGGAAACGGTCTCCCCAGAAGGAGCCGCTGCGGTGCTTGCGGAGGTTGTAGTATTCAGCAAACTCTCCTTCCAACTCCTGCATGAAGCGGCTGAGGTCCGGGAGACGGTCGCACATCCCAAGGAGGTGGACATGATTACAGGTGACACAAAAGTTAAAGAGAGCAATCCGGTGTTTGCGCACGGCCTGCCTCAAGCGGGCGCAATATTCGATTCTGTCGAGCCTGAAGCGCAGAAGGAACTCGCGGTTGTGACAGCGATGCGTCAGATGGTAGACGAACCCCGGCTGGATGTATCGATTGGCACGTGCCATGGAGAAGCC
>Ga0187877_1003044_pt1 | contig 14121 bp, 16 predicted proteins | sample June2016WEW_17_1_3_FD_132430 | JGI IMG/M metagenome (GOLD analysis project Ga0187877, IMG submission 132430) | Peatland microbial communities from SPRUCE experiment site at the Marcell Experimental Forest, Minnesota, USA - June2016WEW_17_100 | ecosystem: Environmental > Terrestrial > Soil >... | reverse complement strand
TGATTATACCCGCGAACTTCAGGAAGACCAGCATGGCATAGAAGATCCAAAAGGCGCCATAGCTTGTGAAGGCTGTAAAGCCAAAGGTATTGCCCTTTCTCATCTCGAAGGCGCCCGTTATCAGTTGAGTAATTCCACCGTAGGTGAAGGCTAGGGGCATGACCACTGCTACCGTAGATGCTGGGAGGAGACCTGCGTTGGCGAAGCTTAAGAGGAATGTTGTTATAGCGAACGCTGATAGGCCGAGAGGCGCAGGATCCCCAAGCATTGCCTTTTCTGAAGTGTTGCTCATTGCTCATTACCTGAGATTCTCTTCAACAGAGAGTATTTCTAGCTTAAACTCTTCGTAGGCCTTCTTTGCCTCCTCCACACTCGTCTCGTCTTCCAATGTCGTTATGTCACCGATGTTCCTCTCCTCAGCTACGGCACCTATCACTCTTCTCATTATCTTGCCGCTTCTGGTCTTTGGCAACTTATTTACAAAGTATAGGGCCTGAGGAGCAGCTATGGGCCCAATTGCCTGCCTTATTTGATTGATGAGCTCAACTCTCAGCTGTGGAGAAGGTGTGTATCCAGGTCTGAGGATGACGAAGGCAACGGGTACCTGCATCTTTATTGGATCAGCCTTGCCTATCACCGCAGACTCAGCAACAGCGGGATGCGATATCAAAACATTCTCCAATTCAATGGTTCCGATTCTGTGGCCAGCCACCTTGAGAACTTCGTCAGCCCTACCCAAAAGCCAGAGATATCCATCGCTATCCTTCATGGCAAAATCCCCTGGGTAATAGAAACCTGGGAACTTCGTGAAGTAGGTCTTTTTAAACCTCTCATGGTCTCCCCAGATGGTTATGAATTCGCCTGGCCACGGTTTTCGTATGACGAGATATCCCTTCTCGTCAGGCTTGGCTATCATTTTATCTTCTGTATAAACATCTGCGTCCACTCCTGGCAAGGGGAAGGTAGCTGAACCTGGCTTGAGGGGAACTAGGGCGAGGCCAGGCTGTGGAGAAATCATTATCCCCCCTGTTTCAGTCTGCCACCAAGTATCAACTATTGGCGTTTTTTCTTGGCCGATATACTTGTAATACCAGCTCCATGCCTCAGGATTGATAGGTTCGCCAACGGAACCAAGTATCCTTAGGGTGGATAATTGGTGTTTTTTTGCCCAGCTCTCCCCATGCTTCATGTGCATCCTTATGGAGGTCGGGGAAGTGTAGAATATGGTTACACCATACCTCTCAATCATATCCCACCACCTATCGGGTGTGGGGTAATCCGGTGCACCTTCGTATATTAATGAGGTTACCCCGCTTATCAATGGACCATAGACAATGTAGGTATGGCCGGTAATCCAGCCAACATCGGCAGCGCACCAGAAGATGTCTTTGTCGTTCACATCGAAGACAACCTTCTGGGTAAAATATGCCCACACCATATAGCCAGCGGTTCCGTGGGTGGCTCCTTTTGGTTTGCCCGTCGTTCCAGAGGTATAAAGAATAAAGCTGGGGTGCATCCCGTCAAGCTTCTCAGGCTCAACGTAGGCGTCTGCCGACTCAACCAACTCGTGGTACCACACATCCCTGTCCTCAACCATGTTAACAATATTGTGGCCTCTCCGCACCACCAAAACTTTTTCCACGGTGGTTGTATGCTTTAGCGCCTCGTCCACAACCCCCTTGATCTCAATGGTCTTGCCCCTCCTGTAACTTTCGTCAGCAGTTATGATCACCTTGCTCTGGGAGTCATTCACTCGATCTGCTATCGCTTGGGCAGCAAACCCGGCGAAGATAACAGAATGAATTGCCCCAATCCTAACCGTAGCAAGCATGCTGATCAGCAGTTCAGGGATCATGGGCATGTAGATTGTAACCCTGTCCCCTTTCCTCACTCCTAAACTTCTCAAAACCGACGCAAATTTGTTTACCTCACGGTACAGATCATAGTAAGTCAGGGTACGTTTCTCCCCATTCTCGCCTTCCCAATAATATGCAACCTTGTTCTTTCTCCAACTCTCAACGTGCCGATCAAGGGCATTATATGAAATGTTGGTCTTCATCGACGCAAACCACTTGGCGTATGGAGGTTCTTCCATAGGCTGAAAGGCAAGGCCGTTCTTTTCGTACCAAAATAGTTCATCAGCGAACTTCTGCCAAAACAACTCAGGGTTCTCCAAACTGCGTTTATGAACGTCCTTCAGAACGTTCACATCAGGATGGATGGTTTTTGAAGTTGGCAGGGCATTTAAAATTTTTTCCAATTCTCCCACCTAACCCATTTCCCTATTTACTAGAGTTTATGGTTGCTCTTGACTTATTTGATCTGCGACTTCTGGCAAAGGAGCGATGTTAGGTTTGACTTAATATACATTTCCTTTGCCATAAGACAAGCGCTTAATTGTCATATTATATAAACGTTCTCAATGATTATAATTATATATAATTACAGATTAAGCTGCCATTCCATGTCAACTTTTTAGGTAATCTAAGAGGGCATAGGCATCTGTCGGGGAATGACCAGAATAATATTTGTTGCAATAGACAAAGACTTCATTTGAGTCATCAATCAACTTCCTGATCTTTCCTGCCCATTCCTTTGTATCTGCGGTTCTATCTCTCTCAACCTTGCCAGTTGTCCCCTTTATTTTCTTGTTGTCCCCTTCTAGCCTTATGTATGTGAATCCAGCTGTTAAAACATCAATCTTTGGCATGGAAGGATGATCAACAATAGCGAGCGCAATCCCCCTGTCTCTTAGGATTGAATATAGTCGGTCTTCAAGCATCTTCCTGTTCTTAACTTCCATAACAAACCGGTGCGCCCTGGGTAGTATGCCAAGGAACTCCCTTAAATTTGGCAAGTCCTCTGGAGTGAACTCAGGAGAGAGCTGAATGAGCAGAGGACCTTCTTTCTCCTTGAGAAGTGACATCCTGTTCAAGAAAACGCGTGTCTCTTCCTCCACGCCTAGAAGCTTCTTCTCCTGGGTGACCTTCTTGGGGAACTTTGCGGAAAAGAGAAAACCAGATGGAGTCTGGTCCCTCCAGTTTTCCACCACGGCAATACTAGGTATTCTGTAAAACGTATTGTCGATCTCGACCGAGCCGAAGTGCTTGGAATATTCAGAGAGGAACTGAGCCGGCTTCAGCCCTTCAGGATAAAAATTCCCGACCCAAAAATCGTAGCCCCACCCCACAGTGCCTAGATGCAGTTTATCCAAGCTTATCCCTCGTCTTCATCACTAACCATTGCTTCTCCCCCGCCTTTTTGAACCTCATTAGTGCATACCTTCCATGCAACCTTCTGCCATTGATAATGAACTCGATCATGTCCTCCCCCCATGCTATCGGTTCGTAGGTGCCACTATCCCAAATAGACACAGCTCCCGCTCCATACTCGCCCTTGGGTATCTCCCCCTCGAAACTGCCGTACTCCAGTGGGTGATCCTCAACCTCGATAGCAAGATGTTTCTCGCCAGGGTTCTCCGGCATACCCTTGGGCACGGCCCAGCTCTTGAGGACCCCATCTTTCTCAAGCCTCAGGTCGTAGTGGAGCCTCCTGGCACGGTGCTCTTGAATGACGTAAGCTCTCCTGCCGCCCCTGGATCCACTCAAGACTTCTCCACCTGGTATGGTACAATATATCTATGCCCGAGGCATTAAAATGAGTGGGCCCGGAGGGATTTGAACCCTCGACCACTCGATTATCAGTCGAGTGCTCAACCAGGCTGAGCTACGAGCCCTCCCTTCGAAGAAATAAACTCCCTACGGATTTATTCTTTTTGCCAGTTCCGTAAAACCTTCATCCGCCTTAGAAGATTTGTCATTGAGAACACTGAGCGTAAGCATTCAGCCTCCGGCCTTCCTCTCAGGAAGCTTATTGTTCCCCATCCTAAATGCTTAAATCCTCCGTTAAAATCTTCCATTAGTGGAAGGGCCGGTAGATCAGTCGCAGATCACCTGCCTCGCACGCAGGGGGCCGCGGGTTCAAGTCCCGCCCGGTCCACCATTTTAGATAATAAAGGCAATAACATGAAGATCCCTCCAAAAAATAGAACCAAAGGGTATCTCGAAAGCTAAATTAAAACCCAGTACAGTTAACGAAGCAACGAAAAAGTATATACCTCATCACGATAACCTTTTCTCGAGTGATCAGAATGAAGATTGGAGAAGAGTTCTACCCAAGTTCGAAGATGATGATGCTTTATGTGACCTACCTTCTAATGGCTATCATCCCGCTCTATGCGCTTGGGATTGGCATATCTTTGGTTGTAGCATATTATGCCTCAGTTTTTGCAGCCGAAGTATTTGCACTCGCTTACCTCCTGCCCCTGACTGTTATCACACTCTTCGCCCTATTCTGGATCCCTAAGTACTTCAAATCCATAAAATACCTTTTCACGGAAACCGACGTTAGGGTTGAGATAGGCGTGTGGTGGAAGGAACGCCACGCAATTCCCTACTCAAGGATAATGAACGTTGACACAATCCAGGGTCCGATTTCAAGGATTTATGGTCTTGGAACTGTAGACATCTATACTGCTGGATATACTGGAGTTGCCGGAGGGACAGGCGGGCCAAAAGCCAGGCGCGCCGAGGCTTCATTAATAAACGTTCCAGACTTTCACGATCTGAGAGAGCAGGTGTTAGAAGTTGTCCGAGGAAAGCCTTTGTTCGGTCTGCCTGCTGCAGCTACCGACAATATTAGCGAGCAGATGCTGAGCGAGCTTAAAGAGATCAGGAAATTGATGGAAACAAAATCCTGACTCTCTTTTTCTTTGCTTGTAATCAAAATCTTAAATATCAACAGCATGATTTTATCTTCTAGTGATTAATGTTATGGTCATCGGCGGCAGCTCCGGCGGGGAGCGTGGATGCAGAAAAGAGCTGAGATCGGCAAAGTTGGTAGTCGTCAAGATAGGTGCATCATCACTGTCTGGATCTTCAGGCTCGTTGGATCTTGGCAGATTGGGCTCCCTCTGTAAGGAGCTGGTGGCAGTCAAGAATAAAGGGATCAATGTAGTCTTGGTCTCGTCGGGCGCCATAAGGGCGGGCAGGGCCACAATGATGGATCTGACCAAGAATGGTGAGATGGCAGGCCTCCAGGCTTTGGCTGCCATTGGACAGGTAGTGCTGATGGAGGCTTATCGTGATATTATGGCGGACAAAGGTTGCAAAGTCGCCCAGATCCTCCTCACTTGGGACGACTTCAGGAACAAGAGAAGGCTGAGAAACCTGCTTAACACCTTCAACAGCCTCCTTTTACTGGGCGTTGTCCCCATAATCAACGAGAACGATACCATTGCAGTCGACGAGATAAAGTTTGGCGATAATGACACTCTCTCGGCATTGGTTGCCAAGTATATGCAGGCAGATCTGCTAGTCCTGCTTTCGGACATCGATGGCCTTTACACTGGAGATCCAGGAAACGTCGGCTCCAAGTTAGTCCCTTGCATCGATTCTATCACCCCTGACGTGGAGAAGGTCGTCTCGGAGAAGCACGATGGGTTTGGCGGCATGGAAACTAAGCTCAAAGCCGCCAAGATTGCAACGGGATCGGGCATTCCCATGGTGATCGCCAACGGGGGTAGCCCGAAGGTGCTCGAAAGGATAATAAATGGTGAGCGGATAGGCACGCTCTTTTTGCCGGGGGACCAAGATGGGCAGTAGCCTGATGGAAAAGGTTGCAAGGGCAAAGAGAGCAGGTCTCCTGCTTTCACAGACACCCCGCAGAACCAGAGACCACGCTCTGAACTCTGCGGCAAAGATGTTGCTGGAGAAAAAAGAGGAGATACTAAAAGCCAACTCGAAGGACATCGCTGCGGCCAGGGCGCAGCTAGCTGAGGGAAAGCTCTCCAAGTCCCTGCTGGATAGGCTTGAGCTTGATCAGGCAAAGCTAACCGAAATATCGAAGATGATCGAGAGCGTGGCGAAGCTCGACGATCCCGTGGGCAAGACTGTTTATGCAGTAAAGCTGGATAGTGGCTTAGACCTCTTCAAGATAACCGTTCCCTTTGGGCTCATAGCATCTATATTTGAGAGCAGGCCTGATGCTCTGCCCCAGATAGCCTCGCTTTGCTTGAAATCAGGCAACGCTGTCCTGCTGAAGGGCGGCTCAGAGGCGCAAGAGACTAACCGCTCAATCTTCCAAGTTATGAGCCAGGCTTTCGCCTCTGCAGGCGTCCCCGATGGAAGCATGGTACTCGTGGAGGGCAGGGCAGCCATTGCTGAAATCTTGAAGATGGAGGGCACTGTGGACCTAATAATTCCGAGAGGTAGCAATGAGTTCGTGAGGCACATCCAAGAGAGCACCAGGATACCTGTACTAGGACACTCTTCTGGAATATGCCACATATACGTTGAAAGCACTGCCGACCACGAAAAAGCAGTTGGGATCTGCCATGACGCAAGGGTGCAGTATCCTGCTGCGTGCAATTCTATGAAAGTCCTGCTTATAGACGACAAGATTGCACCGGTGCTTTTGCCGAAAATAGCCAATAAGCTCGTTGGCAGTGGGGTGAAATTGAAGGGGTGCAAAGAAACGATCAAGGTGCTCAGTGCTCGAGGCATCCCAGTTGAGCCAGCGCAAGAGTCCGACTACCATCACGAGTACCTTGAACTCACCCTGCCAATTAGGATCGTGAAGGGTGTCGACGAGGCTGTGGCGCATATCAACCGCCACGGATCCAAGCACACAGACTCTATCATCTCCGAAGACGCTAAAGCTGTGAAGACTTTTCTGAACGGCGTAGACTCATCTACAGTGATCCGTAACGCCTCAACACGCTTCAGCGACGGCTACCGGTATGGTCTGGGTGCAGAAGTAGGCATAAGCACAAACAAGATTCATGCGAGAGGACCAGTGGGGCTTGAAGGACTGGTGACAACAAAATATGTGCTGTTGGGATCGGGCCAGAGGGTGCTAGATTACGCTGGCAAAGGCGCCAAACCCTTCGTTCATGAAAGGATCGATGGCAAATGGGAGGAACGATTGAAATGAGCAAGATGTCACTCGCCGTAATCGGCTATGGGAAGATGGGGTCATCACTAATTAAAGGCGCACTAAAATCAGGTCTCATAATACCAGGAGATACCAAAGTCTTTGACACCGATGGTGAACGGGCGGACCTGGCAAGGAAAGATGGACTCGTGGTCATAGAGAAACTTGACAGCGTAGCAGGATCGGACGCGGTGCTACTCTCGGTCAAGCCCAAGGACATGGGAGAGCTGTTGGACAAGCTGAAGCCAATTATCACGGCCAGCAGCACCCTCTTCGTATCAATCGCTGCAGGCGTGAAGATCGCATATATTGAATCCAAGCTCGGCGAGGGTTCAAGGGTCGTGCGGGTAATGCCAAACATTGCTGCCTCGGTCAACGAGGCTGCCAGCGCCTTCACTGCAAATAGGTGGGTCAAGGACGCGGATCTGCTCTTCGTCGGCTCCCTCCTTAAAGGAGTCGGCCTGGCTTACTGGCTAGACGGCGAAGACATGATCGATTCAGTCACAGGCATCAGCGGGAGCGGGCCAGCATACTTTTTTAAGCTAATGAAGGCTATGGAGGAAGCTGGGAAAAAGACTGGTCTCTCGGAGAAGCTTGCGAGATCACTAGTCGCCCAGACCTGCAAAGGCTCCGGTGCTCTTGCGCTGCAGTCTGACCAATCCTTCGACCAGCTTATCAATGCTGTCGCCTCGCCTGGCGGTACAACGGAAGAGGCTCTAAAGGTAATGGACTCCAAGGGTTTCTCTGAAACTGTGACAGGCGCTGTCTTGGCTGCCATTGAAAAGTCGAAAAGGATGAGCCGCAGCTGATTATTCTTGGGATGCATACCTCAGTATCGCAACTATCCCACCGAAGGACCCAAGCAGCATCTTACCCTCGTCGGTTTCTGTTGAGATGACCTCTACCTTTGCGTTCGTCTTCTCAGCGAGGGCAGCCAGCTCGTCAACGATGCTCTTTGCCTCCCCCTCTTCCATCATGCCACCGCATTTGCCGCAGGCCTCCTTACCCCCCTTTGCCAGCAGCGCCTCTTTACTGAGGGTCTCCTCCACGATGTTGCCACATTGCTGGCACTGGAAGCTGACCCTGTAGGTATCGATCCCAGCAGAGAGGAGAAGGGACTTGACAACACCCTTCTCAAGCTTCTGCCTAACCTCCTTCTCGCCATATGTAACTTGGTTGGGGCTCTTCGCAAGCAAATACAAAAAGTTCTGGACTATCTTCTTGTCCTTTACATAGTCGACAGTCTTCAGCAGGTCCGCCGCTCTCTCAAGCAGCTCGTACACGCCCGGCTCCTCCGTGTACCCTAGGTCCTCAACGCCAAGGACCTTCTTCTGCAGCTGGTATTGCAGATACTCCCCACTGTTGAAGTCGTCCTTGGTAGGTCCGGGGCCGCCTATGATTATACCTTTTAGATTCTCTATAGGCAGGAAGATCTTCTCCGCGTGCTCCGCTACCCTTTTGTTGAAGTCGTGGGCCATGATCTCGATGAGCCTCTGGAACCTCCTTGCCGACTGGCCACCCGCGTCGTGCTTGCTTGGGACTCCAGATGTTATGGTCTCAACGATCTCTACCCTGCGCCCCCTCAGAAGGGCGAAGGTAGCGTCGCTCCTGTCCATGACTATGAGCCCATAAGTGTCCTTCTCCGCTAGTATATCCTTTATCGGGTCCAAGTAGAACTTCGCATCGCAACGGTAATAGTAGATGCTTATGGGCTCCGGCGGCTCGATGACGTAGGTCTCGATCTTCTCAGTGCCAGGCCCGCCGCGCGGTATCGCTCCGCAGAAGATGATGAGCCCGTTGGGGGGCGGGACTCTGAAGAGCTTCAGCTTCTGCATCAAGCTCTCAATTGCGTCCTGAACGTTCTTCTTCGTTGCCTTCGATTTTATGTTGGCCGCGGTGCCGTACTCCTCCCTGAGGTTACTCATTGCGTCGGAGATCTGCCTGCCAGGGGGGACGTAAAGGGAGACCAGTTCCGTAGCCTTTCCTTCCTTGGACTCAAGCTCCTCCACCAGTCTCTTGAGCCTGTATAACTCCAGCGAGCTCCTTTTGGTCTCTGACAACTAATGCGACCTCGGCGTGTTGGTGAACATTCAACCTTTATATAGCTTCCACTATTAAGTTTCTGCGGTGGATAGCTTGAACGTTACCATCAAGCTCAGCGGGCATGTACTTTTCCCATCACTCGTGGCAAAATCCGACATTAAAAGTTATGTAAGATGCATCAGGGAGGTCAAAGCGCTTAAGCACAACCCCTTCGTTGTCGTGGGGGGTGGGGAACCCGCCCGCCATTACATCAAGATCGCCAGGGAGAATGGGGCAGACGAGTCGACCTGCGACCAGATAGGTATAGCAATCGCAAACATCAACGCCAAGATCTTCATCAGGGCAATGGGAGAGGAGGCATGTCAGTTTGTTCCTACGAACGCTGACGAACTTGATAAGGCACTTTCCACAGGGAAGGTGGTCGTGATGGGTGGCTTGCAGCCAGGGCAGTCCACAAACGCCGTTGCCTGTATCTTGGCTGAGCGGTCGGGCTCCAAGCTTCTGATCAACACGACTACCGTCGACGGGGTCTACAGTGGCGATCCGAAGAAGGACAGATCTGCGAAGAAGTACTCGAAGATAACCGTGGCAGAACTAACCAAGATCCTAGTGGGTCTTGGGGGCAAAGCCGGTGAGTATGACCTCCTCGACCCAGTGGCTTTGAAGATCATCCAGAGGTCCAAGATAATAACCAAGATGATAGATGGGAGCGATCCGAAGAATATTTTAAGGGCGATAAAAGGTGAGGATGTCGGAACTACAATAGTGCCGTGACGGTGTTTCGATAATGTCCAAAAGAAGAGATGAGGAGAAATGGGGGCCGCACGCCCACTGCTTGATATGTGGCAACGCCATAGCCGAGGACCAAAAAACCTGTTCTGAAGCCTGCGCTAAGAAGTACGAGACAGACCTCAAGAAGTATAAAAGACAGCAGAACATGAGCTGGCTATTCATAGCTGCCATGGCTGTTGTTATTGTTCTCTTCTTCGCCGTGTCCTACTTTTTCAAATAAAAGATAAATACCGCCCGAACCCTTTCTTCATCAAGGCGGGGGTTCCCAAGCCAGGCTAAAGGGGAAGGACTCAAGATCTTAAGATGGGTTATCCTTTGTCGAAGGACTTCGAGGGTTCAAATCCCTCCCCCCGCACTCCTATCCAGTCCTCTCTTCCAGGGGTCAAGACCATCTCATCTTTAAAAGTAGCAAGGCCAAAAACGAAGACATCAGGCAGAGTGGTGCTCGTTGCAGCTATCCCGAAACGAAAAATCCGCAGGCTTTGTGATCTTCAGGAGGAATGGCGGGACGAAGTTCCTCTTCCTCACCAACAAAGGAAGGTATGACGTTCCCAAGGGCCTTAAGCAGAAGGGGGAGGACGATCTGGAATGCGCCCTCAGGGAGCTCAAAGAAGAGACTGGAATAAGCGATGTTAGCATTATCCCGAACTTCAAAAGGGCAACACACTACTTCTATCGTTGGGAAAACACCCTGATAAGCAAAGATGTTGTCTATTTCCTTGGTGAGGCCAATTCAGGCGAGGTTCAGATATCCTCTGAGCACGATGGATATTCTTGGCTTACAAAAGATGAAGTCCTTTCAAAGATAAAATACAAAAATCTAAGGGGCATAATCATGGAAGTCGACCAGATGATTTCGACCATGAAAAAGTAGCCCGTTCAATTTATTAAATCCCTTGCCTTTCCCTCATGTGGTGCGAATAGTGAAGGTTCCTGAGGTTAGGTCTACTCATTTCTTGGATCGTAATCAGCATCTGCTTCTCGGTGGCGTACCTCTTTTCTGACCTATCTCTTTTCCCCCTCGCTTTCCTATTGGCAGCAGGCTCCGCAGGCGTTGGCTTCCTCTTGCACGAGCTGGCTCATCGGACTGTCGCGAGGAGATACGGTTGCTATGCTGTCTACCAGCTTTGGATTTGGGGGCTCGTCCTTGCACTAGCTATGGCAATATTAACCCAGGGGCAGCTAATATTCGCCGCACTTGGTGCAGTTTACATCACCCCCATGGCGATCTCCCCCTATGTCGACACGAATACCATGAAGCGGGTCTATGGTCTAATCTCTCTGGCGGGACCCTCAATGAACCTGCTGTTAGTAGTCATCTTCTTCTTCCTTTATCTACAGAATGGGATAGTAGGAGATTTGGGATACATAGGCATGCAGATCAATCTATGGCTAGCCGCATTCAATCTCATTCCAATCCCTCCCTTCGACGGCTCGAAAATATTCAGCTGGTCAAAAATAGTATGGGCAATCTTCACCATCCCGGCTTGGCTTCTGTTATTCTTTGTGTTATAAGCAGCACACAATAAATAAAATCCTTAAATTAAATGTCAGCGCAGTCTGATCTGGTGCTCATAATGGCAGGTTTGGATTACGAACTCTCCTTACTTGGCGAGCTAGTTGAGATTAACACCGACACTGCAAAGAAGACTGGCTATCCGCAATGTGCCTCGCTAATCTCCAAGAGGATGGAGGAACTAGGTTTGCGGGTGGAAGTTGTAGACCCAGAGGAAAAAGTGGGCGATGGTCTCCCGAGGCCTAGCGTCGTAGGCACCTTGGATGTGGGTGCCCAGGAGACGATCGGTCTGGTGACCCACTATGATGTAGTCCCTCCTGGCGACAACTGGCAGAGGGATCCTTTCAAGTTCACTGTTGAGGGAGATCGTGCCTATGGGCGGGGGTCTTCCGATGACAAGAGCGCCATCGCTGTCTGCATGGGCGCCGTGAAAACAGTTGGCAAGGATGCGCGGCACAACGTTAAGATCATAGCCTCTCCAGAAGAGGAGATCGGGGGGACGTGGGGGATAGGTTACGTAATGGGCGATTATGGGCTGCGGTTCGACTACGGAGTAATCGTTGATGCCCAACCTAACATGATATCCATAGGAGCTAGCGGCATAATCCAAGGCGAGACAAGGGTGTTTGGCAAGCAGGGGCACGCCGGTTACCCCCACCACGCCAACAACCCAATACCCAAGCTGGCCCGCCTCCTGACCGCGTTCGAAGAGTTTGCTAGGTTTAGGGAGCGCAAGCTCTCGTCCATCGATGCCCCGCCGAACTCCCCCAAGAAGAAGCTGTGGGGGAGGATCTCCTTCACAATGATCGGCGGAGGGGAAAAGGAGAATGTTATCCCTGGCGAGGCATGGGCAAGGTTCGACATGCGCCTCCTCCCGGACGAGAACCCTGCCGAAGCAAAGAATGAGCTGCAGGAGTTCTTCGACCGAACGAAGGAGAGGCTCGCCATAAATGCCCAGCTCACGTTCACAAAATTCGATGACGCTTACCTCACACCGCCCTCAAGCGAGATCGTAAAACGCTTTGCCGATGCTACTGCTGCCGTATTCGGAGTTCCGCTCCCATTAGCAGCATCCCTGGGAGGGGACGATGGCAAGTTCCTCTTCGAGAAAGGCATACCAGTTGTGAGCTACGGCGCCATTGCGGAGGATTCCAACTTCCATGGAAAAGATGAATTCGTCCGACTGTCCGACCTTCAGAACGTCAGAGATGTATTGATCCGCCTCATCGGATAGCTGAACTGCAAGTCGAAAAAATGCGCCTTTGGGTGGCTGCCATCGACCCACTATGTGCATACCCGCCTTTCTGGATCAGAAGAGGTATCCAAAGCCCCAAACGACTGCTGTTACAATTATCGCTGCCCCAAGCACGCCTAGGGCAATCGACGCAAATGCCTTCTTGAAATCCATGCCCAACAGGTAAGCCAAGATGCAGCCTGTCCATGCTCCCGTAAATGGTATAGGAACTGCCACGAAAATAGCCAGCCCCCCATAGCCGTATTTGTCAATCTGCGACTTGTACTTTGACCTGACGTAAACAATGTACTTTACATAATACTTCTTCAGCCGATTAGTGTCCTTCATCCCAAGTATCCAACTATTGACCTTCCCCATTAAAAGAAGTACGAACGGTATGAAAATAATGTTGCCGAACAATGAGGCAAAGAATACGACCCAGATGTTCATGCCCGCAAGAAATCCGTATATGATGGACCCCCTGCACTCACTTATGGGCGCCAGTGCGAACAGGACGACATATAGTATCTGCTGAATGGAGTCCATGAAGGTAAAAATCAATTCTGGCTTATAGCCTTATTTATACAGCGAGTAATGAGAATATTTGATGTGAGAGAATGCGAGCCATAGTTCTGGCCGGGGGCTACGCCAAGAGGCTCTGGCCCCTTACCAAAGACTGCCCAAAACCCCTGCTGCCCATAGGCGACTCCCACATCTTGGACTACATTGTCTCCAAGATCAACGATGTCAATAGAATCGAAGAGATAATCCTCGCAACGAACCAGAGGTTCGAGGGCAATTTCCTCGAATGGGTAAGGGAGAGGGGGTACAGAAACATCACGGTCTTTCCAGAACCTTCTATGCAAGAGGAAGAGAAGCTTGGCCCCGTAAAGGCGATTGATCTCATAATCAAGGAAACCCCCGAGACGACTTTCTCATTGCTGCGGGCGACAACCTCTTCTCCCTCGACCTTGCCGAGCTTGTCACCTTCTACAGAAAGGTAAAGTCACCCGTAATTTCCCTCTATGAGGTCGGAAGTCTTGAACTCGCGAAGAAGTATGCCTCCGTCGAAGTGAATGAGAAACGGAAGATAGTCAGCTTTGAGGAGAAGCCCGAGTACCCCAAGAGCCAACTCGTCTCTACAGGGATTTACGTCCTGCCGTGGAAGAGCATATCCAAAATAGGGGCATACCTCCAAGATGGCAACCTCCCAGATCCCATTGGCAGGTTCATTGGTTGGCTCTCTGAACGTGAAAATGTATACGGTTTCAAGTTTGCTGGGTACTGGTACGACATAGGATCGTTGGAGTCTTACGCGAGCGCCCAAGAAGATTTCAGGAAGAGGCCATCAAAGCGCTAAGGCGATATCTACATTAAAGGGGCAACTGGCCTAAAGAAGGGTGCGAGCCCCTTTCACTTGCCCAAGCTCTTTCTCGAACCATGCCAGGGTTCTCCCAAGGCCCTCTCGGATGCCTACCTTTGCCTTCCATCTCAACTCACGCTCTGCCTTTCCCACATCAGGCCGCGTTAGTTCGACATCGCC
>Ga0187877_1003043_pt1 | contig 14128 bp, 12 predicted proteins | sample June2016WEW_17_1_3_FD_132430 | JGI IMG/M metagenome (GOLD analysis project Ga0187877, IMG submission 132430) | Peatland microbial communities from SPRUCE experiment site at the Marcell Experimental Forest, Minnesota, USA - June2016WEW_17_100 | ecosystem: Environmental > Terrestrial > Soil >... | reverse complement strand
CATACGCATTTGACCCCTTTGATCATGGGCTCAGTTCTCAAGGGGCTCCGAGCCGCCATCTTGCATCTAGGACGTGCTCCTTGTCAGATCCACGACATCTCGACGCCTGTGCGCGCACGTAGGCTCGTGCGACCCTGTCCTGACCCGACCCGTCTCGCCGCCGTTCGCAGGTCACCAGAGAAGCTATCCAACATGGACGACGCGCGTAGGACGCGCACCTTTGTGACATTCGGACTTGATGTCTAATGTGCTGAAGGCGCCCGATGACCGACAATTACCAAACCGGAGGCAAGGAGCGCCTGGGCAGACTACACCCTGGCGTCGGGTTCCCAGTGCGCGAGCGAGGACGCTCGATGAAGGCGTGACACATCGTCTGAATAGGACTGGCGGTCCTGATGACGGCCTGTTCCAGCACGAAGTCGGCTTCGCCTACGTCGACTTCAAAGTCAACAACTGCCAGTCCGACTTCGACATTGACGACCGTCAGTCCGACGACATCAGCCACGACGGTGTCGTCGACAAAGGCGTCTCAGCAGTTCCTGGTACCTGCCACGGCCTCTAAGGCCGCGTACATGACGTGGAGATCCGAGCTCACAAAGAAGGCCACGATCAGCCAGGCAATCGGTCCTTGTGACACCTACGCAGCCGCGTCGAGGAATTTCGATAATGCGATATTGCGCATCGCCCTCACCGGCAAGACGGAAACCGATATTCAGACCTTGGCTGCCGATGAGCACGTCGTCATCACGGATCTGGAAGCCGTGAGAACAGAAACCGTGGCTCATCTCAAGGCACATCGCGCTCAACTCGTCGCCACTGGGGAGACGGCAATAGGCGTTGGCGACGTTGTTCGGAGCGACCTCGATTTGCCGCCGAGTTGAGTTCAGTGAACCCGACGCGATCAGGCTGGCAGCAAGGCGCGCAGGGCGAGTTCGGCCAATGGTGAGGGCACGTTGTTCGGTCGCGGGCCAACCCGACGAGCTGGGATAGGTGGCTTCGTCGAACCAGCGCTGTTTCAGTAATGGGCGGTGCACCGGTCAGCCGCGCTCAACTGTGCACCCGCGACGCAGTATGCCCAACCGGCTCAGCCGATTTCATGATTATGCGGGGGTTTTATAGTTGCGAGGAGTGCATAGCGAACATGCCGACTTTTATATTTAAGCGCCAGGCTGCCATGGTCACGATCGCCTGTGCCGGAGCACTCGTACCGGCGATGGGGCTCGCTGCCACTGTCTCAGCGGCGTCAGCGGCACGAGCGGCGACCCCGGCGAGCGTGCCGCGGTGCGCACCCAGTGCACTCGCGGTCTTGAGCGGACGGTCCACGGGGGCCGTGGGAACCATCGCCGCTGAGTTCGGTTTCACGAACCACTCTGCCAAGACCTGTTCGCTTCATGGGTACCCAGGCGTCCAAATGCTCACGAAGTCCGGAAAGAACCTGTCGACCACTGACGAGAAGGCTCCCGGGGCGTTCAGCATCGAAGAGAAGGCGGTCGTCCTCGCGCCGGGCAAGACGGCGTACTTTGGCGTCTTGTACGCCGACCAGACCGGCTACGCGAAGTTGACCTGCCCGACGTCGGCCGCCTTGAAGTTCACCCCGCCGCAGGACACCCGAACGGTAACGCTGCACGGATCCCACGCGCAGATCGCGCCCTACGGTGGCTCGACCGGACACACACACTGCGGAATCGTCCGCGTCACGGCTGTCACGGCCAAGCGTTTCCAGTAGTACCAGCCGGTTCGGGCGGGTACGTAGTCCGCCAGACCGGGCTTTGTGACGCAGGCGTCGAATGGTGCCAGGTGCGAGGTTTCACCGGCAAAGTCGCCCTTGGAGGGTACCTACCGAGCGCATTCGACCGCTAGAGCCCTTTAGACAGCGTTCGATATTGCGTATCCCCGAACCCTGCTGTCCACTGGCCTCGATCACCGGGTAGGTGCGGGAGTAAGGCATATCGGGCGAGAACTTGGGGCTCGTTGTCGCGCCCACTATGGGATAGCTGTCGGGGCGCCCTGCCAGACAGGGCTTGGTACATAGATGAACCAAGCCCGGTCCGAGCTGTCGGGTTGCGGCCTGGCTATTCGCAGCTCAAGCCCTTTCGCGAGATTGCGGCGGATCACGCTTCAGCGGCGTGTTCGTTATCCGAGTCTTCCCGTCGGATAGCTCTTTGGGTCGCCATGCCGTCAATCGGTGGACTGAAGCGGCGTTCGCAGCTCAGGTGCGCCAGATGCCGCATCGAGGACCACGAGCTGCGGCGTCGTTCCACTCCACCCCGCGCGGGGAGCGAGCAGCACCGTCCGGACAGGTGGCCACGCCGCGCTGGTGAGCACCCGACGCGGACCGATCGATTGCCGCAGGAGACCGTTCCTGGGCTTTTTCTCACCCACAGCACCGATTGTGTTGCCTCCTGAGGAGAACCTGGCCGGATGTGCGTTCCTAGAGGCGTTGATCTCGTCGTACGCGAGTTGGAGCGTTCGCGGCTTTGTAGGAATGAACGGGAGAATTCCGCTACCGAGTGAACCGGAGGCACCATGGGGAACGTCCGCAGAGATTTCTTGATGAAACCGGCAGTCCTAGTTACGACCGCGATCATCGTCGCCGGAGGTTTCCTCGGCGGCGCCCTGCTCGCGAGCAGCGCGTCAGCATCGAGCGCATCGGGAGCTGCAGCGAACGCCACGATCACTGTGACAGGAACCGGTGTCGTCACTGGCACACCGGACACGCTCATCGTGCAGCTGGCGGTCTCGACGAAGGCGGCGGACGCGACGGATGCACTCGATGAGAACAACGCCGAAATGACGACTCTCGAGCGTGTACTGATCCGCGCCGGAGTGAAGAGCAGCGACCTCCAAACGAGCAATCTCCAGCTCTCTCCGAACTACGACTCCAGCGGCAACATCACGAGCTACGGAGCCGAAGACGACCTTACGGTCACGTTCCACGACATCGCCCGATCGGGAAGCGTCATCGACGCGGCAGCCCACGCCGTCGGCAACGACGTTCGCATCCAGGGCATTTCCTTTTCGATTTCCAATACCTCAACCTTGCTGAAGATCGCGAGGATCGAGGCGGTGCACAACGCCGAAGCCGAGGCTTCGGATCTCGCGCGCGGGACCAAGGCCACGCTCGGGCCGGTCGTGAAGATCACCGATCAGGAACAGCAGACAACCGCCCCAGTGCCCTTGTATTTGGGCTTCGATACCGCGGCAATCGCCAAGTCCGCCGTACCGGTTCGGGCGGGGAGTGAGCAGCTGTCCGTCCAGGTGGTCGTCGTCTACGAGCTTGGGAGCTGAGCAATGGCACTGGACGGACCCGACGCGCCTCGACCGGTGTCCGCCCATCTGCTCGATGAGACCAGTGGCGGAGCGACATCTTCCACGCATGCCTCGGTCCAGGTGTCGAACGAGATCGTCTCCAGCCTGGTCGCCTGCGGTGTCATTGCCGATCGACTGCGTGTCAATGCGCGTCTTGGGCGTGACCAGGGCTGAAGCGGCGAACACGGTGGTCAAGTCGACTTCTTGCAAGCCCGGCCAGCTGTTGATTTCGCTCAGAAGGCCTGTAGAAGGCGGGTATCCCGGCACCTCCTTACTTTCGATCAAGATCACGAACAGAGGGGCGACCTCTCAATCGGGGGTTCTTCCGAGATCGCCCGACCGGCGTTGATGCAACGAAGGCGCGCGTTCCGGATGCCGAATTGGCTTCAACGAAGTACGGCGTCATGACCATGAAATCTGGACAGGCTGTTTGCACGGACTTGGGGTACTGGGTGGCACTTCCCAATCCTCGGCCTTCGAGCTAGGAGTGGGCTGTGTCGTGCGCCCGGCGCAAGTATCTGGGTTCACGATCACCATCAGCCCAGACCGGAACCTGAACGAGCGGCATGTCAGGTATCTGTTGCCGGAGGTATGCACAACCGGCAAAGTCATCAGTACGTGGACCGATCCACTGGGGCCGAAGCCGTTCCCAACGGAGTTGAAATGACCTGCCCTGCGGCAGCGCCTCCCTATTTGCCAACGATCAGATGAAGGCTTCGCCTTGTGCAGCCAGTCGATGACGAGCGGTCTGGATGATCAGCCGTTCCATGCGAGCGCGATCGGTCATGTCGCGAGTCCTGTTGCGGTAGCCAAACTCCGCGGGTACGTCAAGCCGGGTGGCGCGACGGCGAACGCGATCGGCCTGGCAATTGGCGAGATCGCCACCGCGCTCGGCGTCGGCTCGGGGCTTGCATCAGTCTTTATGGGGCCCCCAGTAGTTCGCGGGGTGAGGACTGCGGGCGCCAAGCGGGGAACTCACGAACTTTTCGACAGCGACTCGCCTCCAACATCGTCCGAAGACTCGGCTCGGTCCTCGTTTGTCCTTCTTTCGGGGTGTCCCCTGTCCGCCGATCGGCGCTCCTTGCGCTGACGTCGCCCGTCGGGCTCGTTGTGATGCTTTCGTCCCGCTCTCGTGCTCCGGCCTGTTCCTCCCCGCGATCGTCTACATCGCGTCTCTCGCGTTGGACCTCTTCGGCTGGCTGCCGTTGGTCGGAGCCATGTAGCTCGCCTGTGCCAAGGGATACCTACTGTCAAGGGTAAGTACCGCGTGTGATAGACACCTGACATGTCCGAGAGCGCTTCCGTGCCTTCGGCACGCCAAGCAGGCAAGGTGGTCCGGTTGCGCCGCATCTTCGGCGAAGACGGCCGCTGCGTCATCGTGCCGCTCGACCATGGCACGATTCTCGGCCGCATCCCCGGTCTCGAAGACCCGATCGCCGTCCTGCGGCGCCTGCTGGACGCACCGTGTGACGGCTTCCTGCTTGGCCCAGGGGTCTTTCGCCGGTCGGCCGAGCTCTTCGGTAGGCGTTCGGCGCCGGCGCGGATCTTGACGCTGGACGTGCATTGGCGTGATGCGCACGGCGCCGGCCATCGCCTGTCGACGACCGTCGAGACGGCCGCCGCCCTCGGCGCTGACGGTGTCAAGTTGCTGATGCCTTGGGACGTGCCATCGTCGGAGCGGGCGAGCACCGCAGCGCTTATTGCCGATGTGGTGGATCACGCTGACCGGTTCGGTCTCCCTGTCATGGTCGAGCCGGTGGCGCTCGAGGCGACGGGCAGCGAGGCAGTCGAGGTGGCGGCCCATGGCTGTCGGGTTGCCGCCGAGATGGGTGCAGACATCCTGAAGGTTGCCTATCCCGGTGACACGCGCGTGCTGCAGTCTTGGTGCGGGGAACTCGGCGTGCCCGTCGTGCTGCTCGGCGGAGGCGGCATGGTCTCGAGCTCCGAACTGGTCTCGCTCGTGAGGGACGCGCTCGAAGCCGGGGCGGGCGGAATCGTGATCGGACGCAAGGTGTGGGGACGACCGATGGACGAGACTGCCGCTCTACTTGCCGAGCTCTACGCACTCGTCCACAGCTGAGCGGCGCTGTCAGCCAGCCGCCCGGGGATCGGGCGGCGGAGCCGGGAAAGCTTCCGGACCGGAGAAGAGCTCAGCGGCGCAGCCGGCAAAGAGCGCGGCGCCCCGGGCGCCTGGTTCTCGCAGCGAGACGAGATGGGCACCGGGGAACCGCTCGACCTTCGCCGCCATCAGGGGTTCGGCCCGGGCCCAACCACCGGTCATCGCTACCCGTTCGACCGGGCCGCCGAGCTTCTCCACTGCGGCGTAGAGATAGAAAGAGCGTCGCAGCACCTCTTCGATCGCCAGCGCTTTCGCCTGGCGGGCGCTGACGCCGAGCCCGATGCCCGAGAAGCAGGAGCGCCCCGTTGCTTCGTCGAAGCTGAACGAGAGTCCAATGTCGAGTTGCCGACCAGCCCCGGCGCCGGAGGTGCCGCCAATATGGACGCCGGTTCCGGCGACGCCGACAGCCGCTTCGCCTGCCCTCGTCTCGAGGCTGTCGTTCCAATCGAGGAGGTCGAAGACGGGTCCGAGCACGAGACCGTAGGGTCGGCCGGCGAGGATCGCCTGGCAACGGGGAACGACGTGGCAGCCGACGCCGACGCCGGTGGCCACTGCTGCGACGAGGTCAGTGGGGCCGAGCGGCGCGGTGCTGCGCACGTAGGCCTCGGCCGTGCCGCAGGAGTTCAGCACCTCCCGAGTCGAGACGATCCCGACCCCGGCAGCCGCGCACTGGTGGTCTTGGCCGCCGACGGCAATCGCCGCCCCGCGCAACCGAGGCAAGCCGGCTGGTGGATCCGCGACCCTGCCGAGCAGGCTGCCGGCGGCGAGCGCGGTCGGGAAGAGATCTTCTGGCAGGTCTGCCCATCGCAGGAGCTCATCTGCCCAGCGCATTTTGCTCACGTCGAACAACCCGGTGCGAGAGGCCAGAGACAGCTCGGCAGAAGGCACTCCCCCGAGGCGGTACGCGACGTAATCGGGAATGCTCAACGCACGCCGGGCGGCTAGGGCGTCGGGTAGGTGACGGCGGATCCATCGGATCTTGATGATTGACGCCGTCGTCGAGACCGGCAGGCCCGTGAGGGCGGTGAAGCGTTCGGCGCCGAACTGCCGGCCGAGTTCCGCTTCCTCCTGCTCGCCGCGCTCGTCGTACCAGGCGATCGCCGGTGCGACGGACCGGCCCGACTTGTCGAGCAGCGCGAGAGCTTCGGCCATTCCCGTCACGCCGACGCCGATGACAGGCCCCTCGGGTGCCGCGTCAAGAGCTGATCGCGTTGCCGACAGAGCCGCTTCGTAGAGGTCCTCCGGTGCGGCCTCGGCGCCGGAGGATGTGGGTGTCCAGGGCGTTTCGGTGTAACCGTCGGACAACGCCCGCCCTTCGAGGTCAACGACGAGCGCTTTTGTGCGGGTCGACCCGATATCGATTCCGACAAGGCAGCCCTCAGGCATGGGAGATGTCGCCTACCCCAGCGCGGAGCGTGGCCTCGAGGGCCCGGACCGACGACGTGGCGCGTCCGCGCCCCACGGGCGTCGCTCTTGCTGCACGTCGAGTGGGCGAGGAGCCTTGCGGACGTGGGCGCGGTGACCTCTGGCGTCCGGCAGGCGGAGGCGGGGCTGACACCTGCACACCATTTTGCCTGGGCTGCCAGCGGGACGTCGGCAGCCGGCCCGTGAGCGGCAGCGGGGGAAAGGCGCGGAGAAGATCCCGCGGGCGCTGGCTGGCGCGGAAGGCACGGGTTCGGTGCACGAGCAACGAGCGTGTCGATGTCCTGCATGGTGAGCCGACCAATGGCAGCTGCGTCCTGCAGGTAACCGAGGTGGCGTCACGACCGGAGATGTCAACGGTAGCCACCTTCGACCAGCACAGCGGCGTGCCGCTGTCCTGTGCCCGGGGTCACTTTCGGCGTTTATTCGTGGAGATAGACGTTCCAGCCCGAATACCTCTCAAGCGCCTCCTGCACGGCCTTGGCGGTTCCCGAGAGGTTCATCACGACGTGGTGCTCGAAGCCGTTGCGGCAGAGATGCTCGAGAAGCACCTGGAGCCGCGGGACCTCGATGACGCCGTAGGCGCCGAAGGTGCGCAGTTGCTCGTCGGCGAACCGCGCTTCGCCTACGTACGCCTTGATCTGTCCCGAGGCATCGTCGGTGCTGACGCGCAGATAGGTCGCCGGACCCGGCTTGATCCGACCGTAGAGGGTGCCGTACGTCTGGTCCTTTCCGACCGTGCCAGCAATGATCTCCTGGTACTGCATCTTGGTTGACTCGAGGAAGTCACTCGGCAGGTTGCTGCAGTGGAAGACGACGGCCTTGTCCGGCTCGCCACCGAAGTTGTTATTCCAGTCGAGGATCGCGCTCGGTGTTCCCGACGCGGCCTGGAGGATGAGCATCGAGACGACGCCGGTGACGTCGAGTTCGCATGCGCTCGGTTTGAGGCTGTTGCTCATCATGCTCATGACCGTGCACGGGACGATGCCGTAGTAATCCTGCAGCGCCGTCCAGCACTGGATCGATGTGCCGTCCAGCTGCTCGGCAGTCATCCAATCGTCGACGACGGCGCCGAGCTTGGCCATCTTGAGCAGCGCCTCGTCGGGCACGCCTTTGGTGGAGGTGTAGGCGCTGATCGCGTCGCCCTTCGCCTTCACGGCTGGGTCGTCATCGGCCAGACGAGCGATTCGTCCCAGCACCTCGGAAAGGTCGAGGGTGATGACGGAGATTCCCGCTTGCTCGAGGAGCTTCTCGCTGTATCGCACGGTGTTGAAGTTCGACGGTCGGGCGCCGATCGCACCCACCCGTAACCCCTTCAAGGTCCTCACGACACGGCACACACGGGTGAAACGGTCGAGGTCGGCCGCGAACTCTGGCGAGCGCGGACTGCAGGTGTGGAGCGACGTGAGCGAGAACGGGATCCCGTACTGCGTCAGATTGTTGCAGGCGGAGAGCTTCCCGCAGAAGCTGTCGCGACGGTGGGTGATCTGGAGCTTGTCCGTCTCATCGGGATAAGCGTGGACGAGCACCGGCACTCCGAGGCGGGAACCGCGGATCACGTTCGCGATGGCCCGTTCGTCCCCGAAGTTCGGAAGTGTGACGATGATGCCGTCGATGGTCTCAGCGTGGTCACGGAACAGGCGCACACACTTCGTCACGTCATCGAGCGACTCCACCGAGCCGTATTCCGTATCCTCCGGCCCGAGCGCGACGACCTCGAGCCCAGATGCTCGGAGCACCTCGAGCATCTCGGTGCGGCCTTTGCTGCACAACTCGCTCGGGAAAAAGCCGCGATTCCCGACGATAAGACCGACTGTTACGGAACTGTTTCGCATAGACGGCGATGTTAGCTGGTACACCTTGTTCTTGGTACGTTCCCGCACGCCGAGCGTGTCGTTCGAGCCGTACGTATCGGTTGTGAGGTGGCGCCGCCGCAGCGATCCACTGGGAGCTGTCAGCCCTCGACGTCTCCCGACTTCTCCGCTGTGCGCAGGACGCGGTGACCGAGTTCGGCGGATCACAACCTGGTGACAAGACGATTTTCGATGCCATCTCCGCCGCGCGCGAAGCGGCCTTGGCCGCGCCGACCTTGGAGCCTCCGCCGCCGAAGCCCTTCTTTCGGCGGCACAAGGTGCTCGCAAGGGCGCCGATGCGATCGCGGGGATGATCACCCGGATCGGCAGGGCAAGCCGGCTTGCTGGGATCGGCCGCGGAACGGTCGACCCCGGAGTGGAATCGTGCGCGATCAGCATGGAAGCCCTGGCTACGGCCTACGCCTCGGGGGGCGTGCAGGAATAGTGGGCTCGGTGGCACCCGAGACGGTCCCGTCGCCCGAAGCGGCTCGTCAACGAGCCGGGCAGAGCTTCCGGCGTTGCGTGACGGCGTAGCGCCGTCTGACGCCGCGAGTCGGCTGGGTCCCGCCCGACCGACGAGGCGAGGTCATCTGAACCGGGCTGTGTCGACTTTCCAAGCGGTGTCGGCAGGGTTAGGGTCGCCTCGGTGGGTTCCCAAGGTGGGTTGCCTGTTCGTTGAGGTGATTGCGATGACACACGTTGGCGATCGGATCGTCGTGACATCCAAGGGCGCGCCACGTTCGGGCGTCGTGATTGCGGCCAGTGGCGACATGATCACCGTGCGCTGGGACACTGGTGGTGAGACGAGTCTCATCCCCGGGCCGGGCGTCCTCAGCGTCGTGGCCGGTGGGCGAAAGGCTCCCTCGCCGCGCACCCGGCCGGCAACCTCGGGCGGTGCCGACGCTGCCAGGCGGGCGACAGCCGCCCGCTCACGGAGTGGACGGGCGGCCAAGGTCGCCTCCGGCACGGCAGTCGCTGACCGCAAGACGTCGAAGGCCGGGGGAACGCCGACCCGCCGAACGGCCGGCAAGAAGGCGAAGTAGGAGAATTCCTGCACCGGCCAAACCGTGTGGGTGGGGGTGCCGAGGATACCGTCTGTGGATAAGTAGCAGAGTTCCCAGGTCTGGTGTCGGCGATGCGGTTTGCCGTGCTGCGTGAGTTCGTGCTCGCCGGAGTGCTCGTGGGGTCCGGCATCGCGATTGGATGTGCCCCTCCGGCGAGTCCCGCAAGGGCGCCGGCCGGAGGCGCGGACCCGATCATGAGCGTTGCCGCGGGCGCGTATGCGGGTTATGCGGTCCTTGCTGATGGTCACGTCTGGGCGTGGGGCGATGATCTGGAAGGCCAGATCGGGGACACGGGACCTTGGTCGTCGCGGACGGTCCCGGCCGAGGTCCAGGGTCTTTCGGGCGTGATATCGGTCGCAGGCAGTGGGAACAGCGCGTTCGCCCTTCGGCGCGACGGCGAGGTCTGGGCCTGGGGGGATGACAGTGAGGATCAGCTTGCCGACGGGCGGTTCACCGACCGGCAACTTCCTGGCGTGGTGCCGAAGCTGACCGCGGTGAGAGAGATCGCCGCGGGAGCATTCACCGTCTATGCGATCCGCGACGACGGAACGGTGTGGGCGTGGGGCGACAACAGTTTTGGGCAGCTTGGAAGTGGATCAAGCGGACAAATGCCTACCGTGCCGCAGAAGGTCGTGCGGTTGACCGACGTCGTGGCTATTCGATCGGGTACGTCTGACGCTTATGCCTTGCGCGCTGATGGGACAGTCTGGGTGTGGGGCGACGACAGCCTCGACCAGTTGGGCGGTGCCGCGTGCGGTTCGGCCCCCGCCGGTCATCACGGTGTCTGTGCGGGGTCGGCCGTCCCCAACCAGGTTCCCGGTCTCAGCGGGATGGTGGCGATCGCGGCCGGCGGCGACTCGGGCTACGCCTTGCGTCGCGATGGGAGCGTATGGGCCTGGGGTGACGATGAGTTCGGCGAGCTCGGCAACGGTGTTCGGCGCTTCGACGTGGGCTCGCCGGTCCGTGTGAGGGGTTTGCATGACGTCGTCGCCATCACTGCGGGGGCGTGCTCGGCCTACGCCTTGCTGAGGAACGGCACCGTGTGGGCCTGGGGCCGCGGCGATTTCGGGCAGCTCGGAAACGGGAGCATCTCGGAGGAGAGAGTCCCGGTTCGAGTGAAGGGTCTGACCGGCGTTGTGCAGGTGGTCGGGGGGGGTTCTACGGTTCTCGCGCTCGAGCGGGATCGCAGTCCGTGGTCGTGGGGTGCCAACGCGTTCGGGCAGCTCGGGAACAACTCGGTGGTCAACCGCGACCTTCCTGTCCGTGTGCTCGGCCTCCCGGGGTCGCCACGACCCGGGAAGACGCAGCCGGATGCTCGCCCGGCCGGATGATTCCAATCAGGCTGGCGCTGGTCGGGGGCCGCGTCGACGGTCATGCGCGCGGTGATTGAACGGCCCTCTGGCTAGCTCAAGCGGGGAGGAGGGGTCAGGACGAGGAGAACTCGGCCGGGGTGCCGTCCGTCGCCTCGTTGGGGGTGGTCACGGGCATTCCCTCCGGCGCACCGGGAGATCCTCTTTCTTGCTCTCTGACCCCGTTCGTCGGCTTCAGGACCCAGGCTGGCGCGTGTTGCCTTGCCCAGTGGGATGTCACCCGGCCGGTGAAGATGCTGCGCAGCGCCGCCGGGTGGGTGAGAGCGAAGGCAACGTGCCCGAGGACGACGACCGTGATGGCAAGAGCGAACCAGTCGTGGACGAAGGTCGCGCTGGTACGCCAGCTGACCGAGACGAAGTTCCCCCAGCGAAGTATCAGTCCGGTGCCCAGCAAGACGGTGAGCAGGCCTCCGACGGCGAAGGCGTTCAGCTTCTGGCCAGGATTGAACTTGCCGATCGCGGCGCGGCCTTGTCTGCCTAGCGACCACAACCAGGCGAGCTCTTTCTTGCTCATCCGGTTCATTGCGACGAGATCGCGCCGCAGCACCTTTCCCCACGGACCGGCGATGGACACCGCAAGTGGCGCGAACACAACGAGGCCGGCGTAGATGTGGATGTCCTCAATCAACAACCGTCGTCCGACCGCAACGCTGAAACTAGGGACGTAGAGGATGGCCCCCGTGATGATCAGCACGAGGACGAGCAGCGCAGTCAGCCAGTGCGCGGCTCTCTCGATTCGGTCGAACCGGAGGACTCCCATGGGTTTATCGGCGTTAGGCGATCGGGGCATCGTATCGGCCGTTCGAGCGACCGACCCACGCGTTGAAGTCGTAGCCCCGCAGCTCCCAGTACCCCGGCGTCGCCCGGGGCACGAGCGAGATCGACTGCAGCCACTTCGCTGACTTGTATCCGTACATGGGGGCGACGTAAAGACGTACAGGACCGCCGTGATCTGAGGTGATTGGGCCACCGAGCATCTCGTAGGCGACGAGTACATCAGAGCGGTGAGCCTCAGCGAGCGTGAGACCCTCGGTATAAGCGCCGTCGTACGACGTGAACGCGACCGCGTGAGCAGTCGCCTTTGGCCGTGCCAAGTCGATCAACTCTCCAAGTCGTACTCCGGCCCATTCGACGTTCGGAACCCGCCAGCCCGTGACGCACTGGAAGTCACGGACGAGCTCGGTACGCGGGAGCGCACGAAGGTCGTCCAGGGACAGGACGAGGGGACGTTCCACGAGTCCGCCGACCTCGAGTCGGTAACGAGATGACGCGATGACCGGGAAAGAAGCCGTGACGGAGTAGAAGCGGAAGCGGTTTGCCCCCGGGATGAGCGCGCCGAGCCCCCCTCCACCAGCGTTCGTCACCCGGGTGGTGAGCCTTCCGACCAGTTGTTGGAGCTGGTTGCCGAAGGCGACTCCTAACGCACCGAGAGCGACGAGGCCGAGGAACAGGCGGCGCCCGATCGGCTTGTCTCCGTCGTCAGCCGGGTCCACGGGAAGATCGGCATGCAGGGGGGCAGTGCTCATGGAGGACCCGTTCGCCCGCCGTCGATTGGCGCGTCTCACACCTTTAGGAACGCCGTAGCGGGCGGATTGATTCCGAGAGGCCCGGTTCACGGCAACCTGGTGGAGGGTACCACTCGTGGCGATCGGTGCCGACGGCGATGAGCTCAGCTTCACAAGCGAGGCCAGGACACTGTTGCGCAAGGCGGTGCTTTTGAAGGTAAGGGCGTCTCCTTTACTGACCGTAGGGCTAGAAATACAGAGAACTGCATTCGGATTGAGCTCTCGGGAGTCGCCCAGATCGAAATCGCGACGCGCGCTTAGGGGTCAGTGAGACACACCGCGAGCAGGTTGGTCGAGAAGCTTGCCTTCACCCAGTAACGGCACCGTCGGGGGCAGACCCGTCTGTGCCGGCGTGGAGGTCGGCGGCAAATGAGCGCCGCTGACGCGATCTCGACTCCTCCGGGAGTGGGGACACCAGGGTTCGTAAGTTTTCTGTCGCCAACCCGCGGTCTCCCGTGATCGATTCTCGACGACGGAGGTATTGTGATTGCAGTCGGAGGGAGTCGGTCGGTGTTGAGATCCCGCGTTGTTGTCGATGCCTTTCTTGGGGTTCTCGAGTCTGAAGCCGTGGTAGCGACCCAGCTCACGAAGGCGACGGTCACCGGCTACGGCACGAACGATTCTTCGCAACGGCACTCTCGCGGTTTGCACCGTACCGGCCCGATGTCCAGTCGTAAAAACGCTCACCGACGGGTCAGCAGGGACTCCTACCGATGATCAAGCATGCTCGACGTGCAGTAGTTCGCAACGTGAGCCGACGCCGCGTGCCGCGCTCAGTGTTGCTTGGCGTGTTACTCGTCGCGCTCGTGGCCGGTTCGGCAGCAATTCCGGGGTTGGCGTCTGTACCGTCTGCCTTGGCGCAAACCGACTTCACCGTGACTTTCGACGCCAACGGCGGGTCGGGCACCATGGCCGATGAGACCGACAGTGACCCGACGGCGCTCACCACCAACACCTTCACCTGGACCGGCTACACCTTCACCGGCTGGAACACCGACCCAAGTGGCGTAGATGGAACCCCCTACGCCGATGGGGCCACCTACGAGTTCACCGCCTCGGTCACCCTCTACGCCCAGTGGACAGCCGACAGCTTCACCGTGACCTTCGACGCCAACGGCGGGTCGGGCACCATGGCCGATGAGACCGACAGTGACCCGACGGCGCTCACCACCAACACCTTCACCTGGACCGGCTACACCTTCACCGGCTGGAACACCGCCCAATACGGCGGCGGCACCGCCTACGCCGATGGGGCCACCTACGCGTTCACCGCCTCGGTCACCCTCTACGCCCAGTGGAGCGCGAACAGCGAGAACGTCACCTTCGATGCCAACGGCGGCAGCGGGTCGATGAGCCTCGAGTCCTACACGAGCGGGGTGGCAAAGGCCCTCACCTCGAACGCCTTCGCCCGGACCGGTTACACCTT
>Ga0187877_1003037_pt1 | contig 14142 bp, 13 predicted proteins | sample June2016WEW_17_1_3_FD_132430 | JGI IMG/M metagenome (GOLD analysis project Ga0187877, IMG submission 132430) | Peatland microbial communities from SPRUCE experiment site at the Marcell Experimental Forest, Minnesota, USA - June2016WEW_17_100 | ecosystem: Environmental > Terrestrial > Soil >... | reverse complement strand
TCTCTAAAATACCTTCTTCTTTGCTTAATCCCTCTCCATCAATCCTTTTTATCGGGCCAGATAAATCCTATCTATCCCCCCTTAGAAAAGAGGCTGGGAGATTTGAAAGTCATTCGACGAAATTCTCCGTGTCCTCAGTACTATCTATTGATCCCTGGCAGGTCAAGCCCATTCATCAATTTTCGCCTCCATTCTTACTTCTCTCCCCCTCCACCTGGGCCAAAGGCTGCCCTCCAATCTCTCGCTCTTGAGGCTTTTAAAAACATTGTTGGTCCGAATTTTTTGAGTTATATTTCTTCTGACAGTTCGTGCATCCTTGTCATTACAAAATAAGAGCGATCAAATTCTCAAGAACATGGAAAGGAGAGTCTCATGAGTGAATACTTCTATGCCCTCGATGCCCGCAAGCACTACAAGGATCTTATGGAAGCTCAGAAGGATATGTTCCAGGCTTTCATCAACTTCAACAGCGAGATCTTCGAAAAGAAAAGTGCCCTTCCCAGGAAGATGAAGGAACTCATCGCCATCGCTGTAGCTCATACAACTCAGTGTCCTTACTGCATCGAGGGTCATGTCAAAGCAGCGAAAAAGGAAGGGGCCACCGATCAAGAGATCGCCGAAGCCATTTTCGTAGCTGCTGCTTTGAGGGCCGGTGGGGCTTTTGCCCACTCCACGATTTCGATGGGGGTGATTAAGGGAATGGAAGGAAAGTAGGGGCAATTCATGAATTGCCCCTACGGGATTGTGGCATCGCTGTGAAAGACCAGACTGCCCACAATAACAGCAGTCTTTTGAGCGGATGGTTTACTTTTGCATCTGAATCAGGGCCGCAGCGACTTCCCGGGCAATCTCCCGGAGATTCTCCCGTACAGCTGCCTCATTATCCAACCAGGTATAGTGAGACTGCTTGGTGAAAGAAAAGGCCAGAATCGATCTGGAGGTGGCTAAATCGATGATTTCCCCCACAGCCTTGACCTCCGTGGCTCCAAAGTCGAACAATTCGCCCAACTTTCTTTGTCGCGCGTCTCCCCCTTGAACCCGGGTGATGGTTCCCTGGATCAGGATATCTCCCCTGGCCAGTTCCCCCGGAGTGATCACCAGGGGGTGTCGAAAACCAGCGTTTCGCAGAAACCGCTGGATATCCAGGGCCATCGCTTCTCCGAAATCTCGCACTGCCCCTTGGTTTACACCGGTAGCGATCTGGGGGGCAAAATCAAAATGCTGGATGAGGATGGCCTTCCCTTCGGGATTGAAGGGGTACGATTGGACGACCAGACCGGGCCACTCCGTGGCACAGCCGAACAAAAAGAAGAGAGTCAAGGCAAGGAGAAGAATTCGCTTCATGGTTCCTAACAATATAGCAGATTGAGACCCCCTTTTTGAATTGTTTTTTTTCCGGCATTCTGCCCTCCGCATTCGAATGTTTCCTTGACAAAACTTCCTCGATTCGTTAGAAGAATAATTGTAGGAAAAATCGCGAGAATGTAGTATGCTTTGCCGAATTGCCAAGCAATCCCATGGATGAGACAGTTTCCCCCCGAATTCTTTCCCGGACCGAGCACCCTATTTCCCGAAAAAACATCGACCCGGACGCCCTTAAGATCCTGTACCGGCTTCACAACCATGGGTTTTTGGGCTACCTGGTGGGAGGGTGCGTCCGGGATCTCCTCCTGGGGAAGACCCCCAAGGATTTTGACGCGGCCACGGATGCCCATCCTCGGCAAATCCGGGAGCTCTTCCGTAATTCGCGGTTGATTGGCCGCCGGTTCCGTCTGGCGCATGTTTATTTCTCGGGTGGCAAATACATCGAAGTCTCCACTTTTCGCCGGCACTCAGAATTTGACTCTTCCAACCCGGAGACTCATCCCCAGTCCGACAATACCTTCGGCACGCCCGCCGAGGATGCCTTCCGCCGGGACATCACCATCAATGGAATTTTTTACAACATTGCCGACTTCTCCCTCGTGGACTACGTGGGGGGGCTGGAAGACCTCCAGCGGGGAGTCATCCGCTGCATCGGAGACCCGGACGAAAAATTCGTTCAGGATCCGGTAAGAATGATCCGGGTCATCCGTCACGCCGCCCGCACTGGTTTCACAATTGAAGAAAACACCTACCGGTCCCTGCTCTCCCATGTAGAGAAAATCCGCCTCTGTTCCCCAGCCCGAGTCCGGGATGAATTTCTCCGGGAACTCCGGGAAGGCTCGACCAAGGAATCGATGAGGCTGATGATCGAAACGGGAATGCTCTTTGCCCTCTTTCCTTCTTTCCTCGGTCCCCTGACAGAGGAAAGGGAAAGACAAGATTTCCTCCTTTTTGCCGCGGCTCTTGACCGCCTCCGCCTTTCCGAAATCCTTGTTCCCGATGAATTTTACCTGGCTCTTTTCCTCCTGCCCCTCCTCGAATACTTTTGTCCCTCCACGGAATTCCTTGGCGGTCGAAAAGGGCAGGCCGATTACCTGCTACGGGTCCGGCAATGGTTGCTGGACACTTTGGGTCCCCTCCATTTTCCCCGCCAGTCCAGGGAAGGGGCTACCCAGTTCCTCAGTGCGCAAAGAATCTTTCAGGATTTTCGTCCCGAAGAAAAATTACCCCTGCGGCTGGTCCGAAAACTCTTTTTCCAACCCGCTCTCCATCTCTTCGAGTTAGGGGCCAAAGTTCGGGGGAAGGAGCCCATCCAGTTTTCCTGGCCGTCCGAGGAAAAACGGTTCTACCGGCGGAAAAAGAAGCGCAGGGCCCGAAAAAAGAAAAGAAGGGACGCCGGGGGGAACCCGGCTGCCGAAGGAAATCCCCCCGAGAATCAAAATCCATGATCAAGCATATCCATTGGGCCTGGGTCATTCTCTTTACTTCCTTCGCCACTCTCTTTATTCATTACAGCATCCGCCTGGCTTACGGGATCCTGATGCCGGAAATGATCCTATCCCTCAAGATCACGAAAGCCCAGGCAGGGACCATTGCCAGTTCCTTTTACCTGGCCTACGCCATCTTCTCCCCCATTTTGGGTTTTATGATGGATCGGTTCAATGTTCGCCTCCTTCTGGCCATCTTCTCCTGCATTCTGGCTACCGGGACCTTTTTGATGGGCAAGCCTCAAACCCTTTCCCAGGCCTGCCTTTCTTTTTTCATTGTGGGAGTGGGGGCTTCAGCCATGTGGGTCCCGGTGGTCACGCTGGTGCAGCGCTGGTTCGGAACTCCCCGCCGGGGGATGGCCCTTGGAATTCTGTCCATCAGTTACGCCATCGGTTATGGAGTGATGGGGCTCGTCCTGCCTCCGCTGGTTGCGGGATTTGGATGGCAAGCCTGTTGGTTCATCCTGGCTGGCTTCGCTTTCCTTCTCGCGCCCCTGAACGGAATCCTTCTGCGCAACCGCCCCCAGGACCTGAATCTCAGCCCCTGGGGGGAAGAAGCATCGGAGCCGCCCCGAGGCGACTCTCCCGAAGGCCTCAAAACAAAGGTCCCCTTCCGGGAGCTGCTAAGATCCCCCAGTCTCTGGTTGGCAGGGGTCTCTTACTTTTTTATCGCCTTTACAGCGTATCTCATCAATATTTTCATCGTGACGTATGGGGCCCTCGAACTGAGGTTCCCCTTTGCCCGGGCTGCCCATTTAGCCAGCGCCATCGCTTTCAGTGGAATCGTGGGGGCTCTTTTCCTCCTGCTCCTTTCCGATTTCATCGGCAGGAAAAAAACTCTACTGATCATTAACGCCTCCATGACTTTAAGTATTCTCCTGATCGTCTGGGCTGGAAATCGCTGGCCGGCTTTAATCATGGCGGTCTGCATCTTCGGAGTATTCTATGCCGCGGCCTGGCCCATTTATGCTGCGGCGGCAGCGGACTTCTTTCCCCGGGAAGCCACGGGGTCCGTAATCGGATTCTGGACCATTTTTTATGGACTGGCACTGGTCCTGGCTCCTGCACTGGGAGGATACATTGCCGACGTCACGGGGACTTTTATTTATTCCTTTCTTACCGGGATTATCAGTGGATGCCTGTCTATTCTCTTTTTCTTGCCCGTCAAAAAATCGGATCATCTCCAAATCAGTTGATCTGATATTTTATGAAGGCCTGACCAGGGCCCGGAAGGAAAGGCAGATTGCGCCGCAAGCATCGGCGGGATATCCGCTTCCCATAAACCCCTGCTTGCTTTCCGCAAGGCGGAGCGGGGGGCGGAAAAAGGAAAGTTCTGAGGATAAGAGAACACCCCCGCCACAGCTAAAGAGAGATATGGGCCTCATGATTGCAAGCAATATGACTTTCCTTCCGGGACCATGAAATCACTCGACATTAAGAATATACCAGCCCTTTGACCCTCAACCAATATGGAGAGGATCGAAAAAATTTAAAGGGGCCATCCGCGCGGAAGGGGTTTAAAAAGGGGGTTGCCATTTGGAATGAATCGTGATATGAATCTTTCAAAAGGGGAAGCAATGGTAAAAAAACGTTATGCCATGTTGATCGACCTCCGCCGCTGCATCGGCTGTCACACCTGCTCCCTGGCCTGCAAGGCGGAATTCGAAGTTCCTCTGGGGTGCTACCGGACGTGGGTGAAACAGATTGAGAAGGGGCGCTACCCTTACGTACGTAAAGCTTTCCTCCCCATGGTTTGCAACCACTGCGAACGGCCGATTTGCACCACGGTGTGTCCAGTCAGGGCGACTTACAAGCGGGCCGAGGATGGGATCGTGATGATCAACCCCCACCGGTGCATTGGCTGCCGGTATTGCATGGCTGCCTGTCCTTACAATGTGCGTTTCATGAGCCCCCGGTATAACATCGTGGAGAAATGTGATTTCTGTCAGCGGCGCCTGGAGCAGGGTCTTCTTCCCGCCTGTGTGGAGGCCTGTCCAACCAGCGCGATGAGGTTCGGCGACCTGAATGATCCCAACGGGGAGATCACCCGGTTGATATCCACCTCGCCGGTACAAGTCATTAAGCCGGAGATGGGCACTTACCCCCAGACTTATTACATGGATCTGGATGCAGACGTCATCGGGGCCAAGTGATTCAGAAGAGAGCTTCACATCCGCGACGTCCGCGTTCAACCCCTCAACCCGAGTCCGCCTACGACCAGTTTGAGGCCAGCGAACTCTTCTGTCCCCGTTGCCGAAGGGCCGTTCCCGTGCGCAAACGCCTTCTCCTGATCCTGCCGGATGGGGATAAGTACGAATACCTCTGCGCTCACTGCTCCTCCTCTCTCGGAACCAAGATGGAATACGAGGAAAGGGAAATTAAGCTTCTGGTTTGATCTCCTCCCATGCCAGGATGCTTCCGCTCTCTTTTTAAACCCTTCCGGATTTGATTAGCTCGAGGATCAAGCAAGGCCAGGCCTTCCCTCGGGCTCTGCTCGTCCGTGTTGTTCCTCCTTTGTTGCCACGCATGTCGCGCAATGAAGAGGGAGTTCGATTCAAATTTTCTCTACCTTTGGGAGCCTTTGTTCGAAGCTTCAAATATTAGAAAAAGACCGCTGGGGAAAAATTAAGAAGAAGAGTGGAAAGGCCAAGAAGCGGGAGCCAGGATTGAAGGGTAACTGGAAGGGTGCCACATCTTTCGCGGAGGGCGACCCCTATTTAAGCAGGCATCCAGATCCGGCGAAACCTCTAAATTGGTTGAAAAAGTTCATTTGCGGATTGCGGAAACAAATCCGCAATCCGCAATCTGCAATCCACAATCAGTAATTTGGTTCTCGTTCAAAGACCGCGGCCGCACCCATCCCGAAGCCGATGCACATGGAGACCACTCCATAGCGGGCGTTTCGCCGCTTCATCTCATGCACCAGTGTGGTGGTCAGGCGCCCTCCGCTGTTCCCCAGGGCATGCCCCAGGGCGATCGCCCCTCCGTTGACATTGACCTTGTCCATGTTCAGGCCCAGAGTCCGGCAGCAATACAGGGCCTGGGAGGCGAAAGCCTCATTCAGTTCAAAGAGGTCGATCTGGTCCAGGGTCACCCCCGCAAATTTGAGGGCTTTGGGAATGGCCTCGACGGGCCCGATCCCCATGATCTCCGGAGGCACACCGGCCACGGCAAAGGAACGGAAGGTGGCCATGGGTGCAAGCCTCAGGGACTTGGCCTTTTCCTTGGTCATGATCACCACTGCGGAGGCTCCGTCGTTCAAGGGAGACGAATTGCCGGGAGTCACGGATCCCGTCGTGGAAAAGGCCGGACGAAGTTTGCTCAGGGCTTCCATCGTGGTATCCGCCCGTATCCCTTCGTCGGTGTCGAATACGAATTCACGGAACGTCACCTTTCCATCCTCGGAGACCTCCTGGGTCTTTACTTTGATGGGCAGGATTTCATCCTTGAACTTTCCACCCTTGACCGCCGCGGCAGCTTTCTGATGGCTCTTCAGGGCAAAGGCATCCTGATCCTCCCGACTGATCCCGAATTTCCGGGCCACATTTTCCGCGGTGACCCCCATGGCCGTATAGCCCTCGGGATAGGCCTCGATCAGCTTCAGGTTGGGCACCGTCTTGTTCCCCCCCATGGGGACCATGGACATGGATTCCACTCCGCCACCGATAATAACATCCGCAAAACCGCACATGATGTGCTCCGCGCCAATGGCGATGGCCTGGAGCCCGGATGAGCAGAAGCGATTGACGGTCTGTCCGGGCACGGTGTACGGGAGGCCGGCGATGTAAGAGATGAGGCGGGCGACATTGAGCCCCTGTTCGGCCTCGGGAAAGCTGCACCCCATGACCAGATCATCTACTTCCTCAGGCTTCACCCCCGGTGCCCGGTTTAAGGCTTCTTTGACTACCCAACCCGCCATGTCATCCGGCCGGGTATTACGCAGGCTTCCCCGGGGAGCACGGCCGACAGCAGTCCGAACTGCGGAAACAATCACAGCTTCTCTCATGGTCTCCTCCTTCTAATTCCTCAGCGGCTGGTTAGTCTTGAGCATATGGGTGATGCGCTCCTGGGTCTTCTTTTCCCCGCAGAGGCTGACGAAGGCCTCCCGCTCAAGGTCTAACATTCGCTGTTCCGTTATCATGGCCCCGGCCAAAACATCTCCACCGGTCAGAATGTAGGCCAACTTGCCGGCTATGAACTCTTCGTATTCGGTGATGAAACCACCCGTGGCCATGGTGTTAGCCATATACTTGATGGCCGCCCTTCCGCCGTCCCCCGCTACCGGGATGAGCCTGGGCCGGGGTGGTTTGAACCCTTCCTGGACCATGGCCAGAACGGTCTGCTTGGCATCGTAAAGCAGATGGTCCACATTGGCTATCACTCTATCCGTCGGACGCAGGAAGCCAAGTTTTCTGCCTTCTTCCGCGCTGGTGCTAACTTTGGCCATGGCAATGTTCTCGAAGGCCTTCCGCAGGAAGGGAAGAAGGTCCACGTTCACCCCATCGGGAATCCCCTCGATGCAGCGGATATACACTTCTTTATTCCCGGCGGCTCCCGGTAGCAGGCCTACGCCAACCTCCACCTGTCCCATGTACGTCTCCAGCGCCGCAACGATGCGATGGCTGGATAGGCATACTTCGCAACCGCCGCCCAGAGTCAACCCATGGGGGGCGGCCACGATGGGCTTCTCAAAGTATTTCATGGCCATCATGGCATCCTGGATGGCCTTAATCGCCGCATCGATCCCGGCCCAGTTGGATTTGACAATTTCTCCCACGAGCATCAACAGGTTGGCCCCCACGGAGAATCTTTCGGCGTGGTTCCCTATGACCATGCCTACGAAGTCCTTCTCCACGATCTTCAAAGACTCGTGGACCATCTCGATGATCTCCTGGCCGATCGCGTTCATGAAGGTATGGAATTCCAGACAGGCCACGCCATCCCCCATGTCGATCAGGCTGGCTCCGGCATTCGACTTGACCTCCTTTTTGCGCTCTTTGAGGGAAGGGAGGAGAATAATTTCCGGCTTCTCGGGAACTTTCTTGTACCGGCCGGTCTTCAGGTCAAAGAAGGAAAGTTGCCCGTCTTTCTTCTGGTAGAAGGCTTTCTCTTTCTTCTCCAGGAGGCTCTTCACCAGCGGGGGGACCTCTTTCCCCTCTTTCTTCATCCGGGCCACCGATTCCTCGACTCCGAGGGCATCCCAGGATTCGAAGGGTCCCGCTTCCCAGTTGAACCCCCACTTCATGGCATTGTCGACATTGTAGATGTCATCGGCGATCTCCGGAATCCTGCGGGCCGCATAGAGGAGGGATTCGCTGGTGATCTTCCAGGCGAACTGGCCGGCCCGGTCTTCGCCATAGATCAGGGTTTTGGCCTTGCCGGCCCCCGAAGCCGCTTTGGCCGCGTCCAGGGAGGGAAATTTGACCTTCTGAGAAGGACGATACTCCATGGTTTTGTAGTCCAATACCAACTTCTCTTTCCCCGCCTCTGACTTGATCCGCTTGTAAAATCCCTGGCCGGTCTTGTTGCCGAGCCAGTTCTTTTCGAGCATCTTCTGCACGAAATCGGGAACCTGGAAGATTTCCCGCATTTCATCTTTGGTTGCGTTCTCGTACAGATTTTTAGCCACGTGAGCAAAGGTATCCAGGCCCACCAGGTCCGTAGTCCCGAAAGCGGCGCTCTTCGGCCGCCCCATGGGCTGACCGGTGATGGCGTCCACTTCCTCGATGGAATAGCCGTCCTGGACCATGGTCTTCATCAAATAGAGCATGCCGAAGATCCCGATCCGGTTGGCAATGAAGTTGGGGGAATCCTTGGCGTAAACGATCCCTTTCCCCAGGACCCGTTCGCCGAAGCGAGCCATGAATTCCACCACTTCCGGGAGGGTTTCTTCAATGGGGATAATCTCCAGGAGCTTCATATAACGCGGCGGGTTGAAAAAATGGGTGCCCAGGAAGTATTGCCTGAACTCCAGGTCCATCCCCACGCAGATGTCTTTGATGGGAATACCCGAGGTATTCGAGCTGACAATGGTACCGGGCTTTCGAACGGCGGCCACTTTTTTGAAAAGGTCCTGTTTGATCTTCAGGTTCTCCACCACCACTTCGATGATCCAATCTACTTCCGCCAGGCGGGAGAGATGGTCTTCGAAGTTGCCTACTCCTATCAGGCTGGCAAATTCAGGAACGGCGAGGGGAGCGGGACGTAATTTGAGTAAATTCTGTTTTCCCATCGTGGCCAGGCGGTTTCGGATCGCCGGGTCCTTGAAGGTTAGCCCCTTCTTCTCTTCCTCCGGGGTCAGTTTGTTGGGAACAATATCTAACATGATGGAAGGAATACCCACGTTAGCCAGGTGGGCAGCAATCGTTGCTCCCATTACCCCAGATCCCAGCACTGCTGCTTTCTTGATTTTTTTCTCCATGCTTCCTCCGATCTGAAAGGTCAAGTCCCTTCATTTTCCGGGGGTTTTGAGATCCCGAAAATTTTTTCCGCAGACGAATGAATCAAGCTCCATCCTTTGTCGGCCGCCGGTCTGGCCATCCTCCTCCGTCCCGGGTCACCTCCTTCTCCCTTCCCTCCTCATTCGGCGTTTTGGATCAAACGCTTACAAACCTTTATGGCCCTCTCCAGATCTTCTTCCGGAATCCCTCGGGTCAAATTCTTATAAGCCCGAGCCACTACCTGATCCAGGTTTTCCTCCAATTCCCTCCCCCGGGGGGTGAGACAAATCTTATAAGCCCTCCGGTCAGTAGGGTGATCTTCCCGTCGCACCAGACCCGCCCCTTCCATTCGATCAATCAGACTGGTCATGGTAGACTTCTCCAGTTGGGCCTTTTCCCCCAAGTCCGTGATGCTCATCCCATTGTTTTCCCACAAGGCATGCAAGACGGCAAAGTAGGCCACGGAAATATCCTGAAGGCCATTTTCGCGCAGCATCCGATTCACAGAATTATTCATAGCCCAGGTTGCCCTGGAAAGGAGAAATCCTACTTGATATTCCATCTTCATCGGTCAGACCTTTTCCCTAAGCGAATACCATAAAGGGGTAAAATTTAGCGAGCCAAAAAGTTCGATTGCATACTATATGAACCAATACTATATGTCAAGAGGAATGTGAGGGTGGGAGCGAACCTCCCGCTCCTCGGGGGAGACTAACCCCGATCCTGAAGGCCGTTACGCTGATCTCTCTCAGCGCCCCTTGGAATCGAGTAAGGAGAGGACTTCTTGCCGGAGGGACAGTCCCCACTCGGTATGTTCACTCCGCAAAGACTGTTTGATAAAGGGGAGGGCTTGCTTCCACTCGCGTCGAGCCGAACTCTCGCGACCCATCTCTCGGAGGATTTGCCCCGTCTTCAAGTGGTTATCGGCAATCAGGAGGTTGGGGAAAAAAAGAATATTGGCGCCTTCGAAAAGCGGAAACTCTAAGACATCCTCGTTGGAATATTTAAGAACGACTTGGAAGAATTCATCGGAAGCATCATACAGTTTCAGGGCTTCTGGATAGTTTTTTTCCTGGAATTTCTTATCCGCCGCGGCCTTCTTCTGCACCCCTCCGCGGTAGAAATCCCGGAGCTCTTTGGCGTCTACCCATATGATCTCTAACCCCTCCTGCTCCTCCAAAACCACCTCCAGGTTGGCTTTTCCAAGGGGAATCACTGGAGAATCACCCGGCGGAGGAGTAGTGGCCGCGCACCCCAAGAATATTAGCAGGGGTAAAAAAACCGGGAATCGAAGAAAGGGGTTCCCCTTCATTTTTTTTCTCCGATCAGCTCATCGATGGTTCTTGGCGCCGTCCAACCTGTCCAGTTGACTGCCCCCACGGCGCGATAGCGTATCATCCCCTGGAAGTCAATGAGGTAGGACGTGGGATGTACCCACAATCCCATCATTTTCCCAACCTTGTTCTTCTCGTCCAGGAGGATCGGGACTTTCGAGGGATTCTTTTCCAGGAATTTATTGATCGTTTCCCGACTTTCTTTTGTGTTTATGCGGAACATGATCAGGCCTTTGGATTGGTACTGACTGTATAACTTCTCAAGAGAAGGAGCCTCCTTCCGACAGTTCGGTCACCAGGTAGCCCAGAAGACCAGCAAAATCACTTTGCCTCGATAATCCTTGATCTGGGTCATTTTCCCGGAGAGGTCCTCCAGAGAAAAATCGGGAAGGGGCAACGGCTTCACGTAGGTTTGAAAGAAAGAATCCTGGGACCAAGCCAGGTCAAGGCCTCGAATCCCTACGGGGATTGCCATAGCCAATCCCATCAATCCAATCATCACCCATCTCTTTCCCCCTGTCATCTTCTCCACCTACTTCCCTCCTGGGAATTTCATTTCTTTTTTTATAGCATAGGAAACCCCGGACGACAAGGATTTCTCTCGGGCATTTCCTGGGATCTTCGTAAGTATCTTCTTGCAAAAGGGAACTTCTTTTTCTGCTTGAATTTTTGGATGAATTTTTTTCTTGACTAAAAAACCAATATTTGTTAGCTTAGCTTTAAATTCTTCTCCTCTCCACCAAAGAGCTTCCGGTGGAAGAACGGCTTTAAATTTCCTTGAGAATTCGGAAATAGATCTATAAAAAGAAAGGAGGTGAAGGGGAGTGAAAAAGTTGGTGAGCTTGGTTCTGGCAGTTGCGTTTTTGGCGGCCTTTTCGGTAGGCTGCACCGGAATGGCGAGCAAGGAGACCAAGGTGAAATGCCCGAAGTGCGGAGCAGTCTTCACCATCGACGAAGGGATCAAGAACATGCCCGGTTCGGCCGGCTAAAAAACAACCCGAATTTCCTCTTGGATAACCTGAGCTCAGGGCCTTTCAATGATCGATTTAAGACCAGTGGACCGGGAAAAATCGATACCCAAGACATTCGGGGTTGTAAGTTGTTCATTCCCATTTTTATGAGAGCAATACCCACCGGGGAAGGGCAAAGGTCCTTCCCCTCTTTTTTTCATTCCATCCTGCCTTTTATCTTGGTTCTGGGTATCTGCCTTTTCCCCCTGGAATCCACCGCCCAGAAATCCGAGAAGGATGAACTCTCCCGCTTCGACCGTCTGGCCGAAGAGGCTACCCTCCTGAATAAGCGCGGCCAGGCCGATCAAGTCATTGCCCTCCTTGAGCCCCACAAAAGAGACAAGAAAAACGATAGCGCCCTGTTTTTCAACGAACTGGGGATTGCCTACCGGAATAAGGGAAAGCTTTCCGAAGCGATCCAGGCTTATCGGGAAGCCCATGCCCGTGATCCTGAAAATCCAGTCATACTAGTTAACCTGGGCTTTGTCTACTATCTAAAGAAAGAATATCCACAGGCGGCTGAACAGTACGAGAAGGCGATAAATCTCGCCCCCCGGTTCAAAGAGGCCCATGCCAATCTGGCCCTCGTCTACTCTCAAATAAAAAAACTTGATGAGGCTCTAAAGGAAATCGAGTTTGCCCTGAAGCTGGATCCCAACTATGAGCAGGCCAAAAAAATCCGCGAAGAGATCCGGAAGAAGCTCCAGGAGAAAAAATAAAGACGGAAGGGTGACGCGGAGAAAAAAACGAGAAACGAGCAACTAGGAACGAGGAACGTTCTTCGGCGCGCCCCCCGTGCTCTGCGGTGAATAATCCGTGGGCTCGACTCGCAAGATCATCCACATCGACATGGATGCTTTCTATGCTTCGGTGGAGCAAGGGGACAACCCTTCCCTCAAGGGCCTTCCCGTCATTGTAGGAGGAGATCCGGAAAAGAGAGGAGTCGTTTCGGCAGCCTCCTATGAAGCCCGCGTCTACGGCGTGCACTCGGCCATGCCCACCTCCCAGGCTAAAAGGCTTTGCTCCCAGGGCATCTTCCTCCCGGTCCGCATGCACCGTTACCGGGAAGTCTCCAGGCAGATCTTCAAGATCCTCCAGGAGTATACCCCTTTCATCGAACCTCTTTCCCTGGATGAGTCCTTCCTGGAGGTCACCGGGAGCGAAAAACTCTTCGGGCCCGCCTTACAGATCGCCAGAGCCATCAAACGGCGAATCCTGGAAACCACCGGTCTTACCGCCTCCGCGGGGATTGCCCCCAATAAATTTTTGGCCAAGATCGCCTCGGACTTTAAGAAACCCGATGGGCTGGTGCAGATCAAACCCGAAGAGGTTCAGGAGTTTCTCCGGGAATTGCCCATTTCCAAACTCTGGGGAGTGGGTAAATCCACGGAAGAGGTTTTGAAGGGGATGGGGATTTTACGGGTGGGACAGCTGGCGGTCTATCCCGCAGAGAGGGTTGAAAAAAAACTGGGGAAATTCGGCCTCGAGCTCATTGCTCTAGCCCGGGGGGAGGATGAGCGCCCCGTTACTCCCGATTCGGAAGCCAAGTCGATCAGCCAGGAGGAGACCTTCACCCCTGATCTTGAGGGCCTGGAGAAGATGAAAAGGGTTCTCCTCGATCAGGCCGAGCAGGTCGGTTGGGAACTCCGCAAGCAGAAGCTGAAGGGGTGTACGGTCACAATCAAGGTTCGGTACCCGGATTTTACAACGGTCACCCGCAGCCATACCTTACCCTTCCCTACAGACCAGGGAATCGAAATTTACCAAACCGCGCTAAAACTTCTTCCCAAGACCGAGGCCCTGCAAAAAAAGGCTCGGCTCCTTGGGGTGGGCGCTTCCAACTTGCTCCACCAGGATGGTCCAGAACAACTCATTCTCTTCGACTCCCGCAGGAAACAGGTACAACGTTCTACCCAGGCCATGGATCGGATATGGGATAAATTCGGCCCGGAGGCGATTAAAAGGGCAAGCCTAATAGAAAGAAAGGAAAGATGAGGAGGTGAGGAGATTAAAACCTGCTGGGACAAGTTTCGCGGGGATGACGGAACGAAGAGTTTTGCGAGAGGTCTCCTTATTTTTCTCTCATTCTTTTTGGTTCGACTCTTCCCGACTAAGTTCGGGTGCGAACCGCTCCTGTAAAAACTGGTAAATTTTCTCACCGATGGCCAGCCCCAAGTCGATGAACTCCGGCCCGTACGCCCTACCCGTCTCGGTGCGGAAAGTATCCTTGATTCTGGCGATCCCTTTCATTCCTTTCGGAAACCGACGGATTAGACGTCCAATGGGGGCTTGGGAGAACCGGAGCATCTCCCAGAGAGTGAGGGTAAAATTATCCGGCCCCCAACGGAATTTATCGGCATCATACAAAACATCACTGACCATTTGACCGAGAGATGAATCGATCCGCTTGGGCTCGACAAAAGCTTCATGGTTGGCGATGGCCTCCACGATCATCTGTTCATCTTCTGCGGGAAAAGGAAAATCTCTGAGAATCTTCTCGGCGGCG
>Ga0187877_1003032_pt1 | contig 14161 bp, 7 predicted proteins | sample June2016WEW_17_1_3_FD_132430 | JGI IMG/M metagenome (GOLD analysis project Ga0187877, IMG submission 132430) | Peatland microbial communities from SPRUCE experiment site at the Marcell Experimental Forest, Minnesota, USA - June2016WEW_17_100 | ecosystem: Environmental > Terrestrial > Soil >... | reverse complement strand
CGTCGAGGCTGGCGGCCGATTGGAGGACGGCGGAGCTTTCTTTCCAGGTCAGCATAACAACGCCGGTCCCGGGAGCGGCAGTGAAGTTGAATTGCATCTGCAGGTCGGTGGTGTCCAGCAGCGAGCCGGCGGTCTGAATCGTGGCGAGTTGAACTGCGTTCAACACGGCGCTGTAATAGCGGACGTCGTCCAGCCAGCCGTTGTAGCCTCTCCACGAAGGGTCGGAGCTGAAACCGAACTCAAGCGGTTGCCCCGTCGCCCACGACCAGCCGGCGGGGTTGGGGCTGCTGGTATCCAAGGCCCCGTCCAGGTACAAGGTCACGCCGCCGTCCACCGTATTGTCAAAGGTCAGCGCCACGAAATGCCACTTGTCGTCGGACACGCCTGCCTTGGAGGTAAAGGTATTGTATGAACCGCCCTGGCCTACTTGGAGGAGCAGATTTCCGGGAGATCCGTCTGTCTGGAGCAGCACAAAATTATTGCTGCTGCCGCCGAGGGACCGGCAGAAAAGCGCGGCGCCGGTCCCGCCCAGGCTGGTGCTGGTGTCCGTCCCCGCCGAGCGCATCCAGAATGTGACGGTCCCGGTGGGGGCATCGAAGCTCGAGCTGTCCGGAACCGAGATGCCGTTGGTATTGGCCGCCACAAAAGACATCACGCCAGTGCGGGTGAGCGTGCCGTCAGAAACGGAGGCCACCCAACTCGCCCCCACGTTCGTGCCGTTATTCTGGGGGTTGGCTGGATTGGAATCATAAACGAGGCTGGAGGCCGGCGGACCCTGCGTGATGCGGTCCACGGGCACGGTCGAGACCCGGCTGGTGGCGGCGCCATAGACATTGGTGACCACCAACTCGTAATTCCCGTCCTGGGCCAGAGTCACATTGGAAATCGTGTAAGACAAAGTGGTCGCGCCAGGGATGTCTTTCCCGTTGAGACGCCACTGGTACGAGAGCGGCGGCACACCGATGGCATAAGCGCTCAGGAGAATCGAATCTCCCGGCCCGGCCACGGGGATGGATTGAGGATACATCGAGACCACCGGCTTGTCGGTAATGATGAACCCGGAAATGGTGCCGGCCATGTTGAACTCACCGGCTACGTGCTGCGGTTGAACGCTCGTGATATAAACGTGGTCGGCGTTGGTCATGGGGCCGCTGGCGGTGCTCAGGCCCCCTCCGTGTCCGCGCACCCAGGCAGCGTCACCCACGTTGGCTACGGGCGGCGTGCCGGGGTAGGCTACCGTGTTTGTGGTCGAATGCGTCATATCGATGATGAAAGCATTGGTCAGCGTATCCATGGAGTCGGCGGACGCGATCAATTCGATGACAAAGGGCGTGTTTGTAAAGAGGGACTTCAGGCCGGTGATGTCCACCCAATACCCCGGTTGATCATTATCCGAGCCCCCCCCCGCAGGTGAAGGACCAAAATTGATGCCATCCCGCAAAAAAGTGAGATAAATCTCCTCTTCTCCGCTGGGTACGGGCACTGGTGGGGGGCCGTTGAAACTATAATTGGGTGGGTTGTCGGCATACCCGCCGAAGCCGCTGAAATTAGCCGTCGGCCCCCACCAGGTTACGTTTAGGGAACCATTTGGCAGGGGGTTCAAGCCGTTGATCGAAGTGGTGGTGTCGATGATTTCGTTCGTCGTGTAACCCCACGGGGCGCTTGCGAGAGGGCAACCGCCGTAGCCCGTGTCCATCGGGAGCAGATTCTCCCAGCCGCTCGGGTCAATGCCGAAAGCGGTCATGGTGACCGGGTATCCGGAATAACGGTGGTCCGCACAGTAGTTTTCCTGGAAGTGCAAGCCAATCGTGGCCGCCGAACTGACCCCCAGCATGAGGGCAGCCGCCGAGACGGTGCAAGCGATTTTCTTGTTGCGGGAATTGTTCATGGAACCCTGCGGTCTTTTCATAGTGTTTTCCTGTTCGTTTTGCTCCGCGTTTTTTGCGAGCGATCAATCCGGCCAACGACCGGTTGCGGTTTGACCACGCCGCTCTGGAAGCAAGCGGAAGCAGCATATTGTACCCCACCGCGCCTCGGGGCGTCAAACCTTTTCCTGGATTTTTTCCCGGCTATTGTCAAGTGTCCCTCCGGGACAGAATCGAACCGGCGGGCGAGCTGGATGCAGCCCGGGTCGGCGCCCCGGAAAAATCCAAGATGCGCCCTCTTTGACTTTTTTTCAGCTTGAACTTGCGGCGGTGGTTTTGCCGCCGCATGTTGGGCCGGCGCGGGTGGCGCGCCACATGATGCCGGCCCAATCTCAGAACGATCTCAACCGAGCCAGGGAGTTTGTCCTTTCCAGCGAATTCGCCCGGGCGGTGCCCGTTTATGAGAAACTGGTGCGCCAAAGTCCGGGCGCGGCTGCGCTTTGGTATGAATACGGCAACGCCGCCTCCAAGTCAGGGCGGCTGGACGTGGCCGATCGCGCTTGGCGCAAAGCGCTCGAAATCGCTCCGCATAACGCCGAATTGGCTGGCATGGTGGGCCATCATTACGAGGCGCTGCGCCGCCCGGAACAGGCTCGCGCCTGCTTCATCCAGGCGGCCGCCGCCGATCCGCGCGGCATCAACCCCCGTATCAGCCTGGCGGTGCTCCTGGAAAAAAGCCATCGTCTCGCCGAGGCCCGCGCCGCCGTCCACGAATGCCTGGCCATCGATGCGCATGACGAGCAGGCGCGTTATTTCGCCGCCGTGCTGGACCGGCGCGAGGGCAAATTGCAGGAGGCCGAAGGCGGCTTGCGCGACCTGATTGCCTCCGAGCCCCGCCATCCCTTCGTGCGCTACGCCGCCCGCTACGAATTGGCCCAGGTGCTGGACCGGACGGACCGGTTCGATGAGGCGATGGCCCTGTTGAAAGAGGCCAAGAAACTCGTGCTGGCCCTGGCGGACACCGGGTTGCTGATGCGGGCCTACGACCGAAGCGCGGAAAGCATCCGCAGCTTTACGGCCCGCCAGCCCAAAAACATTCTGGACACCTGGGCCAAGGCCTTTCCGTCCCGCAACCGGGAATCCATCCCCCCCCTGGCTTTCCTGGGAGGGCATCCCCGGAGCGGAACGACCTTGCTGGAACAGATTCTCGACGCCCACCCCGGCGCGGCGGCGCTGGACGAGCCGACGGCGTTTCTGGATGTCCTGCAGCCGGAGTTCCACAAATCGAGCGCGCTTTCCAGCGCGCGGCTCAATGTGTTGCGCCGGCACTACCTCCGGGCCTTGCGGGCGGACTTGGGAGCGGATGCGGCGGGCAAGGTTCTAATTGACAAAAACCCCTCGCCCACGGCCCGGCTGCCCTTATGGCTGCGAGTCTTCCCGGAATTGCGCGTGCTTATCGCCTTGCGCGATCCGCGCGACGTGGTGCTGAGTTGTTATTTTCAAAACATCCCGCTCAACTCGACCAACGTCAATTTCCTCTCCCTGGATCGGCTGGCCAAACACTACGCTGATTTGATGGGCATCTGGCTGGCGGTGCGGGAATGGCCGGGCTTTGCCTGGATCGAGACGCGCTATGAGGACATCGTCGCCAACCTGCCCAGGGAGGGGCGGCGGGTGACGGAGTTCCTGGGCTTGCAGTGGCACCCGGACCAGGAGCGATTTTACGAAAAGAGCGCCGCCAAGCAGCTTTACTCCCCGACCTACCAGGACGTCACGCGTCCGGTCTATCAACGTTCGGTGGGGCGGTGGCGCGCTTATGAAAAGCATCTGGCGCCCATCCTGCCCGTACTGGAACCTTTTTGCCGGGCCTTTGGGACAGTCTCTATGTAGAGCCTGTCCCAAGAGCCCGGTGAACGGAAGGCTTTGTCGCAACCTTTGTCGAATCGGCCATTTGTCGACAAAGGTTTCGACAAAGGTTTCGACAAAGGTCCGGAATCGGAGCTTTTGGGACCGGCTTTGTGCTGCTTGTCACCCTTGAAACGACTCGGGTTTAGTGTTACAGAGTCCGACAAACAACGCGCGCAGCGCGGAGAATTATATCTGACACCGTGATGAAAAGGCCACCAAGCATGCCTCATTGCCGGGAGCGAGGCTGCAGCTTTCTCGTGATGCTCTTGTTGGCGGGGGCGGTCGTTTGGCGAGGTGAGGCGGGCGAATGCGATGAGTGGCGCGAGAAAATGGAACCCATCGTTCCGCAAGGCTATCTCTGCCGCCGCGCAGCCACGCCCATTTTGGTTGACGGAAAACTGGACGAAGCCGCCTGGGCCGGTGCGCCCTGGACGACTGATTTCGTGGACATTCAAGGCGGCGCCAAGCCAAAACCGCGCTTTCGCACGCGGGCGAAACTGCTCTGGGACGACGATTATCTCTACATCGCCGCCGAGCTCCAGGAACCGCACGTCTGGGCCACGCTCACGCAGCACGACGCCGTCATTTTCCAAGACCCCGATTTCGAGGTGTTCATCGATCCGGATGGCGACACGCACGCCTACTACGAATTCGAGATCAACGCGCTGAACACCAGTTGGGACTTGCTGCTGGACAAGCCTTACATGGATCACGGCAAGCCCAACAATGCCTGGGACATTCCCGGCCTGAAAACCGCCGTCCACGTCAACGGGACGCTCAACAATCCCGCCGACACCGACCAGGGCTGGAGCGTTGAAATCGCGTTTCCGTGGAGGGTTCTCGCCGAGCACGCGCGTCACCCCGGCCCGCCCGCCGAAGGCGAGCAGTGGCGCATTGACTTCTCCCGCGTTGAATGGCAAATCACCACCAACGGCGGCGTTTACAAAAAGGCGCCGCACACGCCGGAGGATAACTGGGTCTGGTCGCCCCCCGGGGTGGTGGACATGCACCGTCCCGAGATGTGGGGACTGCTGCAATTCACCCGCCGGCCCGCAAGCCAAGAGGTTCCCGTCGCGGCAATTCCAGGCAAACCCGCGCGCGATCTCGCGTTCGAGATTTACTACGCGCAACAGGATTTCTGGAAGGGACACAAGGGCTGGGCCACGAACCTGGTTGAACTCACGCGGCAGGCCCGCGAACTTCCCCCCGGCATCGAAGCCCCCGTCCTGGAACCGACCGCTGACGGCTACGCCTGCGCGGTTGCCTTCAAAGAGGGCGAGCGCCGCCGCGTCTGGCGAATACGTCAGGACCGGTTGCTGAAATTAGACGAGGCGCTGCCGCTCGAAACCGAAACCTTCGTCGCCGCCGCCGCAGAAAAGTACGGCGATGCCGGGCGCCGCGCGGCGTATTTTCTGGTGGACAACATGCCCGCCGGCGACCGTGCGTTCTTGAGCCGTGATTTTCTCATGGAGAATCTTTCGCTGGCGCTCGAGGCGCGGAAACAATTTCCGTGGGCCGCCGCCGTGCCGGAGCGGACGTTCTTGAACGACGTGCTGCCGTACGCATCACTGGACGAGGCGCGCGATCCGTGGCGGGCGGAGTTTTACCGGCTGGCTTCCGGCATCGTGCGCGACTGCAAGACCGCCACCGAAGCCGTGCAGGCCCTGAACCGGCAGCTCTTCAAACAACTCGACGTTCACTACAACCTGGGCCGCAAACGCAACAATCAAAGCCCCAAGGAATCCATCGAGCAACACAAAGCCACCTGCACCGGGCTGGCAATCATCCTGGTGGATGCCTGTCGCGCGGCCGGCGTGCCGGCGCGCGTTGCGGGCGTGCCCGAATGGGCGCAAAAGGAGGGCAATCACACCTGGGTCGAGATTTGGGACGGCGACTGGTTTTTCACCGGCGCGGATGAGTATGACAAAAACGGTCTCAACCGCGCCTGGTTCAACGGCGACGCCGCCAAAACCGCGCGCAGCACGAATGCTCTCAATCAGATTTACGCCACAAGCTGGCGGCGCACCGGCCACCATTTTCCGCTGGCGTGGAACTCCGCTTCGCGCGAGGTGGCTGCGGTGAATGTCTCCGCCCGCTACGCCGCGCTGGCAGTGGACACAAACGCCGCGGCGACGGTGGTGCATGTGCGTCTGCGCGAGAAAGCCAATGGCGAGCGATTATCGGCCGGCGTCGAGCTGCGTTCCGCGGGCGGCAAACTTCTCGCGCGCGATCACACCCGCGCCGGCGGCGCAGACTTGAACGACATGCCGGACTTCACGTTGCCGGACGATGCCGCCAGCGTGACTTTTCGTTTCGTGCGAGAGGGCGAAGCGAGGGAAAAGGCCGTGTCCTGTTCTTCGTGCGTGAACTCGCACACGCTTGATTTTGTTTGGAGCGAACTTGCCCCGGCGCCGCCGGAGGTCCTGCTGGCCGAGGCCTGGCTGGCCAGGCCCGCCGCCGCTCGCGGCGCGCCGCCCAGTTTCAACTTCACCCGCGCCGAGGCGGCTCGGCTTATTTCGCTCGGATGGGAGGACGTCTGCAAAACCAGGGCCGAATCGGCGGCGGAAGAATTGTCCGCGAAAAAGATCGTGCTCGGCGACAAAACCCTGAGATGGATGGAAAAGACGTTTGCCGGCGCGCCGGACGGCAAACCGAGCCTCTGGATCACGATGCACGGCGGCGGCCAGGCCACCACGGAGGAGAACGACCGAAACTGGCGGGGCTATTACGGGCGGTATGAGTTTCCGCCGGGCAGCATCAACGTGGCGCCGCGCGCGCCGGCCGACACGTGGGACATGTGGCACATCAAAGCGGTGGACGACCTGTTCGACCGGCTGATCGCCGACATGGTGCTGCGGCGCGGCGTGGATCCGGACCGCGTTTATCTCATCGGCTACTCGGCGGGCGGCGACGGCGTTTATCAACTGGCCCCGCGCCTGGCCGACCGCTTCGCCGCCGCCGCGATGTGCGCCGGGCATCCTAACCAGGTCACCCCGGAAGGGTTGCGCAACCTGCCGTTTTTCCTCTACATGGGGGGCGAGGATGCCGCTTACCACAGGAACACGGTGGTGCGCCAGTTCAGCGAGAAACTCGATGTTTTGCAAGCGGCGGACCCGGCGGGCTACTGCCATCGCCTGACGGTGTATCCCGGTTTGCAGCACAACATGCAGGGCCGCGAGGCCGAGGTGATTGCGCGCATGTCACCGCTGGCGCGGCAGGCCTGGCCCAGGCGCGTGGTGTGGAAAGAGAATGACAACGTCGCCCACAGCCGGTTTTACTGGCTGGAACGCGCGCCCGAGACGGCGCGGCCCGATGATACCTATGCCGCGCGTGTCGAAGGGCAAACGATAACCATCGAAACGCCTGCCGCCGGCAGCCTGACGCTTCGCCTTTCCGACGCGCTGCTGGACCTGGATCGTCCGGTGCGCGTGATGGCGGCCGGCCGGACCGTTTTCGAAGGCAGCGTCCCGCGTTCATTCGCCGCGGTCGCGCAGTCGTTGCGCGAACGCGAAGACCCGGGAACGGTCGCCACGGCGCTGCTCCCGGTTTCCTGGTGAGGGCCCGCAGGTCCAGGCGGGCTTCCGGGGCGAGAATGAATCGGCTCATTTCTTCTTCTTGGCCCTGAAGGCAGGGCTCCTCCGCTTCACCTCGGCGAACGCTTCCTCGGCGTCGAGTCCTTCGCCCCGCTTGGGCTGGTCCAGCAGCTGGCGTCGCAGATCACCGGGCTTGACGCCCTTCACGCGCCTGATACAATACGGGCTGGAATGAGTGCGAGCGACTGCCAGTTCTCTGTGGACCGCGCAGCCTCAGTGAAGAGGCCGGCGCCGCGAAAAGGCAGTGCCTATCAGTCGACTTCGGCCGCTGGAACTTCCTCGAAATTCGCGACCCCTGGGATGCCCAGGCCATTGGCCAGTTCCTGCCCAAACCCACCACCACCAAAGCATCATGAGCTACAAGTCAGAGACCATCGCGACTACGGTAAGCAGGCTTAACGTCCAATACTTTCTCCCGGCAATCCAGCGGGAGTTCGTGTGGCGCCCAGACCAAATCGTTCAATTGTTCGATTCCATCTTGCGGGGATACCCCATCAGCTCCTTCCTTTTTTGGGAGCTTCAGAAGCAGAACCGCGATAAGTGGGAGGCATATACCTTCATCAACAAGGCCATACAGGGCGGCACTCACAACCAAATTGCAAACACGAACGGTGTCCACCAACTCACTCTTGTGCTCGATGGTCAGCAGCGCCTCACGTCATTGTTCCTTGGACTGAGGGGCACATACGTAATAAAAAAGAAATATAAACGGGTGAACAATCCTGACGCCTGGAGCAAGCAGCAGCTCCACTTGGACATCCTCAAGGATCCCGCGGCCGAAAACGCCGAAGGTGACGGTGAGTATGGCGTCCATTACGGGTTGTCCTTTTCCGAACAACAGCCGCCGCCAGCGCCAGAAAGCTACTGGCTGAAAGTCGGCAGAATCCTCGATTTCGACAGCGAAGCCAAGTTCGATGACTACAAAGAAGAGCTTACCGAGGGTCTGCCCGGAGAAACCACAAAGAAACAACTCACCACTGCTCGTCGAAACCTCGACCGCCTTTATCGCGCCGTCTGGAAAGACGAGGTTATCGCCTATTACACTGAAACCGACCAGGACTACGACCGCGTGCTCGATATTTTTGTCCGCGCTAACGAAGGGGGCACGAAGCTCAGTAAGTCCGACCTGCTCCTCTCCATGGTCACCTCCAAATGGGGCGGCGTTAACGCCCGTGAAGAAATCTACAACTTCATGGACCGGCTTAACTCCGAGCTCACGAGGAAGAATAGTTTCGAAAAGGACTTCATCATGAAGTCATGCCTCGTGCTGTCCGATTTGCCGGTGAAATATAAGGTCGAGAATTTCAACAACAACAATTTGACACGTATAGAACGCAATTGGAAGAATATCAAGAGTGCTATCGAGCGCGGCGTTGACCTGTCCAACTTCTTCGGTATCGACCGCGAGAACCTCACCAGCGCAAACGCCTTAATTCCTGTCATCTACTACCTCTTCCACCAACGGAAGCAGACCCTGCGGGGCACTACGCCTTTCGACAAGCGAAACGCCTCTGCGATCCGCCAATGGTTGCTCATGGCCCTGCTTAACAACGTGTTTGGCGGTTCCTCGGACACCATGTTGCAGAATATCCGTGAAGTGCTGCAGAAAGACGTGGCCCAGGGTGCCGACTTCCCGGTTGCAGCCATAAACGCCGCTATAACTCGCCAAGGCCGGGTCTCCTCTTTCGACCAGAACAGCATCGAACGGGCGCTAGCTCTCACCTATAACGACCCGGAGTCGTTCCTCGCTCTCTCCCTGCTCTACGACGAAAACGGTTGGGGTACGATGACATACCAAAAAGATCATATCTTTCCTCAGGCCGCATTCACTGGAAAAAGCCTGACCGCCGCCGGCTTCCGCGGCGGGCAGATCGATGATCTCCAAGGGCTCCAACACACCCTGGGAAACCTCAATCTTATACTTGCCACGGAGAATCAGGGAAAGTCAGACGAGCAGTTCGAGAAATGGCTCAAAACCAGGGACAAAACGTTTAGGCAGAAGCACTTGATTCCGGATGACCCGAAGCTGTGCACCCTCGACCGGTTCCAGGATTTCGTAGAGGCACGCGAAAAGCTCATTCGCGCCCGGCTCGAATCACTTTTCGCGCCACCGAAGGCCGCATGAGCCCGTCAAACCATTCGTGCATCTCCGTTCGACAACGAAGGTAAGGGTCGCATCTAAACCTTTTGACAATTCAAAGTCGGTTGTGAATAGGTATCGATACGGCCCCAGTTATCCTGTCTGGCAGAACTGAGGAAAGGTTATGATCACAGGCATTCAGATAAAGAATTTCAAGGGCTGGAAAGACACCGGCCTCCTGAGACTCGCGCCAATCACGGTGTTTTTCGGCAGCAACAGTTCCGGAAAGTCGAGTCTGGGCCAGTTCTTGATGATGTTAAAGCAGACGGCTAATTCGCCTGACCGCAACCGCGTATTGCATCCCGGCGACGATAAAACCCCGGTGGATTTGGGGACTCTCCATGACCTGCTTTACCAACACAACGAAAGCCAGGAGTTGGTGTTTGCTCTGCAGTGGCAACCGCCCCGAAAGCTCGAGATCAAGGACGTGCTCGCTGGCACCACTTTTTGTGGAACGCGAGTCAGTTTCGAGGCAAGGATTGGCTTCGCAAACGAAAAGGGATTGCGGGCAACATGCCGCGAATTCAGTTACGGCTTCGTTGGCGACGGCGACGATCCTTTCTCGGCCTCCATGGTGCAGGAGGAGGAGCCGGGTAAATACGGGCTGCAGACCATTGGATTTGATGCGAAACGCAAGCAAGGGCGAGTCTGGCCGCTGCCGAACCCCACAAAATTCTTTGGTTTTCCGGACGAGTTGAGCCTGTACTATCAAAATGGCGAGACACTGAACGATCTGGCCTTCGAGATGCAAACGTTGCTTCAGCGCCTGTCGTACCTGGGGCCGTTGCGGGAAGAACCGAGAAGACAGTACGCGTGGGCGGGTGAGATGCCGGAAAGCGTGGGGACGCGGGGGGAACGCTGGGTAAGCGCGTTTCTTGCGGCCGCGGACCGGAAGATCAGCCTGGGCTTTAAAAAACACGCGGAGACGCTTGATCATCTGGTCGCTCTCAGGCTCCAAGAGCTTGGGCTGATAGAATCGTTTACCGTGGCACCCATTGCGAGTGGTCTGCGGGAGTACCGGGTGCGCGTAAAAGTATCGGAAGCCAGCTCGGAGGTCTCGATCCCGGATGTGGGGTTTGGGGTGTCTCAGGTTCTGCCAGTTGTCGTCCAGAGCTTTTATGCTCCCCCAAGCTCAACCGTCATTATCGAGCAACCGGAACTGCACTTGCACCCAGCGGTTCAACAAAACCTCGCCGACCTGTTCATTGCTGCCGTAAAATCGCGTGAGGAAGGTGACGATCGGAACGTGCAATTCATAATCGAAAGCCATTCCGAGCACTTTTTGCGGCGGTTGCAGCGGCGCATCGCTGAAGAGGAGATCACCAGGGAAGACGTCGCGGTCTATTTCTGCGATTTGGGGCCTGAGGGCAGCAGCATCAAGCCATTGGAGGTCGATCTCTATGGCAACATTGTGAACTGGCCACCCAACTTCTTCGGTGATCAGATGACCGACATCGCAGAGATGCAGAAGGCGGGCATCCACCGGCGGAACGCGAACGTGGCGCAATAGGACGATGCCAAGATGAAGACGATTCCCCGACACTGCGTGGTGGACACAAACGTCGCGGTTGTGGCGAACGGAAGAAGCGGTCAAGCCGGCGATTCCTTGGTCGAGAAGTGTATTGATGCGATCTTGGAGTTGGCCGGCAGAGGGGGTCTTGTGTTGGACGATGGCGGACTCATTTTCGACGAATATCGTCAAAACCTCAGCCTCAGTGGCCAACCGGGAACCGGAGACGCGTTCATGAAATGGGTGCACGACCACCAGTGGAATCCGGGACTTTGTGAGCGGCGAACGATCACCTGTCTCGACGAGGATGGGCCGGACTTCAACGAGTTTCCCAGAGCGGAAGCGCTCAGAGCGTTCGACCGCAGCGACCGCAAGTTCGTCGCGGTAGCCAACGCCAGGAAACCCAAGCGACCCATCTTGGAGGCAGTGGATTTCAAGTGGTGGGGCTGGAAAGACGCTTTGTCCGCAGAAGGAATCAGAGTCGTTTTCCTCGATGAACAGGCCGCGGAGGCCGGGTACCGCAAACATGCCGGCCATGGCTGAGACATTGCACAAGTTCCCCTCGACACCGCACCTGGCCTGGTTGGGAGGGGCGGATGTGCGTGACGACAAGGTGCTCACACCCAGCGAAGTGGAGCAGTTTTTGTCCGGACCGGTAGTCGTGGAAGAGAAGGTGGATGGGGCGAACCTGGGGCTTTCTTTCGGCGTGGAGGGCCAACTGCGGTTTCAAAACCGTGGGAATTGGCTGGAGGGCAAGCTGACCGGGCAGTGGGAACGGTTGCGTGCGTGGGCGGCAGAGCACGAGGCGTCACTGGGGTCGGTTTTGCCGGGGAATCATATCCTGTTCGGCGAATGGTGTTATGCCGCCCACTCGATCCACTATGACCGCCTGCCTGACTGGTTTCTGGCATTCGACGTATATGACGTTGCGGCTCGCGGTTTCTGGGATGTGGAGCGTCGAAATGCGCTCGCCTCAGCGGCCCATCTGGCGACCGTTGCAGAAGTTTCACGCGGGGTTTTCACGAAAGCCGAGATTATCGCCACGTTGGATGGTCCTTCGACCTGGGCGGCCGGACCTCGTGAGGGGCTGTACCTGAGGCAAGAGGAAGGTGGATGGCTGTTGAGCCGCGCAAAAGTCGTGCGCCCGGAGTTTATTCAGACGATCACCGGGCACTGGTCGCGGAGAAAGATTGTTCCCAACGAAACCACGGGCGCGCTCGCCCCGGCAGCGTCGTGACCGACGGCGGGCCAAAAAAGCAAAATCCTATGAGATCAGACCTCATGCCCTCCGTTCCAAGATCCTCGAATTCATGGGGCCGGACCTTGCGGAAGGCGGATAGCCGCGTCCCGCTCTCAAATAAGTGGTTGGAAGACTTGGTAAGATACGTAAGACTTCGATCATGAATACGGCAAGGCTATCGAACAAGGGTCAGTTAGTCATACCTCATCTCTACCGGGGAGCTTTGGCTCTCCAAACGGGTGACAAGGTTTCATTCGCGCAAGAGGGTGACGCGCTGGTCCTCCGGCGCGATCAGCCGAGGCGGGCCCGCCTTATTCGCGGGAAGTTCGGCCGGCCCGTGTTGGTCGCCTCGCCGGGGACGCCAGCTATGACGCCGGAGAGAGTCAGGGCCATCCTCGAATGAAAGGCAGGGTGAGAACAAGAATGCTGACCGGCTTGTTGGCGGCGTTGAACCTGGCTCCCGCGCTTGTGCAGTCGTTGCGCGAACGCGAAGACTCGGAAACTGTTGCCACGGCGGGCGCATCCCGGCCTGGTCGAGGGCGGCAGAAACGGCAGCGCGAAAACCGTTAAAACGGTTGACATTCGCTCGTTCGGCACGTAACACCCTGCTGAAGCAGGGTGTTAATGAGATTGGGGGGGGAGGCCGGTGAAGCTGGGATGCGCCCTGGCACGGCGCTGCTTCCGGTTTCGTGGTGAGGCCCGTTATTCATTTATGCAAATCGAACAGGCGCTCCGTGAACTTTTCTGGAACCCAACCGAGCTGGCCTCGCTGCCCAGCCTGGTGTTGAGGCTGATCGTTGCCTCAGTGCTCGGACTCCTGGTGGGCCAGGCCTACGTTCACTTCGGCCAAGCACTCTCCAACCGCAAGCTCTTCGCCCGGAATTTCATCATGCTCACCGTGACCACGACGCTCATCATCAGCATCGTCCGGTCGTCGGTGGCCCTGTCGCTGGGACTGGTGGGCGCGCTGTCGATCGTGCGGTTTCGCGCCGCGATCAAGGAACCGGAGGAACTCGCCTTCCTGTTCCTGGCCATCAGCGCCGGCCTCGGACTGGGCGCTGGCGCCGCCCTCGTCACCATCGTCGCCCTGCTCCTTATCCTTGGCTTGATCGCGATCCGAGGTCTCCTCTATCGCCGGCCCGGCCCGCCAAACCTCTACCTGACCGTGACCACCCCCGTGGCGGCGAACCTGGGCGCCAGCCAAATTCTGGAAGCGCTCGCCGCCGCCGGCGCCAGCGCGAGCATGAGGCGCTTCGATCAGACACCGGACCGGCTTGAAGTCGCCTTCGTGGTGGACTTCAAGGATGTGGGCCGGTTGGAGCAGTTCAACCAGCGGCTCCGCGAGCTGAGCCCGCAAGTGAAAATCAGTTGCCTCGATGACCGCGGCCTGGGGGGGTGAATTCACCCGTGAGCACGCTGCCTAATCGCCTGGCGGATTGATGGATTGGTGGATTGATGGATTGGTGTTCAAGTCACGAGCATGACCACGCTGCCTGATCCCCGCTACGAGCGGAAGTTCGTCGCCGACGCACTGGCCTTGGGCGAGGTCCTGGCGCTCGTGCGCCGGCATCCGGCCGCCTTTGGTGAAGCCTATCCTGCGCGAAGCGTCAACAACCTCTATCTGGACTCGCCGGATTTGCGCGATTATCACGACCACGTCAACGGTGTCGCGCATCGGACCAAGACGCGCATCCGCTGGTATGGCGCGGGGTCTGGCCGCATCGACTCACCGGTCCTCCAACGCAAGCTCAAGCGCGGCCTGGTCAGCGGGAAGCTGTCGCACGCTCTGCCGCCCATTTCGATAAAGGGCAGCGTGTCAAAACCCGACCTTGAGGCGGCCTTCGACCGCGCAAACCTGCCGGGGCTGACGCGCTCCGCCTTGCACCACCTTCTGCCCTCCCTGCT
>Ga0187877_1003030_pt1 | contig 14172 bp, 16 predicted proteins | sample June2016WEW_17_1_3_FD_132430 | JGI IMG/M metagenome (GOLD analysis project Ga0187877, IMG submission 132430) | Peatland microbial communities from SPRUCE experiment site at the Marcell Experimental Forest, Minnesota, USA - June2016WEW_17_100 | ecosystem: Environmental > Terrestrial > Soil >... | reverse complement strand
CGGCGATTTTCCACAGACGACAAAGCGGCCCACTGTCGGACCAGCCGTCCCAGTCAGTGGACCGACCAGGAAGAGCAGCGGCGAGCCGGGAGAAAGCGGATCCAAATCCGAACGGAGATCCGTATAAAGAAGCCGGGCGGCCAGCGAAGCGCCGCCGAGAAACTCCCGCTCCCAATTGGCAGGAATCCGATATTCGCTGGCGGTATGGGCTGTGAGATCGATTTTGAGGATTGGTTGCATGAATCAAATAACTCTAAGTCAGGATCTCCGTGGTGATCTCCCGCGCACAACGGACAAAATCCAGCACGACTGGTATGCTCCGCATCATCACGGCCATATTGCCCTGCACGCTGAGCTTCCGGGTCAACATGGCTGTCATCGGTTCGATTTCACCTTTGAGAATTTTAACGAAGTTTTCGTAGGGAGCTGTCAGAACGAAGGCAGATTTGATGCTCAAGCCATTCATCACCTCCGCCCGGCGGCAGGTCCCATGCCAGAGGTCGAAATAGTAATACTTCGTCTCCTTGACGGGGCCAGAGGGTTCGATGGCGAAGGTGATATCACCCTCCCATTTCTTGGCGATCTGGGCATAATGCGGATCGGAGTTCAATTTCTGACCGAAGTCTTTTACCCATTCCGGACTGGGAAAGGTGGACGCCATAGGGTCACTCCAAAATTGAATAGGCCTATTCCTTCAAAGGGGAGGCACTCGAAAGATCACCTACCGCTTCGAAGCTGCTTCAGGTCAAAACTATCAAAATTGCCGTCCACGAGGACGGCCTTCAAACCGGGCTAGTTCTCGATGACCAAGACACGCCTTGCCGACCAGGGCGAGTTTAGAACGGAGGGCCATCACAATGTGGAGGCCTTTCTCCGATCTGATCTCCTCCAGATTTCTAGGTGAGGATCTTGCTCAGAAAAGCCTTCGTGCGCTCTTCGCGCGGGTTATTGAACAACCCATCAGGGGTGGTATCTTCAAGAATGCGGCCTTCATCAACGAAAAGGATGCGGTTGGCCGCCGCGCGCACAAAGCCCATCTCGTGGGACACAACGATCATCGTATTTTCCTTGGCCAGTTCCTTCATGACATCCAGCACCTCCCCGATCATTTCTGGGTCCAGGGCGGAGGTCGGTTCATCAAACAGCATCAGGGTCGGTTTCATCGCCAGGGCCCGGGCAATGGCGATACGTTGCTGCTGACCGCCGGAAAGCTGGTTGGGGTATTTATCCCGCTTGTCGGATAATCCCACCCTTGCCAGAAGGCGTTCTGCATCGGCCTCGGCCTGATCACGCGGCACCTTCCGAACATTGAGCGGCGCTTCGATGATGTTCTCCAGGGCCGTCAGGTGAGGAAACAGATTAAAGCGCTGGAACACCATGCCGATCTCAGCCCGCTGCATGGCGATATTTTTCTCGGAATCCTCCACCAGTTTTCCATTGACCTCATGGTAACCGATCATTTTCCCGTTGACAAAGATGTGCCCGCTGTTGATTTTTTCCAGGTGGTTGATACAGCGCAGCAAGGTGCTCTTTCCGGCTCCCGAAGGTCCGATGATTACCACTACCTCGTTTTTGTGCACCAGCATATCGATGTCTTTCAAGATATGCATGCTGCCGAAGAATTTATTCACTTTTTCGGCCTGGACCACTACAGATTCATCCGACGGGATTGAGGTTGAATAAAGATTCGTGTTCATCAATGCGCTCCCATCCTCACGCCGGTAAGGCGTTCAAAAAAGCCCGGTACCCTTTCAACGCCTTTGCGTTCTCCAAGCCCTGCCTCGATGCGACTCTGAATATATGACCAGACCGTTGTCATCGCCAGGTAGTAAATCGAAGCATCCAGATAAAGCTCGAACGGTTTAAACAGCTGGGCATTGATCTGCTCGTACGCATAGAAGAGCTCACCGGCCGAGATTACGGTCATCAGCGTGGTGGTCTTCATCATATTGTTGAACTCGTTGCCGAGAGGTGGGATGATCACCTTGGCCGCTTGAGGCAGGACGATGCGACGCATGGCCAAACCGAAGGTCATCCCGAGCGATTTAGCGGCCTCCATCTGGCCGGTATCGACGGCCTGGATCCCAGCCCTGACGATCTCGGCCATGTAAGCCCCCTCATTAACACCAAGAGCTAGAACACCCGCCTGGATCGCCCCAATGATTGTCAGGCCCCAAATGTGGACATCAGGAAAATTATAGATGTGGGTGACCCCAAGACCATAGTACAGTAGCATCATCTGTACCAACAGCGGTGTCCCCCGGAAGAACCAGATATAGGCATCGGCGAGGGCGCGCAGGGGCGCGAACTTGGACATCTTTCCAAGGGCAGCGAACAGCCCGAGGATCACGCCCATCACCTGGGCAATGATGCTAACGACGATCGTCGCGATCAGGCCATGCAGGACGAGTGGGTTTTGAAACGCAGTAACCGGCCACAAATATTTCCAGAATAACGCCCAATCAAAATGATACATAACGGCCTCACTCGACCCCGAATATGATCATATCCCTTTCAGCTGAATACCCTCGGCTGTCTAGGCTGGAGTAAAGCGGCGGGGATAGAGTCCTGCTGACCCCAGATCAAGGGATAATTCTTGGGTTTTATTATCAAGAAGGGATGTCCCGATCATATGCACCGTCCAGGACATCCCTTCTTTTTCTGTTCACGTTACGGCAGGGTCACTGCCCCGTTGGTGAGGTTCCATTTGGTCAGGATCTTAGTGTAAGTTCCATCTGCCATCATGCTCTTAAGAGCGGTTTGAATGGCGGCCCCAACCGGTGAAAGAGGCGCATTGGTGCAGTCAGTGGCTGAACCGCAGGGGACCCCGATCCCTTCCAGGGCGGGTTCCAACACCTGACCGCCAGCCGCCAGCTCAAACTGGTCGGGGTGCAAGACGGTATAGTAGGCTGCAACCGGTGAGTCGGCCGAATAGATGACCACCTTGCCGGATTGGAGCATCTGCAGTGCATCCGTATCCTTCTGGGCCACGACGACATTGATAGGCTGCTTGCCCGCTGCGACGCACTGCTGGGTCAGGCCTTTGCCTGTGTAATCCCCGGTGCCTTGCAGGTAGTCGGCTTCGGTCGTGCCACTTTCCGCCGCGGCTGACTTTCCGCACAGGTCCATAGGCGTATTGATCTTGTTGGGGTTGCCCTTGACAGTAACAAATGATTGCCCGGCTTGGAAATATTTGATCTGGCTGATCTGCTTTGAGCGGTCGGCAGTGATGTTCATGGCAGAGATGATCGCATCGCATTTGCCGCCGGTGACCGCCTCGATGATCGAGTCAAAAACACTGTTGACAAACACAGGTTGTAACCCCAGTCGGTTCGCGATCTCATTGCCGATCTCGATATCCATGCCCGCGGGGTTGCCCTTATCGTCGAAATATTCCTGGGGAGGGTAAGGGAAATCCGTGCAGAACAACAGGTGTCCCTTCTGAGCCAGCTGGTCCGGAGGGATCGTGGCAACGGGCGTCCCCACAGCCGTTGTGGTGGTGCTGGCTGCCGGTGCGCAGGCCACTAGCACTATGGCGACCAGCATGATCAAGCTAGCAAAACGAATGGCTTTCATCCTCTTCCTCCTTAATGTTCGGAACAATGGTTTTTCAGGCTAACCAACGATGGTCCACCTGACCAGTGCGCTGGGAGGGACTTGAACCCTCACGCCTTGCGGCACATGGCCCTCAACCATTATACTGGCTGAGCCCAATTCCAACACAGGGATACCTGGAACAACTTGACTATGTGCTCATAATCTCGGAAAACCGTGTGCCCAGTCACACGGTTTTCCTCCGTGTGGCCGGGCACTGATTTGGTAGAGTAAGTCTATACGCGAGGGTTCGTAAGCTGACATCTCTCGGGGAACCATATTAGATTTTAGCGCAATACTTGAAAGCGGACGGATTCTTTAAGATTCCAATATTATGCGCTGTCTAGTGGATTCAACCGGGTTTTGGTTATCGGGAGGCAATAGTGATAGCTAACACACTCATCGCCTTCTGCCCTCCACAACCCCAGCTGAATGGCTTACGATCGGGGGCAAGGAGAAAAATCATGATTACTCAAATTACCCCAATCCTCGAAATGACCGTCCTAGAAGCAACTCTATTTGTCCCGGACATTCGCTATCTTTATCCTGAGCGGCGGCATTGATGAGGCCGCCACGAAACAAATGAGCTTGGCAGAGTACGAGGCGGCCGAGAATCTAATGAACCTGGTAAGCGCCGGTACGTTGTCCTGGTATCCAGCCGAGCCGGTCCCAGGATGGGAGAAATAACCTTGGACGTCTCCAGACGTCGAAGCAATCTGAATCCACCACGGACCAGCTCAGCCCCGCCCTCACCCGGCGGGTTTTGTTTTGGGCCGGTTTCCACGGGAACGGCGCGATAATGGAGACAATGTAGTCTTGCCATCAGGCTTTTCCAGAAGAGTGAAATATGAAGAAATGCCCATACTGCGCCGAAGAGATCCAGGACGAGGCCATTGTCTGCAGCTACTGTGGACGCGAATTGACATCTCAGGCAATTCCGGCACCCGTTGTTCCTGTAGCGGCTGGGGTCCAGCATCCCCCAAAAAAGAAATCATGGCTGCAGCATTGGCGAATCCTAGCATTTGTCATCGTGGTTGCAGTTCTAATCATAATCATCCGGGCCAGATCCTCCACTACCTCGACCTCAACAAGTACGCCAATACCGGCGGGAACGATAGGAACGATAAGCAATCCTTATCCCCTTGGCGCTTCAGAATCTTTCCACTTAGGCACAGGTTCGACTCCTATAGCAACCATTACACTTGAAGTTGTGCGGGTTGTACGTGGACAGGGTATTGTTGTCGATAACAGTTATACCGAAGAACAATTATCCAGAGGAATGGAGTGGATCGCTGTTCAAGTGAAAATCACGCTTGTATCTGGACAATATAATGCAAACTGGGCGGACTTTGGCGTCACATCCAAGGGACAGCTCTTCGGTGATATGAAGGATCCGTGCACACGGGCCGTAAATTGTCAATCTAGCTATCAGGTTATAGATGCGAATTTGGTTAGGCCTGTGTCGATAACTGGGTGGGTTATCGAGCCAGTATTCCAGGGTGACTCCAATCCACTCTTGGTTTTCTATACATCTGCACCATCCTACTTCTTCGCTTTGAAATAAGAGAATAAGTTGTATGACCAGAAAGCGGGTAGCTCAACCTCCCCGCCCTCACCAGGCGGGTTTTTGTTTCTGCGCGATAATTGGACAATACAGAAAGGTCGATTATATTACTATAAAGGGCATTCCACATTGGGATTATCGTTTCGAACTGTACGATAGAGGGCAGATATCGGACAGTAAACTCGAAGAAGAGGTTAAAAAACTTGGGGAGGATGGATGGGAACTTGCCGCAATAACTAAATCACATGGCATCACTACCAAAGAAATATGGGTGTTCAAGTACCAATCTTTTGCCTGATCTAACAATCCCCGCCCAATCAGGCAGGGGTTTTTGATATTGCGCTGTAATGGCATTCTAGAAGGTGAGCGCGATAATGAATACATGGTAGATTGTTGAAGAGAATTGACAATGAAAAACAAACTGCTCGTTACTATTGCCATTCTGGTTATTACTGGAAGCGTCCTGGCATGCAGTTCGGGTATATCGCCGGCGGACATTCAAGCCGCTATTGTACAAACCGAGACAGCCTGGACGCCTGTTCCATCACAAACAGCTTATCCTACCTATACACCGTATGTCGTCACGCGCGTGGTTATACAAACACCAGCGCCGAATTTAAACAATCCGAGCTGTAAACCCATTACAGATATGGACTATTCCGATAACACAAAAATAGCGGTTGAGCTTCAGTATTATGTGAGCAACTTGCCCGACGTGCACCAAGTCTCTTACACAATTCCAGAAAAGCTGTATACCAACACTGTATCTGAATTGATCTTTGTACAGTATGTCGGAACGGATGGTAAACCATACGCCAAAAGATATATTGTCTACATTAAGGAATTTGGCTGGGAAAACGCAGTATTTTCGATTGACGGGCAGTGTTGGATTGATCCGCCTCATTGAGAGGGTATAAGGTTGCCTGACGTTGTGAAAACCTATTCCGTCCGCGCTGGGTTATCAGCCTGCCCAATCACGCCTCCGCCTTCACCCTGCGGGGGTTTTGTTTATTACGGACTTGCGCGCGTTTTGCAATATATGGCGCGATAATGGCTACAAGGATCATTATTGGAGGGAGTAGAAAATGGACAAGATAATATTTCTCATATAGTTCTAACTATAACTGATGGATTGGAGTGTAAAAATGCAATTTTCACAGTATGAACTATATGACCTGATAAACAGGCCAGGCCCGTTATGGTTATACAAGGCCGACCTCTCCGGGGCCCGCTTGGCAAGGGCTAACCTGCACGAGGCTAAGTTGAGCAAGGCTAACCTGTCCGAGGCTGATCTTGAAGGGGCCGACCTAGCTGGAGCCGACCTGTCCGAGGCCAATCTGTCCGGGGCCGACCTGTGCGGAGCTAACCTGTCCGGGGCTGATCTGGAAGGGGCCGACCTGTTCAAGGCCGACCTGTCCGGAGCCCGCTTGACCAGGGCCGACCTGTCTAGGGCTAACCTGTCCGGGGCTGAGCTGGAAGGGGCTGACCTGTTCAAAGCCGACCTGTCCGGGGCCAATCTGTCCGGGGCCGACCTTTCCGAGATTAAGCTGCTTGGGACTAAATATTCTCAAAATACAAAATGGCCTGATGGTTTTGACCCAAAGGCGGCCGTGGTATAACTCAAAACATGAAAATAATAGCGATTGCCAACCATAAAGGTGGCTTCGGTCCAGCTGCAGAAGTATTCCCCCGCCCGGCGGGGGTTTTGTTTTGGATGGGCGTTTGCTCAGTAAGCAAGCGGTCGAATAGTCTAACGCGTCAGACTATTCATCCGTAAAAAATACCCCAATTGGAGAATTTTTACCAGGAGGCAAGCGATCAAAAAGCCACAGTTGTGGCTATTTCAGTCGCGCCGGGTTGTCAGCCGGCCTAGTGGGTGCCGAAAGATAAGGATCGAAAGGAAGCGAGGTCAGGTGCTTTTATTGGGGTTGGTCGCCCGCATTCGAATGCCCACGCCAATCAAGGCGATGATAACTCCAACAACAGCCATTGTTATCTTTTTCCATCCGAATCCCAAGGATGGAAATCCGATGAAACCCATCAGTAATACAGCTATAACCATAAGAACACCCACAACGATCAGGACAACGCCAAGAGTTTTGTTTGACATGTGAGTCTCCTTCGACGTAACGCGTGGTTTTCCAGACTGCCATTTTCTAGTAGATAACCCTTTGTTGCTAGCTTAATGATAGTGTAAGATTTTTCTGGAAAAATGTCTTCGACATAATTATAAACAAATTCATCTCGGCACGGTTGCCTTAAAACTGATCCCCTTTCCTCACTTTGGTGGTCATCTATCCAGTCGGACAGGGTTATGCGTGCGGGGTTATGTATGATACGTCTACCGGAAACTGGATAATGCTATACATGCGGTGATGGATAGGGGGTTTTTTTCAGCCGTGCTGGGTTGTCAGCCGGGCCGGTTGGCAGATAAGTACAAGTGCCAGCGTGCGTTTTTTCGGCAACGGCGCGATAATGGTAATAAGGTTTGATGATTCATCTCGGCTGAAAAGCTTTTTAAATAGGTTATTCGGCGGCCTAGAATACACTAATCTTATATACATGAATACTCCCACTCCTGCCCCGATTCGCTGGGCTGAGGACCTTCCCGACGGCAGCCCGCCATCTGATGCCCTTCCCCCACAGAACGAAGAATTCTTTCGTCTTGTCTCAACTATTCCACCTAGTGAACGGGACTTTTAGTCACAGCGTAAACTTCACCCCGGAAAGCTCTGGCACTTGGATGAGTGCATAGTCAGATCCTGCTCCCTGACCACTTCATACCAAACTTGTGCTGACCTCTTAAAGTTACCGACAAATAGGAACAAGCAGGTTGTATCTCTCGCACTACCGCCAGAATCTGGGGCGGTCAAACCCACTGGAAGGCAACAGTACCACATCTCGTGGTGGCGCTGCCACGATTTCGACCCTATTCCTTGTTGTGCAACCGTCAATTTAGATAGCCACGATGGCGGTTAACGATGAGACAGTTGATATTGCGGGACACCATAGTTTTCTACGACACTCCACAGGTGTTTACTGCACTTGATCAGTTTGGTTCGACCTATCTCTGCCTTCTTGTTGAGGAGGGTGATCAAGAGGATAAGTACCTTTGTACACCAATTTCTAGCGCCACCTCAGCAAAACTCACTGACGGACTTCTCGACCTTAGGGAGGTTTTCGAGCACCCAGAGCTTCCCGACTACTTTATTGTTCAAGCGGAGTCTGGCGATATGTCGAGGATGACCGCAACCGCTATTGACCCAAACTCAATTCCTTCGAGCTGGCTTCCCGATCCTGGTTTTCGCATCACCCCCTCGCGGCGGCCTAACATCGAGGTAATCCAAGAGTCCCTTCAGCGCAATCGTGCAGTAATTCATTGAAGTCTGAACCCCCCAGAAGCCAGAGATGATCCAAAGGTTTCCATTGAGCATCTCAGTCAGGCTGGTAAGTTCATCCAGCGACTTGTAAGGTATGCGTACCGAAAGGCTCTACGGGATGTATCTGGTATAACCCACGAGGCAATCCTAGACCCAGCTAACTACGAACTCCAAGTTTTTGCTTTCTCTCGGGGTTCCTTCACGCTTCACATGCAATCTTCCGCTCCGGCGGATCTCGTTGGTTACGCACAGATCGCTAAGGCATTTGACATCATAGACTCCGTTGTTAACCTCATTGACGACCCTGAATCCTCCGTTGAGCGCGTCGCTCAAATCGGAGGCCATTTCGCCACGGCATATAAAGAATTGCTCGCGTTCATTGCAGACAGTGAAACGAGCATTGAATACCAATGGGCTATGCCAGAAAAGAAGATACCAACAAGTCACCGAATTGGAACGGTACAAGCTAAACCGGTCTACGAGGCGATCGCTCGACGAGTCGATATCGGCATCGAGCGCATTACCCTCTCCAGGAGGCTCACAAAAGTAGACGAGAAATACCAGAATTGGCGACTTGTGAACGACCAAGATGGGAAGGAATACAGTGGTAGCTCCGATATAAACCTTGCTGGGCTCATTATTGAAACTAAGAAGTACCTTTTTGAGTGCGAGGAAAGGCTTGGGGAAGAGAGGGGAACAGGTAGGGAAATTGCCCGCCTGTTCCTAATTTCCTTCAAGCCACTCTGACGATCCGCTTCGCTTAGGCCATCATTTACATATTATCGACCGAGCCGGCTACGTTAGAGCGCCCAACCTTCGACTGGCGATGCCCGGCGGTGCGCGGCGTCGATATCCACCTGCGCGAGGGCGATATAGCGTCTAACCATCTCCATCGACGAATGCCCAAGGATCTCCTGCAGGGTGTACGGATCTCCCCCGTTTCTTAGATACATGATTGCGAACGTATGCCGGAAGCAGTGCGGGTTGGCAGAGATGCCGGCGCGCTGACCGATCCGCTGGACCAGGTGCGCGAGGCTGTTCCGGGTGAACGGGAACGGCTTGCCCTCACTGCCGGCCAGATGGCGAAATAGAGCCGAGCCCGTGCGCGGCGAGAATGGCAGCAGGCGCTCCTTGTTGCCCTTGCCGAGCACTTTAAGGCGCCTGTTGACCTGGTCGATATCGTCCCGGATGTCGCCTGCAAAGGTTAAGAGCCTCCTGAGCGTCCTGGAATAATCTATAAGTGTGTTCGAGGAAAGCCGGCGAGCTCGACACGCCAGTAAGAAGCCCTCAATCGCTTTAGATAGAGCCAACCCTGTGTCCATTCGAACGCGTCTCCTCTCCCCCGCGCTGCCTGACCCCCTTTAAATTCGCACAGGGACACCTGCTGACCGTATCCCTGTGTCGTTTACCAGTGCGCTGGGAGGGACTTGAACCCTCACGCCTTGCGGCACATGGCCCTCAACCATGCCTGTCTGCCAATTCCAGCACCAGCGCATTCGAGAGGGTATTATAATCACATTGTAATGCATGTCAACCTAAATCGAAACGGTCATTTTCGAGAAAGCTATTTTTAGGCTTCCACCGGATGACAAGTGAGACAGGCTGGAGGAACGGCTCATGACCAGAATTGTCATAGACGCCATGGGGAGCGACGACTATCCCAATCCAGATGTGGCCGGGGCAGTCATGGCCGCCCGGGAATACGGCCTGGATATCATCCTGGTCGGTGATGAGGTCAAGGTCAAGCCCGTCCTGGATGCACAGAAGCCCGAAGGCCTATCGGTCCGCCTCGTGCACGCGCCTGAAATGCTGACCATGCAGGATAAAGGCATGGGACTGGTGCTTAAGGCCCGGCGCGCCAGCTCGAAGAACTCCATGGCGGTTGGCATGGACCTGGTTAAAAACGGAGAAGCGGATGCCTTCGTCACAGCCGGAAATACCGGCGCGGCTTCCGTAACCGCTTACTTCCGCCTCGGCACCATCCCGGGGGTGGACCGGCCGGGGTTGGCCCCCGTCTTTCCAACCGCGACCGGGTCGTGCGTGGTCATCGACATCGGTGCCAATCCTAACTGTAAACCGGTAAACCTGCTGCAGTTCGCCATCATGGGCAGCGTCTACGCCGAACGGGTCCGCCGGGTCCCGAACCCCAGAGTGGGCTTGCTTTCTAACGGCGAGGAGGCCGGCAAGGGTAATGAGCTTATTAAAGGAACCTATCCGCTTCTCGAAAAATCCGGTTTGAATTTCATCGGCAATATCGAGGGCAAGGAGCTGATCGGCGGTGCAGCGGATGTTGCCGTTACCGATGGTTTTACCGGCAATGTGATGCTCAAATCCTCGGAGGCGATCGCCAAGCTCCTGGTCAATAAGATCCGGGAGGCGATCCGTTCCGGAGGACCGCTGGCGATGCTCGGCGGCCTGCTCGTCCGACCCGCCCTGGGATCGATCAAGAAAATGATGGATCCGAGCGAGGAGGGGGCGGCCCCCCTGTTGGGAGTCAACGGCTTGGTCTTTATCGGCCATGGCCGCTCGGACGCCTTTGCCATCAAGAACGCGGCCCGAGTAGCCATGAACGCCGTGGAGGCCAATATCCTGGATTCGGTCCGCACGGCCATCGAACAGTCTTTAAAAAAAGAAACGAGAGATAAGATATGAAATCGGTCGTCAATGAGAAACTCATCAAGCGTAATTCCCGCATCGGCCAGGTCACCAGCATTGGAGCACTGGCGATCCTGGGCATCGGCCTCATCATCACCTTCAAATATCCGGATAAATTCGTTTATTCCCTGGGCGCCCTCCTGGTGGGATTCATTCTTTCGCAGGTCGGCATCTATTACGGCAACCGCTGGGGACGCAGCCCGCGACCTTTCGAAATCATCGATAAAAGCCTAAAGGGACTCGGACGCGAGTACATCATATACCATTACATGACTCCTGCCTCCCATCTGCTGGTGGGCCCGGCGGGCATCTGGACAATCCTGCCTTTCTATCAAAAGGGAACCATCACGTATGAAAAAGAGCGTTGGCATGCCAAAGGGGGCGGATTCCTCCAGGGTTACATGCGCATTTTTGGACAGGAGAACCTGGGCCGTCCGGACCTGGAAGCGGGAGCCGAAACCCAGGCGGTGAAACAATATCTTGAAAAAAAGCTGCCGGAAGGGGTAGAGGTCCCAGAGATCAATGCTGCCCTCTTGTTTGCCCATCCCCAAGTGGAGATCAAAGCCGAAGATGCCCCCCTGCCCGCCCTGACGCCCAAGGACCTGAAAGATTTTCTACGGGGGAAATCCAAGGAAAAACCCATCGGGTCGCTCACACTGGCAGAGGTGGAGAAAATTCTACCTCAGCCGACTCGGGAGGAATAATAGCCGTTCGATCGGGTTGCATTCGGCCAGCACTGGGAAGTTGACCTTTTATGCCGTGCATGATCGGCGAGGCCAGCCTGCCATGGATGCGATGCAGATCCTGCCCGCCCTGCAGGGACGGGCCATGCATGACGGTTGGAAGAGCTATTTCGTCTATCCCTGTGCCCATGCCCTGTGTAACGGCCATCATTTGCGGGAACTGAAGTTTCTCCAGGAACGCTACCCGCAGGCATGGGAGACCGGGCTGATCGATCTGCTGCTGGAGATCAAAGAGGCCGTGGAAAGCTCCACAGCCGTCCACCGTTCCAGTCTGCCCCCCGCTCAGCGGAAGGCGTTTGAAAAACGGTATGATGCCCTGCTCCAACGGGGCTATCGGGTCAACCCTGCACCCGCCAGACCGGACGATCAGCCCAGGAAGCGAGGACGGATCAAACGATCGCCTCCCCTCAACCTGTTGGACCGCTTTCGGGATCACAAAACCGCCGTCCTGGCTTTTATGTACGATTTTAAGGTGCCATTTGATAATAATCAGGCAGAACGCGATATCCGTATGATGAAGGTCAAGCAAAAGATCTCCGGCTGCTTCCGCTCCAGCCGTGGAGCGGAGATTTTCTGCCAGGTGCGCGGATATCTATCGACCGCTCGGAAAAATGGCCAGAACGTTTTGATGGCCTTGCGCCTGGCATTCGCTGGAAATCCCTATTGTCCTCCGTTCGTCTCATTACCTGCCTGAGCAGTTACGCATTCAGATTATCAAGTAAGGTAGACGATATGACAGATAACTTTGAAGAAAGTAAAACACGCTTGAAAAAGGCTAACGAAGCAATTGCGGTTCCCACCCCTGGACATCCGCCCATTCCAAAGTGGGAGTATGATTTCGTCCTGTATAACAGGGTGCAGTTATCAAATGCGGACCTAGAAAAAGACGTTTCGAAGCGTGGAGGCGATGGGTGGGAACTCGCAGCAATCACCAAACCGCGAGGGGTCGCTGCCAAGGAACTGTGGGTGTTCAAGCGCCCCTATTATTCCTGATCGAACAACCCCCGCCCCGGCGGGGGTTTAATTATGCGTCAAATAAACGAGACATGCAAATTTGCACGTCTCGTTGGTATATACTTATTCGCTTCAAACAAGGGATCCTTATGTCGACCTTCAAAGTTGCACTTGGACGCTGAAGCTAGGCTCTCAAACAGTCAGAACTTTCATATTGATGGAGATTTAGACAGCGGTTAATCACCCAGGTAGTCGTGCAGTTTGCGGTGGATGGGCGGGTGACGCAGGCGGTTCAAAGCCTGGGCTTCGAGCTGGCGGACGCGCTCACGCGTCACGCCCATCTTGTGCCCAACTTCCGCCAGCGTGTAGGCCTGCCCATCGAGTAATCCATAGCGCAGTTGCAGGATGCGCACTTCGCGAGGCGGTAATTCGTTTAAGACTTCGCGCAAATTCTCACGCAGCAGATTATATGTCGCGGTTTCATCGGGCGGAGCAATTTCGTCATCTTCAATAAAGTCGCCGAGCACCGAGTCTTCATCATCACCAGTTGGCGTTTCCAACGAGAGCGGCCGGCGCGCAAGCCGGATTAAGTTCTCGATAATATTGGGTGGCACTTCCAGCGCTTTGGCCATCTCCTCGACGGTTGGTTCGCGGCCCAGGCGCTGAGTCAACTGGTACTGGACGCGCAAGAGCTTGTTGATCCGATCACTCATGTGAACCGGGACGCGGATGGTACGTCCCTGGTCAGCATTTGCGCGCGTCACGGCCTGACGGATCCACCAGGTGGCATAGGTGCTAAATTTGTAACCCCGGTGGTAGTCGAATCTCATAGTGGCGCGCATGAGTCCGATATTGCCTTCCTGGATCAAGTCAAGAAATGTTACGCCGCGCCCCATATATTTTTTAGCGACACTGATCACCAGGCGAGAGTTGGCTGTAATAAGGTGCTCGCGGGCAGACCAACCGTCTTCGATGAATTGACGCAATTCGATCCGGCGGCGGGGGCTGACCTTGCCACGCGCCAACTCTTCACGAGCCGTCCGTCCGTGCTCCATGCATTGGACGAGTTCAACTTCTTCTGACCCTGTCAGCAGCGGGACTTGGCCGACTTCTTTGAGATACAGCCCGATGGTGTCGGAGGGATCAATATTGGCGAGACGATCATCCAGCGAAAGTTCTGGCTCAGGCCTGGCCTCGGTTTCTTCCACAGCAACTAATTCATTCTCTGGAGGTTCACTGGCGGGGGCGTCTTCAACGAAAGCGACTCCCGCGCTCAAGAGCG
>Ga0187877_1003021_pt1 | contig 14209 bp, 15 predicted proteins | sample June2016WEW_17_1_3_FD_132430 | JGI IMG/M metagenome (GOLD analysis project Ga0187877, IMG submission 132430) | Peatland microbial communities from SPRUCE experiment site at the Marcell Experimental Forest, Minnesota, USA - June2016WEW_17_100 | ecosystem: Environmental > Terrestrial > Soil >... | reverse complement strand
GCCCAGCCATCCTTTTCATTAACAAACATTATCTCCCACCCCCCTATATTTGCTGCAGCTCCAAAAGGCAATGTAGGCAGAAACTGGATGAGTTGGGTCCAGGTCTTGCCGCCGTCCGAGGTATGCACCAAGTAGTCCTCCGGATTGTTGCTATCGTAGATCCAGGCAGACTGTGCATCCAGGAAGAAGGTGCCAGCAGTGAGGGGCAGGTTCGGAGGTGTGACGTCCATCCAGCTCCGACCCCCATCGGTTGTCCGCAGAATATGACCAGCTGATCCCAAGATTAAGTCGAATCCCCATCCGACGGAGGTATCGATCATCTGGAGACCGGTCAATGTAACAGATTGTTCGGCCTGGAAGGATGGGGTAGCCGCTGGCGTTGGTTTAGTGGTTGTGCCGTTGCCTAGTTCACCTTTGCTGTTGTCTCCCCAGCACTGGACCTCGCCGACCGATGTCAGCGCACAGGTATGCGACGTACCGGCGGAGATGGCTCTAACCCCGCTCGCGAGCCCACTTACATCCACTGGCGTCTTACTTGAAGTGGTCGTACCATCGCCCAGTTCACCCTCACTGTTACCCCCCCAGCACTCGACCCCGCCGACCGATGTCAGCGCACAAGTGTGTTCTTGACCGGCAGAGATGGCGATGACCCCTCCCGTTAGCCCGCTCACATCCACCGGCGTCAGGCGGTCGGTGGTTGTGCCGTCGCCCAGTTGACCGGAATAGTTCTCCCCCCAGCACTTGACCCCTCCGCCCGATGTCAGTGCACAAGTGTGTTCTAGACCGGCAGAGATGCCCATGACCCCTCTGCTCAGTCCGATTACATCCACTGGCGTCGAGCGCTCGGCGGTCGTGCCGTCGCCCAGATCACCAAATTGGTTGTCCCCCCAGCACTTGACCCCGCCGACCGAAGTCAGCGCACAGGTGTGTAATCCATCGGTGGAAATGGCGGTAACCCCACTGGTCAGACCGCTTACATCCACCGGCATCAGGCGGTCGGTGGTTGTGCCGTCGCCCAGTTCACCGGAATAGTTCTCCCCCCAGCACCTGACCCCGCCGACTGAAGTCAGCTCACAGGTGTAGCGATCACCGGCAGAGATGGCGCTGACCCCGCTCGTCAGACTACTTACATCCACCGGCGTGTTGCTCGAGTTGGTCGTGCCGTCGCCCAGTTGACCGAACGAGTTGTCTCCCCAGCACTTGACCCCGCCGACCGATGTCAGCGCACAAGTGTGTTCTTGACCGGCAGAGATGGCGATGACCCCTCCCTTTAGCTCGCTCACATCCACCGGCGTAGGACTGTCGTTATGCGTACCGTCGCCCAGTTCACCATCGAGATTGAATCCCCAGCACCTGACCCCGCCGACTGAAGTCAGCTCACAGGTGTAGCCATCACCGGCAGAGATGGCATTTTTATTCGAAAGAACCGCGGTGGAAAATGCTGTGGGCGAAGGGGTATAGGTTTGGGTTAGTGGAAGAGTGGAGATTGTAGTCAATGTACTAGTAGGTGAGGGGGGGTGAATGGGGCCAAGCAGCTGACTTGGACCGCAAGAAGTAGTTACCATGCATAGGATGATAGTAAAAGCAACGGGAAAACGTTTCACGTCATCCTCCTTGATCTATATCGCGCCGTGAAATTCATAATTGCAAAATCATACACTCATTCCTATTCCCCACACTTGTTAGTATACGATAGGAGATTTATCGAAGTCAATAACCCGACGAGACCCAGGTCCCTGTAGGCATAACGCCCGCAGGTGTTCATTTCCCCTTGGGGGCACCTTTATACGCGGGCGTAAAAAAATCCATAACCATTGAATGGGATTAAACGGAATATTGGGGTTCGAACCCCCACGGGGGCATTAGGATATACGGATGTTGTGAAATCCATTCCTGTTGAATGGGATATAAGTTAGAATTGTCCATATAACCAGTAACTATAAATAGCTGGACGTCATGAAGATATTGAGAAAAAATCGAGGAGAAAGAATATTTCCGTGAAGTCCTTTTCACGGGTACGCTCAGCCGACTGCTGGTGATGTCGCTGTAGCCGGGCGCGTTCATCGGTTTCGAAGCCCATACCGGCACCAAGAAGTTCATCCGGATTCAAGAAGATACAGGGAAGGCCGCTCTCGACGGACAGGAGTGTGAGCCGGAGGACGGGTCAGCGATCCTCTTGCTTCCTAGGTCTGAATACATCATGATGAACATCTCTTCGACAGACGGGCTTGTGCTGTACACGATTAACACTCTGCATGAGCATCCTGATCACACCGTCCGCAAGAAAAAGGTCAAAACCCAGGGATAGAAGGACGAATACCACCATTCCTTGAACGCCTGGCTTCTAATCAAAGTATACTGGGCTCGTTTGGGCGCGGCAGCACTAGGTTCCTGTGTTTTAATATCCTGGCACATTGCCACATTTGAGGTAGATATTTAACCATGATTGGAATCATAACGGATAGCACATGTGATATCCCCGAGTATCTGCTGGAACAATACGGCATCGTCGTGGTTCCAGAAGTGGTAATCTGGGGAGATGAGCAATACCGGGACCGGATCGATCTACAGCCTATCGAATTCTACCAACGCCTGGCTGTCGATCCGGTGTATCCCCACTCTTCTCTGCCCAGCTTGCACGACTTTCAAGAAGCCTTTCATCATGCAATCGACCAGGGAGCCCGCGAACTCATCGTCTTGACGGTCAGCAGTGCAATGAGCGGCACGTATGAAATGGCTAAAACTGCTGCAAAATTGCTCAACATACCTGCTACAGTGATTGATTCGAAAGGTCCGTCAATGAGCCTAGGTTGGCAGGTCCTAGCGGCTGCTCGTGCCCGTGATTCCGGCGCAGACATAACTAGTATTCTCAATCGTGTTGATCAGGTACGAAAGAAACTGGCGCAATTTGTGGGTATGGACACGTTGGAATACTTGCAAAAAGGCGGGCGGATCGGTGGAGCCGCGAAATGGGCAGGGACGCTGTTGAAAGTGAAACCGCTCGTTTCAATTAATCATCGAACCGGTCTGGTGGAGTTCGTAGGCTTTGCCAGGACTCGCAGTGCCTCAGTAGACCTGCTCTACTGCAAATTCATCGAGCAGCTAAAAGGAAAGAATCTGAGGGTTGCCGTACTGCACGGGAATGCCTTGGAAAAAGCTGAAGCGCTTGCAGAGCGCATCCGGAAAGAGCATAACCCTTTAGAACTACTGATCAATACGACTGGACCTGTATTGGGTATAAACACTGGTCCAGGGGCTTTGGCATTGTGCGGCTATTCGGAAGATTGACCGCCGTTACGAATTCCTCGAGATCTTAAAGAGCAGTTCGTTTTTTTTAATGCGCTACCGCTGGCGGCTCACGAGCCGGCATGAAAAGGCATTTTGAGCAAAATGGGGCGTATAAATGCTTGACCCGGTCGTGGCTCCATGAAGTTGATTTTGACACAACCGACCCAGCGGAGGTTTATTTTACGTCAAATGAATGAGACATGCTGATTTGCATGTCTCAATGAGATCTACTTTTTAGTATTAAACAAGGGTTTGACCGCATCAAGCAGTCAAACCCTTGGTCCATGACGTGATCGGATTATTCGACCGTTGTTTCGCCCGGGCGCTTGCGGGAGACGGTTTTCTTGACGGTATCTAGGGCTTCCTTGCCGCGGGCGCGGGCAGTATCGACTGCCTCATTTCCACGGCTCCTGGCCTGCGAAGCGACTTCTCCTGCTCTGGAAGCAACCATCTCTGCCTGCTCAGCGGCTTTATCGCGCAGTTCGATGCTCTTGTCCCGGATGAGCGTGCGGGTCTCTTCGCCAGATTGCGGTGCGAGCAGCAAGGCCGCCACGGCCCCTGCTACACCACCGACCACAAAACCGATCAGGAACGCTCCAAAATCATCACCACGATCAGACATTTTATCTCTCCTTCTTTGGGGTGGGAAAAATCTACTTCATCAAGCCGAAGATTTCGAAAATGCGCCGCAAGCCTGCCACCGTGCTATTAAGCTTGATCACCGGTTCAACCAGGTTTTCGCTCAAGAATTCGGTCGTACCGCGCAGCGTATTGACGGTCTCATTGGTCGCGGCCAGGATTGGTTTGACCTCGTTCTGCAGCAGGTTGATCAGGCTGGCGATCTGGATGACAAGGATCACGAGGGCCACGCCGATGATCAGCGACTCGAACGCCATAAAAATAATGAAGATATCTCGAATGTTGGCGGTCGTGCCGGGATTTTGAAGCAGGCCATAAACTGCTCCGGCGACCAGCGCCAGGACAACGATCACGCCGGCGATGATCCCTGCCAGAATCCAGCGTTGGCGCCGGAGACGGGCCTGGGAAACGGCTTGCGCCTGGAGGATAGCCTCCTCAGGATTTTGTTCGGCCATAGTGGAGGAATTATAGCATAAATTGGAGGCTGCGTTTCTTAATGGAGTGAGTCGCTTACTTAGCTGGTCGCATCCTGCGGTAAAATGGACGCTCAATGATTAGAATCGATTCAGGAAGGAAAAGAGGATGTCCCCGACCATCGCAGAATTAATGGCAAAGATGCCTATCGCTTTTCTCCCGGAAAGGGCTGCCGGGATGGAAGCGGTTGTCCAATTCCATTTTACCGGAGCAGAGACCGGTGAGTGGAGCGCGACGATCAAGGAAGGAAAATGCATGGTGGGGCGGGGTGTCTCCCCGAGCCCCAACCTGACCCTGACGGCCGATTCCGGGGATTTCCTGAAGATCTTCAGCGGGGAAATGGACGGCATGCAAGCCTTCATGCAGGGCAGGCTCGGTTTTACCGGGGATACGAATCTGGCCTTGAAGCTGCTCTCTGTTTTTGAAATCGATTGAAAAAAAGCCCTGTTTCATCTCGAAACAGGGCAGCTGGTTCTTCAAGCGTACATTCCCCAGTCAAGCGCACCGGGGTCCTCCATCATCGAGAAATCCCACGGTTCAAAACCGAGCTCGAGGTTCACCGGCATGTTCAGCGCCTCCTGGATCTTCTGCTTGGTGACCTCGATCATCGCGGGTCCATAGGGACAGAAGGGAGTGGTCAGGAGCATGTAGACTTTGGCCATGCCGTTTTCGATGCCGACCCTGCGGACCAGGCCGAGCTGGACGACATTCAATCCGATCTCGGGGTCGACGATCTCAGCCAAGCGGTCACGCAACGACTGGACGAGATCCGGATGGGTGTCATGGATCTCCCAATGGATGGGATTGGCGGAAGCTGGCTGGTCGTTCATAGGGACCGATCTGCTTGAACCACATAGGTGCAGTGGGCATCACCGCTCAGGATGCAGTGCACCTTTTCCGCTGGGACGGCCAGCATTTTCGAGATCAAGGTCTGGTCCACCGTGCAGACTTCGGGATGATTCTGGCCGATCTGTAGATAGGGGCAGGTGATCTCGTGGATCTGGTACTGCCCGCCGCTGCGCTCCCATTCGACATTGAAACCCTCGTCCGAGAGCAAGGTTTTCATTAATTGCAATCGTCCTTCCATGGGAAGGTTTTTCATTTGCTCAGCATAGTCTCCGGCCATTTCCTCGGCCATCTGCAGGAACAGCTTGTTGACGAGCGGTTCGGGCATCGATTCCTTCATCTGGTCGAGCAGGCGCGAAGTGAGGCGCAGATAGCGGGTAGGGAAGCGCTCCAATCCATCCTCGGTCAGGAAATAGACCAGGCGCGGCCGTCCGACCCCATGTCGTTCTTCCTCGGCGCTCACCAGACCTTCTACCTGTAAATTGGTCAGATGGTGACGCACCGAGATTGGATTGATACCGACCGCCCCGGCGAGTGTGTTGATGGTCGTGCGCGGCTGTCGCAGGAGCGTTTGCAGGATTCGGTCACGCGTGCTTTTCATCGCATACCTCTATTGAACGTCTTAGAGTATAACAGGCAGGTCGTTCCTTGTCAATATACTAGATAATTATAATAAATATTGACATATCCTCGCAAAAGTGCTATAATCCTGCCGCTATCAGGAAAGCCCCTATAGGAGAGCTTCATGTCAGAATTGGTGATCAAGAACTTGCACGTCAGCATTGAGGGCAAAGAGATCCTGAAAGGCCTTGAGCTGACGGTAAGACAGGGCGAAGTACATGCCCTCATGGGCCCGAATGGAACGGGCAAGTCCACCCTGGCCTACACGTTGATGGGACACCCGAGCTACCAGGTCACAGCCGGAGAGGTCTGGTTTAAAGGGCTGAATATCCTCGAGCTCGCCGCCGACGCGCGCGCCCGTCTGGGGCTTTTCCTGGCCTTCCAGTATCCGGTGGCGATCCCCGGCGTCACCGTGGCGAACTTCCTGCGCACGGCGCTGAACTCCCGCCTGCGGGCAGTAAAACCGGATGACAAGGGAATTGCCATCCCTGAATTCCGCAAGATGCTGAAGACCCAGATGGACCTGCTCAAGATGGATTCTGCTTTTGCCGGACGTTATTTGAACGACGGTTTTTCGGGTGGTGAGAAGAAGCGGGCCGAGATCTTGCAGATGGCGATCCTCAAACCTGAAGTCGCCATCCTGGACGAGACCGATTCGGGCCTGGATATCGACGCGCTGCGACAAGTCGCCGAAGGCGTCAACGCCCTGACCGGCCCGGACCTGGGCGTGCTGGTGATCACCCATTACCAGCGCTTATTGAATTATATCAAGCCCGATTTTGTTCACATCATGCTGGACGGCCGTATTGTCGAATCCGGCGGGCCCGACCTGGCCCTGCACCTTGAAGAGCAGGGCTACGATTGGGTGCGTGAAAAGTATGAGAATGGAATAGCTGCCTAGCTTTAGCGGTATCTCAGGAGAACATTATGGCTTCCGACGCTCAGATGCTCGAAGGTGTGGGGGACTATAAATACGGGTTTCACGACACTGAGGACTATGTCTTCAAGTCGCGCAAAGGCTTAGACCGGAAAGTAGTTGAGAATATTTCGGCCATGAAAGGTGAGCCGAAGTGGATGCTCGACTTCCGATTGAAGGCCTTTGAGCATTTCCAGAAACGGCCTATGCCCGTCTGGGGGGCGGACCTCTCCGGGTTGGACCTGGACAACATCTATTTTTATGTTAAGCCGACCGAAGGGTCTGAGAAATCCTGGGAGGATGTCCCGGATACGATCAAGAACACCTTCGATAAGCTTGGCATCCCCGAAGCGGAGCGGAAATTCCTGGCCGGCGTGGGGGCGCAGTATGAATCCGAGATGGTCTATCATTCCATCCAGGAGCATCTGGAAAAGCTGGGTGTCATCTTCCTCAGCATTGAGGACGGGCTTCGCCAGCATCCGGACCTGTTTCGGGAATATTTCGGCACGGTGATCCCAATTGAAGATAACAAGCTCGCCGCCCTGAACTCGGCGGTATGGTCGGGTGGATCCTTCGTATACGTGCCGAAAGGCGTAAAAGTCGACCTGCCGCTGCAGGCCTACTTCCGCCTGAACACCGCGAATATGGGTCAGTTTGAACGCTCCCTGATCATTGTCGACGAGGGAGCCGACCTACATTATGTGGAAGGCTGTTTCCTGGAAGGAGCAAGGGTCCGAACCCGCTCCGGTGAAAAGCCGATCGAGCAGATCGCTCTTAGCGATGAAGTGATGACCCACCAGGGTCGCTGGCGGAAGGTTTATCATCTCTCGCGACGCCCTTATCACGGTCCAATCTATCATATTCGCTATTACGGCGATAGCGAACGGGAGCTGAAAGTCACCGCGGAGCACCCGCTCCTGGTTGTCCCTCGCGAGCGTTCTTCCGAACGAAATCGTGATTTCCAGATGAATTGGACCCGGGCAGACCGTGTCAAAGTTGGCGATTACCTCGCGGTTCCAGTGCCTCAGCCTTTCCTGGAACCGGTACCGGTTCACCAGCGGACCGTAACGATCGGCCATGGACGCCATACTTCTGAAGAGCGACTGGTTGATTTTCCGAATGAGCCCGACTTCTTCCGCTTCATCGGTTATTACCTATCGGAAGGACATGTGGACCACGAGCATTACCTGTCGCTTTCGTTCAATGTGGCTGAAAAGGATTACTTGGCGGATGCGAAGGGATTGATCGAACGGTATTCCGGAAAATCGCCGATCAGCAACGCCCCACGACAGAATGGCCAGACGCTGGTGGTCGCATCCACCCAGACCGCTCGGGCCTTCGCCATGGAGTTTGGTTCGAATGCCTACGAGAAGCGGATCCCGGAATGGGTTTCGGGGGCTGAGCCTGAGTTGCTAGCGGAACTGGTTAATGGCCTGTGGCGCGGGGATGGCAGCTATGATTCGCGTAAGAATATGTTTCGGTATAGCACCATCAACGAAGCCCTTGCCTACGGTTTCCGGGATGCTCTTCTCCGGCTTGGGATCGCTGCCTCCATCAACAAGCAGCCGCGCCCCTCTCCACGCCAGGATATGTTCACGGTCGTGATCTCATCGCCCTTCAATTCTCAATTTGGGAAGCTGGTGGGAGTGGACGCACCGGCGGGGAATCTAAGCGGTTCGCCCTTCGCTCTGGATTCCAATTTCCAGTATATGCCGATCAAAGAGATCACCCAGGAGGAAGATGAGACCGAGGTGTTCAACTTCTCGGTCGAAGAAGATGAGTCGTATGTCGCTGAAGGCGTTGTTTCGCATAACTGCACGGCACCCCAGTACACCACTGATTCGTTCCACAGCGGCGTGATCGAGATCGTGGTTAAGAAAGGGGCTCGTTCGCGCTATACCACCATTCAGAACTGGTCCACCAATGTTTATAACCTGGTGACCCAGCGTGCCATGGTCTACAGGGACGCGACCCATGAGTGGACGGATGCGAACCTGGGCTCAAAAGTGACCATGAAATATCCATCCTGCTACCTAATGGAGCCCGGTGCGCACGGTGGAATGCTCTCCATGGCTTTCGCAGGACCCGGTCAGCATCAGGATGCCGGTTCAAAGATGGTACACTTTGCGCCGAACACGACCAGCAAGGTGACCTCCAAGTCCATTTCCAAGGGGGGCGGGCGCTCCTCCTACCGCGGCTTGGTGAAAATCTACAAAGGTGCGACCGGCGCCCGCTCGAACGCATCCTGCGATGCGCTGCTGCTTGATCCGCAATCCCGCTCGGACACCTATCCCACGATCGAGATTGACGAGAACGATGTGACAGTCGGCCACGAGGCTTCGGTCTCCAAGATCGGTGAAGAGCAGCTGTTCTACCTGATGTCGCGCGGCCTGAGCCAGGAAGACGCCACGACCATGGTCGTTTCCGGGTTCATCGAACCCCTGGTCAAGGAACTACCAATGGAGTACGCCGTTGAAATGAACCGCCTGATCCAGCTGCAAATGTCAGGGTCGGTAGGCTGAAATGGAAGAGAAACCCAAAGTCGTTGTTTCCCGCACCCGCCGCCCAGAAAGCGTGGTCAAGAATTTTTCCTTCACGGCCGAAATGGTCCCAAACCGCGATGTGTTGAAGGAGTACCATGCGCACGCCTGGGAGGTCTTCAAGGGGTTGACCATTCCGACCACGGCTGAGGAAGCCTGGCGCCGGACAGACTTGAGGCTCCTGCCGACGGATGCGTTCCGGTTACCGCAGGAGGGGGCCTTTCGGGACCTCGCCCCGGTACCAGCAGCCCTGCTCCGGCCACTGACCGCGGAGCAGCATGGCGGCCAGGTCATCCTTTCCCCCGGTGGGGCGAAGAGCGAACTGGATCAAGCCTTGGTGAAACAGGGTGTGATCTTCACGGACCTGCGCAACGCCGTCCAGCAGCATCCGGAGCTGGTCGCCAGATTGGCCGGGCAGATCGTCCGGCCGGAGGAAGGCAAGTTCGCGGCGCTGACTGGCGCGTTTGCGCAGGACGGCATCCTGCTCTATGTCCCCAAGGGCATTACCGTCGACCAGCCGTTGAACAGCCTGCTGTGGGGTCCGGGTGAGGACCTGGTGCATCTGTCCCATATCCTCGTCTGGTTGGATGAGGGCGCCTCCGTGACGTATGTTCACGAGGCCGCCTCACCCGATGAGAACCGGCCGGCACTGCACGCCGGGATTGTTGAAATCAAGGTAGGTGATGGCGCTTCCCTGCGTTTCGTCGAGCTGCAATCCTGGGGCCGCCATATCTGGAATTTTAGCCACGAACGCGTCCAGGTCGGTCGGAACGGGAACCTGGATTGGATCTTCGGCGCCATCGGTTCGCGGCTGACCAAGAACTTCTCCGAACTGGACCTGGCCGGTGAAGGGGCAAGCGGGCGCATGTCGGGTTTCTACTTCACCGATGGCGACCAGCACCTCGATCACGACACCCAGCAGAACCACCTGGCGCTGCACACCACCAGCGACCTGCTCTTCAAAGGCGCTTTGAAGGACCGCAGCCGCTCGGTCTGGCAGGGCATGATCTATGTCGCCCCGGGGGCGGACAAGACGGATGGATACCAGGCCAACCGCAACCTCGTGCTCAGCCCGCACGCCCGCGCCGATTCGATACCCGGCCTGGAAATATTGGCCGACGATGTACGCTGCACCCACGGCGCGACCGTCGGAAAACTCGAACAGGAACCCCTGTTCTATCTCAAGTCGCGCGGCATTCCTCAACAGGACGCCGAGCGGCTGTTGGTGGAAGGATTTTTCGATCCGATTATGCAACGCATACCTTTTGAGGGCGTCCGCGCCCGTTTCCAGGAAGCCATACACGAAAAGACGGCCGTCCAATGACCACGAAGCCGCTTGCCAAGAACCGGAGTCGTCACTACAATAAGAAGCAGGAAATTCCCCGGGGAGGGCCGATGGCACAATTTACTTTCATGCGTTCGCCTGGTATTGAGCATACCTTTGAGGTGGGTGATACCGTGGAGGTGTATTGCGACCATGAAAAAAACAGCGAACGCGTGCGCGGTTGGTTGAAGGGGATCGTCGTCCAGGTGGACAACAAGATGGTCGCTGTCCAATTTCGCACTAATGTCTTCTTGACCGATGGATGGATGGTGCCGGACAAGATCCTGTGGTACCCGGTCACGTCAGAGCATATCCGTCCATCAGGGACGCAGAAGAGACTCGGAAACAAAGAAATCCTTGAGTATTAAGCCTGCATCGTTCGGGGTAAACCGGTCGATCGAACTTCTGGGACAGCGATAATTATTCCTTATTAGATGTAAGAGTAGCCTCATTATGACCCTCGACGCCCTTGGTTGCCGCGCTGATTTTCCCATCCTGGACCGTGAAGTGAGCCCGGGCGTAAAGCTCGTCTACCTGGATTCAACCGCCACGTCCCAGAAGCCGGCCTCTGTGATCGAGGCGATGGATGAATTTTACCGGCGTTCGAACGCCAATATCCACCGGGGTGTGCACACCCTGGCGGAAGAAGCCACTGCGATGTATGAGCAGGCGCGTGAGAAGGTGGCAAAGTTTATCCACGCGCGTTCGGCTGAAGAGGTTGTTTTTACCCGCAATGCGACCGAGTCCCTCAATCTGGTCGCCTATACATGGGCGCGGGCGAACCTTAAAAATGGGGATCTTGTCCTGCTCACCGAGATGGAGCACCATTCCAATCTCATACCGTGGCAGATCCTGGCAGCGGAGCGCGGCATTCAGTTGGAATTTATCCCGGTCACGGACGAGGGCCTGCTCGACCTTGAGGTTTATCGCAGCCTCCTGACTCGCGCTCCGAAACTGGTGGCTTTCACCGGCATGTCCAATGTCCTGGGGACGATTACCCCGGCTTCGGAGATCATCCGCCTGGCCCATGCAGAAGGTGCTTTGACCGTGGTGGACGGCGCCCAGTCCGTGCCCCATCTGCCGACCGATGTACAGGCAACGGATGTGGATTTCCTGGCCTTTTCGGCCCATAAAATGCTCGGTCCGACCGGCATCGGGGCCCTGTATGGCAAGGCCGATCTGCTCCAATCGATGCCGCCCTTCCTGGGCGGGGGCGATATGATCAAAACCGTGCACCTGCGCACATTCACTCCGAACGATATCCCCCACAAGTTCGAGGCGGGGACGCCGGCCATAGCCGAGGCGGTCGGATTCGGGGTGGCGGTGGACTACTTGACCAAGCTCGGGATGCAGGCGGTGGCCTCCCATGAGCATGAGATCGTCAGCTACGCCCTGGAGCGGCTGGAGGAAATTCCGGGGGTAAAGGTCTTCGGACCTACCGCTGAGCACCGGGGCGGGGTAACGGCATTTACGCTGGATGGGGTCCATCCGCACGACGTGGCCCAGATCCTGGATCGCTCCGGCGTAGCCGTGCGTGCCGGTCATCACTGTGTCCAACCATTGCACGAAAAATACGGCATTACCGCCACCACCCGTGCCAGTTTTTACGTTTACAGCCTGCCCGAGGAAGTAGACCGCCTCGTGGACGGGATCTATGATGTGAAGAAGATCTTCGATTGAAACCTATGGACGACCTTTACCGCGAGATCATTATCGACCATTATAAGAATCCCTCCTACCGCGGCCACCTCGATCCGCACGATATCTCGTTCGAGGATGATAATCCGCTGTGCGGGGATCACATCCAGATCGACCTGCGGGTCGATCAGGCAGGACGCGTCACCGATGCCCGTTTTGACGGCAAAGGGTGTGCCATTTCCCAGGCCTCAGCCGACCTGTTGGTGGAGTCGATCCAGGGAAAATCCCTCGAGGAAGTCAAGGCCCTTACCAAACAGGACGTGCTTGACCTGCTTGGTATCGAACTCGGCCCAGTCCGTCTGAAATGTGCGCTGCTGTCCCTCAAGGTGTTGAAGGCGGGGGTCTATGGGCTCGGCGAGGCCAGCGATGACCTGGTCGAATAGAAATGTTCAACTTCAAAGAGCTTGACCAGGCGGAGGTAGAATTCGTCGCGATCGCTCCCGTGGACCAACTGCCATTGGGGGAGAGGATGTTCGTGGATGCCGGGCAAAGTCAGATCGTGATCATCAACCTGGCCGGGAACCTGTACGCCATCGGCGATGTTTGCTCCCACGATAACGGACCGCTGGGGGATGGGGAGATCGAGGAAAATGAGATCATCTGTCCGCGGCATGGGGCCCGATTCGATATCCGCACCGGTAAGACGATGGGCCTTCCGGCTCTCGTGGATATACCCGCCTATCCTGTGCGTGTCCGGGAGGGGATGATCGAGGTCGGCTTACCGAAAGCATAGAACAGGGGTAGGGTGGGCTACGTCCCGATCAGGATTTCGAAGCGGCCAGATGGCCGATTTTTGTTGTCCCGGATCGTCAGGCTGCATTCCTGGCGAGCATTTGCATCCCCTCCCGGTAGGCGACGGCAGAGAGGCTGAAGCCGGCCGCTCCAATAATGAACCCCAGGAAGCCAACGATGAATGGCAGCAGGATGCACAAGACCAATGTCATGTATAAGAACTGAACGAGCCACAAAAGGGCAAATGTCATGCCGAACATAAGCGCGGACACCACCAGATAACCGGTGAGATTCATCTTGAACACTGGCCACCATTCCTTGAAGCGGAAGGCCGCACCGAAGCTGCTCTTGGCGATCAGATTTCCGACGGCAGGCTCGAAAAAAACCATGGAGATCATAAAGATAAATATCCCGATCCACATGACCAGGATCCCTCCCATAGTCCCCAATACGGATGCCAGCATGCTGATTGAGAAAGGAAACATATAAGGCGTGTTCCCATGGGCAGATGCAATGGCAAGAAAATTCATACCTATCCCAACGACAAATATCAGGAAGTATCCGAAGACCTCCACCAGGATTCCGGGCAGGCTATAGATGACTAGGACGCCGAACATCTTGATGCCATCCAGGAAAAAGTTTCCCCACTCCTTCCATTCCGGCAGCTCCGGGTCTTCGCCCATGACGATGATGCGTTTCATCATCTGACCCATAAAACCGAGCAGCACGATCAAAGGAATCATAGGAACGACGAAATTAGCGAAATTAATCGCCGCGCCGATCAGCACTTTGTCGGACCAGTTTTTCTCGTGGAATGCAAAAAAGACCGCCTTTTTGATCCCTTCCAATGAAACCTCGGATGTCATGAAAACCCTCCTTTGCTTCTTGATCTTTGTTATAAATTAGAGCACCGTTTGCACTTCCTTTTCGATTAGATCGCAGACGGCCCCTAGCACATTCTCGACCTCCGGGCTGAGACCCGCGCCCATCTCCATCCGGCCAGCCTCGACACCGATCAGTGTGATGCGGCAACCCGCCAAGGTGGGGAAAAGCCTTCGGCCAAGCTGCAGGGTCTCGGCAACACCCCATCCGTGGGCGGACAGCGCGTCGGATGTGAAGGCGGATAGATCG
>Ga0187877_1003018_pt1 | contig 14216 bp, 10 predicted proteins | sample June2016WEW_17_1_3_FD_132430 | JGI IMG/M metagenome (GOLD analysis project Ga0187877, IMG submission 132430) | Peatland microbial communities from SPRUCE experiment site at the Marcell Experimental Forest, Minnesota, USA - June2016WEW_17_100 | ecosystem: Environmental > Terrestrial > Soil >... | reverse complement strand
CCGGTGCGTGATTCCGTCGGGACCGTTTCATGGGCTGCTCTCCTTGTGGGACGGCGATTCGTCCCGTCCAGTAGAGCAGAGTTTTCACTTAAACGCCTGTCCTATTTTTCGGGGCCGGCTCTCGTTTTGCTCACCAAACATCTGCTCACGAAACACGGCGACCCTCTTGATGGGAGACATTCTTGCCAATGCCTGCTTTCTCCTTGTCACAGGCGAACGGGATGATGAGCCGGCGTGGCCGTAGTCAGGCGTGGCGGCATCCTGTCCGGCCCACAGCGCGGGCCAAGGCGGGTTCCGCGCGGAACCCGACTGCGGGTGCGTTGCCTCGGCCCACGAGGCGCCAGAGGGATCGGTCTGTCACGGCCCTCCCCTCCCCTCCCCTCGCTGTGGGATGGAGGACACCTGGCGAATTGGAAAGCTGCAAGGCTTTCGTGCTTGGAAAGGGGATCGCTTGAAAGCCACACAGACCTGTCGGAATGTGATCCTTGAGATTCTTGCGGACTACGTGGACGGAACGCTCGATTTGGAGAGCGCACGATCGTTGGAGGAACATCTGCGCGCCTGCGGGGCCTGCATGGCCTACCTCCTCCGCCGCTTCATGCTGGAGCGGATAATGCGGAAGGCTCCCTGACGTCCCCTCCGCGCCCTGTCCCAAAGCTCCCCGCCCGGTCGGCGCTCATCCACCCTCCTCCTTCCCCCTCCGGGGCATGCGGGGAGGGAACTTGCCATCCTACCCCTATTCGACTCCCCAGAGCATGATGCGGCGCAACGTCTCCCCCATCATTCCCTTGATCCGCGGCACGAGCGAACTTACCAGCCTGCCCGCCAGAGCTCCTGTGCTCGGCGCACCACGTCTCGCGGCGGACACATTCCCTCTGCCGCCTTGGCGATCCCGTCCACCTGCTCGGACTGGTTGAGGCCGACGACAAGACTGGCTATCAGCGGCTCCGCCAGGGCGAAGCGGATGGCAAACGCCGTCATGGATTCGCCGATTTCGTTACGGAAGGCCTCCGCGATCTTGCGTCGCTTGGCGATGGCAGGCGCATATTGCGGGTCGGCAAAGCGGTCGCCTTTCCGCGGCGCGGCACGTTCGTCAGTCAGGATTCCCTCGTATAGCGGACGAATCGCGATGAATCCCATGTTTCGCCGTTCCAGTTCCCCGAAGAGGTCCGCCATCTCCATCTCGGCGAGGTTATAGTAGGCGATCAGCCCGGCAAACTGGCCCGTCTCGACCGCCGCCTGCGCGCACGCGACGGTGTAGGGGAACGTCCACAGGTAGCCGGCTTTTCCTTCTCCACGCATCTTCTCGAAGGCCGCGACCACATCCTCCAGGATGCGCCCCAGCAGCGGGAGCCGACGCTCGTCGTCGTTGGGGTCGGAACGCCACATCCATTGCAGCACGGCAATGCGTTCCGCGTGGAGTTCGCGCAGCGCCTCCTCGATGCGCAGGCGGAACTTCGCCTCGTCGAACCGGTCGCCATCCTTGAAGTCCGGCACGGGGACCTTGATGACGTGATGGATCTCGGCGCGCTTCGGGTGATCCTTCAGGACTCGGCCCATCATCCAGCGCGTGCCGTACTCGTAGCTGGAGTGGAGGAAGTTCACGCCCAGGTCGAGCGCCCTGCGCAGGGCTCGCTCGCCAGCGCTGGACTTCTCGTCGTTGCCCGGCTCCGTCGCTGCCGCCCTCATCGGTCCAAGGCAGATCACCGACACGTCCAGGTCCGTCCCGCCGAGCCTGCGATACTTCATAGTTGTTCTCCCTGAAAAGTTGAGAGGATAATTGCTGTGCCGGCCGCGCGGGGACTCGTGCCGACCCGGCGCGCGACTTCAACACAGCGCTCGGCCCGATCTCCCAGCCTGACCACTGCCGGGGGCTCCCGAGTCCGGCTGCGGAGTATCCGGCGGGCCGGATGGCGATGTCAAGCCGAAATGTTTACGGACTCAGAAATGACTCGCGCGGAACGCGCCCCCCGCGCGGCGAGCAGGGATTAGGCGGCACTGGATTCCACGTCTGGCGGACGAGAGGCGGCAATCTCATTGATCAGCAACCCCGTTATGAGGTGGGCATTCTTGTCATTTCTTTCACCTTTGACACAAAGGCGTGGATGTTCTCGCTCCGCACGCCGGGGGGCATGCCGCCCCCGCATGAGAACAGCACGCGCCGCGTGTCCGACAACGAGCGGAATTGCTGCGCCACGGCGGTCTCCACGTCCTTCGCCGTGCCCGCGGCCAGCACGTCGCGCGGCGGGATGTTGCCGACCAACGTCACCTTGCCTTCCGTCCAGGCCTGAAGGTCCTTCAAAGAGACGTCGTAGCCCATATTGAAGAGGTTGACGCCGGTGTCGTAAAGGTGCGGTGCAGACGCACGGCACGGCGAGTCGTTGTGGAAGAAGCGGACCGAGACGCCCAGGCTGGTGAAGAGCTCCTTCAGGTATGGCTGGGCGAATTCCTTGAAATCCTTCTCGCCGAGAAATCCGACGATGTCATCCAGGAGGAGTATACCGTCTATGGTCGAGAAGCACTCCTTTTGGTACGACAGCCACTCGCCTATGAAATCTGTGATGAGCCGGAGCAGCTGGTGAACTTTCTCCGGGCTGGCCTTCATCTCCGTCAGGAAATCGGTGGTCCCCATCAGGAACGACGCCACATTCAACGGGCCGCGGGACACCGCAAAGCGAATCGCGTGTCCCGCGGCTTCGATGCGCGGCCGGGCATGCTGCAAGCGTTTGACGACAAACGGCAACAGGCCGTCACGGCGGGGATCGGGCCTGGCGAGACGGTCGATGTCTTCCACGGTCTGGATGAGCTTCTCCGCGAAGGGAAACTCGTTGTCGTAGAACAGGCACTTGGCCCCGAAGGCGGAGGGCTCGGTGCACATGCCGAACTCCGACCAGAACCCCGGGAGGAAGATGCATTCGGGAAACTCCCGGATCGCCTTGAAGTTCGCCTCCAGCCAGTGCTCCTCGCTCGTGTAGTAATCGAGGATGGTCACCCCGGCCCAGTTCGGTAGCCATGGACTATCGACGATGAAAGCCACGGGAAGAGGGGCGATCGTGGCGCGGCGAATGATCGCCAGCAATGTCGCCCACTGTTTCTCGGTCATGGGGATTTTCTCCTGTGAGCTGTCGCCGGCATCGTTGAACGAGGCATGGCTGGTCCGGTGGCCGTTCCGTGACAATCCAGCCAGAGATCGGGCGAGGCTCCGCTATCGCGCCTCAGGCGGAGGGCAGGAGCTCCTTGGCTTTGGTCACGGCTCCGGTGGCGTTCGCCGCGTAGAAGTCGGCGCCGATCTCCTCACAGAAGCGCTGGGTCACCGGTGCGCCACCTACCGCCACCCGGACCGACTGCCGCAGCCCGGCCTTCTGCAAGGCGTCCACGGTCTCCTTCATCGAGAGCATCGTGGTCGTGAGGAGCGCGCTCATCATGACGAAGTTCGGTTGGTTCTTCTGGACCGCCTCCACGAACCGCTCGGGCTTCACGTCGTTCCCCAGGTCGACCACCTCAAAGCCGCCCCCCTGCAACATGAGGCCCACGAGGTTCTTGCCGATGTCGTGGAGGTCGCCCTTCACCGTGCCCAGCACCACCTTGCCGCGGGGCTTCCCGCCCCCCTCGGCCAGGAGGGGACGAATCAATGCGATGCCGGCCTGCATGGCGCGGCCGGCGATCAGCATCTCCGGGACATAGTACTCGCAGCGGGAGAATTTCTGCCCCACCACGTCCATGGCCGGGATGAGGCCCTCGTCCAGAATGGCTTGCGCCTTCTCGCCCCGACCCAGAGCGGCCTGAATGTGCTCCTTCGCCTGCGCCACCTTCCCGGTGATCACGGCTTGCCTCAACGCTTCATAGTCGGCCATGCCTTCTCCTCGTGGTCGGTGTCCTTGCGTGGCGCCCACCCATGTCACTGCGCGGGGGTATCCTGCTCCGTCCCGCGTCCCTCGCCATACCTCCGGATAGGCCGGGGCCCCTCACAGCGGCAGCCGAGGAAGGCGGCCACCTTCTTGCGGATCGTCTCTCCGCTCCCCGACACGTGGAGGATATCACATTCGCTGCCCAGAATGAAAGGGTGGCCGGCCCGGCCCATGCGGTACAGCAGGTCGCAGGCCTGCGCCTCCACCTGCTCGGTCGTGATCACGGCGTCCGAGTAGAAGTGCTTGGAAGGTAAATTCCCATAGAGGACGATATGCTTGGGCACGACGGCCGCGTCCTCCCACAGCCTCCGCGAGCTGCCCAGGCTCAGGATGACCGGCTCCAGTGTCGTGAACTGGCGCACCATGTACTCGTTCAGCTCGCCGCAGCAGTGGAAGATCAGGTCCACGCCGTGCCGGTCCAGGAGGGCTTTCACCTGCCGGTCTGCAGCGATCACATACCGCTCGAAGATGTCCGATCCCGCCTGGATCTGATTGGGCGAGACGTAAACGACACTGGCCGCCGGCTCCGCCATGAAGACCGCCTTGGCTCCCGCCCGGACCTGCGCGGCGACCGAGAAGAGGATCACCCTGAGGCCGAGCTCCAGGGCGCGCCCCACCAGCGCTACGTCCGCGTCGTCTTCGGCCATGATCCCTGAACCCGCCATATAGAGCGGCGTGATCGGGTCCTTGAGCAGCTTGGTCATGAGCGAGAACGGCCCGATGGTCATCCCGATGGGCACCAGATCCGTATGCGCGGCGATGTACCCCACGGCATCAATCTGGGCCTGGAGGCCAAGATTGACCGGCGGGAGGCCGGCCGCCAGCCGGGCCACGGCCGCGGCCCCCGGATCGGTCGGGAAGTGGTAGTGCGCGGCCTCGGCCGCCGGGACCCCGAGGATCTCCAGAAGGACCGCCTTTTCGATCTGGAGGTCCATGCGGGCGATGGCCAGGGGCGTCCGGTAACGCCGGGCGGTCTCGGCGACCACCTGCCCGAGGGCTTGTCCATCCCGCACGATGGCCTCCGGGTTGGGCTGTTCGTGCAGCACGAGATCGACGCCGATGGGCAGGCGATGGCCCGCGCGGGCCAGATCCAGGTAGAACTGTCGGTTCATAGATCCCCCCGCCGGTAGAGACGGTCGAGTTGTTTTCGCGGTCCGGGAGATCCCCCGGTTCTACGTGCCGTTCCGGATATGCGTAAGAAGCCGCGGAATGGCGCTTCTGGCGGGAGTACACCACAAGCGTATGGCGCCGTATAGATACCTATGGTCGGGATATTGAACGATATTGCTAGCCCGAGCATTTTGTGGTAAGCAGCTTCCCGAAGGCGGAGATGGGGTTATGGTCGCCAGATCAGTGTTGCCGCGGGAAAAGGTTGGGCGAATTCGTTACGAATACCATCAGCGATACGGGCTGGGCGCGGGTTTGGTCACATTCGACGGGACCGTAATCGGCTTGGCTCCCGGGGCTATCCGTAACTTGCGGCTCCTGAAAAGAACACGCGAACACGCCCTCCAGGAAAGCGTGCGCTGGGGCGAGCCCTATTCCTTTCTCCTGGCGCCAGGGATTGTCTCGTGGATTGTCCCGCTCGTGAATGGCGACACCGTCCAGGGTGGACTCTGTGGCGGCGAAGTCCGGCCTCACGATGATCCGCAAGACCGAAATGAGACCGTCAGTTACCTGGTGGCTTCGGGTGCGAAGCGCGCGATGGCGGAAAAATACGTCGGGCGGTTGCCAATCTGGTCCCTCTCCCGGACGCCAGAGACGGCCGAGTGGCTTTTCACACGCATCTACGAGCTAACGCTCTGGGATCCCGTTCTGCTCCAGCGCAACCATGAGAACGCGCTCCAGCAGCAGCAAATCGCCGAGGAGATTCACCGGCGCAAGACCTCCGATCGCCGCACCTCCTCGCTCGATCATGAGCGGGCATTGTTGGCGCTGATCCGAGTAGGTGATCGAGGTGGAGCGCGGCGCGAGATGAATAAGCTCCTCGCGGACCTATTCCTGTATTCGCCTCGCCTGCCCGTGCTGCAGGGTCGGGCAATCGAGATCCTGGGATATCTGGTCCGGGCGGCCGTGGAAGAGAACCCCGAGCTGGGTTCCCTGCTGGAGCTCCACATCCAATGGATTGAGCGGATGGTCGCAACCAAAGACTTTGAAACTACATGCGCTGCCCTGCGCGAGGCGCTGGATGATTTCATGGGCCATATTGATCTGCAGAGATTCAATCGGCATAACATTCACGTCCGCCGGGTACTGAAATTCCTGGCGGGGAATTACATGCGAACGATCAGTTTAGAGGACGCCGCCGATGTCGCCGGGTTAAGCCGATTCCGAGTGGCGCACCTTGTCAAAGAATGCACCGGCAAGACCATTCTGCAGCACGTGAAGCTCCTGCGGATTCAGAAAGCGCGCATGTGGCTGGAAGAGACCAACAAGGATTTCGCCGAAATCGCGAATGACCTGGGATTCGCGGATCAGAGTCACTTCATCCGTCACTTTCGTGAACTGACGGGTGTTACCCCTGCCCGCTACCGTCGGAATCTCGGCCGCCCGCCGAAGGGGTAGCGACAAACCGGCCACAAACGAAAGGGGGGTCACATCGGCTGCCTCCCCGCCCGGTATGGGTAAAAGTGCGGGTCCCACTGGGCCTTTTTGATGAGCGTGGCGAGCTTCTCGTCCTCGAGGAGCCGGCCCAGGCCGGCGTCCCTGGCCTCCCTGGCCACCGCGAGAGCCACCTCGAAGGAAACCCTCCGGATGTCCCTCATCTCCGGCAGGAGGTAACCCCTCTCCGCCTGGTCGGGCGTGACGAGGCCGCTCAATGTCTTGCTGACGGCGATGAACATCTGGTCCGTGACCTTGTTGGCCTTGGCCACCAGCGCGCCGAGCCCCATGCCGGGGAAGATAAACAGGTTGTTGCACTGGGCGACGCCGATCTCCCGCCCGTCCATCTTCAGCGGCGGGAACGGACTGCCCGTGGCGATGAGGCCGCGCCCGCTCGACGCCCGCATGAACTCCTCGGGGGTGCACTCGGACTTGGTCGTGGGATTGGAGAGGGCCAACACGATGGGCCGGTCGGCGTTCTGCGCCACCTGCCTCAGCATCCTCTCGTCGAAGAGGCCGCGCTTCGCCGTAACGCCGATGAGGACGGTGGCCCCGGCGTTGCGGATCACATCCAGGAGCTGAATGCGCATGGCATTCTCCAGCTTCCAACCCGTCAGGGCGGCGCGGGGCTGGGTGTACCGGCGCTGCTGCTCCTCCAGGGCGGGGTCGTCCTCCACGAGGAGACCCTGCTGGTCGATGGCGAAGATCCGGCGGCGGGCTTCCCCTTCGGACAGCCCCTCCTCCTTGAGGATGGCCATGATGCTGTCGGCGATGCCGACGCCCGCCTGCCCCATGCCCACGATGACGTACCGCTGATCGGCGAAGCGGCTCTTCTGAATCCGCATGGCCGTCAGGAGGGCCGCGCACGCGGTGGCGCCCGTGCCCTGGATGTCGTCGTTGAAGCAGAGGATGCGCTCACGGTAGCGGCTCAGGAGCGTGAAGGCCTTCTGCTTGGAGAAGTCCTCCCACTGCAGCAGCGTATTGGGGAAATTCCGCTTCACCCCCAGAACAAAGCGCTCCACGAAATCGAAGTACTCCGTCCCGTCCAGGCGCGGCTTCCGGTAGCCCATGTAGAGCGGGTCGTTGAGGAGCCGTTCGTTGTTGGTGCCCACGTCGATGCACATGGGGAGGCAGGACGCCGGGTGCAGCCCGCCGGCCGCTACGTAGAGGCTCACCTTCCCCACCGGGATGCCCATGCCGTCGGAACCCAGGTCGCCGAGGCCCAAGATGCGCTCGCCATCCGTGACGACGATGAGCTGGACCTGGGGCAGCGAGATATTCTGGAAGATGTCGTCGACCCTCGCGATATTGCCCGGATGGATGTAAATCCCCCGGGGGTGGCGCATGATGTGGCTCATCATGAGGCACGCCTGGCCCACCGTGGGAGTGTACACGATGGGCACCATCTCGCTCAGATTCTCGGTGAGCAGACGGTAGAAGAGCGTTTCGTTGCGATTCAGAAGCCCCTGGAGGTAGATGTAGCGTTCTAGGTCGTCGGGCTTGGGCCGGTAGGCCTCCATGCACCGCTCCACTTGGTCCTCGATGCGCGAGACCCCGTGGGGCAGGAGCCCGCCCAACTCCAGCGTGATGCGCTCCTCCTCGGTGAAGCAACTGGCCTTGTTGAGAAGGGGATCGGTGAGGAGCTGCAGCCCCCTCAGGTAGACGTCGTAATACTCCTCACCCGTGAGCGGATCGATCTTGAACTCAAAGCTTTTCATGGGACTTCTCCTTGAAAGAAGATGAAGGTCGCCAATGATTGGCGACACCACAGTGCATGTCGCCTTACGTGCGGAGACGCTGCTGGATACCTCGGAGTTGTCTGCCTCGACACGGATCCCCGTTAGGGATCACCGCCGGACCCCTGCCCTCCGCCTCCAGACTCTCACACCGATCGCATTCCGCAATGATTCTATCGCTGACCCACACCCGCGTCAAGGAACGTGCACCTAGCAGGTTGCTGAAAAACTATTTTCGGGGGTCATCGATTTGGTCTCCAGGTACCCCCCAGGCGAATCATCGAATAGCTCCCAGATGGCCTGTGGAGGCTCAGGATCGACACTCGACCCGTTTTCCTTCCCTCGATGTGTTTCGCGGCTGATCGACGTTTGTAGAGCTTTCGCCTATCAGTCAAACGAGTTTTTCAGCAACCTGCTAGAGGATGCGGCCGAGAGCGAAATGAAAACAAGCCATGCGGCTTGCATATGGCCCGTCGTTGCTTCATGGTTGCGGGGGCTGGATTTGAACCAGATGCCGGTTTTCTGTGCATGCCGGGGCGCTCCGTCCCACGCTGCACGTCACAAGCAGGATTGTTCGGACAACCTCGGTGGCAAGGCTGCCTTCATGGCATCGGTTCAAAAAACACGATCTCACTGTGTGAGCCGAGGCGCATAGGCGGGCCCCAAATGCCCGTGCCGGTCGAGACATTCAGAAAGGTGCCCGCCTTTTCATGCAGGCCCTTGAGATACGGATAGAATATCCCCACGACGTAGTTGAACGGCCAGATCTGCCCGTTGTGCACATGGCCAGAGAGCATCAGGCCGATGCGGTGACGGGCGGCGATGTCAAATCCTGTCGGCTGATGGTTCATCAGGATCGTAAACGCCGGAGAAGGGGATGTGCGGCCGAGCACGGACTGCATCAGTTCCGTGCTGTAGCTGTTATCGACGCCGATGATCCGGATGCCGTTGAACTCTAGCATTTCATTACGCAGCCAGCGTATCTGTGTGGCTGCAAGCATCTGCCGCACGTTGTCATACCCCGTATAGACCTCGTGATTGCCCGAGGTGAACAAGACAGGAGCGACAAACGTTTTCAATTGGGTGGCAGCGGCACGGGTGGTGGGGTTGGCGTTATCGAACAGGTCGCCGGTAATGAGGATCATATCGGGCTTGTGATCGTTAGTCTTGGCGATGATGTCGGCGAGTACCGAAGGCCCTATTGAACCGATGTGGATGTCCGACAGCTGCGCGACCTTGAGCGGCAGATGGGGGATCTGTACCCGGCGGACGGTGATCGTACGGGCGTTGATGAATGCATACAGCGCGAGGCCGCAGGCGAGGCCGCAAACGCTGATCGCCCACACCCGTTGTGGGATCGGCACCACCAGCGACAGGATTTGCTGCGCGAATAAGATCCAGAGCAGCACCCAACACATTCCCAGCCACAACATCGCCAGGGTGAAAACAACGCCGGTCAGGTGGTTTCCGAACCTCGATTCGAGGACAAGGGCGACGATGAACGAGAGAGTCAGCGGGATGAGCGCGATGTAGAACCAGATGGTCGTCCTGATCGCGAACAGGTGGAACAGCCGCGCCAGCACATACCAATTCATCCCTAAATACACGCTAGAGACGACCAGGGCAAGGAGCATGACACCACCTATCTCTGCCAACTTCTCTGGTCGAGTCCCATACTAACGGTCGAGCCCCTTTCTCGCCGGGGATCATCCTGCGATTCGCACGCTCCACCGCCTCTCCCGGCATTCATGCTCTGTAAATTCCTGGACGGTACCACACCGTCCTTCATCGAACAAGGCCCACGGTGTCGCCCCGCGACGACCCCTTGCACCGCCAATGTGGTGCGCAAAAACAATCGCTGTCCTCACGCCGCCACCGTCGCCAGGCGATCCTCGTGATGCAGACCTCCCAGAGCTTGTCACGCCACAGAAAATGGTACCGGACACCATTTACGCCCTAACCCTTTGATTCTGCCGCGGCATGATTTCATTCTTGGGTCGACCACGGAACAGGGGACCCGGCAAGTACATCAAGTTTTGCCTCATCCCGCGCATCCCGATCTCCGCTTGGATCCTTCTGACTTTCCCTGCTGCGGACCGCACGTCGCGCTGCAGGCTGGCTCCGCGTCCGAGACGCAACTCCGCGGAGGCGTTTGACCGCTCCACCTAGGCTAAACCAGTTGGTGCCCCGGCCCACTCACCATCATTGAGACAAATCAGAGAGACTAGGCCGAGCTCCCCCTTTCCTCCTCCGGGCCTCAGATCAACAAAAAACGGGTTAGGCTGATTCACCTAACCCGTTTACTGGCGATGGTTGCGGGGGCTGGATTTGAACCAGCAACCTTTGGGTTATGAGGGGAAATCCAGCCCCCAAAAGAACCGAAGCCTACCAATTGACCCCAAAGAAAACAGCCACTTCTGCCCTTCCCGTTTGGTTCCTGTAGGCACCTTTCGGCAGCTGTTCACGGACAGAACACGGACAGTCAGACGCTGCGCACTTGGTCGCAACCTCACTGGACCCGCCACCATCACTTCACGGGACACATCGTCCAATGGGCTCTTCGCCAAATTGAATTTATCGCTTAAGACGCTGCCGCACTGCCAAGCCAAAGAGGCCGAGCAGTAAAGGACCAAACATGTGCTGGAAAACACTGATCCATCTTGCGACCCCGACGGGGATCAATTCTTCAGGCTTTTGTAGGATCATGGTCTGAAGACTGTGGATCATCGCTTGATTCCACAGCCGGAGGTCGCTGAACGGGTGACCCGTCCAATCGCCCAGAACAAACGTGCGGCCAACCCCTCGATCCTCTAAACCATTTATTTCAAGATGGGATTTTGGGAGAAAGGGTGGACCCCGGGTATGGCTATTGTGAACCAGCGGCAAAGGAAGAGACACCGTTGGCTTCGGATCTTCAAGGAGTTCCGTCCAGATCAGACATGTGATCGTTGGGAGATCAGGCTGGAGCTGTGGGGTGTGCTGGCTCAGCGCGAGGAATGGACACGCCGGGGAGTCGTGGTCTTCCTCGAACAGGTGGTGAACGAGGTGCGGGGCAACCGCGATGAGATAGACGAGGGAGAATCCTGCCGCCAGCGTGCCGACGGTCTTCCGCCGCCATGGCCCCTGGTTTCCCCCTCCCCCGGTGCGCATAGTGAGCCGACTGTATCCGATTAGCCGAGAGGCCGCAACTCCAAGGGTTCGCGGGGCTCTGGGCCGGGAGATCCGTCACCGCAGGAGAAAGGGTCAGCCAGAGGAGGCATGGCGATTCTGAGAGCAGGCTTACAGCGTGCGGCGGAAGAGCGCTGTCGCCAGAACGAGCACCACGACGGTAAACGCGGCGAGATACGTGAGGTCCCCGGCGATCGCAAGGAGGGGGGTATTCTTCAGGAGCAGATTCTTGAACGCGTCGACGGCGTAGGTGAAGGGGTCGACTGCCGAGAGCATCCGCATCCACTTCGGGAAGCCATATACGGGGTAGACGGCGCCGCTCGGAAAGTAGAGCAGCGTGTTCAGCACCCCGAACGTGGCGCGAGGCACCAAGGGGTCGCTCACGCGGACCATCATCAGAAACATCATGCTGATGAGCGCAAGAGCGGTTGTCGCGATCACCAGCAGGAGCTTGAGCAGCCGGACAGGGTCCATTGGGTTCGGGATGCCGGCGATGACCGATCCGAGTGTCGTCAGCACGAGACCCGCCAGGAAGGCCTTCAACGCGCCGGAGAGATTGAACCCCAGGATCAGCTCGAACTTGCGGATGGGAATCACGAGGTACCCCTCGTGGAGGCCGCGGGCCTTGTCGTCGATGAAGATAATGCCGCCGCCGATCATGGCCGACACGAAAATTGCCAGGACGATCGAGCCGGGCAACAGGTACTGGATGTAGGGCACGTACGGGTAAATCTCGACCACGGAAAGCGTGGCGTCGGCCCCGACGCGGGGTTGGACTCCGCCGTGGTTGAAGGCATTCAGCAGGTCGACCAGCGCCCCCTGTAGGGCGCTCATGGAGAAGTTGTCCGTGTTGTCCTCCATCAGGGCAACCTGCGGGGCGTTCTTGCTGAGCACGCGCCGGGAGAATCCCGGAGGGATGTTGAGCACCGCATTGATCTTGCCGTTCCGCAGGTCGGTCAAGGCCTGGTGCAGGTCCGAATAGTCCACGGTCACGAAGGTGCGGGCATTGGCGGCGATCGCCCCGAACATCTCCCGCAGCTTCACCGTCTGTAGGGCCCGATCCTGGTTGACGACGCCCACCTCCAGATTCTGAATCTTGCCGCCGAAGGCGTAGCCCAGAATCACCAGTTGGACCAGCGGAAAGAACATGGAGACGACGATCAGCGTGGGGCTGCGCAGGAACTTGCGAACGTCGCGCTCGATAATGGCGAGGACTCTGCTCACCGGCCTCTTCCTCAGTGCCGCTGGTACATGAAGCTGGGGTCGTACTTCAAGGCATCCTGCAGCGCGTCGCGCAACTGGCGGCCCGTATAGTGCATGAAGACGTCATCCAGCGTGGTGCTCTGCACGGAAAGCGACGTGATCTCCACCTGGGCCGTCCGCGCGGCCTCCAGCAGGTCCACCGTGGTGCGCGGGCCGTTGTTCGAGCCGATCCGGAAGACCGTGTCGTCCGCCTTCACGTCCTGGACCTCCGCAAGCCCCTTGAGGGTTTCCACCCAACCGTCGGGGACGCGCGAGAAGCTCACTTCCAGGATGGTGTTGCCGGGGATGGACGCCTTCAGTTTCAGGGGGGAATCCAGCGCCACCAGCTTGCCGTGGTCAACGATCGCGATGCGATCGCAGAGCTTGTCGGCCTCATCCATGTAATGGGTGGTCAAGAGGATGGTAAGGTCGCGCGCGCTCTTCAACTTCGTGATCATCTCCCACACGGCCGCGCGGGATACAGGGTCGAGCCCGGTGGTGGGCTCATCCAGAAAGAAGATCTTCGGTTCGTGGACCAGGCCCCGGGCGATTTCCAGACGCCGGCGCATCCCGCCGGAGAGATTCTTCACCGGCTTGTCCTTCCAAGGCAGCAGGTCGACGGCGTCCAACAGTTCCGGGATGACCCGCTTGCGCTTCTCGCGCGGGACCCCGTACAGCTTCGCAAAGATGAGCATGTTTTCGGCCGCGCTCAGATCCAGGTCCAAGGTCATGGCCTGGGGAATCACGCCGATGGAGCTGCGGACCTGATCCGCCTCGCCCGTCACGTCAAAGCCGTTGACCCTGGCGGTGCCGGCCGTGGGCGGGAGGAGCGTGGTGAGCATGCGGATGAGGGTGGACTTCCCCGCCCCGTTGGGACCCAGGAGGCCGAAGATTTCGCCGTGCTCGACCGTGAAGGTCAATCCATCGACCGCACAGAACGTATCGAAGCACTTCCGGATCCCGTTGACTTCAATGGCAGCCATGCCTTTGTCGCCTTTCGTCGCGCACCGCAGGTCACAGCGTGGTGAGAGCGGACTTCATCGCACATCCTGCGGGGGCAGCACTACGTACGCTGTGAGCCCAGGCCAGATGCGGCGATCGCTGTTGTCGACCCGGAGGCGGACCTCGAACGTCTTGATGTCGCGTTTCGACCGGCTGACGTCGCGCTGGGTGGCGTAATCCGCATCCACCCCGCGGAAGAAGACGGTTCCCTCCTTCTCCATGCCGGAGGGGAAGGGGACCCTGAGATGATCGCCGAGCCGGATACGGTCGATGTACGTCTCTTCGACGTCGGCCCGGATCCAGAGATTGTCCGGATCGATGAGCGAGATGATGGGCTGGCCCACATTCACGACCTCACCCTGGCGGGCGGCGTCCAGCGCCACAACCGCCGGGATGGGGGCGCGGATCTCGGTGTAGTCCAGTCGCACCTTCGCTTTGTCGTTCTGGGCCCCCGCCGCCGCTCGTTGGCGCTCCGTGGCTTTCAGTTCGCTCCGCCGCACCTGGATCTGCTCTTCGGTCGAGCGAGCGAGCGCGACGGTGGCACGCTGTGCGTCCACCT
>Ga0187877_1003014_pt1 | contig 14227 bp, 10 predicted proteins | sample June2016WEW_17_1_3_FD_132430 | JGI IMG/M metagenome (GOLD analysis project Ga0187877, IMG submission 132430) | Peatland microbial communities from SPRUCE experiment site at the Marcell Experimental Forest, Minnesota, USA - June2016WEW_17_100 | ecosystem: Environmental > Terrestrial > Soil >... | reverse complement strand
GCTCAGCGCTCATGGGGAAGCTGCCGCCGCTGTGGAAGCTGCGACCGGGTTCGGCGATCTTGAGCATTAGCGGCAACGGCATCGCCCCGATGCGCCGGGCTTGTTTGCAGAGTCGGAACACCAGCTTTCGCACACGCCCCCGCGCCCCAGGGTTCAACTCCGCGCGGAGTTCCAGGCGCTCTTGCCCGTTGCCCCGATCCTTCTTCAGGCAGACTGCAATACTGGAACTATGGCGTGAGTGGATAAACCCCTGCGCCACCAGCAAGCGCTCCTGGAAATCCCGAACCAGAAACCCAAGCGGCCGCCGCAACGGGCCGAACGTCCTGGCCACCGCCTGACTGATCAGGTCGTTATTCGAGTAAATCTGGACATGCGCGGTCGTGTCCCGCCCACGGGGATCGGATACCTCGAGGAAGACCTGGCTTAGCGCGTGCAGCCATTCGCGTGTGGCGCCTCTCACCCTTCGGAAGAGGACCAGGGGCACCAGGAAATACTGGCTATCCTTGAGCCACACCGTCTGTTCATAGGCGCCCAGGGAACGGAGCAGGATCCGGGTGGTTGCAATCGCCCCGGCGGCGAGAAAGGCCCGGCTGCCCAGCCAGGCCATTGGTCGGCGAGTCGCCCGATCATAGCCCAGCACCTCGGCCCCCTGAGCGGATTCGCGGACCTGCTCAATGATCACACCGGGCTGGTAGCTGAAATTGGGGTTGCCGAGCATCTGCGCCACCGTATCCGCCGAATTGTAGATGTAGCCATAGGGGCACCCATACATGCAAAGCCTGCAATAGGCACAACCACCTTGCACTGACGGGAGGTTTCCTCGCACCGCCAACCGTGATCGGCCAAAGCGGATTCCGGCCCCGGCCAGGGCCTCGCGGTGGCGCTCCAATCTCTCCAGCAACTGCTGGCTCTGCCGGCTGGTACGCAGTTCGGTAAACTTTTCTGTGTAGAGGGGGAAGAGCGCTTCCAGCTCGTCGTGGCAGGCCGCCAATCCAGTCAGTTCGAGCACCGCCGCGTAATGTCGCGCCAATGTGGAAGGCTTAAAAGGCCACTCATCTAAATCGCCCTCCAGGAAGGGCATCATGGCTGCACCCCAGACATTACTCAGGCCACCTTTGGCCAAAGATGGGCGCAGGCCAACGTTATCGTAATGAACCCCGAGATGCTCGCTCGCCTCACGATAGGCGAAGTCCGAGCCATATACCAGCTTGAGCGGCACCCCGCCCACGTCGGAATTCATCCCCGCCTGGTAAGCGGCCAGGTCAGCCGGCGTCCATTCCTCCGGTCGGCTGTGCTTGAGCTTCTCAACCAGACCCAGTCGTTCCGACTCCAGGGTCAGCCCGCCGTCCATCATCCGAACCCGCCGCCCGGCGTCCAGCAAGGCCCTCGCGCAAGCCACTCCCGCCGGCCCGGACCCGATCACATAGCAAAGCCCGGGGTCGGAACAGACGGAAGGCCCGCTCCCCCCACTTGGAACTTCTTGTCGGGCAGGTGCGGGCGGCATAGTAGGCACACTCACAGCGTTCCGGAGCCCCCCTCGCTAGGGAGTCATGTCCTGGATGTTGCCGGTGTTTCGTGCGTTGCCGCGGAATTTGGGCCAGGGCGTGCCGGCCAGCGCCGCACCCGCCCGCAAGGCAGTGAAGCCGACCCCCGCGACACCACGGTCCTGCACATAAATGGCCCCGGTCGGCCCAACCGCCGGGGAGCCATAGCCATACCCATAAAGGTAGTACATTTCATGCACTGCTCCCTCAGGGTCAACATAACACAGCAAGCCGTAACTGGAGACGCAGCAGATTGATCCGCTCGCCAGGACAACCGGCGAGGTATCAAACGCATAATAATCGCCACCGACTCGCCCCCACTTCTTCTGGCCGTCCGCGCCGATCGCCCAGAGGTTTTGGAGCACCCCGAGGTAGATTGTCCCGTCCGCACCGATCACGGGCGACGATTCCGTTATGCCGCCCGTCCGCAACCGCCAGCGCAGACTGCCGTCCAGGTTCAGCGCATAGAGGCAGCCGTCCACCGAGGTGAAATACACGCACTGATCCCGGTTCAGCGCCGGCGACGAGAGGATAGGGCCGTCGGTCGCATACTCCCACTTCTTGCGCCCGTCAGGCGCCAGCGCATAAAACTTCTTGTCATGCGATCCAAAGTAGATCGTGCCATCGGCGCCGATGGCCGGCGACGAGACAATCTCGCCCGCGGTGGTAAACTGCCATTGCTTCCTGCCTTCCGCGTCCAGGGCATAGAGATTCTTGTCCCATGACCCGAAATATACCGTGCCGTCGTGTGCCAGCGCGGGCGATGAGTCCACCCAACCACCGGTACGGAACTCCCAGAGCTTATTGCCGTCGGGCCGCAACGCGTACATTCTGTGGTCACGGCTGCCGAAGTAGATCGTGCCATTCGTGCCAACCGCCGGCGCCGACTTGATCTCGTCTTGCGCCTGGAAGGTCCAATTGCGCAGCCCGTCGGGACTGACGGCCCAGAGATTGCCTCTAAACGTGCCGAAATAGATCGTGCCATCGGGCCCCACTGCGGGTGCGGAGTCGCTGGCGCTGTGGATCGCCAACGACCACTGATTGCTGAGGACGTTCGCGCCGCGAGTGGCCGAAATGGACAGCAGCAGGCCGGCCAGCCCGCATGCCAGACGGAGAGCTAATCGCATCGCTTCTGGTGGTTCACGCGCATAAGTGCGGCGCCCACTGTAGGGGTTTTGCCCGTGCTCGGTCAATGACCGGCGCTTCCCGGCCCGCGCAGGCTTCCGTGGCGGCCTTATGCGCAGGATGCATCCATGTCCGGCAGGGCTGCCTCAAGCCCGGCACCAGAGTAAGCGCGGCCTCCTCGCCGCGCCTTCAGCCGTGGCTCCAAGCTGCCCTTGGCGATCGGCGATAGTCCGCCTGGGCTCGATTTGAGGTGGCTTTGAAGTGGCTTTGAGGATTGGCTATTGTCTATCGCCGATCGGCTAATGGTGTGGCGAAGGATTATGTCGAGGCTTACAAGTGAACGCTGCTTGCAGCGGCGCAGGGTGATGAGGGCTCAAAGATATTCGTGACTGGGCTGGAGACCCTAATGAGCCCTGAGCAGATATTGCCGAGGGCCAAAGGCTGGCCCACGCTTTCACGCCTCGCGAGGCGCCCTCTACAGGGAGCGAAAGCTCAGTCGCACCTATTGCAGAGAGACGCCCGGAATCTCCCGGCACAGGCTTTTTCATCACGGAGGATGGGTATCTCGTTACCAATGAACACGTGGTCGGGAGCGGGGGGCAGGTTCGGTTGGTCAGTCAAGCTGGCCTCATCTCCGCCAAGGTCGTCAAGGTGGATGCCTCCAATGACCTTGCCCTGCTCAAGGCGGAGGGGCGGTTCGCACGGTTGCCCATGACCAGCAGTCGCACCGCGCGGTTAGGCAGTTCCGTGGCCACCGTTGGCTTTCCGAATATCGGTCTCCAGGGGTTCTCGCCCAAACTGGCAAAAGGGGAAATCGCCTCGCTCTTTGGCGCAGAGGATGACCCAAGATACTTCCAGATAAGCGTGCCGGTCCAGCCGGGCAATTCAGGCGGAGCTTTGGTGGACGAGCGCGGCAATGTGGTCGGGGTAGTTTCGGCCAAGCTCAGCGCCGGAGCCGCGCTGGCTGCGACCGGGGCGCTGCCGGAGAACGTGAACTATGCCGTAAAGAGCAGCCTCCTGCTTAGCTTCCTCGAATCCGTGCCGGAGGTTTCCGCCAAGCTCCGAAGCCCAACCACCAAGGATCGAAAGTTCGAGGACGTGGTGAAAGACGCCGAGCAGGCGGCTGCCCTCGTGGTCGTGTACTGAAACGCGAGAAATCCCATGCCAAGACACCTGGAGTTCATTGGGCAAGAGGCACAAGCCTACAGCAACCAGTTATGAGCGGCACGGGACGAGGCACGTGACGATTCCGAAGCCTTCGAGGAGACCGTGTTCGTGTTGGAGCGGCTCGGAAGCTATCTCCGACAGAAGCAAGGTGACCTCGGGAAATACCGGCCGTACATCATCGGCTTGGCCAGCCGCTCCGCGCTCTTCGACGGGGCACCTGATGGGTCTTCGGAACTGCACGCACGGTTCCCGGTAAGCTATGATATTGTGAAGGAGGCTCGAAATAGCAAGATGCACGGGGGCGACTTCGCACGCATCGCAACCCACCATGCGGTCCAGTTAGCCCTAGTCTTAGAGGACGCACTTATGCACCCCAACGGTCAGAACAACCACGACAAAGTCGCCGATTTCATCGTGAGAAATACGACCTGCGCTGCGCTGTGGCATCCGCTGAATTTCATCCGCCAGGCGATGCTGGCAAACTCGTTCTCGTACCTGCCAGTCAACACAGGCACCGAGGCCAAAGCATCGTGGCAACTGGTTTCGGACAGGGAGTTGGTGAAGTATCTGAGACTCAGGCCGGATAGCGTGCCTCTCAGGACTATCCTCGTGCGGCGGCTGGAGCAGGCATTAAAGGGTGACGGTCCCAAACTCGTTCTCCTTGAAGCCCAGACTTGCGGCCCAAGCAACGCGGTGAAGCAGGTCCTAGCGGCTCTGCCAGCGTGGGATGGACGGCCCGTTTTGGTCACTCGGGGGAACTCGCACGAGTTGTTGGGGATTCTGACTCCGTACGACCTGCTGTGAATCAATAACTCGGCGAGGCCGGCAGGGGTCCTAGAATTGTGACACCTTGCATTCTCGCCCGGCCTGTTCCGCTGCCTCTTTCGCTCAAACCACCGTTGCTGTCATTCGTCCAGGCCCCCTCCACGAAAACCCTGATTCCCCTCTCTACTCGCGCCCTTGCGCCTTGGCGTCTTTGCGTTACTTTGCCCCCCACGCCGCCCCTGCTCCTGTCCTGTATGCCCGCCCCAAAACCCGAAAAAGGCTTGCTCCGTCCAGTAGCTGCTAATACGGTCGGACAGTGAATGCGGCGCCACCCCAAAAACCCTTGGATTAGCAACGCGGTCGCGGCCCAGCTGCTGATTTTCATGACCCGGCATCGGCTACCGGTCGTGAGTCGGCTCTTCATGTATTTCCTCGGCTGTGACATCGGCCCGGCACTCCCCAAAACCGTGTTCCTGCCCCATCCGATGGGCATTGTCATTCACAGCGGCACGCGCATTGGCGACAATGTCGTCATCGGTCATCAGGTCACCTTGGGAGGGCGCGATCTTAGCGGCGCCGCGCCGCAGGTGGAGGACGGCGTCTATATCGGCGCCGGCGCCAAGATCCTGGGCGGGCTGCGAATCGGCCGGGGGGCGACCGTCGGCGCCAACGCCGTGGTCACCAAGGATGTGCCCGCCGGGGCCACCGTCGTCGGCGCCAACCGCCTCTTGTCCAAGCCCAGCTCCTACGCGCTGGATTGAGCGGCTGGGATGAATGTCATTCTATGAAGGGCGTATGCGGGTCCTCTTCTACCATCTGACTCCGTTCGCACTCGCGCACGGAGGCCTGCAGACGCAAATCCTGCAGACGCGCCAGGCTCTGGAGACCCTCGGCGCCCAAGTCGAGTTCCTGCGTTGGTGGGATCAAGGCCAGGCGGGCGACATCCTCCACTTCTTCGGACGCGTTGGCGTAAGCACGCTTCAGCTCGCCCAGGCCCGGGGAATGAAAGTCGTGCAGGCGGAGTTGCTGACCGAACAAGGCTCCCGGTCTCGCGCGCGCCTCAAATTGCGGAAAGCCGTCCGACAGGTCATGGCGGCGGCCTCGCCGAAGTTCTGTGGCAGCCTGTTTAACTGGGATTCCTACCGCCTGGCCGATGCCTGCGTCGCCCTGACCGAATGGGAGGCGTTCTTGATGAAGGAACTCTACGGCGCGCCGTCTGAGCGGACCCACGTCGTGCCCAACGGCGTCGAGGACGTCTTCCTGAAGAGCCCCCCGGCGAAACGCGGGCCCTGGCTGGTATGCACGGCGACCATTACCGAACGCAAGCGCGTGGTGGAACTGGCCGAAGCAGCAGTGCACGCGCGCACGCCGCTCTGGATCATCGGCAAGCCTTACTCCGAGGCGGACGCCTGCGCGCAACGCTTTGTTGCGTTGGCCAAGGCGCATCCCGACACCCTCCGCTACGAGGGCCCGATTGGGGACCGGGCCAGGCTGGCGCAGGTATATCGCGAGGCCCGTGGTTTCGTGCTGTTGAGCGCGATGGAGAGCCTTAGCCTGTCCGCCCTCGAAGCCGCTGCTTGTGAGTGTCCCTTGCTGCTGAGCCGGTTGCCGTGGGCCACGACAGTCTTCCGCGAGAATGCCTGCTATTGCCCGGTCGGCCTGTCACCGACCCGGACCGCAGGGTTCCTGCGGCAGTTCTACGACGCCGCGCCGGGCCTCAAAGCGCCGCCCCGGCCACTCTCGTGGCTGGAGGTGGGCGGGCAGCTCAAGCGCCTTTACGAGGCGCTGCTCCGCAGTTCGCTGTGAAATTGGCCGGCTCCATTCGAAGGGCCTTTACCTTGATCGAACTCCTGGTCGTCATTGCGATAATCGCCATACTCGCCGCTTTGCTGCTACCCGTGTTGTCCAAAGCCCAGGAACAGGGCAGACGCGTCGTCAGCCTGAACAACACCAAGCAAATCTTGTTAAGCGCACACCTTTATGCCGAGGATTTCGACGACACGCTTCCCTACTGTGGCGCCGGATTGCCGCCTCCTTACCCCAATGCTTGGTGCTTCAGCTACGGTCCTCCCGGTCCGGACCTCTACCACCTCGAAGGCGGACAAATCTACCCTTATGTGCGAAGCGCCACCGTCTTTCGCTGCCCCGCCGACCGCACCAACGATGCCACCTTCGCGGGTCGCATTGTCAAGTGCACGACCTACATCTGGGAAACCACCAGTTGCGGCGGCACCGGCGGCAAACCCCTCGGTGGCGGCATTTGGAACAACGGCTCCGGACTTAAACTCAGGCTCTTTCGCTGCGACGGCATCTTGACGATCGAGCCCGAGGAAAGCCGGTCCATCCTTTGGAATGACGGCGCCGTTGATTACAATGAGGACGAAACCTCCCATCACAACAAGGGCGGCGTCATCGGCTGCTATGGCGGCTCCGCCGAGCGGATGCGATTCACCGATTGGATGAAGCAGCAAAACACCTTTCCTTCCAGGTTGAATTGCAACCCGAACGCGGCTGACGGCAGAGGACAATGACGGTCTGATTGCGGAAGCCCCAGTTTACAAGCGCATCCCTAAGGTTTGTATGCCGCGTGCCCTCACGCGACGCTCTCGCTGACTTTTGCCGCCAGGTATTTGCTGCCACGGCCCGGCTATTTAGCAGTTCCCCGAGCCGCCGGCAGCGGCAAAAACAGGCGACAGCAAAAACGCGTTCGACAGCCATGGGGCAGGGGAGCATCCTGCGGAGGTGCGCATCTCGATTGTCACCCCGAGTTACCGTCGCTCGGCCTGGCTGCGGCTTTGTATTGCCTCCGTGGCCGATCAGCGGGTCGAGGTCGAGCACATCGTCCAGGATGCCGAGTCGGACGATGGCACGCTGGGTTGGCTGCCCGGGGACCGGCGCGTCAAGACCTTCGTGGAAAAGGACCAGGGCATGTACGACGGCATCAACCGCGGGTTGCGCCGTGCGGGCGGAGACATTCTCGCTTACCTGAACTGTGACGAGCAGTATTTGCCCGGCGCGCTGGCGGCAGTAGCAGGCTTCTTTGAGCACCATCCGGAGATTGACGTGCTGTTCGGGAACGTGGTGATGGTGGATATCGAGGGGCGATACCTCTATCACCGCAGGATGCAAACGCCGCTCAAGTACCACACCTGGACTTGCCACTTATCCACGCTGAGTTGCGCGATGTTCTTCCGCCGGCGCGTTGTCTCTGGCTATGGCATGCTGTTTGATCCGCGCCTGCGCGACGTGGGCGATGGGGAGTGGATGGTCCGCCTCTTGCGGCGCGGCGTGCGCATGGCGGCGCTCGGGCAGTTCACCTCGGTCTTTACCTGCACCGGTGCCAACATGAGCATCGGCCCGAACGCGCGACGCGAGAACCGGGAGCTGCTCCAGAGCGCGCCGTTCTGGGCTCGAACACTCAAGCCGCTGTTCATCCTGCAACACCGGCTGCGGCGGTGGGCGGGGGGAATGTATCGCCAGGAGCCGTTCGCTTACCAGATCTTCACACTCGCCAACCCCGACCTCCGGCAGCGCTTCGAGGTCAGTCGCCCCACCTTCCGGGCCCCGCGAGCACAGGCTATCTGAGAGAACCGCGCCCCCCGCTCGTCCTCGTCGTCGTCCTCGTCGTCCTCGTGCTCGTGCTCGAAGACCACGATTCGACCTAGCACGAAGACGACGACGAGCACGAGCGGTAAGCGCCCATCCCGGCCTCAAAAACCGCTCTAAGACTCTCGCGCTCGGGCATTAGTCACTCTTAACTTCCTCGGTCTGAACCGACATTCCACAGCCCGCTGACGCCGGTCCTTCTCTGCAAAGCTGGCACCCCTGCAAAAAAAACATGCCCTTCACGTTGTCTTAAGGTGCCCTGCTTTAAGGTGGCAGCATGAGAAAAAGAACTGTGTTTAGCCCGCGCCGCGCGGTTGCGTTGCAACGGCCGCTCGCGGGACGCGGTTTGCTCTCGGCGGTCTCCCAAAGGAGACCGCGCTGGCCCACAACATCCAACAGCAGTTGTGGCGAGCGTGCAGCAGGGCCAGCCTGCGCGGCCGCCACTTGTGAAAGGACAATACGTATGAAGAACATCATTCGACTAGCAGTGACACTTGGACTGGGCGCGTTTACAGGTCTCGCCCAGCAACATCCCGGCGGCCCCGGTGGCCCGCCCGGCAGGGGACATCCGCCCATCCCGCCTATCATGGCGGCGCTGGATACTGACGGCGATGGCGAGTTAAGCGCGGCAGAGATCGCCAACGCGAGCGCGGCGCTTAAAACACTCGACAAGAACGGCGATGGCAAGCTCAGCGCCGAAGAACTAATGCCCCCGCTGCCTGGGGGAACCAATCAGTTCCGGTTCGCCCCGCCGCCCGGTGCGAAACACCCGGTGCCACCGATCATGGCAGCGCTCGATACCAATGGAGACGGGGAATTGGACGCTTCGGAGATCGCCAACGCCAGCGCCTCACTCCTGCAGCTCGATATCAACGGCGACGGCAAGCTGTCCCGAGATGAGCTGCGCCCCAAAGGACACGGGGGTCCCAAGGGCCCGGGTGGTCCGGAAGGTCCCGGCGGTCCCGACCAGCCGCAAACGCAGTAGGCCGGCTTAACCAAGCGCGCGGCAGGTCTGGTGGCACTGTGAGACGAGCCAGGGGGGAGACTGATGGGCATTAGAGGGTTGCTTGCAGTCTCTTCCCGGCCGGCTCAGGCCAAGCCGGCCGTGCTCTCGCTCAAACTGACCAACTACTCACGTCTTATGAACTTCCAGCAAGAGCCAGCGTTGATCCCGGTTCATTTCGGGTCGGATCACCGCTTCAGTGTGTCCCTCCGCAGGGAAGTGGCAACATCGGCCGCGCGGTCCGTGCGGTTTGCTGGCCTGGCGGCGGGCTGTCAGAAGCCCCATCTCGGGCGGCGGGCGTCTTCGCGTTCACTGTGGGTTTCTTCGGAATTGCTGCTGACCGCTCTGACGCTGGGCATCTGCCTCAAACCCGCCACGTTCGCACAGACGCCGCAACCGCAAGCGCCTGCCGGGCGTTCCGAGACGTTCACACCCGCCGCGGCCGGGGCTGCCGCAGCCGAGCACGGTACCAACGGCATCTGCCTGAACTTCCACGGTGCGCGCGCAAACCTTGTTCTGGAGTACCTGAGTGATGCTGGTGGATTTGTGATCAACCTTGAGGCGGAGGTGCGCGACGCCATTGACGTTTGGACCAATGGACCAGTCACCAAGGACCAAGCCGTCGAGCTGCTCAACTCAAGTCTTAATCAACACGGGTATGCGGTGACTCTCCGGGGGCGCATACTGACGGTGGTGAACTTGGACCGGGCAAAGACTGCAGACCTCGAGATCGTTACCGGCAACGACCCGGATACAGTCCAGAAATCGGATGAGATGGTCACGCAGATCATCCCAGTTCGTTACGCCAATGTCGGCCAGTTGGTGAACAATCTCGGGCCGCTGCTCCCGGCGCGTGCGTCCCTCTCGGTCAACGAAAGCGCCAATGCGCTCGTCTTGGTGTCCAGCCGCACCGATGTGCGGCGGATGCTCAAGATCATCTCGGCGCTGGACGCTGCGATTGCCCGGGTTTCCTCGATCAAGGTCTTCCCATTGAATTACGCGGACGCCACGGAGTTGGCCACTGTGGTCCAGCAGCTCTTCGCATCGGGCGCAACTGACCAGAGTGTCGGCGGGCGAAATACCGCCCCGCAGTTCTTCAACCCACCCGGCAGTGACGGCTTCAGTCCCCCCGGCTCACTGCAAATGCCCGGCGCACCGGCCAGTTCCAAAGAAACCGGCGCGACTGCGGTTGGGGCGAAAGTCGTGGCTGTTGCAGATGAGCGCTCCAATTGTCTGATCGTTTGCACGTCTGCAGGCCTAATCCCGGCGCTGACAGAGGTAGTGCGCCGGCTCGACCGGCAAGTCAACGACACCACCCAGTTGCGGGTTTTCCGCCTGCGCAACGCGGAGCCGGACGAAGTAGCGGAACAGCTCTCGCAACTGTTCCCAGATGACACCACGGGCGGTTCCGCGCCGGACCAGGCCGGGTTCAGCTTAGGCGGACCACCGCCGCCCGGCAGCGATTTGCCTAACGCAACGTCCGCCACCGCGCAATCGGACAGCAGCGAGCGGAGGAAGAAACAGGGCAGGGTGCTGACGGTGGCCGATGCCCGCACATCGTCTTTGTTGGTGAGCGCCGCGACCACCCTGATGCCGCAAATCGCCGAGCTTATACAGCGGCTCGACGCCGATCCCGGGCGAAACGAAGCCGTCAACTTCTGGGATTTGAGCAACGCCGACCCGCAGGACGTGAAACAGGTCCTCCAGGTCCTCTTTAACCGAAACAACGCCGCTCCGAACAACGACAATAACAACCCGCTGCTGGGGCAGAATAATCCTCTGACAGTTCGCCAGACGCAGCAGCAGTCCAGTACCACGACCGGAAGTCTCAAACCAGGAAACTCCGGCATGAGCGGTGCCGCGGGATCAGCAGGCGGTTTCTAGCCCCAGTTAATGTTCTCGGAGGATGCCTCAGCTCGGTCAAGTGCGGCATGGACTTCTGGATCACACACCTTCGTTGTCGAGCCGCAGAGTAAAGAATTTGGGGGCCTCGCTGTTTTCGGTGTAATGGTTGCTGGGCCAACCTGAAAGTTCAGGCGCCAGTCTGTGCCTCGCCAATAGCCATTTGCCGCCTTCCCGCCTCTCGGCGACCCCTCGAGACCCAGCTTGGCTCCCCCAAAAGCCGAGCTTCTGGCCCGCTATTCCTCCAGCCCTGCACCAGACCTTCCTGCGGGCCGCGCCGGAGCCTCGCCGGAGTCTCGCCGTAGCACCTCTATCCCCGGGATAGAGGTGCTACGGCGAGACTCCGGCGAGGCTCCGGCGCGGCTATAGAGGAATGAGCGGGCTGTTGGGGACGCTACTGCACCCACCGAAGAACAGCGAAGAACCAGAAAATGCACCACAAGTGCTTCAACCTCAGAAGCTTAAGCGCACTACATGGGAGACTCGGTGGGGCTCCGCCGGGGTGCCACCGGCAATACACTGTCAGCACTCGCAAAGCGTAGCAGAGGCAAGAGCTGGGGGAAGGCATCACAAGTGCCAGAGCTGCAACAGGTTACGTGATCCGCCGATGTGACTTGTGTCACAATATGACTTTGCAATTGTCCTATGCATCCAACCGTCCGTACTTCCGAATCTCGGGCCAGATTGCTGCCACCGCGATCACTACGAGGATAGTTCCGATTCCGCCCGAGACGACTGACAAAACGGGGCCAGCCAAGTAAGCGACCAGGCCGGACTCGAACCCGCCCAGCTCGTTCGACGTGCCGATGAAAAGGCTGTTGACGGCGGAGACGCGCCCGCGCTTTTCATCCGGCGTGAGCAGTTGCACCAGCGTGTGCCGCACCACGATGCTGATGTTGTCCATCGCCCCACAAATGAAGAGCATAAGGAACGAGAGCCAGAACCAGTGCGAGAATCCAAACGCAATTGTCGCCAGCCCGAATCCTGCCACGGCCAGGAGCATCGCCCGCCCCGCTTTCTGCAGCGGCGGCCGATGCGCCAGGATTAGTGCGCAGAGCAGTGAACCCGCGGGCAAGGCCGCCTGGAGAAAGCCCAGCCCGATCGGCCCAGCCTTCAGAATGTCCTTGGCATACACGGGCAACAGGGCGGTGGCCCCGCCCAGCAGGACGGCGAACAAATCCAGCGTGATGGTCCCCAGGATAATCCGGCTGGCGAAGACGAACTTGAAGCCCACGACCAGGCTGCGGGCGGACATCTTCTCCTTCACTGCTACGGTATGGCGCCGGCGCACAAAGCTGATCAGCGTGAGGCAAATCAGCGCGGCCGCGGCGTTGAACGCATAGACCGGGGCGGCGTGGTGGGTCAGGGCGATCACCGCGCCGCCGGCTGCCGGCCCAGCCACGGAGGAGAGCTGGAAACTGCTGCTGCTCCAGGCCACCACCCGGGAAAAGTCCCGGCGCGAGACCAGGTGCGGCAGAAACGCCGAGCTGGCCGGCCAGAGAAATGTGCGCGCCGTGCCGGCTGCAAACAGGCAGAAGTAGATCCAGAAGACGTTGGCGCCCAGCGCCGAGATCAACGTCAAGCCCAGGCTCGCGCACGCGATCACAAAATTCGTCAGCACGATAATCCGCTTGCGGTCGTGGTTATCGGCGACGTGCCCCGCCGGCAGGGTAAACAGGACCATCGGCAACATCTGCGTCAGTCCCACCAGGCCGAGGGCCAAGGCCGAGTGCGTCCGTTCATAAAGCTCCCAGCCGACCGCGACCGTAAGCATCTGCTGCCCTAGGGAAGCGACCAGCCGGCCGATGAGGTAGAGCACGACATCCCGGTTCCGCAGCACGGCGTAAGGATCGTGCGCCGCTGGCGTTGCCGGCGCGCCGGACGAGTCAGGTGTTGCCTCAAGATTAGTCATGCCGCGAACCCAACATAATCGGCCTTGTGGGCAAAGGGGAATTCTTTTGCGGGACGGTCCGGGTTGGTTTATTGGTCTGTGTGATATGGCGGGCCTGTATGCTCGCGGGCGGCGCTCCGCAGGTCGTCGGGTCTGGCGCTGCTCGAACGGTTGGCCCAGAGGCAGCACGCTCAGTCGTAGGATAAACGAACCCTGCGGGCCGTGCGACACTATGCGGAAGGCGAAGCCTAGCAAGACAATTCGAAAAGCGAGAAGGCGGATTCGGGCTGCCAGCCCCAGGTCTGCCGGTCTCCCCTCCCGCTCCCGGGGTCGCCGCCGCCGCGGCCAGGCGCCGCGGGTCCCGCGCGCCTCCGATTCCTTCCAGACCGCGTCTCTGGCGGAGGCCCAGCAACTACTAGGCATGGTCGCAAGTCAGTCGGGTTTGGACCTTACGGCAAAAGTCAAAGAGCTTCTGCGCCTCGCCAAGGAGCAGGGCCACCTGACTTATGACGATCTCAACGACGCTTTGCCCGACGATGTCGTTACCCCGGCCGATCTGGATCAGGTCCTCACCAAGCTGCGAAACCTGGATATTCGCATTATCGAGGCCGCCGAAGTGGATCGGAGCCAGTCGTTCGAGGCGGGCGACGAGGAGGAAGGGCCTCGTTACGACACTCTGGACGACCCGGTGCGGATGTATCTGCGGCAAATGGGCAGGGTGCCGTTGCTGACGCGCGAGCAGGAAGTGGCGATTTGCAGGCGCATCGAGGCCGCCGACGAGGAGGCGCGGCGGCTCATCTATGGTTTTGGTTTTACCGGCAAAGAGCACTTGGCGCTGGCGGAGAAGCTGCTGGCCGTGCCACCCAAAGAGCGCTTTGACCGTGTCATCGTTGACAAACTCATTGATAACCGCGTCCGCCATCTCAAGCACTTGCGCCGCCTCGTCAAACGCGTCCGCATGCTCGATCAGCAGGCCGACGCCAAATTCGCCTCCTGGCAGCACACGACGAACAAAACCCAGCGCACCCGGCTGCTCAACCAGTTCAAGCGGTTTGACAAGAAGCTCCAGGCGGCCTTTCCCCGCTTTCATTACAAGCAAAAGGTGCTCGACGAGATGATGCTCGTGACCGAGAACATCCGCGAGAAGCTTCAGGCGGGCCTGCGGACGATCGAGCGCTTGGCCGCTCAGCGCAAGTCTGTGGCCCATCAAGCGATCATTCGCTC
>Ga0187877_1003010_pt1 | contig 14242 bp, 9 predicted proteins | sample June2016WEW_17_1_3_FD_132430 | JGI IMG/M metagenome (GOLD analysis project Ga0187877, IMG submission 132430) | Peatland microbial communities from SPRUCE experiment site at the Marcell Experimental Forest, Minnesota, USA - June2016WEW_17_100 | ecosystem: Environmental > Terrestrial > Soil >... | reverse complement strand
TTGGTGGTTACGGCTAACACCTCCACCATGCGGATAGGCTCGCTCACCGCGAGTAACCCGCGCTTCCGGGGACCAGCACATTCTTTATCTGCGGCACGCCTCACGCAGCTATAGTGTCTCGGCAGGAGAACAAATCAAATGAAGATCATCGACGGACCCCCCCCTGACGGCATCTATCCAGCGATCGAAGTGCAGCTCTGGCCATCGCCAAAGGATCCAAAGGTCAGCGTCGCTACAGTGAGTCTCTTCGAGGTGTTTTCACCGGCACCGCATGCGACGCTCAAAATCACAAAGTTCGTAGAGCGGAAACGGATGAATCGCGACCAAGCTGTCGTACTTGCTACCCAAGAGGCTACCGCTCGGAACATCGACACGGTCTATGTCAAAGCAAAGCAGGTTTGATTTGCCGAACCAGTCGCCGGACCCAACGGCCTTGGCTGTCACGCCTGCTGCTGACGCACCATTCGCGCCAGCCTGTGGCCGTGGGTCGTCTTGAGCGTTAGGCATGCAAGCCACCATTCGCATTGCGACGCCTGTGGATCGTCCAGCTTGGGTGGCTCTCCGTTTTGAGCTTTGGCCCCAGTGCCCGGCCGATCGCCACGAGCTGGAGGTCGAGCAGCTTCTCCCGAGCGATGGAGTTGTCGTTGTCGCCGATGCCGATGGGCAGCTGATCGGATTTGCGGAAGTGTCGGTGCGCCGCGATCACGTGGAGGGCACAAGATCGGCGCCGGTACCGTATCTTGAGGGTTGGTACGTGCGAGCCGCTCATCGAGGGCAGGGCATCGGTCGCAGGCTGCTTGATTTCGTCGAGCATTGGGCTATCAGCCGAGGATACGGAGAACTCGCGAGCGACGCTGAGATTCAGAACCACCAGAGTATCCGACTGCATCGTTCGCTGGGCTTCACCGAAGTCGGGAGATCTGTGCATTTCGTGAAGAAGCTCGGGTCAAAAAATGCCTGACCAACACCTGAGGTGAACGGGCACGCGGGAAAAAGAGTTTCATGCGGATTTTCCCTCGCATGGAAGCCTGGTCGTAAGCGCGAGCCCTTCGACAAGCTCAAGGCAGGCCCTTCGACGGATTCGACATGCTCACCGCAGGCAAGCTCAGCGCAGGCCCCTGGAGGGCCGGGTTGCGGTCTCTGGGGGAGCGCAGAGCGAAGGCGTGCGGCCGTGCCCGCAGCGCAGGCCGGCCGGGATTTGGGTTGAAATCTCCGGTCATTCGCACGCATTACGGGGGGCGATGGCTGTGGAAACCACGCTTCCCCCCGGCTGCGGGATTCTCGTGCTCGAGGACGATGCTCCCCTGCGCAAACGGCTCGCCGCGTACCTGCGCGGCCTCGGCGCCGAGGTGACCGAGGCGGCGCGCCTGGAGGAGGCCCGCCGCCTGCTGCGCGAGCTGCGGTTTGAGTTTGCGCTGGTGGACCTGCACCTCCCCGACGGCGAGGCGCTGGAACTGCTGCGCGAAGGCGCCTTTTCCGAAAACACCGGCGTCGTCGTGATGACCGCGTTCGGCGGCGTGCAGCGGGCGGTGGAGGCGATGCGGCTCGGCGCGGGCGATTATCTCGCCAAGCCGTTCGAGCCCGAAGAGCTGCCGCTGGCGTTTCTCCGCTGCCGCCGCACGCAAACCGCCGCGCGGCGCGAGGAGCACCGCGCCGCGGAGACGGCCAGCGAGGCCGATCGGATCTTTTTCGGCCGGAGTCTCGATGCCGTGCGCACGCAGCTTGAGACGATCGTCGCGACCGAACGCCGCCTGGAACGCCGCCTGCCGCCCGTGCTCATCGAGGGCGAAACCGGCACCGGCAAGAGCGTCCTCGCCCGGTGGCTGCACCGCCAGGGCCCGCGCGCCGCCCGGCCCTTCGTCACAATCAATTGCGCGGCGCTGCCCGAGGCGCTCGCCGAGGCCGAACTCTTCGGACACGAGCGCGGCGCCTTCACCGATGCCAAACGCGCCCGCATCGGCCTGTTCGAAGCGGCCGACAGCGGCACGCTGCTCCTCGACGAGATCGGCCTGCTCGCCCCGGCCACACAGGCCAAGGTGCTCGGCGCCGTCGAGGAAGGCACCATCCGCCGGCTGGGCGGCACGCGGGAGATCACCGTGGACACGCGGCTCATCGCCGCCAGCAACCGCCCGCTGACCGAACTCATGCGTCAGGGCGCGTTTCGCGAGGACCTTTACCACCGCCTCGATCTCCTGCGCATCACGCTGCCGCCGCTGCGCGAGCGCGGCACCGACATCGTGGCGCTCGCCCGTCACCTGCTCGCGCGGATCGCCGCCCGCCACCGGCTGACCGGATTGACGATCACGCCCGAGGGCGAGGCGCGCCTGCTCGCGCAACCGTGGCGGGGCAACGTGCGCGAATTGGCCCACGAAATCGAACGGGCCGTGATCTTCAGCGGCAGCACCGCGCTGGACTTCGCGCACCTCGAAGGTGCTGCCGTCGCGCCCGCGGGCGGCTGGCGCAATCCCGCGTGGAGACTGCCCCAAGCTGGTTTCTCGATCGACGCGCTCGTGAACGAAATCATTGCCGAGGCCTTGCGGGAAACCGGCAACAACGTCTCCGCTGCCGCGCGCCGTCTCGGCGTCACGCGCGAGTTTGTCCGCTATCGACTGTCACAGCAGAAATCTGACCGTTGAGCCGCCGGGAATTCCGGCGTTGGTTGCCATCCACCAATGATCGACCGCCAGCAACTCAGAGTTGGTTGTGATCAGCCAATTCGCTTGCCGCTCCCGGCGGCCCGGGCCGGCGCCGCGCGCGCCAACCCACGGACGGACCGGCGGTTCGAACACCAACGGCGCGGTTGGCACGCGGCTGGCATAATGGGAGGCAACTCGTAATCTTGTCCCATCAATACCATGAAAACAACGTCTCCTATTTCCCATGTGCTTATCGCGCTGCTCGCGGCCGGGTTGGCGGCCGAATGCCAGGCCGACCCTTGGGGCGGCAAACTCCAGATGGCGGTGGTCGCCGAGCAGGCGGATCACGCCGTGAAACTCACGCCGCCCACGGCCGAGAAGCCCGCCTATTACGTCGCGTATGACGCCGGCTACATCGAAGAGGGCGATCCGATCGCCGGCGTAAACCCGCCGCCCGCCATCGCGGTCACCCAGGCATTATCTGCGGCCCTGGCGTCCCAACACTATCTGCCCGCCCCCGCCACGTCGGCTCCGTCGCTCCTGCTGGTCTATCACTGGGGATTGCTGAACCGGGATACCCACCAGATCAGGAGCATCTTCAAAATACAGCCGAACCTGAAGGCCCGCATCGACCTCATCGCGCCGAGTAAATACGCCCAACGGATGGAGCAGGACATCATGGACCGCCGGCAGCCCGTGTCGGTGCATATTCCGATCCTCGACCCCACCGAACAGAACCTCCTGCAGCTCGCCGGAGACGACCGTTATTTTGTCATCGTGTCGGCGTACGATTTTGCCGCGCTCACCCGCCGCGAGACGAAGCTGCTCTGGCGTTTCAAGGTGAGCACCCGCAGCGCCGGAGCCGCGATGGCCGAGGCGCTGCCGACGCTCCTCCGGGGCGGCGCGCCTTATTTCGGCCGCGACCTGGCGGACACGCAATACGCCACCGAGCCCCTGGTTCCGGAAGGCCGGGCTGAGGCTGGCACGCCCAAGGCGGAGGAGTTCCTGCCGCCGCCCGAGATCGCCCGGCAACTTGACGAAAGCTACCTGCACAACCTCATGTATCAGGAGCACGTCGAATTCTCCGGGATCTACGCCTCGGATGCCAAAGAGAGCAACTATTCGCCGCCGAGCCGGTCCAGCCAATGAAATCACAGCCGACGGAATTCGGCGCCCGCCCGGCCAACTCCCCATCCCCCGCAACCCATCGCTTCTGAAGGCAACTGCATCGAAACTGGCGATCCCATCGCCAACCAGAGGCCGCCGGCCACCCGCCGCCCCAGCGTCTGACGATTAAACCGTTAACCAGCCGCGCCCGTAATCGGCACGCCGCTCGCAAGCCGGCAGGACATCATCACCCCATCATTCGTCATCCATGAGCACACGAATCTGCATCCTTCTCGGGCTGACCGCCGCCCTCGCCATCAGGCCGGCCTTCGGCTCTGGCGCTGACGACAAGAAATTCTACATGGTCGTTGTCGCCGAACGAACCGATCCGGAGGCGAAATCGGCCCTGCCGACGGGGGCGCAGCCAGTCTATTACGTCGCCTATGATTCAGGCTACGTCGATGCCGGCGACCGCATCGCCGGCGAGAACCCGCCCGACCCCGCCGTGGTCGCGCAGGCCTTGCGCCAGTCCCTCGCGGCCCAGGGTTTCCGGCCCGCCACTGTCCAGTCGCCACCCTCGGTGGCGATGGTCTACAGCTGGGGACTCCTCAGCTCGGACACGCTCGCAGGTCGCAGCAACTTCCGGATTAAACCCAACCCGCTGGCCGGCGTCACCGTCGTGGCTCCGGGAGAATACGCCGGCAAGGTCGACCAAGCTAGTCTCGCCGGCGCCAGGCAGCCGCTCCCGGGACTCACTCATATTTACAAACCCTACACGGTCGATTTCGCGGTGAATGAACGATATTTCGTCGTCGTGTCGGCCTATGATTTTGCCGCCCTCAACCATGGAGAGGCCAGACTGCTCTGGCGCACCAAAATGAGTACGCGCGCAGCGGGCGTGGCGATGGTCGACGCACTGCCGGCCCTCTTGAGTGGGGGCGGACCGTACTTCGGTCGCAACCTGGATGACCCACAGAATCTCCACGCGCCGCTGTTTCCCACACGGAGCGGGTCGGCGGGCGTCCCCGGCGAGCCGGAAACTGCGCCGCCGGCCGAAATCACCCAGCGGGTCGACGAGCAGTTGCTGCATAACCTGCTAGCCTTCGAGCACTGCGAGTTCTCCGGGGAGCCGCTCAAGGTTCGCTCCAGCAACGACTCCCTCCCCGCCGCGGCGCCATCCGGGCCGGCGGCTCTGTCATTCCTGCCGCCGGCACTCGCGGCCCGGATCAACGCCTACGAGCATGAGAAATCCGCCCTGCAGGACGCGCTGACCGCCCTGATCAAGAAGCGCACGCCGGGCGCGGACACCCGCCAAGCCATCGACGTCTTCAACCAGGAGAACGCCGGGCGCATCGCGTCGCTGACCCGGGAGCGGGAGGCGATCCGGGATGAACTCGCCGGGCTGGCCGCCGCCAACACGAATGCCGCAGCCGGCAAATCATTGAACACGCTCCTGAAGGAATTCGCCGACGGCGTCCAGGAGATGGCAACATCGTCCAGTCCCGACTTGTAGTGACGCCATGCGGCGCCCTGCCGCTGAAACGATCCCTCAACTCCACCGCATGAATCCGCGGCTCTCGCGTCTCGCCCTGCCGGCGCTGGCCGCCGGCACCCTGCTGGTCGCCATCTTCGCCGTGATGGTCGTGCGTTTCCGCGCCGAGCTCCGCGCGGAAATCCGCCAGACCATCATCGACCGCGACGCCGCCGTGCTGCGCCCGGTGGCGCTGCGGCAGCTCGCGCAGCGCGAAGCCGCCCTCGCCGGCCAGCCCGCCGGTCCGGCCGACCTGCTCGCCGCCGTGCTGGAGAGCGCGCAGCAGGAGGGCATGCTGGCCATGGTGATCTTCGACGCCCAGGGCCGAGTCCTGCGCGTCGCGCCCGAGTCGCTGCTTTTCGCCGAACTGCCGCTGGACGACTACCTCCGGCTGCTCAAGCTCGAGCCGATCAGCCGTTATGATCCGGCATTCCCGCTCGACCGCTATTTCCTTGGCGTCGGCGGCACGCCGGAGCAGCGCCGGACGCCCGTGCTCGAGGTGCTGCTGCCGCTGCACGGACGCGACGCGACGAAAATCCTCGGCTTTGCCCAATATTACATCGACGCCCGGCCGCTGGCGCAGGAACTGGCGGCCATCGACGAACGCGTCAACCGCCAGACGGCCGCCACGCTCGGCATCGGCGGGCTGCTCATCGCCGCCGTCGTGACCGCGGCTTATTTCGGACTGCGCCGCGCCCAGCGCGTGATCGCGGAGCGCAACGAGCGGCTCATCCGGGCGAACTTCGAACTCACCCTCGCCGCCAAGGCCTCCGCCCTCGGCCAGCTCACCTCGCATTTGATGCACGACCTGCAGGGTTCCGTCGCCGGCCTGCGCGCGGTGGTGGCCGGACGCAGTGCCGGTGGCGCCGCCGGCTCCGACTGGGAGGCCGCCGCCGGCTACACGGAGCGCATGCAGGCGATGATCCAGGAAACCGTCGCCCTCCTCGGCGACCGCACCGCGCAGACCACCTACGAACTCACGGGGCACGAACTGGCCGAAATCACCCGCCATCGCAACGCCGCGCTGGCGGAGAAAAAAGGCGTCGTCTTCACCGTCGAGGGCGGCTTCGACCAAAATCTTGACAGCCACCGCGGCAGCCTGCTCTGCCTCATTACCAGCAACCTAGTGCAAAACGCGATCGACGCCACCGACGCCGGCCGGCGCGTCGGCGTGGTTTTCCACAACGGCGGTGGCACTGTGAAGGTCACCGTCGCCGACGAGGGCCACGGCATTCCCGAAGACCTGCGCGAGCATCTTTTTGAACCGGGCCGCAGTGGACGGCCCGGAGGCTCCGGCCTGGGTCTGGCCATCAGCCGTCTGCTCGCCCGGCAGATCGGCGCCACGCTGGCGCTCGATGCCACCGGTCCGGCCGGCACGAGCTTCAGTCTCACGCTGCCCCTCGGCGACTGATTGTTAGAAACTGTCCGAAAACGCTGCTGCGTTGCCCGATGGAGGGCGTTCTGCTCCGTCAGCGCCGCTCGGGCATTTAGCAGCGTTCTGCTGGCCGGCAAAGCGCCGCCATGCCTCCGTCCAGACCGCCTGCTACCAGACGACAATATCAATATTTCTCAACCTGACCCCTGCTTCTACGGTCGTTTTCCGTGGTGATAACACCTAGTGCAATGAACACTCACAGGCTACATGCGCGCATCGAGTACGACTATGTCGATGCGCTTGCTGCTTGTGGCCACAATGCAAGCTCTTTCGGCTTCGAGCTGGGCCGTGGCATCGGCAAGAGTCTCGCGGCATAAGTAAGCTCGCTTCCGTTGGTCTTTGTCCGTCCAACCGGCGCAGGTGAAGTAGCCAGTCACGTGTATGCCGCAACGTGCTCCGCGTAGGTAGCGGGCATGCAGCTGCTGCTGAATGCTCGTCAACACATCAGGATTCCAGGCACACTTCACCTCTACAACAACCCTTAGGATAGAACCGTCGTCTGCGGCGCTGGGCGCATGGGCAACAATGTCCGGTTCGTCGCCGGGCGTACTGCCAGTCTTTTGGCGCAGTTCAGATTCGCGCACGGCGTTGACACCGTAGGATTGCAAGTCGGTGTTGAAATGGCGCGCCAGACAATCCGATAAATTGTTCTCGTCCTTAGGACTCCAGTCTTTCACCGGGCCGGCCGGCTCGTTCCACAATTCGGTGGTGGGATTGTCCTGCCGCAACTTTTCCTGGTAGCGGCACAAGGATGCGAGCAGCGCGTCGCAGAGGTCGCCGTCGCTGCACAGTGGGCGTTGCCACAACAAGGCAAGATAGTCGCAGGTGTGCTTCACCGTCGGTGGCTTCCACTCGCGGCGCCGGCAGGCGTGTCGCGCCTTAGCGAGCACCTGGCCCAACCACGGAAGATCTGGGTGGCGGTGCACTAGTCCGCCCAATGCTTCGACCGCCTCTTCCTTGCCGCAGTCCTCCAAGTAACTAAGGACAGTGCTTCGCAGATGATAGATTTCATGGCGCAAAGTTACGGTCCCACTATGGCCTTCTTTGTACGGATCGCCGGGAAAGTTGAGTTCAAGCCACTCCCGAAATTGCGCAATTATCTCCCCCGGTAAATCGGTGATCCAAGCTGATCGCATGGTGCCACCGTTGTTTAGGTGGCCCAGCACACTTTCGCCCCATGACACATCCGCCATCATGCGAGCGACAATGTTGACCCCATCGACGGCGGTGCGGTAGCAAAGGAGCAACGCGTCCGCGAGCGTGGCGCGCCGGTTCGTGCCGATGCTCTGCGCTGTTGGCTGCCAGGACCGCAGCGTGGTTTCCCCCTCACGGGAGCCTTGCTTCAACAAAAAACTAAAAAGATCGAAATCTGTCCCCAGTTCTGCGGTCGAGTCCATGGCCGCGGCGAGAATGATTGTCTCAGCTTCCTTATCAGTGGAGACCGGAATAGCCGACATGCGTTTGATGGGAACATAGCGATCGCGACGGGACGCGAGCCAGCGTTCCAGCGCCGGCAGGAAGACTTCACGGGCTTTTCGGTAAGCCAACCCAAAGAGCGGCGGCCACAGTTCTTCTTGTGTGGAGTAGATCCGATCCTGATAAACGAAAAGCACCGGCATCCAACTAGCCCAAAACTCCGACGATTGCTCCGTAAGCCAAGTTGGCCGCATCCGCTGCAGTTCGATGAGCAAACGCAACCCGGCATAATAGGAACGATAGGTGTGCTTTGGGTCGTAGACCTCTTGAGGATCGACCGCCGTGCCTAAGAGGTAGCCCGGAGCAACTACAATAATTCGTTGGTATTGTTCGGCCGAGAGGCGCTTCCAGCCCATCTCATTGTTGGTGTTGCCGTCTTCATCGGGCTCGCGCAGGCGTCCGTCGAGGCGTTCCATCAGCAACCACATCGCGTGCGCTTTGCCGGCGGTATAGAGATCTAGCGCTTCGTCCACTTGGGCTGAAAAGGGCTTTCGCTTCGTCAGCTCGGCCTGCCGTTTCTGTTCTCGATAATAGTGATCCTTACGCCAGTTGGCCTCCCCAGCCTCGACCAGTGGTTCCGAAGTATACATTTGGACGCGGGCAGCCACCTCCTCGTCCGCTTCCACAAAAGGCCACATGAGCACAAGATGTTCTGGTTTTGTCAGCGGGGAAAAAAGCCAGAAGGCTAGTTCAAGCCAGCGCTTGCGTAGTTCCATCGTCGCGGCACCCAAAGCCTGGGTCATCACCCATTTGAAGTCTTCCGCCACAATTAAGCCGGATTCATGTAACGACGCTTTAACGATCCGATCGCGCACCGGCTCGTCGCTTGCCATGAATGCCTGCCAGAAGAGCTGCCGGAACGGAGTCTCCGCCGTGAGGTCTCGTCCCTCGAGGGAAAACAAACGCCCATCGCGGCGCGAGAGGCTGCGAACGAAGTTTATGAACTCGGCGCGAATTGCTGGATCGGCGATGGACCGATATGCGGCTAGCGTAATCTGGGCGCAGGCTCCATCAAAAGGATCGCCGTCCACGTGATCGGAGTCCGGTTCGACGGTGCCGACCCATCGCAGCAGCGCCGGCAAATCGGCGGGAGCGATATTCTCCACCAGGTTGGCGGAAAGAAAACGCCTGTAGGATCCGTAGTAGTTGTCCTGCTGGGGTAAGGTGAGCAAAGGAACGAGTTCGTCGACCTTCAGGTGAGAGGGCCAAAGGATCGAAAGCACGCAGCCGCGAACGTCATCATGATCGTCATGTAGGCCGGCCGGTGTAAGCCGTTGCATTACGAGCGGGCGAATGGTGGCATCGGCCCAAGATCGCAAGGCCACGCCCGCACTATGCCGGAGGCGCAACACCTCTGCGGGCTCGAACATGATCTCAACGAAAAGCGGAGCGAGTTCGCGAAGATTGCACGCCCGCGCAATGTCCATCGCGAGGTCGCGGACCATCCAACTTTCTGCCCGATTCTTCAGCACTGGTTCGAGCTGTACGACGAGCACTGGATGCTGGAGGCGGTTCAGCCGGATGTCCTCGCTCCATTGTGGAACTCGCGCTTCGTGCCGACGCACCTGATCGAGATAATGGGTGACGATCTGCTTGCGCTTCTCCGGATCGAGCCGCGACGGGTCGCACCGCAGAAATATGTCCGAGTTGTCCTGCACCAGAGTTTCGAACAGCCGCTGCTCGAGCGTTGCCAGCCAGCACGCCGTCTCCTCCAGTTGCGGCCAAAGTCGAGGGTGTCCGCTTGCGGTATCACATAGCAGTTGTGCGAGTTTATCCGAGGATAAGTGGCGTTCGCTCAGATAGCGCGCCGCGAGATATTCCGCGTAGGATTGGTGTCGCCAAGTATGGATGCCGCCGGGCTGCGCCTCGAAGAGCGCGGTTTGCAGCGTTTCAGCCAAGCTCTCACGCGTGAATTCAATTTGGCTCGCGTTAGCGCGTACAAATCTCCCGAGCAAATCGACGCCGACCAACATACCGGTTTCGTCCTCCGGTCTTGTGTCGACTGAATTGAAAATCAAGTAGCGGTTCGACAACACGCACGCTGCAGCAAGATAGCTGGCGCAGGCCAACCGTTCGTTGAGAGTGGTATGCAGACGAGGTGTCGCTTGCTGCGGGACTTGATAAGTGTCCTCACAGAGGAGCGCACAGCCCGTCGCGTAAATCTCCGCTCTGTCGCCGCCCAAAACGCCGCCGGCCTTGGCGGCGCCGAGCAACATTCGCAGGGTGATCGGATGGGCGGCAAAAGCGTTGACATCGCGTGCGGCCACTTCCTCCAAAAACCGGTCGGGATCGATGCTCATTGTAGTGGCTGCCGCGCTTACATTCTCCCGGGTTAGCGGCGCGAGCTGCCAAACCTGTACTTTCTTGCCGACCTGTTGCTCGCCAAACACCCGGCACAGTTCAACTTCGATTTCGTCCTGCCATTCCGCGGCCCGGCAGCTCATCCGGAGTTGCAGGGGCGGAAGCTTCTTGGCCAGATGCGGGCGCAGATGCGCCAAAATGAGTCGCCCGAGTTCAGGAACTCGCCGCCAGCATTCGTCGATGCTGTCGAACAACAGCGTCAGTGCGTGCTTGCCTTCCGTCCAATCAAGGAATTCTGGGCTAGAAAAGGCCTCCCGCTCAATAAGCGCGGCTGACCGGAGCTTCAGATCGAGCCGCAGCGTGCAGTGGTCTGGTGTTGAGCGCGTCCGTCTGAGCCGCTCGCCCTCGGCTGTGATTTCAAAACTCTTCCCGATTCCCGGATCACCGAGGAGGACCAGACAAGGCACGCTCTCCAAATCCGCCAACGTCGCCAGCTTGACCGATTGCTGCGGAACGAACCATTGGGGTTTGTCGGAAGGAGCAATGAGGTAGCCATTCCTTAAGGTCGGCGACGATCCGCGTGGGAACCAATAGCGGAGCCACGGAAAGACTATAGGAACGGGCTGCAATGATGGCATTCTTAGGGACTAGTTCGCTCACAGGCAAACCAGCGTTCGAGGCGTCCAAAGGGGCAGCTTCACTGTTTGTCTCTCGGGAGGATCATAAAGAGTCAGGTTAAAACAATTGCGATCAGGCGGCGGAAGTTAGGAGCACGGTCGACGCCTGTCTTCCGCAGACGCGCTCTGACAGTGAGTCTTTGGCATTTCTAACGCTATTTACCGCAGAGAGGAATTCTAAATAATACCCATTTCAGGCCCGGCGGCATTCTGCTGGCCAGCAGAACGCCTTCATCCGGACATCCGGTCCGGTACAACAGGTCATGCCCACGCTTGACGAGATCGCCGCCAGCGCGAATTGATTTCCGGCAATGAACTTCCGGTCAGTGAACCTTCGGAACCTCGGGGCGGGGGCGCTGATATTCTATGCGACGCTGGTCGCCTACCTGCCGGTTCTCTACGGCGGATTCCTCTGGGACGACGATTTTCATGTGACGCAGCCTGACCAGCAATCCGTCGACGGACTGAGACGCATCTGGTTTGAGGTGGGGGCAACCCAGCAATATTACCCGCTGCTGCACACCGCATTTTGGGTGGAGCACCGGCTGTGGGGCGACTCGGTGGTGGGTTACCATCTGGCGAACATCCTGCTGCACGCGGTGGCCGCCTGCCTAGTGGTGGCGCTGGTGCGGCGGCTGATCGACGAGGGAACCAGCCCTTCGACTGAGCTCAGGGCATTCGACTCCGAGAAGGTGGCCGCAGGCCATGAGCGGAGGCGGTACGCCGGAGTCGAATGGCTGGCGGGGTTCATCTTTGCCCTGCATCCGGCGTGCGTGGAGTCGGTGGCGTGGATTTCGGAGCAAAAGAACACGCTCTCCGCCGTCTTCTACCTGGGCGCGGCGCTCGTCTATCTGCGTTTTGACCAGGACCGCCGGCCCGCGCGGTATTTTCTGGCGCTCGGCCTGTTTGTGCTGGCGCTGCTGACCAAGACGGTGACGGCGACGCTGCCGGCCGCGTTGCTAGTGATCTTCTGGTGGCAGCGGGGCCGCCTCCACTGGACCCGGGATGTGCGGCCGCTGCTGCCGTGGATTGGACTCGGCGCGACCGCAGGACTGTTTACGTCATGGGTGGAGCAGACCTTCATCGGCGCGCTAGGTGCGGATTTCACGCTCACCCTGCTCGAACGCTGCCTGCTGGCCGGCCGGGTGCTTTGGTTTTATCTGGGAAAGCTGGTGTGGCCCGCGGACCTGATGTTCATCTATCCGCGGTGGGACGTCGACGCGGCGGTGTGGTGGCAGTATCTGTTCCCGCTGGCAGTGCTGGCGCTGGTGGCCGGGCTGGGAATAGTGGTCCGACGGCAGCGGGGACTTCCGGCCCGCGCCGCAACGGCAGGGCTGGCCGGATTTCTGATCTTCGCCGGTACACTGTTTCCGGCCATGGGATTCATCAATGTCTACCCGTTCATCTATTCCTATGTGGCGGACCATTTCCAGTACCTGGCCAGTCTGGGCATCATCGTACCGGTGGCGGCGGGGCTGACGCTGGCGGCCGGCACTCTGCTGGACAGCAGAGCCCCCGCCGTCCGGTGGCTGAGCCCCGCGGGGGGCGGGTTGCTGCTCGCGACACTGGGCGCTCTGACCTGGCATCAGTGCGGCATGTACCGCGATGCCGGCACACTCTATCGGGCAACGCTGGCGCGGAACCCCGCCTGCTGGATGGCACACACGAATCTGGGCGACCTCCTGTCGAGAATTCCCGGGCGCCTGCCCGAGGCGATCGGCCATTTTGAGGCGGCGCTGCGCATCAATCCCCGGGATGTGAATGCGCACAACGACCTGGGGCACGCCTTCACGAAAATTCCGGGCCGCCAGCCCGCGGCCATCACCGAGTATGAGGCAGCGCTGCGAATCGATCCCGGTTTTGCGCCGGCGCACAACAACCTGGGGGTCCTGCTGGAGACAATCCCCGAACGCCTGCCGGAGGCGATCGGCCATTTGGAGGCGGCGGTGCGGTTGGCTCCCGACGCGGCGGACATGCACGACAACCTGGGCGCAGCCTTGCTCAAGATTCCGGAGCGAGCGCTGGAGGCGCTGGCCCAGTTTGAGGCGGCGGTGCGCCTCAATCCGGGTTCCGCGGACATGCAGAACAACTTGGGCACGGCCCTGGCTAAAATCCCCGGACGATGGCCGGAGGCGGCGGCCCATTTGGAGGAGGCGGTACGGCTTGATCCCCGCTCCGCGAAAATGCACAGCAACCTCGGCGTGGCCCTGGCGCAAATGCCCGGGCGATGGCCGGAGGCGGTCGCCCAGTTCGAGGCGGCGGCACGCATGGATCCCCGTTCGGCGGAGGCGCACAACAACCTCGGCGCAGCCTTGAGCAGGATCCCGGAGCGGGCGCCGGAGGCGATCGCCGAGTTTGAGGCGGCGACGCGCCTCAAACCCGACTTTGCCGAAGCGCACAACAACCTGGGAGACGCCCTGGTGAATATTCCCGGACGATTGCCCGAGGCCATCGCCGAATATGAGGCGGTGTTGCGCCTCAATCCCGACTCGGCCGAAGTTCACAGCCAGTTGGGAAAAGCCCTGCTCGGCCTCCCGGAGCGAGCGCCGGAGGCGATGGCCCATTTCGAGGCGGCCGTCCGGATCAATCCCAAGTCGTTCGAGGCCCACTACGCGCTGGGAATCCTGTTGTCCGCCCAGCCGGATCGCCGGCCGGAGGCGCTGGCGCATTTGGAGGCGGCATTGAGGATCAAACCCGATTTTGCACCGGCCCGGGAATGGATCGCCCGGCTGCAGGCCGCCCGACCCTAGCCCGGATGCATCACACTTTTTCTCCTTCAGGCGCATCCGCTTGCCCCACCGCTGCAGCAGGGCAAGGCGACTTGGTCGCGGTTAGCCCCGACAAAGTCGGCCCACAGGGTGCATCCATCACCCGAGGGAGTGTGAGGGATGCAGGCTAGCCCGCCGTCCGCTCCAGGAGCATCACAAACCCGGCTGGCATTTTCGCCTTCAACCGGCCGGCCGGCCGGGTACAACAGGGCATGCCCACGCTTGACGAGATCGTCGCCTACTGCGACCGGCGCACGCGCCGCGCCGCCTTCACGGATTTTCCCGGCGCCGCCAACGGCCTGCAGGTCGCC
>Ga0187877_1003007_pt1 | contig 14246 bp, 11 predicted proteins | sample June2016WEW_17_1_3_FD_132430 | JGI IMG/M metagenome (GOLD analysis project Ga0187877, IMG submission 132430) | Peatland microbial communities from SPRUCE experiment site at the Marcell Experimental Forest, Minnesota, USA - June2016WEW_17_100 | ecosystem: Environmental > Terrestrial > Soil >... | reverse complement strand
CAAGCAGATCGCCGCTTCCGCCGGCTACAAGAAGCTTGTCCTTGAACTCGGCGGCAATGACCCGTTGATCGTCCTGAATGACGCGGACCTCGATCTCGCTGTGACGCTCGCGACAGAAGGCTGCTTTCGCAATTCTGGTCAGCGATGCACGGCCGTGAAACGCGTCCTCGCGGAGGACGGCATCGCGCCGGCGTTCACCGCGCGGCTGGCAGACAAAGCGAAAGAATATATCTGCGGCGATCCGTTTGACGAGGCCACGCGCGTCGGAACGGTAATTGACGAAGCCGCCGCGGCCTATCTCGAGACCGTGTTGGAGGAGGCCGTCGTCATGGGGGCGAAGGTGTTGGTCGGTGGCGGCCGCCGCGGCCCGCTCTTCCAGCCGACCGTCGTCGCCAACGTCCCGCGCGACTGCCGTATGGTCGCCTGTGAAAGTTTCGGCCCACTCGCACCGGTCCTGACCGTGCGCGATCTCGACGATGCGCTCGTGGTGGCGAATTCGACCGCCTACGGACTCAGCTCCGGCGTCGTCACTACGAACCTCCAGAGTGCGCTCAAGGCCATCAAGACCCTGCGCTGCGGCACAGTGAACATCAATGACGTGCCGGGTTTTCGCATCGAGTGTAGCCCCTTCGGCGGCGTCAAGGACAGCGGGCTCGGCGTCAAGGAAGGCGTTATTGAGGCGATCAAGGCCTTCAGCTTCGTAAAGACCTTCAGCCTGCCTTGGTGAGGAGTAACTTCCCATGAACTGGAACGTCATTGGAGCACGCACTTCAGTCCACTTGGCCTTCGCCTGCTCGAGCAGCCGCGGACTAAAGTCCGGGCCACGTTCAAGGTTCAAGGCGCGGTGGAATCACTGCAGACATTAACTATGAACACGGCGCAACTGGCCATCTTCAAAGCTCCTGGTGCGCCGTTTGAGTTCACTGAGCGCCCCCTGCCGACTTGCGGCGAGGGGGAGGCACTGGTCGCGATTTCACTCGCTACGATCTGCGGCTCCGACCTGCACACCACCGATGGCCGCCGCAAGGAACCGACGCCGTGCGTGCTGGGCCACGAGGCCGTGGGCCGCGTGGTGGCCGTCGGCCCCGGCCGTGACCCGGCGCTGCTGGGCCAGCGCGTGACGTGGACGCTGGCGGACAGTTGCGGTGAGTGCGTGCCTTGCCACGCCTGGCACCTGCCGCAGAAGTGTGAGCACCTCTTCAAGTACGGTCACGCCGCGCTCGACGACGGCACCGGGTTCAACGGCTGCTACGCTTCGCACATTCTGCTCCGGCACGGCACCACGATCTTCCCGATTCCCGACGTGCTGCCTGACGATGCCGTGGCGCCCGCCAACTGCGCCCTGGCCACGATGGTGAGCGCCACCGAGTCGCTGCCCGAGCCGTGCCGCGTCGCGGTCATTCAAGGCGCCGGCATATTGGGCCTCTACGGCTGCGCGTTGCTTCATGCGGCGGGCCTCGAACGCGTGATCGTGGTTGACAGCAACCCTCATCGCCTCGCGCTGGTCCAGGCGTTCGGCGGCGAACCGGCCTTGAACAGCGCCGCGAGTCTTGCCCCCGCGGGCCGCGTGGACGCCGTTTTTGAAGTCGTCGGCACGTCCGCCGTGCTGCCGGAAGGCGTGCGCCTGTTGCGGCCAGGCGGCTTCTACGCCTTCGTCGGCATGGTGCATCCCGCCACGCCGCTCGCACTTACGGGGGAGACCGTGGTCCGCCGCTGCCTCACCCTGCGCGGCTTTCACAACTACGCCCCGCGGCACCTCGCGCGCGCCGTGGGCTTTCTGCAGGCCCATCACGCCGCCTATCCGTGGAGATCCCTTGTCTCCGACATCTTCCCGCTCGCGCAACTCTCCGCCGCGTTCGAACTCGCCCGCACGCAACGCTGGCCGCGGGTCGCCGTCCGCCCATGAGCACCGGTCATCCCTCCCTTCAATCGCCCCCTTGGCACAAGATCGGATGGGGCCGTCACGCCTGCTTTTCCATAGATACCTGTCTGCTTTTCCCCTATTCTTGTCGCAACGTACCAAGCAGGTTCGGTCAATGAAGAAAGCGTACGGCGGAGTCGTAATCAACCCGAGCGGCCAGGTGCTCCTGCGGGAACCGGCCGGCCACTACAAAGGCGACATCTGGACTTTTGCCAAAGGCAAACCCGAATCCGGCGAATCTCCGGAACAAACCGCCGTGCGGGAAGTGCTCGAAGAAACCGGTTACTGGGCGGAAATCGTCTCGAAAATCCCCGGCTCCTTTGATGGCTCGCGTACCAGCAACGAGTATTTCCTCATGGTCCCGGTCAAAAACACGGAACATTTCGACGCGGAAACCCAGGCGGTGCGATGGGCAACCGGCGAGGAAGCGCGTCAACTCATTCAACACAATCAAAAACCCAAGCGCCGGCGGCGCGACCTGCGGGTCCTGAAATTGGCCCTGGCCCTGATCCGGTCTATGGAACCTGCCCATCACCGCAGCGATGCGACCCAACCACAACTTCAACCGTTTGGCACCACTGAACCGCAGTGAAATCTCCCCTTGACTCAGACGCTCTTTCTGCGCGTCCTCCGGTCTGACCTTCGGAAGGTGGGCTGACTGCTCGGATTAGCGCCCGCACTGCCTGCTCTTCGAGCACAAGAACTTCTGAAGAGCCCAGTATTCTCGGATTGGATAGGATTCTTGCCAACGACCGCCTGATTTTTCGGACCGGACAACCCCGTGTTTCCCACGTGAATGTAACCTCAGCGTCACGGAGCAGTAACACGCTGGGGCAAGGATGGGGATTATGAATGCGACAGCTTTGTTCTTGGAGCCGACAACCGGCCTGGGATGCTCACACGGCAGCACCGACATCCCCGTTTGTCCCCAGGAACTGGTGCAGGTCTCAAGTACTGACCTTCTCGTTCGCGGTGACGGCGACAAGCACGGCCATAACAGGCAGCGCGACTGGGCAGAACCGAACCTGACGATGGCTGCGGCCAGGCCGTTGCAGATCAATACGGCGTACTACGATGAGTATGCCGATCATTTCCGCGGGCGAACCGCAGCCCTGCCTATGAATGCGGCTTACGAACAGTTCCTGAGGGAGTTGCCTCTCTGCGCCAACATCCTGGATGCCGGTTGTGGTCCTGGACGTAACGCCGCTGCGTTCCTGTCGTACGGTTATCGCGTGACCGCCGTTGACGCATCACCAGCGATGGTCCAACTCGCCGAGCGCAGCGGGATTGATGCTCGCGTGATGACTTTTCAGCAGATGACCTTCAACGAGGAATTCGACGGCATTTGGGCTTCGGCTTCCGTTCTGCATGTGCCGCATGCAGAAATACGAGAGGTGTTGAGCCGGTTCGCGCGCGCCCTGAAGCCGCAGGGCATTCTCTACGTATCGCTCAAAGAAGGCCAAAGCGAACGCATTACGGAAGACGGACGCTTTTTCAGCTATTTCACCCTCGACGAATTCGCCGATTCGTTGACGAGTTCCGGCCTATTTAAGCTGCTTAGAGCCTGGAAGAAGATTGGCCTTGATTCCTCGGAGACGATGAGAACGTGGTTGAATTTTCTGGCCGCTAAGAATCAGACCACGCTGAGAGGATCCCGCTGGGTTCGTCCGAGGAGAACTGGCGCCGATGAAGTCAACCTCGAAAAGCTCAGAGAATAACTGCAGGAGAGATTGCGCAGGGAATATTCGGCTGCGTTCTGGTTTTCATTCCGGCGGCGCTGGTCAGGTCAATCGCGCAAGGAGGCCAAGCGCCGGCAGCGCAAGTCCGACGACCAAGAAGCGTTCCAATGCTCTTATGGAGGCACCGATAACAGTTATGGTGGGAATGGAAAAGGTTCATTTGGCTTGCAAGTCGGAATGTTTCGCTTTCGTAACCTGTTCTTAACGGGCGCTTTTCGCCTAGCTTGTTAAACTGCGGCCATGTTTATCGGCGAATTGGTTAGGGCCGGTCGGCAGCGCGAACCCGGAGGAGGCAGATTCCTCTGGGCGGGCCTTCGTCAGCCTGTGCCTGGAGGATGTCGCGCGATGATGTCTAACTTTCTTGAGCGACCCGGCCTTGCGGCTGGGTTTTTTATGGTACCAAGCACGGTGCCTGACGCTTCGGTAAACAGGCGGCGGGGACTTTGGTTAGCCCTCCTGCGCGCCGTGTGCGGCTGGCTGACGGCTTGTAGCTGTTTACCAGCACGCGCGCAGCATGTGTCTGTTCAGCACGCCCCGGGCTTCACGATCCCCACAACCAATTTGGATGGTGAAGTGAATTTGACGGTCCTGACATACAATGTCTGGGGCCTTCCTTGCTGGATAAACCAGGAACCGAACGCGCGTTATGCCAAAATTGCGAGCGATATTGAGCACCTGCATCCGGACCTGGTGTTGCTACAAGAGGTTTGGACGAAATCGGCCGCGGCCGTTGCTCCGACCAACGGGGGCTGGATGATAGCACGGGCCCCCTCGGCGAATTTCTTCCGGCGCAACGGCCTTATGATCCTGTCCCGCCTACCGATCAGCGGGGGAGAGTTCCATCCGTTCAACAAGGCGGCCTTCCCCGACTCGATAGTGCGCAAAGGTGCTCTGAAAGTGACCGTGCAAGCACCCGGCGGACAACGGTTGAATATCTGGGACGTGCATCTGCAATCGGACGCCCCGCAAGTCCGTCGGCGGCAGATCCAGCAATTGGCTGCCTGGGTGCGTGACGGGGACGATGGCCAGGCCGCAGACCTGGTGGGTGGTGATTTCAACACAACTCCCGCTAGTCCGGAATTCAAGCTGCTTTCCCGGGAACTGGGTCAAACCGCTCATGAACTCGCCCACCTGCCGTTCTCGCCGACCTACGATGGTCTCTCCCCTGACCCGAGAAAGGCACAAACGATTGACTACCTGTTCATCCGGCCCCGCGCACCGATCAATAGGCTCGAAGCCGCGCCGAGCATCACCTTCACGAACGGCAGCCCCCGGCAGCGTTTCTCGGACCACGTTGCCCTGGAGGTGGCACTGCGGTTTCACGCTCAAAGCTCCTTCGCCTCGACCCCCATCACAAATGGCTTCAGCCACCAGCCGGTAGCCTATTCGTCGCACCCAACCACCCCGCTCGGTTATTGAACCAGCTTGATCGAGGGTGTAATCGAAGGTTACGCCCTTTCCTGGAGAGGCTTTTGTTGAATCGTCTGCTGCCGCGCCTTGTTGATTGCGATGGAACATCCATGAAGCCCCAGGATGACCCGCTCGCGGCGTTTCTGTTTCGTAACCAGAATGTCACCTGACCTTCGTCGTCAAATGTCCCAGCCTCGCGTAGGCTCCAACCGCGATTCTGGCCTATGAGAATCTTACTGCAAAGTTTTGAAACCGGTCTCTACCTCGATACGAGCGGGGATTGGACGGACATCTCGGACCTGGCACGGAGCTTCCCGAGTACCAGGCAGGCAGCGGAATTCAAGCTCCACCGCCGCCTCGCCAATGCTTTCGTAGTTGTGCTGCCCGAAACAGCTCGGCCATTAAACGTGACTGGCAGGCACAACGAAACTACCTTACAAGCCCAGGAACTTGCAAAGCCAGTTGGCCGCCCGGTGAAAGCGATTCAGGCGACAATGACAAAGGAAGGCCGCTCGGCCCGGAGCAAATCAGCGATGGCAACACATCATAGCGGTTCGAATCCTTGTCTATGCAACATCAGCGTATGAACCATCAGGTGCCGTGTGACCCGCTAACCATTGTTGAAGCCAAGTTCAATGTGGGGCTTGGAAACGCATTGTATATCCGCGGCCAAGGTGACGGGCTGAATTGGGAAAAAGGGCAGCCGCTTAGCCCCGGCTTTGGAGGAAGTTGGATTTGGAAGACCGACAAGGCCAGAGGCAGGGTCCTGTTCACGCTCTTATTGAACGACAAAATCTGGGCAAGGGGCAGACACGTCGGCGTTGAAGCTGGCAAGATGATTGAAGTTGTTCCGGTTTTCTAGCCACCTGCTCGACAGTCGGTCCCACATTGGTATTCGCCAGTTTAGTCTCGAAGGCCAGAAGTTCCGCGAGTTTGTCCTGGTTCCCCGTCCGGATGGCCCACGCGAAAGTGCCGGCGCCGCCTCGGGCGTTTCGTTACCGGCATCGGCCCAGGAATTGCTTGGCTCGAAGTCCGCCGCGGAGGCGTTCTGTTGCCGTTCCGCGAGCAGTCTGGCGAGGCCCTGGTTCTGTTGCCGCAGCAGGCCGATTTCGCCTCGCAACCGCAACAGCTCGCGTGAAGTCCCGCCCGACGCGGACCTGGGCTGCTTTGATTGCGCGACCAGGTTAGAAAGCCGTTCGTTCTACGTGGTGCAGGGGGCCAGTCGCTCAACCTGCTGGTGCAGAGATTCGTTTTCCGCGCGCAACTTGACCTGGGCGTTGGGCATCACCTCCGGGCAGCCCATCAGCCAGGAGGTCCTTAGCCGGGCCGGTCTGCACCCCAACCCGCCGTTAGTCGGCCAGGAAATCCTGGTGAGTTGTCACGCGCAAGGGGGTCCTCTCGAGGGCGCCAAACATGTAAGTCTGCATCACGGGTACAACGGGTGGAAGGAAACCGCCGACCAGCCTATGACAACTGTCAGCGAGGAACGATGGCAGGTGAAGCTGAAGCTGCCGCCCAATGCGGGCGAGTTTGACTTCGCTTTTACCGACAGTACCCGGTGGGATAACAACAGCGGACGCGACTGGGGTGTCCCAACACGATCCGCTTCGAGCAGGCCAGCACCGGAGACTGGCGACACTAACGCAATGGGCCCTTGAAGCGCCGAAGGCCGGCAGAGCCCGAGAACCTTCTTCACGCCGGTCCCGTAAGGGAGAAACGCCGGGGATTTCACTTCGCTTCTCGAAGGTATTGTCTCGATCGCCTCGAAACGTGATCCAGAATTTTTGCATGATCCCACGCCCGCATTGGCTTCAGCGCCACGATCACCAGTGCGAACGACCTTTCCATGCACCCGGGGGCCGCCGATGCGCTAATGCGTCGTCTGCCCCAGTTTGTAGTAGCTGCTCGGATGAACCCTATTTTGCTTCCTCGAGCACCTCAAAGCCTCTGACATTAAGATAGCGATCCTTCGACCGGTCGCTTTTTTCCGTAAGGAGCCGTAGCTCCAGGACGTGGCGCCCCAAGGGGAGGCCGCGGTAGCTCCAATCAAAGGGCAACTCGCGCCCAGGCCCGTATTGATCCACCACTCCGACCGTTTGGCCGTCTATCGTGACCTCCGCTCGGCCGCCATCGTCGAAGCGCCAACCCAACCAGCGCACGCCCGTGCCCTCGAACTCGCACCTGGCTGTGGCGCCCACCTCGTTACAGTAGCGGAGCGCGCCCGCACTATGCCATTGGCCAGTGAATTTTATGTCCTGCGCGGTAAGGCGCGTGCCCATTCCTGGATCGAGATAGATGAAGTAGCGTTCGTCCGCCGGCACGGCATAGAACGGGAGAACCCGTATGGCCGGATTAGAAGCGACCTTGAATCTTAGCGGCTGTCCTTTGACGGGGACCAAAAGGCGGTCGAGTCTGGCCGGATCCATCAAGCGCAGAGCGCGGGCCCCCGGTGCCTCAAAGGCCAGGACCACCGGGCCAACCAGCGCAGCCGCTGGCGCCGGCCGGTCGGGCACTAGCGGCGACACCCAGAGTTTTAGCGGTAGTTGGAGTGCGATCTCATCACCATCCTGCCACCGGCGGTGGAGAACGACCCAGTGTTTCCCGTCCGTTTCAAGCTCGGCCTTGCGGCCGTTGATTCTGGCGCGCATCGGCCCTGCCAGCCAGGCGGGGACGCGGATCTTGATGCCAAACTCCGCCGGGCGCGAAAGCGTCAACGTGAACCGGACCTGGTCACTCTCCGGGAAGGCAGTGGTTTGAGTGAGACGCACCTGGCCTGCTGCGCCGTGCCATTCGACGCGCGAAGGAGCAAATAAGTTTACGTAAAGGTCCCGATCGTCATGGAAGTAGATCAGATCTTGATATTCGGCGACCGCCTGGGGGCGGGTTCCCGTGCAGCACGACCACCCGAAGTCGGTGTTCCGTTTCGTGCCGCCATCCAGGCAATAGTCGGAGTAATAGAAAACCCGGCCGTCCGGCGTCATCGGGATGCTGGCGCAAATCCCGTTGTACAGCAACCGTTCCACCCAATCGCCGTACCGGGCATCTCCAGTGAAGGTAATGAGATACTTCGCCAGCTTGAATACAGCCCAGGAGCCGCATTGGGTTTCAAACGTATTGTGTGTTTCCGCCAGTTTCTCAATCAACTTGTCGCGTGGAACCAGCGCTTCGTCCGGCCCGAAGCCGCCCGTGGCGAAGCATTGTTGCCCCAGCAGGTAATCGGCCGCCTTCCGAATCGTGTCGAGGTAAACCGGCTCACCTTTGACCAGGAACGCGGCGCTGGCACCTCCGAGGGTATTGACGTGGCTGTAGGCGTGGTAGGCGTCATTGGCCCCGCCGTCCGGGCGCGTCGCAAAGATGTTCCCGCCGCGAGCATATATATCCCAATACGCATGGTATTCCCAAACCTCGGCGAACTGACGGTATTTTTCGTCCCCGGTGGCCAGGTAAGCGCGGTATAGGTTCTCGCTAAGGGTGTACCATTCCGTACTGGTGTCATTGACGCGGCGTGACCGGTCAAGGTTCTTCACTGCCCAATCCGTGATCCGGCTCAGATGGACAAGCGCCTCCTGGTTGTCGCAATAAAGATAGCTGTCCAGCAGGCCCCAAAGCATCTTGTCGTAGATGTAATGCGGCGCGTTCGGCTTGCGTGACGCGTAGAAATAGCCGTCGGACTCGATGCATTTGGCCCATTCTGCCAGGAGGTAATTCGCTTTGGTGCGGCAAGTTGAGTCGCCCGTGGCCGCGTACAACCGCGCCAGGCCGGAGACAATCTGGCCAAACACCAGAAACGTATCCGAGGTGTACCAACCCCCGAGGTCTTTGCCCGGCGCGGGCAGTCCCGCGCGCGCGCGAAAGCCTTTCAGCAAATCATCGTCAGCAATGGAAAGATAGAAGGTTCGGACCTCGTCCACCTGTGCGAGCAACGGCCCGGGCTGAAGCCTGACTCCGCGGAAATCGAAGGGTTCGATCACCCGCTTGCCCGCGGGCACAGGCATCTCGGCCGTCCAGGCGCTGGAGATCGAAAGGACCAGCCAGAGAATGAGCGAAAGCAGCGTACTCTTCATTCCATTTAGACTCCAATGGAAACAGAAGCGAGGGGCCACGTCGAGAACATGAGAATGGCTGCAAACTCACAAGAATATGGCCCAGTCAGGTGTGGTTTCGGCCTTGCAAAACACCCGGCCCAAAGACAAGCCTTCCGGCAGTGGTTCATGAAACAACACTCAAAGAAGCCACAAGTATGAATGCCGCCAGCGAGCCCATCGGAGGATTTCTTGAGGAGACCTGTCGCCTGTTGCGGGGGTTGGACGTGCAAGCCTTGGCCCGTGCCCGGGACTTGCTTTTAGACTGCTATCGCCGGGGCGGACGCGTGTTCACGCTGGGCAACGGAGGGTCAGCCTCCACCGCGCAGCACTTCGCCTGCGATCTCGCCAAGTTCGTCATTCCGCCCGGGCAAAGGCCCTTTGACGCACGTTGTCTCACTGACAATATCAGCCTCTACACGGCGTGGGCCAACGACGCCGACCGTGCCGATGTTTTCGTCAATCTGATGCGCGGCCTGTTGCAGCCCGGGGACGTTGTCATTGCCTGCTCCGTGCACGGCGGCAAAGGCTTTTCGGCGGACCTGGCGCGCGCGGTGAGGTTTGCCAACGAAACTGGGGCGAGCACGATCAGCCTGGTCGGGTTTGACGGCGGGGTCATGCACCGCGACTCAACCGTCTCCATTCTTGTGCCGGCCGCCTCAACGCCTCAAGTGGAGGCGATTCACCTCGTCATCGAACACCTGCTGATGTCTCTCCTGAAACAGGCGCTGGGAGGATCTCTGGATGAGCGTTAGCGCGCTATGCATTGGCCACGCCGCCTGGGACCTCTGCATGCACGTGGATGCCTACCCGGCCGAGAATTCGAAAGCGGAGACGAATCTGCTGATCGAATCCGGCGGCGGGCCGGCCGCCAATGCGGCGTGGCTGCTGAGTCGTTGGGGCGTGCCGACTGCCTTGGCGGCCCTGGTTGGCCAGGATGACTACGGCAGCAAAGCCGTGAATGAGTTGACTACCGCAGGGGTTGATTGCCGTCTGGTCGAACAACGAGCGGGGCACGCCACGCCGGTTTCATTCATCGTTGTCAATCGCACCACAGGCTCTCGGACCATCATCAATCGCAAAACTGCGGCCGCCGGTCTGAATCTCACCCCCCAGAGTCTGCACGCGCTCGACCCGCAACTCCTGCTGTTCGATGGCCACGAACTGGATGCCTCAATTGAAGCAATGACGGCTTTTCCCTCCGCGATCTCGATGCTCGATGCCGGATCGCTGCGTGAGGGAACCTCCACGCTCGCGGGTCAGGTTCGTTACCTCGTATGTTCGGAACGATTCGCCGCGCAGGTGACGGGTGAGGCCGATGTTCGAGCGCAATGGCGGCGATGCGTCCGGCGGCTGCGCGAGCGCTACGGCAACGTTGTGGCAGTTACGCTTGGTTCACACGGTTCGGTCTTCGACGACGGCGAGCACCAGGGTCATGTGCGAGCCTTTCCTGTGGAAGCGAAGGACACGACGGCGGCAGGCGACATTTTCCACGGTGCGTTTGCCTTCGCCCTGCTGAACAGCATGGGCCTGCGGAAGAGCCTGCAACTGGCCACCGTGACGGCTGGATTGTCCATACAGAAACCAGGCGGACGACCCTCGGCCCCGGAGTTAAGGGCTGTGCTTGAAAGGCTGCCGCATGATTGACCGGGCGCTCTTTGCGGGGCCACCCATCTGCATCGTGGGAAACATCAACCGCGACGTGAAGGTGCAAGACGTGCCGAATTCCACCGCACTGTTCGAGGATGGCGAAACCTCGGTCCCCTCAATTATCGAAACGGTTGGCGGCGGCGGAGCGAACAGCGCTTGCGCGGCGGCGGCGCTCGGCGGCAGTGCGCGGTTCGTTGGTAAGGTCGGGACGGACGCGCTCGGAGAGCGCCTGAAGCACGCCCTGGAAAGCCACGGGGTGCAGACACACCTGGCCCATGATCCGCAGGGCGCAACCGGCACAACCGTCGCTTTGGGCTTGACCAACCGCCATAGGCATTTTCTCAGTTGCCTCCCGAACAATGAAACCCTGCGCTTCGAAGATCTTGACCTGACGGCTCTGGACGGCTGCGCTCATCTTTTGCGGGCCGATGTGTGGTTCTCCCTGGCGATGCTCGAAGGCGGGAACCTGAGCTTGTTCACCGAAGCCCGCCGCCGGGGAATTAAGACTTCGCTCGATCTCAACTTTGACCCCTGCTGGTCAACCGGGAACCAGAAGCAGATCGCCCGGCGAAAAGAGATGCTCCGCGAAGCACTGGGAGCCGTGGACCTCGCGCATGGAAACGTCCGCGAGTTGCGCGAGTTCACCGATAGCCCTGACCTTGAGACCGCGCTGCAGCGCTTGACGGATTGGGGTGTTGGAGCCGCAGTGGTTCACCTGGGAGCTCAGGGCGCTGGCTTCTGGGCGGGAAGCGAGTTGGTCGTCGAACCACCAAGCCCAGTGGGTACCGTTGTGAATTCAACAGGCAGCGGCGACGTTCTGAGCATTTGCATGATCCTCCTCCACGGCAGGATTGATTTATCAATCCGGGAGAAGCTGCGCCTTTCCAATGAGGTAGTCCGCGAGTTCATGGAAGCACGACGGAGACTGATTCCACCGATATGAATCGTGGCGAGGCGATTTCTCTCTGCGGATTGTTGCACTTGTCCAAAGAGCGCTGAGAATGACATCCCATTGGAACTGACCACGATGAGTAACCATTACGCTTTCTGGAACGGTAAGCCTTTCCGCTCCTTGCTGAACATTGCCGGCATTGCCACCTTACTAACCGGCTCACTTCCAGGCCTTGCGGCCGATGCGACGCCGGAGAATCTGGCGGTGAAGGCGCACGCCTCAGCATTCGAGGATTACCAGGGCATGGGAGCGGCGCTGGCCAACGATGGCCGCATGGAAACGCGTTGGTCGGGAATACCGGGCCATAACGCCGGCGGCTGGTTCGAATTGGACTGGGAACAACCGGTGCGCGTTGGGGAGGTTGTAGTCTTCCAATATGACCGCTACGTGAAGGAAATGGATGTTCAGATTTGGGACCAAACCAACCAGGTCTGGGTGACGATCGAGCACCTGGGCAGTCCGGATCGCCGCTTGCCCAAGGTTGTCGTGTGCCGATTCGCCTCTCGTGTGACGTCGCGAGTACGCCTGGCCAACATCACCAACGGCCCCAGTTTCAGCGAGGTGCAGATCTTTGCAGAACCCTTCTCTCAACCCCCGGCGATGAGTCTTGCCTCGGACGCCGACGGTCATTTCATCGGCATCATCTCTGATGCGTGGGGGAGCGCACCTTTAGCCGGAGCCGAGCTGGCGATTTCCGGCGACGCGAAGTCCGGGCCATGGCAGGCCGCCGCACACAGTGACGACCACGGCCTGTTCTTTGTCCCAATGCCGCTGGGCCTTAGCGGACCAGTCGCAATCCGCACGCGCGGGCCGCAATCGGAACAGACCTCAGAGCTGAAACTGCAAGTGGACGCCGCTGATTTCCAATACGGTTTGACCCCTGCCAACTTGCGGAGCACTAAAATCAAACTGGACGGTGAGTGGCGGTTTGCGCCCGACCCGCCGGCTGGCTTTTGGGAACCGCAGTTCAAAGATCAAGCATGGTCAGTGGTCCGGGTCCCAGCCCACTTCGAGATGCAAGGATTCCGCTCTCGCGAGGGCGTGGGCGGCTATCGCATGCGATTTCGCAGGCCCCCGGGCGATGGGCGCCTCAAGCTCCGTTTCGAAGGGGTTTATAGTGGTGCAGAGGTTTGGGTCAATGGCAGGCGACTGGCCTATCATGAGGGCGGAGCTTTGCCTTTCGAGCTGGATATCACCGACTTGGTTCGCGCCCGCGACAACGTCCTGGCAGTACGCGTCACCCAGCATACCGTGGTGAGCGACCAACTCGATAAGATGAGCGAGTATGCTGATTTCCCGCTCGCCGGCATCATGCGCCCGGTTTATCTCCTCACGGTTCCGCCCATTCATATCGGAGCACTTGCACTATCCACGACTTTTGACTCAGCTTACCGTGATGCTGAGCTTTCTGTGTCCGTGGCTGTGCTCAATGAGTCCTCGGAGCCGATGTCACACGCCACGGTCGAATTCCGTTTGACCGATCCGGAGGGGAAGCAGGTGCGGTTAAGTGGCCCGGCACCGACGCTGGAGGCTGACGCCTGGCAACGAACGGAAACCAAGGTGACCTTGACGGTAGCCAAGCCTCGCCATTGGGAAGCCGAGCACCCGTGCTGTTACCTCCTGGAAACAATCCTCAAGACGAAAGGGCGCGTGTTGGATTGTGTGGCACAGAAGATAGGCTTCCGCCAAACGGATATAGTCCACGGCCAATTGCTCATCAATGGTCAGCCGGTGGAGATTCGCGGCACTTGCCACCATGACTCGCATCCGCTGCTCGGGCGTGCCGTCACGAGCGACCTGGAACGGGAGGACGTGGAGCTGATGAAGGACGCTAATCTCAACTCCTTACGCACGTCGCATTACCCGCCCTTGTCCGAACTGCTGGATATCGCTGACGAGCTGGGCATCTACGTCGAAGACGAAGGGTCCTTCTGCTGGGTCGCCGCTGGCTCGGCCGACGACCTGCGCCTCACGCCGCGCATCATGCAGTTGAATGCGGAATTATTGGCCAGGGACCGTAATCATCCTAGCGTCTTTATGTGGTCCCTCTGCAACGAGAGCGACTTTGGCTACGCCTTTGAACGCAGCCACGACTGGATGCGGCGGGCAGACCCCACCCGACCCAACGGCGGCAGCTACGATCGCGGCTCGCTCGAGCTGCTGGCGCGGCACAATCCCATCACGATCGCTGACATCGGGGAAATGGAGAAAGTGAACAAACCGGTTCTGTGGGACGAATGCTGGTGCATCTTTCAGGGAATCTTCGGGGATGTCGCCGAGATGTGGTTGGATCCGGGAATGCGCGACTACTACGCTGAACCGCTGCCCGGCATCTATGAACGGATGATGCGCACCAGGAATATCGCCGGCACCCAGATTTGGGCCTGGTCCGATGACATCTTCTGCGTGCCCAATCGGGGGCTTGAGTATGGCCGCGGCACGACCCGCAGCCATTTCCTCGAAAATCAATATCGGCTTCCAGGGCGAGGACT
>Ga0187877_1002993_pt1 | contig 14301 bp, 10 predicted proteins | sample June2016WEW_17_1_3_FD_132430 | JGI IMG/M metagenome (GOLD analysis project Ga0187877, IMG submission 132430) | Peatland microbial communities from SPRUCE experiment site at the Marcell Experimental Forest, Minnesota, USA - June2016WEW_17_100 | ecosystem: Environmental > Terrestrial > Soil >... | reverse complement strand
GAACGCCTGAATGGCGATTTCGTACGCTCCCCAATCCCGACTGCCGCCGCTTGTCATGGATGGCTGGAGGCGGCCGATGAAGCGATTGATCTTCTCACGGAACGGGGACGAAGGGGACTCCGGCGCGGCGCTCACGTCAACCGGCTCTATCGGACTCCCAGCGGGCCCGTTCAGATTCACGGCGATCGTCATGTCGGTTTCATCGCCAGACGTCGGCGCGATGGGCACGGGATTCAAAACCCCTCCATCAACAAGATCGACCCCCTTGTACTTGAACGGAGTGAAGAAGAGAGGTATCGCGAAAGAGGCGCGCATGGCATCGAAGAGACTGCCCGACCTTATCCAAACCTCCTTCTGGCCTCTCAGGTCAGTGGCGACGGCCGTATATGAAATCGGGAGGTCTTCGATCAATTTCTCCCCCACCAGGCCGATCAGGGTGTTGACGAGTTTCTCACCTCTCACCAGTCCCCTCTTCTCCCACGAAAGATCGAGCAGCGTGACGATGTCGATTTTCGTCAAGGAACGCACCCATTGCTCATACTCATCCAGTTTCCTGGCAGCGTATATGCCCCCGATGACTGCGCCGATCGAGCAGCCGACTATCGACTTGATCTTGAAATCACTTTCTTCGAGCCAATGAATGACGCCAATGTGCGCCAAACCTCGAGCGCCGCCGCTTCCGAGAACCAGGGATACGGTCTTCCTGTTCGTCGTCGACATCTTCTCACCGCATGCCTTTCAATGAGACGCCAGCATGTGCCTCACGGGCGACCAACAGGCCCATCCCGGCGCAGACTGTGCTTGGATGGTCTCAATTAACTGGACCTCACCCGCGGTCGATTTGCTCCCGTAGCTCGCCAGGGTACGCGGATTTCAGCTCGGGATGCGCTTCCGCGAGCCGGATCAAGTCCAGTTCGTCCTTCTTGCGTTTGCTCAACCGCCGCCGTGGATCGCCGTACGCCCAGAGCTTGCCTTGCGTAACGTCCGCCAGGCTGGCGACTCGCACACGGAGTCCCAGAACCTCAGCCTCCCCGGACCGAGCCAAAAATGCCTGGTATCTCTCGTCTGTGGTGAACTGAATCCGAAGTTGGCTCCCCGGCGCCAGCGCGTTCAACGAATGCGGATGCTCTTCGGTTTTGAAGCCTTGCTCCTGAAGGTACGCGGCGAGCTGGGGAAGGTTTCGAGCGATCACCACGATGTCGGCGTCAAGCGTATATACTGGCTCAACATAACAATTGACGGCCAAACCGCCGATCAGGCAATAGGGTCCGAACGATTCGCAGGCTTTGATCAGCCTTGCAAAGTCGGTCGCGCCTCCTTGGGTTGTCAACTCGTACGCCTCCACCGCAGTCACAACTTCACTTTACATGACAGTAGTCCCCAGGCGCACCACCGTCTCCAGGTGGAACGTCTGCGGAAACAGGTCCACCAGCGTCATCTGTTCGACGCGATAGCCGGCCGCCGTCAGCCCCGCCAGGTCGCGCGCCAGGGTCGCCGGGTCGCACGACACAATCGTGACCTGGAGCGGGCGCAGCTCGGCCAATCGCCGCACCACGGCCTTGCCCAGCCCGGCGCGCGGCGGATCGAGCAGCATAAAATCCGGCGGGCGCTCCAGTTTCTGTAGATACTCTTCCGACATCCGCTGCTCCGCCCGCAAATTCGCTAGCCCCGCGCGCTCCGCGTTGAACACAAGATCCCGAACCGCGCCCGAGCCTGACTCCACCGCCGTCACTTCCTTGAAACCTCGCGCCAGCGCCAGCGAAAACAGTCCCACACCCGCATACAAGTCGAGCGCGGTATCGCCTTCCGCGCCTTCCAGCGCCACCTCCACCAGGCGGTCCAGCAGGAATCGGTTCACTTGGAAGAATGAATTGCGGCTCACCCGGAACCGTCCCTGGTAGTCCAGCGCGCCCGCGACCAAGCCCGGAATCTCCTCCGCGCACCAGTCGAAGAACCGCTTCGCTACCGGCTGCTCGGTGTCGAGCACGTTCAACTGCACCTGTTGCTCGTCGGTGAAGATCTCGAGCGATCGCACGAACCTCGGCCAGCGCGGATCGCGCAGCATTCCGGCCAGCGCGCGGATCGCGTCGTTGATCTTCGGTGACGCGATGGGGCAGTGGCCAATCTCACACAGGCTGTGCGAACCGGCCTCGCGGTACCCGATGCGGGGTGCCCTCTGGGCTCCATCGATATGAAGCTGCGCGCGGTTGCGATAACCCCACGGCTCGGCGGCGGCTATCGCAATCTGCTCCGGCGGCTCCATCTTCCCCAGCCGCCGCAACTGGTCCGCCAGGATGGCGCGCTTGGCGGTGAGCTGATATTCGTAGGGCGCGTGCTGGTAATGGCAGCCGCCGCAGCGGCCAAAGACCGGGCATGGCGCGGCCACGCGTTCCGCCGCCGGCTCCAGCACTTCCAGCGTGTGCGCCCGCACCAGCCCCGGCTGCTCGCGCCACGTCTCGACGCGAATGCGCTCGCCCGGCAGAACGAAGGGGGCGAACACCACGCGCCCCTCCAGGCGAGCCAGGCCATCGCCGCCGTAGACCAACTTTTCCACGGTCGCTTCAAAATTGCTTACGATAGAATTTACTCCCATTCCCTTACCATGAAAACACGAGTCTTTTCCGGCATGCAGCCGTCCGGGAATCTTCACATCGGAAACTATCTGGGGGCACTCAAGAACTGGGTGCGCATCCAGCACGACTACGAGTGTATTTTCTGCATCGTCGACCTGCACGCGGTCACGCTTTACCAGGAACCCATCGAGCTTCGCACCAAGATCCGGGAGCTCGCCGCGCTGTACCTGGCCGCGGGGATCGATCCCAGAGTCTGCTCCATTATGGTGCAGTCGGCCGTGCCGGCGCACGCCGAGCTGGCCTGGATGCTCACCTGCGTCACGCCGGTCGGCTGGCTGGAGCGCATGACTCAATACAAGGCGAAGGCCGCCAAGCAGGAATCGGTGAGCGACGGTATCCTGCAGTACCCCGTCCTGATGGCCGCCGACATCCTGCTCTATAACGCCGGCATCGTTCCCGTCGGCGAGGACCAGGCGCAGCACCTGGAGCTCACGCGCGACGTCGCGCAACGCTTCAATTCGCTCTATGGCGAAACTTTCGTGGTCCCCGGAACCAGCCTGCCCGCCGTGGGCGCGCGCATCATGGGACTGGACGACCCCACGCAAAAGATGAGCAAGTCGGAAACCGCGGCGAACCATGCTGTGGCGTTGCTCGACCCGCCCGATAAGATTCGCAAGACCATCATGCGCGCCACCACCGACTCCAGGCCCGCCGTGGAATACGAAACCGCCGGTCCCGGCATCCTCAACCTCCTGGCGATCTACCAGGCGTTTTCCGGCGCCGGCGACGACGACATGAAGCAGCGCTTCAACGGCATGCGCTACGGCGACTTGAAGAAGCAGGTGGCCGGCATGGTGATCTCGCACCTCGAGCCTTTCCAGCAGCGCTACCGCCAGATCGTTTCCGATCCCGGTTACCTCGACGGCGTTCTGCGCGAGGGCGCCGAACGCGTGGCCCCCATCGCCAACCGCACCGTCAAGCTGGTGAAAGAGCGCATGGGCCTCTATATATAGGCCCCGTGGGCCGCGCCGGCCGCAGGCAACCGCACCGTGCTCCGGGCGCCACGCTAAGGCATGAGTTCCACTACCGCCACTGCATAACCCCCGAGCCTCACCGCATCGCCGGCCAACTTTGCGGAAGCGGGCGGGTGAAACCCGGTGGTTTGATCGACGTACTGGATGATCGCGCCGCCGGCTTGGGGAACTGTGATCTCGATATCGCGATTGCGCCGGTTCACCAGCAGCAGCCGCCGCTGGTTGTCGCGGCTCAAGAAAGCCTGCGCATAAACGTAGGGACCTGGTTGCGAAGTTCGCACCAGTTTATCGCCCGGACCAAAACGGCCGCGCAGGAGTTTCACTACCCAGAAGCGGGCATTCGGCTGCCCGGTTTCCCAATCCACCAGCGACACACTGGGATACTGCGTTGGGTAGCCCACCAGTTGCGAGGCGCTCACGATGTCGATGCCGAGATTCGCTAGTTCCCCAAAGAGGTACGCATATAACGCGCCGCACAGGTTCCAATACGAGTTCGGAATGGGTTGCGTCACATGCCCGGGCTGGTTCTGCTCCCGGTCGTCGGCGGAGATTGCACCCACCTCGTTGATCATCGTGGCGGTTTTGGGAGAAAGGCGTTTGCGGATGGCTTCCACGTACCGCACGGTGTTGAGAAATCCGGCCGCCTGATCCCAGAACGTAAACTGCTGCGCCTCCGGCGGTTCATCCTTCGCCGGGCTGGCATAAAAGTGATATGAGATTGCATCCAGCGGAACACCGGCCTTGTGATTCCGCGGATTGAGGAAGTATTCGAACATCTCGGGTTGACGGCTTGGCCCGGCGACCGACACTCCCACGAATTTCATCTCCGGCGCGACTTCCCGGATTCCGCCAACGATGGCGTCGTAGATTTCGGTGTACAGTTGGGGCTCGATGCGATGCTCCAGGTCGGGTTCATTCAACACTTCCCACCAGTCCACTGTGTAATGGTGGCCCGACTCGTGGCGTTTGCCGTATTCGTCGGCAAAGCCGCCGCGCGTGTACCAACTGACCAGGCGCGCATAGTAGTCGGCCAGTTCTTTCCCACTGGGATCTCGCAGTTGGGTGCCTTGCGTGTAGTTCCACACCGGCTCGTCGGGGTCCGAAGGGTAAGTGACCGGCTTTGGCGCGACCCACATCCATTGAGGCGTTGTGCTGAAGTTTAGAACAACCGGGTGGCCTTTGGTGGCTTCGAGAAAATCGATAGTCAGGGGGTCGATCAGGGAGAAGTCCCACGACGTTTCACCGTCGTGAGGTGGTTCGAGTTCGGCCACGGCGAGTCTCGGGTAGGGCAGCCATGGCACATAACGCGTGTAATCCGGCTGCAAGTCCCGCAGGGCCTGAAAGACGCGATTGTGTATCTTGGATCCGCGCCGTAGCGGCGGGTTCACGACCACCTGAAGCGAGGGGGTAGTGTTTGACACCCGGATCACCGATTCCCACGCGATGCCGACCGCGGGCGACGGTTCCGCCGCGGTTGACAGACTGACAGACCCGCAGATGGCAAGTGCGGTAATGAGCATTTTCATAAATGTCAGATCTCTCTCTCTAATATAAGACCCCTGATTCCGCAGAAGTAGGCCTGAAGTCCATTCCCGAAACCGCGCCAAAACGTAGGCAGCCTATATGTGGAACTCCAGGATGTCTTCATCCTGGACCACGTGGTGGCGTTCCACCATCAGGCCGTCGTGTTCTCCGGTCGGGCGAAATAGCCGCGCGAATTTGAGGTGTTCGGCGAAATCTTTGTGGACGTGGCGGGCGGCGTCCAGGACCGTTGCCCCGCGCTTCAAGACATAGGGAGCCGAGAGGTCCGCTTTTCGCCCGGGCACTTTGGTGTAGACGCGCACCAGCTCCAGCAGATCGAAGAAGACCGCGCGGGCGAAGCCATCCAGGCCGCGGCCCGCCGCCGCCGAGACGGCCACGCAAGCGTAGCGGTCCTGGTAGAGATCCGCGAGCGCGGCGAAGTTGCCCTCCCCGCCCGGTTGGTCGATCTTGTTGCCAACCAGCAGGCCTGGCAACGGGAGACGCCAGCCGCGAAGGCTGGTCTCGATCAATTCCATTTCCTCCAGGCTGTCGGCGTCGTTCACGTCCACCACCAGCACGCTGGCGTTGGCGTTGCGGATCGCCTGCGGCAACCAGGGTTCGGTGAAATCCGCGGAAATGGGCGGCAGATCCACAAGCTGGATCTGGACGTTCTCGAAGGCCATCATGCCGGGCATGGGCAGCCGAGTGGTAAAGGGGTATTCGGCGACCTCCGGGAGCGCATGGGTGAGCGCGCGCACCAGACTCGACTTGCCGGAGTTTGCCGGGCCCACGAGCGCCACCTGGCCGGCGCCTTCGCGCGTCACAAAGTAGAATGGCAGCGCGTGGCTGGCGCCCTTCTTCTGCGATTCCTTGCGCGCCTGGGAAAGCCGCCGTTTGATGTCGGCCTGCATCTTCTCCGTGCCCTTGTGTTTGGGCAGGGTGGCAAACATTCTCTCGAGCGCGGCGATCTTTTCGGCAACGGTACCGGCCGACCGGTACTCTTCCTCCGCCGCCAGGTATTCCGGACTGAGGTTGGCGGACATGGCGGTCCTGGAGGAGTAGGATATCATCCTGCAATTGGCGCCGCCGCCCGATAGACACCGCGCGCGAAAGGGCTTATAGTTGGGGCAGATTCAGATTAAAAGGACGTGATTCCCGTGAAACTCCGTTACTGCTGGTTGTTGGCGGCTGTCGCGCTCTTCTCCGGATGCGGCAAGGAAGAGCGGACCGAAGCCGTCAGGTTCTCGAAAACTCTCCAACAGAAGAGCGCCGATTTCGCCAGCGCCAATGCCATGGAGAAAGACTTTCTGGCGAGCGCCCGCTCCTGGTGCGGGTCCATCATGGAGAACGGCGCCGGCCGCGGGGACCAGTTGAATCAGAATGCGGCGGTGGCCAAAGACCTGGCCAAATCCGCGGCTTTCATCAGCACGCAAGTGGGCGCGGTGCGCCAGGCGATTTACGATGAGCCGATCAAGCAGGAGTACGCGCAAAGCATCCGCGTCAACTTGATCACCCAGCTCACCCAACGCCAGCGTTCTCTACAGGAGGCGCGGGCGCTGCTGGACGATTCCGCCCCCGGTTTCCTGGATCTGCGGCTGAGCCCGGACTACAAGGGAGACGCCTATCCGGGCGGCATCCCCAAACTGAATGCGCTGTTGGAGGGATACAGCAGCCCGAAGGACGTTGTGGCGGAGGCGATCCAGTCCCTCAAAACGAAATACAACATCCAGGACGCCGATCTCGCCAAGTAATGGCGGCGCGGACGATCGCCTTTGGTCGTCTGCGTTGGCAGGCCCAAGAAACGATGGCCTGCCCCACGGTTACTTCAGGCCACGCTTCTTCAAATGGGCGATCAGCTCGGCTGGATCGTCCGAAATAATGGCGTCCACCTTGGCTTGGATGAGCATGTCCCAATCCTCTGGCGTGTCGGCGGTCCACGGCACCACCTGAAGGCCCGCCTGGTGCGCCGCCGCCACCTTGGCGGGAGTGACCAGGTGGAATTCGGGCGAGATGATCTCGGCCTTTCCGGCTTCCGCCGCGATGGCGGCGAAATCGCGCGGGTCCTTCTCCGTCAGGGCCGACAACCGAATCCTCGGCGCCAGTTTCCGCATGGCCACCAGCGTTCGGAAATCGAAGGATTGCAGAATGATCCGCTTGTCCAGCTTGTACTTGCGGATCTTCTTCAGCACCAGCTTGACGAATTCTTCCGGTGACGGCGTGTACTCCGGCTTGTCCGCAAAGCTCTTGGTCTCGATGTTGTAGTCGAACTTGCCACTGGGGGCCAACTGGAACACCTCGTCCAGCGTGGGCATCCGCGTGCCTGGTATGGCCATCTGCGTCGGGAACCGCGGATTCTGAACCTTGCCGCAATCCCACTGACGCACTTCCGCGAGCGTCAGCTCGTGGATCACCGAGCTCTGTTTCGGGCCGCTGCAAACGGGAGGATGCAGAATCGGGTCGTGCGAGATGACGATAATGTTGTCCTTCGTGACCGCCATGTCCATCTCGAGAGCGTCCACACCCTGTTGGATGGCGTACTGGAAAGCCGGAATGGTGTTCTCCGGTCTCCTGGCCCGCGCGCCGCGGTGGCCATGCACCAGAATCCTGGGCTGGCTGGCGGTTTGGGACAGCAGGGGGATGGCACCAAAAGATGCAAGGATGAGGCAGTGGAGCAATGTTCGTACCATAGGTTTCAGTATAGAGCGGAGATGCCCCACCGGAGCACCACGATAAAGTGTTGTTGACCTTGCGGCGCGATTGTCATATATTGGGCAGACGTAGTGGGAGTTGAATGAACCGCCTGAGTAGGCTTTTTCGGCCGGCTGCACACGTGAGCATGCTCCCCGTCGAGCAGGTTCGGCAGCTATATCCAAAATTTCGCTGGCGGATTCTCGAATCCACCTTCATCGGCTACGCAACTTTCTACTTTGTACGCAACAACTTGCCGGTAGTGTCCAAAGAGATGGGCCAAGCCCTGGGCTACAGCAAGGGCCAGATCGGCGACATGCTGGCGATGACCGCCATCTCTTACGGCATCGGAAAGTTCGTCTTGGGAGCGTGGTCGGACCGCAGCAATCCCCGCTATTTCATGCCCGCGGGGTTGCTGTTGACGGCGATGTGCAACTTCCTCTTCGGCGCCGCCAGCACCTTTTCCGTACACCTCACGCTTTGGACGCTGAACGGCCTGGCGCAGGGCATGGGGTGGGCGCCGTGCGGGCGCTCCCTGGGGCATTGGTATAGCGTGCGCGAGCGCGGAACGGTGTTCGCTTTCTGGAACCTCGCCGTCAATGCCGGCGGCGGCTTGACCGGTCTCATCGCCGCTTACAGCACGGCGTGGATGGGGTGGAGGTCGGCCTTTTATGTTCCCGGGGTCCTGGCCGTGCTGTGCGCGGTTTACCTGGTCGCGAGGCTCCGGGACACCCCGCAATCCGTCGGTCTCCCGCCCATCGAAGAGTACCGCAACGAATACCCCGAACAGGGGGGACGCGACCGCGAGGCGGAACTGGGCACCCGCGAGCTGGTGGTCACCTACATCCTGAAGAACCGTTACCTCTGGATGTTCGCCGCCGCGAATTTCTTTGTTTATCTCACGCGTTACAGCATGCTCGATTGGGGTCCCACGTATCTGAAGGAGGTCAAGCACGCCAGCCTCGAACAGGGCGGGTTCAGCACCGCCATCTACGAGTTGGGCGGCATGTTCAGCACCGTCCTGATGGGCTGGTTGTCCGACAAAGCCGGGGGACGCCGCGGCATGATCAGCCTGCTTTGCATGGTGCCGGTTTTTCTGGCATTCGGCGGCATTCTGTATGCGCCGCCGGGAATGCTGTGGCTGGATCTGACGCTCTTCGGGATTATCGGATTCTTCATTTATCCCCCGGTGATGCTGCTGCCGGTCATGGGCCTCGATTTCACTTCGAAAAAGGCCGTTGGCACCGCCGCGGGATTCATCGGACTTTTTGGTTATCTAGGCCGCACCGCGCAGGGCAAGGGTATCGGCACCCTCGCCGAGCGCTACGGATGGAATGCCGCATTCTATGGCATTCTGGCTTCCACGTTGATGGGAATTCTGCTGCTTTCCTGGACGTGGAAGCTGAAACCGCGGGCTGCCGGAACCCGGCAGCTCGACGAGGCCGAAGTTGCGGCGTCTCCCCAGGGAGGCGCTGCATGATTTTCACAACGCGCAACCAGCGTGCACCAGCGCCGTTGTCACATACTGGTAATGGCGTTGTAAACACGCGCACACACTCTACTGAGACAATCTTCTATTATCTTGAGAGGAGAATGAGAGGTTAGACTATGAACAAGTTTTCGAAAATCACGCTGTTGATCGGATGTTTTCTGATCGCAGGTTTGCTCTACGGCCAGTTCGAGACCGCCGAGGTTCTCGGCACGGTGCGTGATTCCTCAGGGGCTGCCATCCCCAAGGCTGACGTCACGCTCACCAACATGGACACCGGGATTCAGGCCAAGACCACCACTGACGACAATGGCAACTACGATTTCTTCAACGTCAGGATCGGCCGTTACTCGATTGTCGTCGAGCACGCCGGCTTCTCCAAGGCCACGGCCACGGACGTAGCGGCCAGTGTGGGCGCGCGCCAGCGCGTGGATCTCGCGATGACCGTGGGCGCCGTCACCGAGACTGTCGAGGTGACGGGCGCGGCCGCCGCGCTCCAAACCGATTCCAGCGAACACGGACAGGTGGTCAGCGCGTCGGCGGTCGTCGAGCTTCCGCTCAATGGCCGCAATTATGCGGACCTGGCGCTGTTATCCGCGAACACCGTCAAGTCTCCCATCGCGATCTCCTTCTCGTCCAGCGGCACGCCGCGGGAGGGCGCCTTCAACGTAAACGGCATGCGCAGTACGTATAACAATTTTCTGCTGGACGGCCTGGATAACAATGCCTATGGAACCAGCAACCAGGGCTATTCCGCCCAGTTGGTGCAGTTGTCGCCGGACGCGATCGCCGAATTCAAGGTGATCACCAGCAACTACAGCGCGGAATACGGGCGCGTGGGCGGCGCGGTGGTGAACGCCGTCATGAAGTCCGGAACCAACGCGCTTCACGGCACGGTCTACGAGTTCCTGCGCAACACCGATCTGAACGCCGTCGGCTTCTTCGCGCCAACGGGCGGCGTCAAGCCCAGCTTGCAGCGCAACCAGTTCGGGGCCACCATCGGCGGACCAATTGTCAAGAACAAGCTGTTTTTCTTTGCGGATTACGAAGGCTTCCGCCAACTGCTGCACTATTTCAATTACGACTCCATCCCCAGCATGACGGATCGCCAGGGGATCCTCCCCGTGTCGGTCGTCAACCCGCTGACCGGCGTCGTCTATCCGGCGAACACGCAGATCCCCATCGCGCAGTTGAATCCGTTCGCTGCCACCGCCTTGAACGGCCTCCCAGCTCCGACCGGCCCTGGGCGCTCCAACAATGACGCGGCGCTGCTGCTCATCAAAGACTACGGCGACAAATTCGACGCCAAGCTGGACGGCCAGATCAACGATCGCATGACGGCGTTCCTACGTTTCAGCCAGCGCAAGGATTTGCAGTATTACCAACCCGACATCACAGGGCCCTCCGGCGGTGACGGCAACGGCTTCATTCACGTCGTCGATCAAAACGCCTCGGCAGGTTACACCTGGACCGTTACGCCGACCTCTCTCTTCCAGGCTCGCCTGGGTTGGTCCCATATCGTTGCCGGCAAGGTACCACCGTATTTGGGTGGCCCGAGCATGAATGCCATGTTCGGCGGCTTTCAAGGCCTGCCGACCTCGCCCAGTATCACCGGTGGACTCAACTCGCAGTACATCACCGGATTCACTTCGCCTACGATGGGCCGCCAAACGAGTAATCCGCAGTTCCAAAATCCTACTTCCTGGGATCCGGAACTCAATTATTCGAAGACGGTGGGCCGGCATTCCATCAAGCTGGGTTACCAATACCTGAACATCCGCACCGAAATTCTGGACACCAATCCGATTTATGGTCAAGACACCTACAGCGGGCTTTTCAGCAAGCCCACCTGTGCGCAACTGGGCCAGCCTACCGGCTGTACGGTCCCGACCGACAATACCAGCTACAGCCTCGCGGATTTTATGTTCGGCACTCCCAACCAAGTCAACCTGGGGAGCTATACGGTCATCAATCTGCGGCAGTTCGTGCACTCGATGTATTTTCAGGACGACTTTCGAGTGAGCGCGAAACTGACACTGAACGTCGGACTGCGGTGGGAGTTCGCGTCCCCGCTCTACGAGCGCGATAACAATTACTCGAATTTCGACCCCGCCACCGTCTCGATGGACAAAGCCACCAGCGGAAGCCTGTTTAACCGCAGTCTGGTCCACCCTGACTACCGAGACTTCGGGCCGCGGCTTGGCCTTGCATATAGCATCGACCCTAAAACCGTGGTGCGCAGCGGATATGGCATCAGCTACACGTTCTTCAACCGGCCCGGAAGCGCGCAGGAGGGCATCAATGCTCCTCAGGCCCTGTTTGGTGTCTTTACTCAGACCATTCCCGCGGGCGGCCCAGTGCCGGCCACCTTCCTCACCACTCAGAACAGCTTTAGCACCAACATCGCCAGCCCTGCGGCCTTCAATCCGGCCCTTTCCAACGTCCTCTACACCCCGCCGGACAGCAAATGGCCGCGCATACAGAACTGGTTCTTCTCGGTGCAGCGGCAACTCCCCAAGGACACGGTATTCGAGCTGTCCTACAACGGAAACCACAGTACGCGGCTTCCCATCATCGCCGATTACAACCAGGCGGCTCCCAACCTGCCGGGCCAAAGCCTGGGAGTCGCGGCGCGTGTGCCGATACCGACTTTCGGACCCATCACGTGGCTCTATCCGGGGGGCAACAACCACTACGATGGTCTCTCGGCCCGCCTGGAGCACCGTTTCTCGAAGGGCTTGTACGTCCTGAACTCGTTCACCTGGGGGAAAGGCATGGGCGATTCCGAACAGGCACTCGAGTATTTCGCGGGCTACTATCAGGCCAATCCCCAGAACATTCGCAACCTGGCCGCCGAAAAAGGACCCTCCAGCTTTGACGTCAAGTTGAATAATGTCACCACCGTGGTTTATCAGCTTCCCTTCGGCAAGGGCCGCCAATTCGGCGCCAACATGAATCCCATAGTGGATGCGTTTGTGGGCGGGTGGGAGATCAACAGCATCAACACCGCTCACACGGGCCAGCCAATCGACGTGAGCTACGCTGCGAGCGGCGCCAACATTGTCAGCTCGCTTTCCAACGATTATCGCGGCTGGCCGTACCTGCGCCCCAATGTAACCGGCAGCGCCGTCAGCCAGAGCCGCTCCAACATGATCAACACCTATTTCGCCGGGTACACGTTCAGCACGCCGCCCGCCAGCGCGCCGTACGGGAATGTGGGCCGCAATTCGTTCCGCACACCCAATTTCGACCAGTGGGACTTTTCAGCCGACAAGACCTTCCGCATCCTCGAAAAGGCCCAATTGCAATTCCGGTCGGAATTCTTTAACCTTCTCAACCACACGAATTTCGGCATACCGAACCCACAAACAACCAGTGCCGCTTTCGGCACCATCCGCACCACCTATCCGTCGCGGCAGATACAGTTCGCGTTAAAGCTGATTTTCTGACGAACCGTTCGCCGGGCGCTCGCGGCTATGTTGGGCCGCGAGCGCCCGTTACGTGGGCTAAGATAGTGCTTTCTTAACGCTCCTGCCGGGAGCAGTCGTGCGCTAAATCTACACATATGGGAACCGACATCGCCGTGTACCTGGGCATCGCCGATAAGATCCGGCACGAGATTCAGTCGAAGGAGCTATCGGCACACACCAGGTTGCCGTCCGAACCCGAACTGGCCCGCCAATACGGAGCCGCCCGCGCCACGGTTCGACGGGCACTCGCGAAGCTCCAAGCTGAGGGCTTGATCTATTCGCGGAAGGCGGTCGGCAGCTTTGTCAATGAACCGCGTGTGAACCAGGACCTCGATCGACTTTTCAGCTTCAGCGAGTTCATGGTCTACCGGGGGATGAAGCCGGGAACGCGGCTGGTCTGCAGCGAGACCGAGCGCCTGGAGGACCCGGACTCTCCGATACTCCACTATCTCGGACTGAGAAGAGGCGCCAAGGTGCTCTATATCCGCCGGCTCCGGCTGGGCGGCCGCGAACCGCTGGTAATCGCCAATACGTGGCTTCCAGAGGTCCGTTTCCCGGATTTCCGGAAGAGCGATCTGGAGCACCAGTCCATCTACGACATCATGGGTGCCGCGGGGTACAGGCCCACCGATGCCATTCAGACTATCGAATCCGTTTCGCTCAATACGGAGGATGCCAGGTTGCTGACGGTACCGGCCGGATCGGCGGCGCTGCTGATTCGCCGGGTGGGGTACGCGCGCGGCGTTCCCGTGGAGTATGCGGTTGACTTCTACCGCGGCGATCGCACCAAGTTCCGCGTGCGCCTGGGCGTGCTGGAGAAGCGGCTTTCGGACCGGATCCGCCACGAGGAAATCACCCTCTGACCGGGAAGTCGAACCGCCAAGCCCCAACCCCTGTTTGAACAGACTGGTCTGGACAAGATGTGCCGCGACTGTGGGCCGGACGGTTCGTGGACAGGTCGTCTGGGACAGATTGCCGGTTGAAAACGCCCGATGGCCGATCCAGTTGGCGTACCTGCCATCCAGCACTCCCGAACTCAATCAAGTGAAAAAGGTCTAAGAACAGGAGTTTCCCCAAAATTCCCCAGCTCCTGCCGCCAACCCATTTGTCATCAATGCAGTGCCGCTTCTGAGAAGTGGCATCGCCGCGATGTGGTTCGATCTCCGAGATTCTCAGGTATGTGATGACAGATCGGACACAGCGAAGCTCCACAAGCGGAGGACTGCGCAAGCCAGGCGTCCGTATTGTCAATGATTTACGGCCACTCTCCTGGCCCGGAAAGTCGTTGGCGCGCCGAGCACCGCGCTCTCGTCCGCCATGTCAGCTTGCGTGGAAGTCCCCCGCACCTCGAAAAAGTGGGTAAACTCCTGGCTCAGTGATTCCGTAAACCCGTAGTTGGCAGAGGCCGAAGGTCATTGATTCGCAGTGCCTTTCCCAGGGGATGCCCGTTTGGGGCATTTTTGCAAATCTCAAATAGCTCTTGACTTGGCCTGATTCTGACACTATTATTAGAGTCAGACAGAATT
>Ga0187877_1002977_pt1 | contig 14351 bp, 10 predicted proteins | sample June2016WEW_17_1_3_FD_132430 | JGI IMG/M metagenome (GOLD analysis project Ga0187877, IMG submission 132430) | Peatland microbial communities from SPRUCE experiment site at the Marcell Experimental Forest, Minnesota, USA - June2016WEW_17_100 | ecosystem: Environmental > Terrestrial > Soil >... | reverse complement strand
GATCGGCCGAACCGAGACATTCGCCTCAAACCGCAGGACCCCCTTTTCCATATCCCCTGAATTCACGCCCAGGTAGCGCAGGATGCTCCTGATTTTCATGGCATAGGCCAGAGCGGCTTCGACCGAATGCATGTCCGGCTCGGAGACGATCTCGAGCAGTGGCACGCCTGCCCGGTTAAAGTCCACCAGGGCGTAATCCCCATGATGGAAAAGCTTGGCGGTGTCCTCCTCCAGGTGCGCACGCCGTACACCGACCCGCTGGGGCCCGGTCTCGGAGTCTTCCAGGATCTCCAGCCAGCCATTCGAAGCGACCGGCAGGTCATACTGGGAGATTTGATAACCTTTCGGCAGATCCGGGTAGAAATAGTTTTTGCGTGCGAAGGAATTGGTTTTGTTAATGGTGCAATTCAGCGCCAGGCCAACCAGGACTGCCAACTCAACCGCCTTCTCGTTGACCACCGGCATCGCACCGGGAAGACCCGTGCACACCGGACAGATCAGCGTATTCGGCTCGGAGGTCGCAGAGTAGATCGCCGAGCAGCTGCAGAACATTTTTGAACTGGTCAGCAGCTCGGCGTGAATTTCCAATCCAATCACAGGTTCGTATTTGATGGTAGCCATCTTTCCATCCCGTGCGGTCAAGCGACCGGAGGCCGCATCTTATGCCAGTCGGTGGCCATCTGGTAGGCGTGGCCGACTTGCAGCAACAGCGCCTCGCTGAGCTGTTTGCCGATCAATTGCATTCCGACCGGCATGCCCTGCGAAAAACCGCATGGGACATTGAGGGCAGGAACCCCGGCCGGGTTGGTTGCGACTACATAGATATCGGAAAGGTACATGGTCAGGGGGTCGTCGATCTTCTCGCCGATCTTGAAGGCCGTCGTCGGGCAGATGGGTGCCGCTAGGACGTCGCACTGTTCAAAGACGGTCTCGAAGTCCCTGCGCAGCAGGGTGCGGACTTTTTGGGCCTTGAGATAATAGGCGTCATAATAACCGGCGGAGAGGACATAGGCCCCCAGCATGATGCGTCGCTTCACCTCGGTGCCGAATCCCTCCCGGCGGGTCTGCAGGTACATGTCGACGACGTTTTTTGCCTGCTCCCGGTCGGAGCGCCCGAAGCGGGCACCGTCGAAGCGGGCCAGGTTGGCGCTGGCTTCGGCAAACAATAGCAGGTAGTACACCGGCAGCGCGTATTTGGTATGCGGCAGGGATACCTCCCGGACCTGCATGCCGAGGCCCTCCAGGGTGCGCACGGCTTCACGGATGGACTTTTCGACCCCGGCTTCCATGCCGGGCAGGAAATATTCCTTTGGGATCCCCAGGCGCAGACCCTTGATCGGCTCGCCCAGGTTTTTCAGGTAATCCGGGACTGCTTCGGACAAGCTGGTGGAGTCGCGCGGGTCCTTTCCGGCGATCGTCTGCAGGACTGCTGCGCAGTCGTACACTTCGCGCGTCAGCGGCCCGATGGTATCAAAGGACGATACCAGGGCGATCAGCCCGTAGCGAGAAACGCGGCCGTAGGTCGGTTTTAATCCTACCACGCTGCAAAAACCGGCCGGCATCCGGATGGAACCGCCGGTGTCTTCCCCCAGGGCAAAAGTCGTCAGGCCGGAGGCGACAGCAGCGGCAGAGCCTCCGCTCGATCCTCCAGGGACGCGCTCGAGGTCCCACGGATTGCGAGTGGGGAAGAAAGCCGAGTTTTCACAGGAGGAGCCCATCCCGAACTCATCCATGTTGTGCTTGCCCAAAAGGACTGCGCCGGCCTCGGCCAAACGATCGATCACCGTCGCATTGTACTGGGGGACGTAATTTTCCAGTATTTTGGAGGAACAGGTGGTCCGGACGCCCCGCGTTGAAATACAATCCTTGACCGCAAAGGGAATACCGGTCAGGGGGGTGATCTGCTTCCCCGAGTGGAATCTTGCATCGGCCTGCCGGGCTTGCTCGAGGGCCAATTCCTCTGAAACCGTCACATAGGCATGCAGTTGCGGGTCAATCTGGCGGATGCGCTTCAGAACCGCCGTGGTCAGTTCCAGGCTGCTGATCTTCTTCGTCGAAAGCAGCTCGTGAGCTTCGCGTAGGGTAAGGTTGTGGAGTTCCATGGTTTTCCTGCCCGGAGAGGATGATCTACTTCCGGTTTGAATTAATCCTCGTCAAGTACGCCTGGCACCCTGACGAAGCTGCCCTCCGCCTGCGGGGCGTTCTTCAGGAAATCCTCCCGGGACATTGAAGGCGCGACCTGATCGGCGCGCAGCACATTGCTCGATGGCCCGCTGGCGTTGGCAGGGGGGACGGAGGCAGTGTCCACCTCATTCAAAAGGTGGAAGTAGTCGATGATAGCGTTGAACTGGTGGCTGAATTCACGAGCTTCCTCCTCCGTGATGCCTAACCTCACCAGGAGTGCCACATGCTTCACCATTTCGATACCGATCGTATCGGTTGATTGCGGCTGTTCCTTGGACGTCATACCCTGCTTCTCCTTCATAAGTCCAGCTTGATATGCAACTCTTTGAGCTGTTTTGGCTCCACGCTGGAAGGCGAGTCCGCCATCACGTCGCGCCCCGTGGAATTTTTTGGGAAGGCGATCACCTCGCGGATGTTCGGTTCGCCGGCCAGCAGCATGACCAGTCGGTCGATACCTGGAGCGATGCCGCCGTGCGGCGGAGCACCGTACTCGAAGGCCTCCAGCAAATGGCCAAATTTAAGCTTGGCTTCTTCCTGGCTGATGCCGAGCAGCTGGAATACCCTGCTTTGCAGCTCGCGCTGGTGGATGCGGATGGATCCGGAAGCGAGCTCGTACCCGTTGCAGACCAGATCATAAGCTTCCGAACGGATCGACGCCGGATCGGAATCGAACTTGGGCAGGTCCGCCAGCTGCGGCATGGTGAATGGGTGATGGGCTGCACCCCATTTGTGCTGCTCTTCGTCCCATTCGAACATTGGAAAATCCAGCACCCAGGCAAATGCCAGTTCATTTGGATCGGCCAGTTCGAGTTTATCACGGAACCAACCCCGGATGGCGCCGAGCACCGGGTTGACGACTCCGGATGGGCCGGCGACCAGAAGGATCAAATCACCGGTTTGTGTGCCGGTGAGCTTTTGGACAGCGTCTACTTCAGCGGTGCTCATGAACTTCAGGGCATTGCCCTTGGGTCCATTGGCAGTCAATGCCAGGACAGAGATGCCTCCAGCTCCCAGGGATTTCGCATAGTCATCTATTTCGTCCACGGAGGTCCGCGAATAGCCCGCACAGCCGGGGGCAGCCAGACATTTGATCACACCGCCGCTGGCTGGACCTTCTTTGACTACTGGTGCCGAATTGGTGCGGAGGATGGTGCTGGCATCCATCAACTCCATCCCGAAACGCAGATCGGGCTTGTCGGACCCGTAGCGTTCCATGGCTTCGCGATAGGTAATCCGCGGCCAGGGGGAGGCCACAAGGTGTTTGTCCGTACCGACGGCCGGGATCATTGCCGTGAACAACCCTTCGACCAGCTCCAGGATGTCGTCGCGGTGTACAAAGGACATTTCCAGGTCGAGCTGGGTGAATTCCGGTTGACGGTCGCCGCGCGAATCTTCGTCACGGAAACAGCGGGCAATCTGGTAATAGCGCTCGACACCTGCCACCATGAGCAGCTGCTTGAGCTGCTGTGGCGACTGGGGCAGAGCATAGAACTGACCTGGATAGAGCCGCGAGGGCACGAGGTAGTCGCGTGCCCCTTCCGGGGTGGTCTTGAACAGGTAGGGGGTTTCGACCTCGAGGAAGCCGCGTTCCGAAAGGTAGTCGCGCATGAATTTGACCACGCGGTGGCGCAGTTCCAGATTCGCACGCATGCGCTCGCGGCGCAGATCCAGATAGCGGTATTTAAGGCGCGTTGTCTCGTCGGCCTCCTCGCCATTCTTGCTGATCATGAACGGCAGAGGTTTCGCCGGGTTGAGTACGACCACCGACTGAGCCATGACATCGATCTCGCCGGTCGGCAACCTGGGGTTCACCATTCCTTCGGGGCGGCGCTGGACCCTTCCGGTCACCTGCAGCACCCACTCGGAGCGGATATTCGTGACCTGCTCCAGCATCTCCTGCGGCAGGTTCGGGTTGACGACGACCTGGGTGATGCCGAAGCGGTCACGCAGATCGATGAAGACCACACCCCCGTGGTCGCGCCGCCGGTGAACCCATCCGGCAAGGGTCACCTGCTGATCGACATGGGTGAGGCGGAGTTCGCCGCAAGTGTGGGTCTTATACATGGTGTTTTCCTTCCGGCCTGTGATCGGCGTCTGACGGTTCGGCGATAAAAAAATCGCCCAACGCATTTGCGTTGGGCGAGAGTAGGTTTCGAGATTGCGTTAACCTGACAGGCTTCGCCCAACGACCGGCGGCCGGTTATTATTATCATTATTGCTCAGGGCAAAGCGTGTGTTCAACATAGCTCCTCAGAAGTGAAAATATTATAGCATAAATCCATTTCTCACGCCCAGGCCGTATTGCATCATATGAAATCTCGCTATCCTGCTATTTCGTTTTTAGCTATCATGCCAATCAGCACGTCACTTCCTGGGGTTTATTCCAAACCGTCTCGACGGGTGCGTTGCGCCATGGTTCGTGGAAGTATCTCGAAGAGCAACTGAGAGGCGTTCGGGCGTTAGCTACTACGGTAGTTTCTGCTTTTGTTGTTCCTTTATGACGCGGAATCCGAGGTGTGTCACGCTGGGGGCTCCGATCGCTCGTATGCTTTCCAGTTCGATTGGGGTTGTACCCAGATCTTCGAACAAGCGTACTCCATTGCCAAGCAGGACAGGCACCACGTCGATATAGATTTCGTCAAGCAACCCCGCCTTGAGGCACTGCTGCAGGAGGCTGGCGGTGCATACCACGACATCCTTATCCCCTGCGGCTTTCTTTGCCTGACGAATGGCGCTTTCAATCCCATCGGTAACAAAGGTGAATGGCGATCCTGCCTTGGCCCATTCTTGGGGGATGGTATGGGTGACAACAAAACAAGGTGTCCTGGGAGGATGGCCGTCCCAGGCCCTGGCGATATCAAATGTTCTCCGTCCCCAAACATCTGCACCGAATGTTCCCATCGATTCCTTAAGGAGTTCGGCGCTCTGCGGAGAGACCTTAAGCACCATCCTGCCATCTGAGATCGGAATCTCGGTGTTGCCGCTGAAGTACCACTTAAAGAGCCGGTCGCCGCCATCCCCCAAACCGTTCTCGGGGCCGTCGTTCGGCCCGGTGACAAAGCCATCCAGCGAAACGGTTATGTTGAAAACAACTTTTCCCACGAAACTCTCCAAAATGGATGGAATTGAAAAAATGAGGCAGGCGGAAATGCCAGATCGATATACGCTCCCTACTCGAGGCGGGATTGCTCAGGGGTTGATCTGTACTGTGGTACCGATGTCTGCCCAGTTGTAAAGCTCTTGGGCATCCTCCACGCCAAGGACGATACAGCCGTAGGAGACCGGTGTGCCGAGGTCGTCAGCCCACAGGCGCTGGCCGTTGTCTAAAACCGGCAGGGCGTGAAAGCCATCCTCCAGGTCACCGACGTAATAGATCCCCATCCAATCCGGCATCCAGAAGCCCCAGGGATAGCTGTAAGGGTCGGCGAGCTTATCAAGGATGTGATAGGTGCCCGCGTCCGTGGAGTTATTGCCACCTGTCGAGACGACAAAACTATACACCAGCGTGCCGCCCTGATAGGCATACACATGCTGTTCCTGGATGGATACAACGATCAGTTTTTTGCCATTCGCCAGGAGTTGCGGAGCGACGAATGCACTCTCGGGTTTCTCGACCGGCGGCTGGGCGGAATCTGTCGGTGGCGGCGTGGCAATAAGGGTAGGTGTGTCCGAAGGTAATAGCGTGGGAGAAGGCGTCGCGGTTGGGGTAAAGGTTGTCGTCGGCAGAGGTGTAGGTGTGGCAGTCGGGAAAGGAGTGGGGGATGGGGTCGCGCTTAAAGTGAAGGTCGCCGTGGATAGGGGAGGATTGGTGGGTCTTTCTAATACGGCTTGAAACCAGGAGGGGACATGCCTTTCCAGCGAGGCGGCGGGGTTACTGCGGCTGGCTGCCAAGGCAGAGGAATTCGACTCTGGCCGGACGACCCAGGCCGCGATCAGGAAAAGGGCCAGCACCAGGGCCAGCCCCAGCTCCAGCGTCAGGATGGAGTATTGTGCAATTGTGGCAGACTTGGTTTGGGCCGGCATCCCCGCCTGGGAGGATGTAATCTTCGCTTTCCGTCTGACCGACGGCACCTTTTCGTCGAGTTGCTGGTAGGCCAGGTTCAGGTCTTCACGGGCTCGCTGGTTGTTTGGGTTGATCTCCAGCGCCTGTTCGAGGTAGGCTATCCTGGCCCGGGGCTTGGCAACCGCGGCGAGGATCAGCCAGGGGTCCTCCATCTTCGGCAACATCCATGCGGCAATTTGGGCCCAGTAGCGGGCTTCGTGTTTATCGCCGCGTTGCAGTGCTTCGTAGGCCAGGTTCAAGACCTGGCGGGCTGGAGTGAATTTTCGGTGCATGGCAGGACGGCTTATCGGATCATTCTTCTGGTATTTTACATCAAGTGAAAAGAATCTGGGAATGTGTGTAAATGATGATGGAGTAGCAGACCATCCGGTTCACTTCGTTCGTATGGCTGGCGCCCTCCGGAATCCTACCCGGCGCAAGAAGAGGCCACACCTGATTGGTGGGGTTGTTCACCATTTTTGAACGCAGCATCGCCTCATCACTAACGGCCGTTTCCGGCAAGGCCATCTTACCTCCTGAAAAGATGGCAAAAGAGCTTTGGGATTCGAGCTCGATCTATTGTATAATTATAATTAGATTATCTAATAATTGGAAGGGCTAATCAAACGGGCTCATCTCCTTGTGCCCTCGCCCGTGATAGCCTGGATGGGTGATCGGCTATGAAATTGCTGCAACCCTATTTTTACCCAGCAACGACCCTGTGAAAATGAGATGCGGAGATAAACCGATATGATGCGTGGTGGTGGTGGTCACGGGATAGGCGGCCGATTTGGCCTGGCGATCAATGCGCCCGACGAGAAGCCACATGTAACCTGGGATTTATTAAGGCGCGTCCTGAGTTATTCGCGCCCCTATATTGGGTTGATCTTCTGGATGCTGATCATGACCTTGATCGTCTCGGGTCTGTCCTTACTAACCCCCCTGATCCTGCGCGACCTGATCGACCGGACACTTCCGGATCGCGATCTGACCCGTCTGGCATGGTTGGTGGTTGCCCTGCTGGCCATCCCACTCCTGACCGGCGCACTGAACGTCTTTCTGCGGCAGCTAAATGCCCGCGTGGGGGAAGGTGTGGTTTACGACCTGCGCTCGGAGATGTTTGCTCACCTGCAGCGCATGTCGCTTAGCTTTTATACCCACACCAAGGTTGGTGAGTTGATCAGCCGCTTCAACAACGATGTGACTGGTGCGCAGAGTGCCATCAGCAACACATTTGTCAATATCGTCACCAGCCTGATCCAGGCGCTGGCAGTATTGGCGGTGATGTTCACTCTGGAGTGGCGGCTGACGCTCATCAGTATAGCAATCCTGCCTTTCTTCCTGGTGGCAGCGCGCCAGTTGGGGAATCGCCTGCGGGATGTTGCCCGCGCGCAGTTGGATCTCAATGCAAAAATGAATGCGGTCCTGAACGAGCTGCTCAACATCAGCGGTGCATTGCTGGTCAAGCTGTTCGGGCGGACTGCCAGGGAAGACGAGCGCTTCAATGCGCGCGCCGCTGAGGTCCGCGAAAGCAATATTCAGCGGGCGGTCATGGGTACGCTCTTCTTTGCAAGCATCGGTTTGGTGGGTTCAGTCGGCATGGCCCTGATCTACGGTGCGGGTGGCTATCTGGTCATCAAGAACGAACTGACCATTGGCACCATCGTTGCCCTGGGTGCCTATTTGGTCAGCTTATACAGTTCGCTACAGAGTTTGACCAATGCACCGGTGGATTTCGCCACCTCCATGGTCAGCTTTGAGCGTGTCTTTGAAATGTTGGACCTGCCGCTGGAGATTGTAGAGAAACCGGATGCCGTCGTATTGGAATCGGTTCACGGCGTCCTGGAATTTGAAGACGTGAGCTTTCGCTATACAGCCGACGAGAAGGTTTTGCTAAAGGACGTGCGTCGTTTCGGGCAGATACAGGATGTCAAAGCAGTGCTGTCCGGTGACCGGCCTGAAAGGCCGAATAACGGCGATGCCGTCGGCGAGGACATTCCCCTGGCGATTCATACCCAGGCGCGCGACGAGGTCCTGGAGCATATCTCGTTTCGGGCCGACCCCGGCCATCTCGTGGCGCTTGTCGGACCGAGCGGGGCAGGCAAAACCACCATGACGTACCTGATCCCGCGGCTCTACGACCCGTCCAGCGGCCGGATTTTGATCGATGGACACGACCTGAGGGAGGTAACCCTCACTTCATTGACTGCTCAAATCGGGATGGTCACCCAGGAAACGTACCTGTTCCACGACACGATCAATATGAACCTGCTCTACGCGCGGGAGGACGCCACCCGGGCGGAGGTTGAGGCCGCGGCCCGAGCGGCCAATATCCACGACTTTGTCATGGAGCTTCCGAATGGCTATGAAACGGTTGTGGGCGAGCGCGGTTATCGGTTGAGCGGTGGAGAGAAGCAGCGACTGGCCCTGGCGCGCGTCATCCTGAAGGACCCGCGTATCCTGGTCCTGGATGAAGCCACCAGCTCGCTGGACAGCGCCTCGGAAGCATTGATCCAAGAGGCCCTCAATCGGGTCATGGCAGGACGAACGAGCATCGTCATCGCTCATCGTTTGAGCACCATCCTGGCGGCTGATTTGATCCTGGTGATGGATCGCGGGCAGATCGTTGAGCGTGGAACGCATGCCGAACTCCTGGGCAAGGGCGGCATGTATGCCCACCTGTACGAGACCCAGTTCCGCCGCAAGGTGGCGGAACCGCTGTATTCAGCCTAGGCGGCGTACCAACCGCCGGGTGCATGCTGGTCAGTGGGATCCCGTTTCAGTTTTTCCTCATTAGGATATTTTTAATGAAGCACCCGGGGTACATAGGGGAAGTTATCTGTTGATATTTGGATTTCATCTGCTGTTTTGATTTCAGGCCGGGAACTGAGCATCGCGCTAGACCAGGTGGGAGTATAATCTTGAGGACGATCAGACGAATTGGATCCTATCAACGATTTCAGCAAAACCATGCTTTGGCGCCACCGGTTTTGACGATGTGATCGAACTGGACATTTTGTAGAACCGGAATCTAACACAGCCCAGCTCTGGGGAAAAGACCTGATGTCCCATGTGGATCCTGACTGTTCGCTCCCCCTCGAATGAACCCCTTGAATATATCCTGAAGCCCGGTAAAACCACCCTGGGTCGCAAGCCGAACAATGATATCGTCATCGATGACGAGTCGGCCTCGCGGGTCCACGCAGAGATCTACTGTGAGTTGGACACGATCATCATCACCGACCAGGAAAGCACGAACGGGACCTTCGTCAACCGCGAGCGCATCACGAAGCCGCGTACTCTGGTGCCAGGGGATCAGATCCGCATCGGTCAGCATGAAGCCAACGTCGCCTTGCGGGACGACAAGAACCGGTCTGATATCCTGTCCCGCTTCGCGGTTACCCGCCCCTGGACACGGGAGTTGCTGCTCGAGTCCGTTGATCAACATGCGGTTTTATTATATGAGGTCACCAATCAGCTGACGACCGTCCTCGATATCGAAACCGCGGTAAAAGAAATCTCCAAATTAATGAAGGTTGCCCTGGGTGCTGACGCCTGCGAGGTGGTCCTGTCTAACCGCTTCAGCCAGCTGAAGGAATTGGGCCTTCCCCCCGAAATGACCCAGCAGGCGATCGAGCAGCGCTCGATCGTTGTCGTTCCGGCTTTTCCTACACAGGGCGAGACAGCTCACGGTGTCCAGGGTGGTGAAAAAAGCCCCTCCGTGCTCTGCCTTCCCGTCATCATCGGTGAAGAGACCGCCGCATTGATTATCGTGTATAAAAGCGACCCTGCCTCGCGCGAATTCGACCAGCATGATATTCAAATGGCTGTCGCCATCAGTCATCAGGCTGCGCTGACGATCCAGAGGATGAATTTGCTTGAGCAAGCGCGTATTTTGGAGGAATGGGCGATCACCGACAGCCTGACCGGCCTGCACAATCGCCGTCATCTCTTGGAGCTGTGTGATCTGGAGTTTCAACGTGCTAGGCGCTACCAGCATCCCCTGGCGATCGTGATGCTGGATGTGGATCGACTCAAGCAGGTGAACGACACCTACGGCCACGATATCGGTGATGTGGTTTTAAAAACGGTGGCACGCAGCTGCCGGGAGCAGCTGCGCAACATTGACCTGATCGGCCGTTATGGCGGTGATGAATTTGTGATCCTCTTGATAGAGTCCAATTCGGAAGCCGCTCGGGGTGTTGCCGAGCGCGTCCGGCTGCATGTTGCCGGAGTACCCGCCGAGACGGATCGAGGTCCTCTGAACGTAACAGTCAGCATCGGGATCTCCGTTATCGACAAGGATACTCCGAACCTGGATGCCCTGCTGAGTCAGGCGGATAAGGCCATGTACTCAGCCAAGAAGGCAGGAGGGAATAAGGTTAAGGTGTCGATCCTGACAGTGCGCAGAGAGGAACCCCCAAAGAAATTGTGACAGCCACCGTTCGATTCTTGGATTACCCCAAGGCTCTTAAGGGGCGAAGATTTCCCTTCCCGATCTTTATTCAATTGAAGGCCATGGCTCACAAGCCATGGTCTTCTTTCTTAAGGATTCCTGTGCTGTTCTGTGAGCTTAAGCTCAGGGTTTGCTCCCCAGCCGACGGCGTCGTGCTGAGGAGCAGAGAGTGCCCGTTCCCAAATTCCCGTCTCTGTCAGTAACTCATAGGGGTTGAACCCCGGTCACAGTGCTGTCTCTCGGATCTGTGCCGAAGCTGCGCACGATCGCCAGCCTTCATCGAGAAATGGGTGATTGACAGGGATCTTTAATTACGATAAAATCGGTGCGAATTATCCAACAGCAGCTGGAGAATGTCAAACTTTGTGGTAGGTTATTACGGAAGCAATATGTCTCAAAGTGAGCCCAAGACGGCGGTGGCTAAGGCTAAGGGATCCTCTTTTCTAATAGGTCGCCCTAGAATTAATTTATATCAAACGTTTAACCTACAAGGAATGTAGGTAGATTTCGAATCAGCGAACTTCAGACCTCCGGGGTGAAATAACCCTCGGAGGTCTTCATAAAACAATCATCATTGGTTCAAGGGCAAGAAAGTAAAATTGCGCGTCCTCGTTCTGCTTGGATCCATTTTAGTTCTTACTGCCTGTACACCGGGTTTCATCCATAACCACCCTGGTGAAGCAGCGGCTAGGGTCGGTTATGTTTCCACGCCGGTAAATAGTTCCATTCCGATTGACCTGTTGGCGTTCTCCAAGGCTGGAGAGGCAAAAACCATCCCCATGGTTGGGAAGAAAGCCGACTCGATTCTCCAACTCGTGCAACCCTTCGCCGATCTCGAGCATCAACAGCCGCGGCAAATGATTGACCTGTCCCTCACGCCTTACGGGGGGGCGCGCGCCGAGGAATATCTAATTGAAAAACCGGAAGAATGGAAATTCCCAACCAGCAAATCTCCCAGTCGCTCGATTCCCGAACTCAGAAAGAACGTCACGCCGGATATGCTTGCCCTGCGAGAAGGAAATCAGTGGCGCCTTCTCCCATTCCGCAACAATCCTGCGTTGACGCGGTTCTGTTCTGTCAGTGCGCAGATGGGAATGAGACGTGGCGGAGGCATCAGCTTCCAGGACCTCGCCTCCGTCACTGTCCGAAAGATTTACTCCACGGATCGATCCAAGGATCGTTATTTGATTATGCGATTGATCCCTCCTGTCGAATTGTTTCCGGTTGGGACACTCTCCCACTTCCCGGGTGAGCAATATTTCCAGATTTCGGTTCCCGCCCGGTCGGTCCCGGAGATGGTGAAGTCCTTGCCACCGGGTGAAGATTTCGTGATTGTTTGGGGGACCGGGACCAACCAGGCCTATTGTCCGCATTCTACTGCTCCTGCTGCAACCTTCGGGACCAGCCCCGGAACCGCCTCCATCGTTGCTCAAAACGGGGACAACTCTACGACGCGGGAAGCGAACGCCCCGGATATTATTCCGTTCGAACGCCAGGGGTCGACCAAAGATCTGGTGTTCAGCTGGTTAGAAGCTTCCTCCCTGTGTATGGTGATCTATGGCAGTCGAGCGCCCCCTTTTCTTTGAAACCGGATTTCCAGCCCCCGCCCACCGTGGTTGTTGAAGTGTTCTTCAACTTTATAAAACTACATTCCAGGAGAGCGCTTCTCTCAAGGTCGCCCACGGCTTCAGCGCAAGAACAGACGAGGGATCCACACCTGGTAACGGGTCAGGTCCGGGATAGCAGGATGTTTCCGGATGATCGGTGTCCAGTTCTTCGTCAGGCGCTGGATGAAGCTTAAAGGTCCCAGGTGGGATCCATTCTGAGCGAACTCGATTCCTGGAACCTCTGCCGTAATTATCTTGAAGGATTTTATGAAAACACTTTTCCGATTGAGTATTTCGGTTGTTGTTTTGAGCTTCCTGGCTTCATGCGCAATCCCTGTATCCGCGCCTGCTTCAACATCGGTCAGTCAACCGACCACTGCAGCGACATCGGCGCCGACCAGCACGAATCCGGTGTCTCCCACGACGCCTCCATTACCGACCAATGTGCCCGCCTCCACAGCCTCCAGCACAGGCACACTTGTGAAGGACAAGATCAAGCACATCGTGATCATCATGCAGGAGAATCGCTCATTCGATGAGTACTTTGGCACCTACCCCGGTGCGGTCGGGATTCCGATGCAGAACGGCGTGCCAACCGTGTGTGTCAATGACCCCAAAACGGGCACGTGCGTGAAGCCATTCCATAATCCCAAACTTGTCAACTCGGGCGGCCCGCACGCGGCCGCCTCGGCGACCACCGATATCAACAGTGGAAAAATGGATGGTTTCATCAAAGCCTTCCGCGGGGCCCAGAAAGCCTGTAAAAATCCGAATACCCCAGGATGTTCTGCCGGTGAAACCCCGGATGTGATGGGCTGGCACGACGCCCGCGAGATCCCGAATTACTGGACGTATGCCGAGAACTTTGTCCTTCAGGACATGATGTTCGAGCCGAACGCTTCCTGGAGCCTGCCTTCCCACCTCTTCATGGTGTCAGCCTGGTCCGCTCAGTGCTCTATCAAGGGTGATCCGATGAGCTGTGTCAATGCCCTGGACGGTCCCAAAACGGCTGCGAGTGCCTTGAACACAAGTAAAAACGATTATGCCTGGACCGACCTGACCTATCTGCTGCATAACGCCAATGTCTCATGGGGCTATTACCTGAGCGAGGGCAGTGAGCCGGATTGTGAAGATGATGCTATGCTCTGCCAGTCCAAACCGCTTTCCAAGAACGTCCCGGGAATCTGGAACCCGCTGCCGGCTTTCGACACTGTTAAGCAGGATGGTCAACTGGCGAACATTCAGGATGTTGACAAGTTCGTTTCCGCCGCCAAAGACGGAACCCTGCCGGCTGTTTCGTGGGTCGTTCCTGAAAATACGGTCAGCGAGCATCCGCCTGCTAATATCGCTACCGGCCAGGCGTATGTCACCGGGCTGATCAACGCGGTGATGCAGGGTCCGGACTGGGACACAACCGCGATCTTCCTTTCCTGGGATGATTGGGGGGGGTTTTATGATAACGTGGTCCCGCCCACGGTGGACCAGAACGGCTATGGGTTGCGCGTCCCGGGCCTGGTGATCAGCCCCTATGCAAGGAAGAGCTATATTGACAATCAAACCCTCAGCTTCGACGCCTATTTGAAGTTCATCGAAGATGTGTTCTTGAACGGGGAGCGCATCGATCCCAAGACGGACGGGCGACCTGACCCTCGGCCGACCGTGCGCGAGGACGTGTCGATCCTCGGCAACTTGATCCTTGATTTCGATTTCTCGCAACCGCCGCGTCCGCCGATGGTCCTGCCGACGAACCCTCCGCCCGGACCTGCCTCGATCCCGGGGACTTAACTCCATCCCGTTTCGAAACGCACTGCCCTGCCATCTCGGCAGGGCAGTGTTCGTGTGCGCCCAGCATGGGCGTTGACTAGGGAGTGAAAGTCTCTTGCAGAGGAGATTGCCCCAACTGCTAGCGGAAGGCAAGGGCGTCGCCGTGAGGCGGGGACTGGAGGAAGCCGGAAGCAAATCTGCGGCTTGAGGAACACGAATCCAATCTGAGGCCGTGAGGCGGGGCGAGTTGGCACGAGACAACGAAGCCCGAGCAATCAAGGGTCGAAGCGGTAAATTG
>Ga0187877_1002976_pt1 | contig 14372 bp, 8 predicted proteins | sample June2016WEW_17_1_3_FD_132430 | JGI IMG/M metagenome (GOLD analysis project Ga0187877, IMG submission 132430) | Peatland microbial communities from SPRUCE experiment site at the Marcell Experimental Forest, Minnesota, USA - June2016WEW_17_100 | ecosystem: Environmental > Terrestrial > Soil >... | reverse complement strand
TGGCCGGAACTCGAACATGTCCGCAAAGAATTTTTGGAACCTATCGCGCCCACGCCTTCCAGCGCCGTAGGCGCGCCATCTCTGTAGTATCATAGCCTATTCGAAATTAGCTCCGTAGGAGCGGCATATTCCCTGACTATTTCGCTCCTACGGAGCTTGTTTCATTTTTGAAATCCGATTCTACAAATATGCCGCGCCTACGGCGCTGTTCTTACCCGCAAATCGGATTCATCCGATTCACAACGAAAATTTACCGGAATTTTCTCCTTTGCGATTCAACCTGGCCACGCAAAAATCCTCGAAATGTTCCACGTTCAAAAAATTTCCTCGCTCGATCTGCCCGAACTCGCGCCGTATCGCACGATGCGCCGGCCGCTGGAGCATGAGCGGCAGGGCATCTTCGTGGCCGAAGGCGAAAAAGTCGTGCGCCGCCTGCTCGAAAGCCGTTTTGAAGTCGTCTCCGTCCTGCTGCCCGAAAAACACCTGGAGGCATTCCGCCCGCTGCTCGAAGCGCGCCCGGAAAATCTCACTGTTTATCTCGCGGATAAAAAGCTGCTCGAGCAGCTCATCGGTTTCTCGATGTATCAAGGCCATCTCGCCATTGGAAAGATTCCCCCATCCGCTTCGCTCGACGACATTTTGTCGAAAAATCCAAAACCGCTGTTGCTTGTCGCCGTGGATGCGCTGACGAGCGCCGAAAATCTCGGCGCGCTGGCGCGCAATTGCGTCGCCTTCGGCGTGCAGGCGCTGATCGTTGGCGAAACTTCCAGCAGCCCGTTTTTGCGCCGCGCCGTCCGCAATTCCATGGGCACGATTTTGCAGTTGCCGGTCATCGAACTGGCGAAACTCGGCCAGCGGCATCAGTTCACCGCCAAACCGCATACCACGGCCCAAACGCTCGTTGAATGCCTGAAGGACCTTCGCGCTCGCGGCGTCCGCTGTATCGCCGCGCATCCGCACACAAATAAAAAATCCCTGTCGCAGGCGGATTTTTCCAGCGATTGCTGCATCGTCTTCGGCAGCGAAGGCGAAGGCATTTCCGCGCCAGTCCTGGAAACTTGCGATGAAGCGGTGGCCATTCCCATGCCACCCACGGTGGATTCGCTCAACGTGGGGGCCGCGGCGGCGGTTTTTCTCTACGAAGTCGCGCGCCAGCGCGGGAAGACATAAAGCGGGAAGAATTAGAGTGATGGAGTGTTGGATTACTGGAGTGACGCGATTGCGGAGTTCAATATCCCATTGCTCCATCACTCCATTACTCCGCTTTGAACACCTTCCCGTAAACCTCGCGAATGGCCTTGCGCCATTTCACCAGCGCCTTTCCAAATTCCTCCGGCGTGGCAAAACCACACCGCACCGAGACGCGATAATACGGCGCGGGATCGTCCGGCAAAACCGTTTCACCTTCGTAACTCCAGCGGCGTAAAATACCCTCGACGCGCCGCAGCTTGCGGTAATTTTCCAGCAGCTTGTCCGCGTCTGGCAGCACTCCGTCATCGCGCGCCCGTTCGAGCGCGCGCAGGGTGTTTGCCTCCTGCCAGCCATTTTCCAGACACAAAACCTGGGCGATGAATTCCGCATCCATCAAACCGCCTTTGCCGGTTTTGATGGCCAGGTTGTCTTGACCATGCGGCGTGCGCTCTTTCTCGATGCGCAGCCGCATCTGGTGAATTTGCTTTTTCCAGTCAGGAACGAAACAGGCAGGCAAGGTGGGACAGGCATCCTGCCTGTCATTTCGTTTTAATGTTTTAGACAGGCTGGAAGCCTGTCCCACTTTCGAGAAATCCGTCAATCCGGCAACCAACCCCTGAAACTTTTCGCCCAGCGCAAAATTTCCGGCCACGGGTCGCGTGCGCGTAAGCGCCTGAATTTCCCAAAGCTGCGCCCGCTGCCGGTAATATTCCTCGTAAGCCGCCAGCGTGTTGACCAGCAAACCTTTCTCGCCGTCGGGACGCAACCGCGCGTCGGTGTGAAATACCATCCCCTGCTCCGTCCGGCGCGACAGCAATTCCTTCATATTCACGGCCAGCCGCTGCAACTTCGGCAGTTCTTTCGCCCCGGCATCCGTGACAAACAGGATGTCCAGGTCGGAACCGTAATCAATTTCACCCCCGCCCAGTTTGCCGAGACCGATGACGACAAACGGCGGCATCCGGATTTTGTTTTTGCGCATGACAACTTCAAGCGCGTATTGCAGGCAGGCGTCGGCGAGCGCGGAAAGTTCGGCGAGATTTTCCTCGAAATCGGCAAGGCCCAGGATGTCGCGCAAACCGAGGCGCATCAATTCAGCTTCATGATAGCGGCGCAGCCAGAGAAATTGATCTTCGTCGTCGAGTCCGTGGCGCAAATCCTTCAAAATCTCCGGCGCCATTTTGCGCTGGCGCAGGCGCCCGCCGGCCACAAAATCGTCAATTAAATCCGGATCGCGAATGGCGGCCTCGGCCAGAAATTCGGAACGGTCGAACAGCAACAGCATCAACTCAAACGCCGCCGGGTTGCCGTGCCACATCTCCAGCAACGCCGCAGGTGAGCCGTAGGCCTCCAGATAACTGTCCAGCCGCGTCACGACGCGGTCGGGATCGGAAAGAACTGGGGATTGTGGAAAAACTTTGGACTCTGGACTCCGGACTCTGGACTTTGCCTTAGGACAAAGAGCCAGGAATTTCAGAATCAACTGCCGGGCCAGTTCCGTCGTGCGCGGCGAGACGTGGACGTAACCCGGACCTTCGGCAAATTCCTTGAGCAGGCGAAACGCCGTCTCCGGGTCGCGGAACGAATGCGCCGCGAGCAGGTTATTCCATTCCGCCTCCGCGCCGTCGAATTCCGGCGGCAGACCGGCCGGTGCCTGGGGCAATTCCGCCTTCAGCAACCGGTCATAAACCCGCCGCACATTGCCGGTGTGCAATTGCAGCGCCGTCTCGAATTCCGCCAGCGACTTGAAACCCATCAGCCCCGCCAGCCTTAGTTGCGCCGGGCGATCGGCGGGAATGACATGCGTTTGTTGATTGTCCTCCATTTGCAGGCGATGCTCGACATCGCGGAGAAACCGGTAGGCGGCATCGAGTTGTTGCGCATCCTCATCCGTGAGCAATTGGTACTGCGCCAGTTTGGCGAGGCACGGGAGCGTTTGCGCGGTTTGCAAAAATGGCAGCCGGCCCGCGTGCAAAATTTGCAGCGATTGGGCGATGAATTCAATTTCCCGGATGCCGCCGCGCCCCAGTTTGACGTTGCGCTCCAGTTCATCCTCGCCCACCACTTCCTTTTCGATCCGGTCCTTGACTGCGGCGACTTCCCGGAGCACGTCGGCGCTTAGCAAAGGCGGAAACCGGAAGGGCTGGATCATTTCGAGGAACTCGGCGGCCAGACCTTCGTCGCCGGCAACACCCCGCGTCTTGATGAGCATCATCCGCTCCCAGGTCTGTCCCCATTCCGTGTAATAATTCTCATAGCTTTCAAGCGAACGGCTCAGTGGCCCGGCGTCACCTTCGGGTCGCAATCGCAAATCAATGCGGAACAACATCCCGTCCGGCGTCACGCGGGAGACTTCGGCAATGAAAGCTTCGGCGAGCTTGTTGAAAAATTGGCGGTTCGACATCGTGGCGCGCTGCGCTTTTTTCTTCGCCGGCGGTGCTTTGAACACTTCGCCCTCATCGCTATGGAGGAACAGCACGTCCACGTCGGAGCTGTAATTGAGTTCCTGCCCGCCAAGCTTGCCCAGGCCGAGCACACAAGATTCCGTGCGCTGCCAGTTCCCCTCCGCATCCTGATGAAAAGGCTGGCCGAATCGCCCGGTGAATTGCTGCCGGCAAATCCGCCACACGGCGTCAAGGCACACGTCGGCCAGGTCCGATATTTCGCGGGTGATTTCAACCACGTTGCTGAGGCGGGCAAGGTCGCGCGCGGCGATGCGCAGCATTTCGCGCTGCTTGAAGCGGCGCAGTTCCGCCAGCGCGCCGGCGTAATCGCGCGCATCCAGTTTAGGTTTCAACCCGCTTTCGATCTCGCGTCGAATGCCATCTGCGCGGCGTGGAAATTTAAGCTGCTCGATGTCAAGCGCCGACAGCCAATCGGGATTCGCGACCAGCAAATTGCCGAGTGCCTGTGAACCGCTCAACAGTACAACCACAACGCGAATCTGATCGGCGGAAATTTTTTCGAGTTGGGGGCCGGCGCCCGTCGCGACGAGCAAATCGAGGAAATGTTTGACCCGGGCCGGATCGGCGGAAGTTCCGGCCAGTTTTTGCCAGTCCGATTTTTTCATGCGACGAGCGCGCGTCAGTTTTTGGAACGCGTATAAATTACTTCAACAAAATCAACCGCCCGGTGGCACAGCGGCTCCCAGTCGAGTTCGGCTTCGACCCGCGCGGCGGATTGGGCGGCGCGGATTTGCCAGGCCGGGGATGGTTCATCAAGCCAGTCGAGGATTTTTTTGCCGAAATCTGTGCCATCGAATTCCGAGAAGCGCACCATCGGGTCGTTTTGGAAATAGCCCCGGATGCTTTGGAGGGGCGTGCAGACGCTGGGCAGTCCGCTGGCGACGTATTCGACGACCTTGGCGACGAACGCGCAGTGTGTGCCAGCGGATTCCTCATAGGGCACGATGCCCACGCTGGCGTCGGCCAGGTGTCTGGCCACTTCGGCGTATGGCACAAAACCGGTGGCTTCAAATTTGAAGCCGGGAATTTCCCGGTGTGTGCGCGCCAAAAAATTTTCAAGCGCGGCGGTGCGCTGGCCGACAAAACGAAAGACGGTGCCAGGACGGTTTTGGGTCACATGCCGGATCGCGCCAAAGGCAATGTCGCCGAGGTGATGCGCGTCAAACGAACCGTGCATGACGACGACCGGCGGGAGATTGGGCGCAATCATCCGCACATAAAATGGAAAATATTCCGCCGCATAGCCGAAGTAAATCGGCAGGATTCTTTCGCGCGGATAGCCGCGCTCGACAAAGTAATCGGCCAGGGTGTCGGAAATCGCCAGCACACCGTCCGCACCGTAACGGACGGGCATGGAAATTTCGTAGCGCTTGAGCATCTCAACAAACGGACGGGGTGCGATGTAGGCCGGCCAGGTTTCCATGAAACCGGTGAGGAGGTCGGGAAAATTCATGACGACCGGCACGTTCAGCCGTCGTTTCAACCGGCCGGCGGCCACGGCGGAAATCGCGTGTTGCGAGAGCAGTAAATCGAATTTTATCGTGCGCGCGGCCCGGGCAACCATGCGCTGCAAAAAGGATGGATAGAGCAGATATTTAAAATTCCGCAGCCGGGCGTAGCGTCCCATTTGCCAGGCGGTGAACTGATGCAAATGGATGTGGAATTTTTCTTTGACGGCTTCGGATTCGGCGATTTGCGGGCAAAAAACGTGGACTTCGTGGCCGCGCCGGACCATTTCTTCGACCAGATAAACGGCCTCCGCCGAACCGCCGCCGGACGGCGGATAAAACGGTTCGTGGGTCAGAAACGCGATACGCAACGGAAATTTGGATTCGCGCACGCGGTAACGCTATGCAATTTGGGCCGGACCGTTCAATCATAATCAGCGTATCAGCGTCACCGGCAGGCAAAAAGTTTGACAAGCGCGGCTGGGACTTTAGATTACGTCCTCTCCGGATGGGGTCGTAGCTCAGTTGGTAGAGCGCCTGAATGGCATTCAGGAGGTCAGGGGTTCGAACCCCCTCGGCTCCACCAGGCCCGAAAGCTTTCGGGGCTGCCGCGCCGGAGCGAAGCGTAGACGGGCTAAAATCACAGAAATGTTTCGAGCTTCAACTCGGCAAGCCAGTTGCTGATGCGGCAGCGTAGCGAGGACGAAGGTTGCCGCGCCGGAGCACAGAGTGCGTAGGCGGGCTGGTACAACACACTGCCAGCGGGCTACGGCTCGGCAAGCCAGTCTGATTCGCAACGCAGGGCGAAGGCGGGCCAAAGTCAAACTTCGCCACGAGCTTCGATCCGGCAAGCCAGCCAGAATCCAGTCAACAGACCGGCGAACTTGTCCGGTCTTGGGGCGGGGCTCTGACAGATCTCTTCATCAAGCATGTTCTATGTCGTGTTGTAAGTTTTGCTCACTCTTTTTTGACACAACATCCGATGGCGAACGATAGTCACCGCCATCTCACCATTCTGTGGCGAATCAACGTGGTAAGGCCTCCTGACAGGATTGATCTAAACGAGCGACTCACAGAGTCAGTCCGGACTGTCAGTGAAAGTACTGACAGGATTGTGATAAATAGTGGCGAGTTAGGACGAATTCTGCTTGAAATATCAATGAAATATGCTATTTTACCGGCAATGAATTGGGGGGTTTTGCCCGATCTCGCCGAAGGCGTAGCTCAATGGAAAGCCGCCCGCAGGTATCAAACTTTGAGCCTTGACCAAAACCTCTTTACCCCTTCCTTAAACATTCGATTCGACTTATGAAATCCCGATATCAAATTGCAGCCTTGGCAATCATACTCGGTGGCTTCGCCGCCACCGGTCTGGCACAGACGACAATATTCAACGAAAATTTCGACGGCGGATATACAGGCGCGTTCAGCACATCCTCGTATTCAGGAGGCAGCCCCACCGCCACCGGCAACGCTGTACAGGCGAGCGGCGGAAACCCGAACGGTTGCTGGCAGGAGACCATGACGGCAACGACCAGCAGTGACTATTATACCGGGCAGGTGCAGTTGTCGACGGTTTCCGGGAACACGGACGCGACCCCGTCAGACTACGTGTTGTCCTTCGATGCCAAAGGCAGCCAGGCGGCCAACATACAGTTCATTATCGAATCCTGGTCGGGCAATTATTGGAGCGGCACAAAGATCATGGACGCGACCGTCAACGACCAGTTGAATGCGGCCAATACCTGGCAGACTTTCAGCGTAAACCTGGGCAGTCTCACGGGGGCCAACCCGACCGGCGCAACCTGGCAGTTGAACTTTCAAATCAATGCCTGGCAGTGGGGCGGCGCCGGCTACACCGACACCCTGACCATCGACAATATCATCCTGGTGCATCTTGCTAATTCCATCGTGCTGACCTCATCGGCCAACCCTTTAGCCGACGGCGGCAGCGTCACCTTCACCGCCACAGTGTTGACCAATGGGGTCACCGCAGGCAACGCCACCGGCCAGGTGGTGTTTTCTGCAGCCAGCGGTCCGTTCAGCACCAACACGGTGAGCGGGGGCAGCGCCACCAGTTTCTCCATTACCAATCTGCCGGTGGGCACGGACCTGATCACCGCCATCTACTCCGGCGGCAATTATCCGGGCGGCACCAACATGTTGAACCAAGTCGTCAACGCCCCGTCTGGCTCAAGCCTGGCGCAGGCCAATCTCCCGATTTACACCGATAATCTGGTGAATGGTTTTCAAAATTGGAGTTGGGCGGCGGTAAATCTGGAAAACTATTCGCCGGTTCATTCGGGCGTTTATTCCATCAGTGTCACCGATGGCGGTAACTACCAGGCGCTCGTTTTTGCACGTCCGGATTTTAATACCAGCCCCTACGCCAGTCTTAGTTTTTGGATCAATGGCGGCAGCGCCGGCGGTCAAAAACTGCAAGTGTGGGGATCGCTGGATGGCACCAATCAGGGGGCCTATTCCTTGGGAGCTTTACAAACCAATACCTGGCAGCAAATCACCATTCCGCTTTCCGCCTTGAGCGTGTCCAACAAGGCAAATTGCAGCGGCTTTGGGATTCAGGGCAACGATAACGGCGCGGCCCAATCCACTTTTTACGTGGACGACGTTCAACTGGTGGCCGCGTCTGCGCCGGCCCTGGTTCACCTGGGAGTGGATGCCGGGCAGGCGTTGCGCACAGTGGATGCGCGCCAGTTTGGACTCAATACCGCAACCTGGGACGGCAGTCTGGACAGTTCAACAACGCTGCCGTTGCTTGAGCAAATCGGTTGTTTGACTTTGCGCTGGCCGGGGGGCTCGACTTCGGACGCCTATAATTGGGCCAGCGACCCGAGCGGGAATTCCACCTTCATGTTCATCGCCACTAATCTGGGCGCTCAAGTTTTCACCACTGTCAATTACGGCACCGGCACTGCCGATGAAGCGGCCGCCTGGGTGCTCTCGGCCAACAAAACCAATAATTGCGGTTTCAAGTATTGGGAAATTGGCAATGAATGCTATGGTTCATGGGAAGCCGATTCCCATGCCATTCCCCACGATCCTTACACTTATGCCATCAATGCGGCGGCTTACATTCAACAGATGAAGGCGGCTTACCCGAATGTGCCCATTAAAGTGGGCATCGTCGTCGTGCCGGGAGAGGGAAGTTCTTCCAATAACGCGACACATTTTACCACCAATCCAAGGACTGGCACCACGAACTATGGGTGGACCCCCATCGTGTTGTCCGAACTGAAGAGCCTGGGGGTCCTGCCCGATTTCCTCATTTATCATTTTTACTGGCAATACACCAGCTCCGGCTGGAGCTTTTACTCTGGCTCTCCCGACAGCGACCCCTTGCTGTTGCAGGTCGCAGGCAATCCGTGTCCCCTGACCTGGACCGACTGGGCCAGCGCCGCCGCCAACTTACGACAGCAAATCAGCGATTACGTTGGACTCACGGGCACCAACATTGAGTTGTGCGTGACAGAAAACAACAGCGACGCCGGGGCCATGGGCCGGGAATCCACCAGCCTGGTCAACGCGCTCTACCTCGCCGACAGCACCAGCCAGCTCATGAAAACCGAATTCAGATCCTATATCTGGTGGGATTTGCACAATAGCGCGGACACCAGCGGCGATTTTGACCCAACGCTCTACGGCTGGCGGTCGAATGGTGATTATGGGGTTCTGAGCGGGTCAAACACTCCGTATCCCACCTTTTACGCTGAAAAATTGCTGCAATATTTTGCGCGACCGGCTGATTCCGTCCTCAATGGCACCAGCGATTCTCTTTTGCTTTCCGCCTATGCCGTTCATCGTACCAACGGCGCTCTCACGGTGCTCGTCATCAACAAAGACATGACCACGAACCTTAATGCACAAATCGTGCTTACAAATTTTGTGCCGTGGACCAACGCAACGATTCAATCCTACGGCATCCCCCAGGATCAGGCGGCGGAAAACAATGCCGGTGCGTCATTGCAAGACATCGCGACGACGAACTTTCCAACGGCCGGCACGAACTTCAGCTATTCGTTCCCACCCTTGTCGCTGACGCTCTTCACGTTTGAGCCAGGACCTTCGGTGCTTTCCGTATTGGGCGTCCAGCCCGGGCAGGTGGAGCTTCTCCTTCGAGGCCAACCCGGTACGCCTTATGTCATTCAAAGTTCGCCGGATTTGACGGCGGCGTGGACCTCCGTCTCCACCAACACGCTAGTGGGGAGCACTTTGAACATCACCCTCCCGGTTTCAACGGGTTCCCCGCACCAATTTTACCGCGCTGTTTGGCAGCCTTGAAAAATCAGAGTGACCTGTTTTTCTTTATCAAACGGCATCGTTGCTCGACGCAAATTGTTGACGCATAAGGAAAGCAGCCAGATTTGATTTAACCCAAGCCAAGTTGCCGGGCAGAGGTCTGAAGGGCCTGCGCTTTGGTGTTATTATTAGGATAGAAGCTGTTTTCAGTGTACCCATACAACCCCTTGAACGTCGGCGCGATGCTCAGGTATTTAACCAATCACTCCAGGCTTCGACTCGGCAAGCTGGATAAATCCCCGGCAGCGCTGCAAGGACTTTTTGCCAGAGATTCCGGGTTGAGGATGGCAGGCCGGCCGGGCAAGACTTTCCGCCGCGAATTGCTGGCTACGGCCCGGCAAGCCAGTTGCTGATGTGGCAGCGTAGCGAGGACGAAGGTTGCCGCGCCGGAGCACAGAGTGCGTGGGCGGGCTGGTACAACACACCGCCAGCGGGCATGGCTCGGCAAGCCAGCTAATCATAAGAATCGCCCAGTTTCCTTCTAACGGTAAGTTCTTCAATCACAAGATGTTTACAAAACTTTGTCCCACGTGGGACAAAGTTTTGTCGTCCTCGTTCTCGACTTTTTTGTCATAATTCTTTTCAGGAGTGATTCTTTCACGGCTTCAAAATTCACCGCGGTTGACGCCTTCGCCCTTCTCCTCCCAATCGCTTACCAATCCTTGTATTGCAATGCATCCATGCCACCGCGCAATTCATCGCAGGATTGCCAAAGGGAGGAGTAGAGTTCGGATTTTTTAAGGGGCATGAATTAATTGAGGCGCCGTTTGAGCGTGTGGTTGAAAGTTTTATGACTGTTTCTCATACCCATGCAGATTCGGCTGAATCGTCGAACGGAAATGCGGTTTTGCAATTGGAAAACCGCGCCGCGTAAAAGGCGCTGCCTCACGTGGCAAACCAGCAACAAAGCCGGGGTGCTTCCTGTGGGATTAAATTGAACCGTTTAACCCGCCTTCTTCAGTCAGGCTGGTTTTGGGCATCGCCTGACAGCAAAGAGTGGCGGACACAAAGTCTTCGTCCGTACCCGGCCAGCAGCCAGACGGAAAACAGAATAAAAAGGAAGTTCTCCAGCAGCTTGCGGCAGATGAAAACTTCGCCGGTGCCGCAACCACAATCGAATTTCACCGCGCAAAACGGGATGGCCAGCGCTGACTGGATGGCCAGGGCGCGCCGGAACACCAGCACGGTGAACGGCACCAGCATCACGATCAGCATCAGCGCCGTCCCGCGCACCGCGACACCCGCCAGCAGCAGCAGTCCGCAAAATATTTCAAACCAGGGCAGGGCTGCGGCAATCGAGTTCAACAGCAGGGAACTTTGCACCAGGTCGTATTGCCGCACCAGTTTGAGGAATTCGACCGGATGCAACGCCTTGTTCCAGCCCAGGTAAAGAAAGACCGCGCCCAACAACCATCTCGCCAGCACGGCGAAGGTGTCCGCGGCAGTACGACTCCAGGATGATTGGCTGGCATTCATTTGTTGGTGCTGCGCAGATTCCCGCTGTTTCGCCCGCCAATCTCGACCGGCAGTCCGTTGGTGGTCCACTCCGGGATCCCGCCCGTGTAAATAAAAAGTTTCCGGGTCGCAATCCCAACATCCCTCAGCAAAATGGCGGCGGACTCGCTGTCGTCGCAATCGCCGCCGTTGCAATAAACCACGATCTGCTCCGCTGCCTGGCAAACCGGAAGCACGGTGGCAAAGTATTTTTCCGGATAGTAGGGGTCGAATTCGCAAGCCCCGGGGATGTGCCCTTCCCGGTAGTGCTGTTCATCGCGGGCATCAATGAACGCGATGGTCCCCTGCTTGAAACGCGGATCGTGGAAAAGCTGCGCCGCCTGGCGGCCATCAACCGATTGCAGTCCCTGTTCCTTCAATCGCACCGCCAGAAGTTGAGCGGGAGAAAGCGCCGGTGGATTTGTGTTGGCAACGTCGCGCGGCGAACCGACGCCGGTTGTCGCCGGCACCGGGCGGTTGATGCCGGCGGGAAAATAGTTGCGCGTGAGCACCAGACCGCGCGGCGAGACCAGGTTGGCGCCAAATGCCAGCACGATGCCGGCGGCCGCCACGAGCAGGGCCTCCCGGAGGACGTTCCTGACCGGATGCCGGCGTTCAGGCGTCATGATTTCAAGCGGTTGCATCACACGGATCCTGCGGTCAGCGTGGGCCATCCCGCTGCGGGGGACAACCACTTTTTACCGGTCAGTACCGCCCGGTTCACAAATTTATCAACCCTGATTAATCACAGAGCCGTCTTTGTTTATTGCTTATCATATAGTTTAATATAAATTATGTTTCAATATAAAAGTCAATATTAATCTTATAGTTACTAATACTTATCCTTGTAAACTACACTTATTGGCATGCTTATGACAATATATGTTAACTAGTTGCCAAGGGATGCGGTGGTGGATTTTGCCCGGACTGCTAGCCTCAAATCGTGAGTCGGGAAGCCGTTTGAATGCACGCATGAACATTTTTGTCACAGGTTTGAGTTACAAGACCGCGCCGGTGGAAGTCCGCGAAAAACTGGCGGTGCGGCCTTCCCTTTTGCCGTGTCTCGGTTGCCGGCTCAAAATCAATGCCGGTCTGGATGAAGTTGTACTGCTCTCCACCTGCAATCGCGTCGAGGTTTATGGCACGGCGCCCTGGATCCAAGGCCGGGTGCATCGCATCTTCCAGCAGCTTTGCCCGGCGGACACGGATGTGACGCCCTACATTTATGTGAAGGAAGGCGCGGACGCGGTGCGGCATTTGTTTTCAGTGACGAGCGGTCTGGATTCGATGGTGATTGGTGAGACTGAAATCACCGGCCAGGTGAAGCTGGCCTACCAGGCCGCGCAGGCCGCGAAGCTGACCGGAAGGGTTTTGAATCGTGTTTTCCAGACGGCGCTGCAGACCGCCAAGGAAATTCGCACCCAGACCGGCATCGGCCACGGCGCGACTTCCGTGGGCAGTGTGGCCGTGGAACTGGCCGAAAAGGTTTTTGCCGGGGATTTGTCGGACAAGACAGTGATGATTCTGGGGGCGGGTAAAATGGGCGAAGCCTGTGTCCGCCATCTGGCCAAACGTGGCACCCGCTCAGTGCTGGTGGCCAACCGCTCTCTTGAACGCGCGCAGACGCTCGCCGCGGAACTCGGTGGGCGCGCCCTGTCGTTTGAGGAACGCATGGCTGCGGTGATGGAGGCGGACATTGTGGTGAGTTCAACCGGCAGCCCGACCACGGTCCTTCACAAGCACGAGATCGCCGGCATTTTGGCGGCCAGGACGAACCGGCCGCTCATCCTTGTGGATATCGCCGTGCCCCGGGACATCGCGCCGGACGTGGAGGAACTGGACAATGTTTACCTTTACAACATCGACCACCTCGATGCGATTGTTCGGGAAAACTCCAAGCTGCGGGAGCAGGAGCTTTCCAAGTGCAATGAAATCATCGTCCGGCGCACGCGGGCATTGATGCTGAGATTGAATCCGCCGCCCGTCGTCCGGCCGGTTGCCGACGTGGAATTGGTGCCAGGCTGGGCCTTGTGTGAGGCGGTGATATGAACGAAGCCGAAGTTGTGAACAAAACGAAAAAATTACACCGACAATCGTAAATCCAGACAAAATTCAAAACCTATGAAAATACACAATCCCCCCTGGAAAATGTTTGCCGGCCTTGCGGCGGTGACTTTGGCGTTTGTCGGCACCGTGGCCACCGTCAACGCGGCGTCGATCGCATTGAATGGCCAGGTTACCCAGCGTCCCTTAACACCGAATGAAATCTCATCAACTTACGGGTATTCGCTGACCAATGCCCAGTTCTCCGCCGGCATTGGCACCGTCGGCGTGGGCGAACCGGTTTATCTGGACGCCATGGTGAGCGCCTCCCTAGCCCCTTCGAACATTCTTGGCGTCACTTGGACAATGACCACGAATAATATCCCGTTGGGTTCGCAGGCCGTGCTCCTCCCCAGTCCGTTGGGCACCAATGTGCCGCTCTTCAAGACGGGGGATCGGGTCACGGGTGGAGCCAATAACGCAGCCCCCACACCGTACCTGCAACTGGCGGGTCGGACCTTTTTCCGCCCGGATGTCGTCGGACAATACACCAATGTGGCCACGATAATGACGACGGGCACCGTCAATGGGACGAACATCTCTCCGACCATGGTGAACATCACCAATATTATCACGGCGGCCACTTATTATGGCTTGCCAACTTGCGAGGCCTGCCATAGTGGCAGCGTCCTGAATGCGCCCAGCACTTACCCCGGTTACGCGAATACGCTCCATGCCTCCTTCTTCACCCGGGCCATCGATGGCGAGGTCAGCAGCCACTACAACCAGAGTTGCATTCAGTGCCACGTGCTTGGCTATGATACAAACTCGTTCGCCGTCAACGGCGGCTTTGACGACCTGGCGAAGGAATACGGCTGGACTTTCCCGGCCGTGCTGACCAACAACCCCAGCAACTGGGCCGCCATGCCGGCGGCATTGCAAGCCGTGGCCAATATCCAATGCGAGAATTGTCACGGCCCCGGCACTCAGCATCCGATTCCAGCCATACTCGGAAACAGCAACTTTATCTCCGTCAGCTACGCCGCGGGTGACTGCGCGCAATGCCACGACAGCTTGCCCGCCGAATACCAATTTAGGGAATGGAACAATTCAGTCCATGCCTCTTCCGCCAGAGAGACCAGCCCCGCCTGCGTCCGTTGCCATACGGCACCTGGCTTCATTGGTTGGGCCACGGCGGGCGGTATGAGTGCGCAGAATGCGTATCCAACCAATATTATTGCGGCGAATGCGTTTTCCACCAATATTTTAACCACCGCCCCCAACACGACCTACGAAGCGATTACCTGTCAGGCCTGCCACAACCCGCATAATGCTTCCAATCCGTACCAATTACGCTTGAGCTATAACGTTACGCTCTCCGATGGCACGGTGGTTACGAATGCCGGCGCCGGTG
>Ga0187877_1002973_pt1 | contig 14383 bp, 16 predicted proteins | sample June2016WEW_17_1_3_FD_132430 | JGI IMG/M metagenome (GOLD analysis project Ga0187877, IMG submission 132430) | Peatland microbial communities from SPRUCE experiment site at the Marcell Experimental Forest, Minnesota, USA - June2016WEW_17_100 | ecosystem: Environmental > Terrestrial > Soil >... | reverse complement strand
GCTCGGTATCCATCACGGCTGACATGAGGGCAGGACGGAACGAAACCCCAAATAGCTGCCCTTGCCGCCCGGCTCGGGGTTGCCCGGCCCGCCGCTGAAGCGATTCGCTACCCGGCAGTCGGGCGCGAAGTAGCACCAACTGCCGCCGCGCCACACGCGGTTCGAGCCTGATGTGGGTCCACTGGGATTACTCCCACCAACATACGGTGTGCCATACCAATCCCAACACCACTGCCACACGTTTCCCGCCATGTCATACAAACCATACCCGTTCGCCGCAAATGAACCCACCGGACTCGTGTAGGGAATTGGCCAGGTGTCGAAGTTGGTATTCTCACCAACTGGCCCCCAATCATAGCTGTACTCAATAGGGTCTCCAAAATAGTTGGCCTGGCTTTCACTGATCGTCGCCCCCCACGGAAACCGCTGCCCGCTCAACCCGCCACGCGCCGCTTTCTCCCACTCCGCTTCCGTCGGCAACCGGTAACCCTTCTGCCAGTTCACGCAGGCATTGCCAAGATCCAGGTCGCCGGTGCGATAAACCACCGTCTGGCTGGCGTCCGTGAAATACGCCGGCGTCAGTCCCCCCATCTCGCTCCGCGCGTTGCACCACTTCACACAATCATACCAGTCGATGCTCTGCACCGGATGATTCGCCGCCTTCCCCGCAGCCAGATTGAGAAAGCTGTAGCCGTGCGAGATCGCCCAGTTGTAAACCTGCTGCCACAAGGCATACGCCACATCATACTGATCCATGTAAAAGGCCGAGACGTAAACATTGATGGGCGCGGCATCACCATCAAGATTGTTGTCAGCAACGTCCCCCATCGTAAACGAACCCGCCGGCATCAAAACCATGCCCGCCGGGGGAGGCGTGTTCGTCGGGGCAGCGACCCCGCGCACACGATAGAACATCGGAACGCTCACCGAGATCATTCCGTTCGAGTCTGCCACCACCGAACTGAGCTCCGCCCAGTTGTTCGTCCACGGCCCCGCCAGCGAGGACGCCCATTCCACTGCCCCAGTGCTCCCGGCCAGCAGGTTGCTGCACACCAATACCCCGTTCTGACTAAACGAAGTAATGACGGGCGCCTGTCCGAAGACCGTCCCGCACACCCCCAAGGCCAACGCGCACAAACCAGTTATCAGAACATTGCGCTTGTTTTTCATAGATGAAGTTGCTTCTCTCATCTCAAGTGTTCGCGTGTTTTCACGCGAACACGATCATTTACTCCCCAGACTACCCGCAGGCGCAATGAAAATCGATTCAATTCAAACTCTGAAAAGGACGCACCTTTTCATTTTGGTAAGCGCCAGGGAAGGGGGGAATTTGCAGAAGATGAGCGCGTGCAAGCGGTCATGAAAAGTACCAAACCGTAGATTGGTTCATTTCTTGACAAAAGGGGAGTTGGGAGCGGGTTACAGGTCGCCAGAAACGCGCCATCATCTCCTGGCAGCGGATTCAGCCCTTCAGCCGCGCGAAGTCGGCTTCCGTCATTTCGGACCACACGCTCAACCCGCAGGCATGCGCCAAGAATCTCAGGGAAAACGCGTTGTCGTCGGCTGAACGTCGATGGGGTCAGACCGTAGAAAAGGACCTTTCTCTTGCTTGACGGCTCCGGCGGCTGCGCTGACCATGCCCAGATGGCACGAAAGCCGGGGATTGAGTATCCGGGAGCCATGCATCACTTCATGAGCCGCGGTGACCGGCGCAAGAGGATATTCCTTGGAGAATTGCATTGGCAGGCTGCGCGAGCGAGGGCCGAGCGAATCGTCACCGAAGAGGTCCAGTGCCGCGGCTGGCAGGAACAGGATTTAGTCAGCCGCCGCAAGAATGACCCCGCCAAGCTGGAGATTGCGGCGCGACTGCGCCGACAAACCACGCTGTCGCTCAGAGAAATAGCGGCCCTGGTGCATTTGGGAACCTCCAAGACGGCGAACAGCAACCTGCGCGAGCAGATGCGTGGCGCGACCGCGAACGATCCATCGCAAGCGCCCTTGGGCATCTGAGCGGGTGAAAACGAATGAACGAGAACGAACCAAACTATGGGTGGACCCCTTTTCGGGTGGACCCCTTTTCCGATCGCAGTAGAGGCTTGACCCCTTTTCCGAGCTGCGCCCTTTCAGGGCGCCAGAATGTGATCAGAGGACGGTTTCCCAGCGCGCTGCGCTGGGCTGGTATGCTTTGCGCTTCCAGCGCATGCTCCGGGCGGCGTGGCGGCGAAGCTCCGTCGGGAGCGCCATCTTTATAGGGGTGGGGCATCGAGAGGGCCAGGCTCCGTCAGAAGCGGCATGTGAGCGCAGCGCGGTTTAGAGCGTTGAGATGCCGCTCCTGAGGGAGCTTGCGGGAGGCGTTACGGGTCTGCGCGGCTATAAAGATGGCGCTCCTAGCGGAGCTGTCACCATGGCGAACGTTAGGTGTGACAATGCCGGTGACGGCTGGATATGCTGCCAATAGAGCATTGCGGTTCAGCGCCTTCTTCTGGAGAGGTCCCGAAGGGCTGCCTCGGCGGCGTGGAAGCCGCACATCCCGTGTACGCCGCCGCCGGGCGGGGTCGAGGCGGAGCAGAGATAGATGCCGGGGGTCGGGGTGCGGTAGGGGGTGGGGCTCAGAACGGGCCGCGCCAGCATTTGCGGCCAATCCCCGGCCCCACCGTTGATGTCGCCCCCGACCAGGTTGGCGTTTTGTAGTTCCAATTCCTGGCAATTCATGACCCGCCGCGCGAGGATGCGGTCGCGGAAGCCGGGGGCGAACCGCTCGATCTGGCTTTCAATCCGCTCGGTCATATCGAAAGCGGAGCTGTTGGGCACATGGCAATAGGCCCAGGCGACGTGGCAACCTTCCGGGGCGCGCGTGGCATCGAAAAGGCTGGGCTGGGACAGGATAGTAAAAGGCCGCTCGGGAGGCTGTCCTTGGGCGGCGTCGCGCTCGGAAGCGGCGATTTCCTCAAGGGTCCCGCCCAGGTGCACAGTTCCGGCGCGGGCGCAGGCCGCGGCTTTCCAGGGGATTGGCCAGTCCATGGCGTAATCGATCTTGAAGACGCCGGGTCCGTAGCGAAACCTCTGAAGGCGGCTTCGGTAGGAGAGGGGCAATCTATGGCCGGCCAGGCGCAGGACCTGCCGCGGCGTGAGGTCCAGGAGGACGGCCCGAGCCAGGGGCAACTGGTCGATGCTCTCGACTCGCACCTGTGTGGCCAACTCTCCACCGAGGGCGCGCAGGCGGGCTGCCAGGGCGTCGGCAAGGCGCTGGGCGCCGCCGCGCGGGAAGGGCCAGCCGACGGCGTGGCCCATGGTGGCCAGGACCAGGGCGTAGGCCGCGGCGGGGCTCTGCTCCAGCGGCAGGAACGAATGGGCCGCCATCCCGGCCAAAAGGGCGCGCGCCGGTTCGCCGGCAAACCGGTTTCGGGCCAGGCCCGTTGCGGAGTGAACGGCGCGCAGGCCGAAGCGGGCCAGGAGGAGCGGATGGCGCGGCAGGTGAAGCAACGGCTGCAAGAGCTCCGCCGCCAGGGCCTCCCAGTTGGCCGCCAGCGGTTTCATCAGGCGCTCATAACCAGCCTGGTCCTGGCCCAACCCGATGGCGGTGGCCCGGACCGAGCGCTGCAGGACTGCCGCCGTGCCGTTGTCCAGAGGGTGGGCCAGGGCCAACTCGGGTTCGACCCAGCTCAACCCGTACTTTTCCAGCGGCAATTGTCGAAAGAAAGGGGAGGCTACGGCCATGGGGTGGACCGCGGAACAGGTGTCATGCACAAAACCGGGCAAGGTCAGCTCGGCGGATCGGGCGCCGCCGCCGATGGTGTCATTGGCCTCGGCTACCAGGACCGACAACCCCTCCTGGGCCAGGCGAATTGCTGCGGCCAAGCCGTTGGGTCCGGAGCCCACCACCACCGCGTCGTAGGAGACATTCAATGCTTCGGCACGCCATCCGCATCGGCGCGGATGGCCGGTTTCAACGTCCAGGCCTGGAGGCGAGCCAGCTCGAGGATGTTCGGGGCGCGGAAGCCTTCTTTATGGATGATCCAGCCGCCGAATAACCCGGGGGTGTCGGCAGCGACCTGGCGAGCGGGAAGCAGCTCGGGATTGTTCCCCAGCACCAGGCCCTGAGCCGGCGGGAAGTGGCCGCCGGCGTACGCCGCGGCCAGGGCAAGCAGGAAATCCGCCGGGGGCACGGCGTCAGCGCCGATGAAAACGCGCGAGGGGATCCGCCGCTGGGTCTGGATGAAGTCCAGGACGTCATGCGTGGTGTCGCGGAAGGCCGGCCAGGGGAGGGGCCCTTTTTCGCAAGGCGGCGGAGGCGGACCCTCCGGGCCCAGCAGTCCCTCGGGGCGCAACGGGAAGCGCAACTCCTGGCCGGCGCTGAGCTTGCCGACGGCCAGCGCCAGCAGCTCGAACTGGTCGGCGACGGAATAAGCGCGGCGGCCAAGCACGAGAAAATCAAGGCCCTTGGCCGAAGTCGAGAGGAGGCGGGAGGTGATTTCGGCCAGGTCCTCTCTGGGAACGCCCTGCGCGTGGATGGCGTCCGGGTAGAGGACCGGCAGGTCGGCAGCGGTTACGAAATGGAGATTGGGCAGGGAGCGGATGTGATCGATATACTGGCCGAAACGGCCAAAGGCGGCTGCGGTTTCCTGGGCGGTGCGCTGGGGCGGGGGCCGCCATTGCTCGCGGGGCGGGTTGGCGCCCCGGCTGAAGTTGACGGCATCCCAGAACTGACGATGCACCCACTCGCAAGGGTGGTAATAAATGCTGATGAGCCCGCCGTCCTGTTCACGGCGCAAGCGGTCGGCGATGGCCGAGACTCGCCTTTTGCCCGGCTCGAGATCGGCCGGGTCATGCAAGTCCATGCGCGTGCAATTGCCGCCCATGCGATAGACGTTGAGGGCGCCTGCGTACCAGAACGGTTTCTCGTCCAGGCCCACATGGTCACCCTCGTCCACGTAACAAGGGACGCCGTGCGGGGCGACGCCGAGGTCTTTGAGGGCGGCGATTGCCTGCGGGGCCCAGGATGAACCAGGCTGGCCGTAGCACGCCAGCGTCGGGACGGAGAAGATTCGGCGCACGTCCTGCGCTCCGCCGCCTTCGCGCCGGGCGAATTCGGCCATCCCGTCCAGCAGGCCGCAGTCGGCCAGATACTCGGAGGGGGTGGGATGGACGGAATGGAAATTGGCGTGGTAGCCGATGACATGTTTCCCGAGGGCGGCAATGACATCGCGGCGGCCGCGCCGCTCGAGGACCCGCGCCTTTTCGCCGACGACTTTGAAAGTTGCCCGGATGCCGCGCTGGGTGAGCATTTCGGCCAGTTGCTTGCAGGCGTCGTCGTCGGCCGGCAGCAAATAATCCTCGGTGTCGAACCAGAGAATGAGGTTGACGCGGGGCTGCTCCGCTGCCGGTGTCATCGACGGCGCCAGCAGGGCGAGGCAGAGGAGGGCCAGGGTAAGACCCCGGTGCAAAAGCAATCCGGCATCCGAGGGGCGAGTGTCGAGGGGCGAGTGTCGAGGGGCGAGTGTCGAGTGTCGAGGGGCCGGGGGCAAGGGGTGGCGCTTCCCTGCCTCGACCCTCGACCCTCGACACCTGCCTCGAGACGCTTTCGAACTGCGGTCTGGGGGACGAATTCGAGGCCAGAGCGCCAATGCCTCGAGAAGGGAGAGCAAGCGTTTCATATTCAGTGTCGGATCTGTTGAAACTGCAACCGTCTTAAGAATGCCCGTCTCGGGGGCAATGATCCAGATCAAATACAAAACAGCGCCGTGTTTCTGCTTGCTGAATTCTCCGGCAAAGGCCAGGGTTAGTCAGAATTGGCCCCGCTCATGGATTCAACCCAAAAGCTTGCGCCCGGCAGATGTTCTTTCAGAGCACCAAGCCAAGGCTTTACCCTTATCGAGTTGTTGGTGGTCATCGCCATCATTGGGATTCTGGCCGCCATGCTGCTGCCAGCCCTCGCCCGGGCCAAAGAATCGGCTCGCCGTGTCCGATGCATGGACAATCTCAAGCAGTTGGAGCTGGCCTTGAAGGTTTACGTGGACGAAAACCGCAATCTCCTGCCGCCTCGCAGCGATGTCGTACGCTGGCCCCAGGATCTGCTGAATGTGTACCGCAGCACCAACTTGCTGGCCTGTCCCACGGACCTGGTTCGAGGGATCCCTCCCGCAAATGATGGCGCGTCCGACCCGAAATACGTGGCGGACAACGCCTGGCGCAGCTATATGATGAACGGTTGGAACGACGTATTTTCCGCCGCCTTTAACAGCGGGGCCCAATACTCCATGAAGGAACCGGCTATCTTGAAGCCGTCGGAGACCGTGATCTGGGGAGAGAAGCGGCATGCGGCCACTGACTATTGGATGGATCTGCTTGAGGCCAGCGACAACCTCATCGACAAAATCCAACACGGCACGCACTCCAATTACCTGAAGCCGACCCGGTCCGGGGGCGCCAACTTCGCCTGCGCGGACGGCGGGGTACGCTTTCTCAAGTTCGGCCGCTCGGTGCATCCCGTGAACTGGTGGTGCGTGAGCGACGCCGATCGCCTCAGATACGCCTTGCCCATCGCCAGTCTTGAGCCATAGCCCTTTGCAGGCCGGCCCCGTTCATCGTTTTGCCCCTATCCACCCGAGGGGGCGCTTTGGCCGGCCCAATCGTCGCGCAGTTGTTCGGGTTTCAGGCCCCGCATCCGCAGGGTGCGCAGGCTCAAGGCGTCGTGCCGTTTGGCCAGGCGGGCGCCGGATTGGTCGGTGAGCAACGGGCAGTGGCGGAACCGGGGTGGTTTGAGCCCAAGGGCCCGGTAGAGGAGCAGTTGCCGGGCGGTCGATTTGAGCAGGTCTTCGCCTCGGACTACCTCGGTGATGTGCATGGCGGCATCATCCACCACTACCGCAAGCTGATAGGCGGGCAGGTCATCATGACGCCAGACCACAAAATCTCCGAAGTGTTTTCCAGCTACGAACTCCTGCGGAGGATAGAATCCGTCAACAAACCGGACCGGTTGGCCATCGGGCACGCGGAAACGCCAGTTGCAGCGTCGGCCTGGCAATCCCTTGCCGGGGTCTTTCATGGGTGGCCGGCAAGTGCCGGGATAAAGCGGTTCGTCCTGGCCGGCGTGGGGCGCCTGCAGGGCGCTTAGCACATCCTGTCGGGAACAGGCGCAGGGGTAAACGAAGCCGGCGCGGCGCAATCGCTCGAAGGCTGCCAGGTAATAGGGCCGGCGCTCGCTTTGGGAGTAAGGCGCCCAAGGTCCCCCGCAATCCGGTCCCTCCTGCCATCGGAACCCAAACCAGCGCAGGTCTTCCAGCATGGCTGAGACGAAGTGGGGTTTCGAGCGGGCGGCGTCCAGGTCTTCATTTCGCAGAACCAGGACGCCGTTGCGGGCCCGCGCCCGTTCCTGGGCGAGCCAAAACGTGCGCGCATGTCCCAGGTGCAAGAACCCGGTCGGGGAGGGGGCCAGCCGTCCGCGATAGCTCGTGCTTTCCATTTCAGAACACCTCGTCCGGATGCTCGGCGAGCCACTTGGTCAAGCCTGGCAGGGGAAAGGAAAGACACTGCTGTGCTTTGGCGCAGTTGAGCGAAGTATCCGGAGGGCGTGGAGCGCCGGTGTATTCTCTGAGGGAGCCGGGGACAATCCTGGGATGGAGGCGGGGCCAGCGTGCGGCCAGGAGTTGGCCGATCTGCAAGCGCGAGAGACGCTGGCTGCCGGCGACGTGATAGAGGCCGGCCTTGTTGCGGGCCAGCAACTGCCAAATGGCGCGCGCGGTCACCTGGGCGGGAATCGGGCTGCGGAATTCGTCGCTGAATAAATGCACGGCCTGGCCGCCCTCCCAGGCGCGGCGCATCTGCTCGTTGAAGGCCCGGCGCCCGCTGTGGGAGGTGCCGCCGTTGAGGGAGGTGCGGATGACGGTGTGCCTGGGGTTGGCCAGCACAACCCGTTCTGCGAGGGCCTTGGTCTCGGCATAGAGGCTCAGGGGATTGACCGGGGCAGTCTCGTCGTAATTGCCGGCCTGGCCGTCGAACACGAGGTCAGAGGAAAGAAACACAAAGGGGATGCCCGCTGCCAGTTCTGCCAGCAGGGCGGTCGCTTGGACATTGAGCCGATGAGCCAACTGTGGGTTGGCCTGGCACTCGGGGCTCTGGCTCATCGCGGCACAGTGGATAATCAGCCGCGGCCGCTGGCGGCGGAACTCGCTGCGAACTGCCGCAAAATCCCCCAGGTCCAACTGCGGCCGGGTGAGGCCGACGATCCTGGCCTGGGGCGCGCCCTCCGGGGCGCTGGCCAGCAGATAATGCCCGATGAGGCCGCCGGCGCCGGTTATCCAAAGAGGCCAGTCATCCATCAATAAACCTCTTTGTCAAATCGCCATAGGCATCGATGCGGCGGTCGCGCAGGAAAGGCCAATGAGTGCGGGCGCTTTCGACTTTCCGAAGATCCAGGGGCACGACCAGGATTTCCTCGCGGTCCGCTGCGGCCCTGGCCAGGAGCTCCCCGGCAGTGCCGGCGACGAAGCTTTGGCCCCAGAACTGGATGCCCTCCCCGCTCAGCTTCTCGAGGCCGACGCGGTTGGGCACGGCCACATAGCAGCCGTTGGCAATGGCATGAGCGCGCTGAATCGTCTCCCAGGCGGCATGTTGGCATTGGCCCTGTTGGGCCTTCTCAGCCGGATGCCACCCGATCGCAGTCGGGAAAAACAGAATGTCCGCCCCCTGCAAGGCGGTCAGACGGGCCGCCTCCGGGAACCATTGGTCCCAACAGACCAGAACTCCGAGCTTGGCGTAACGGGTCTGCCAGGCCCGAAACCCCAAGTCACCGGGCGTGAAGTAAAACTTCTCGTAGTAGAGCGGGTCGTCAGGGATGTGCATCTTGCGGTAGAGCCCCAGCAGCGAGCCGTCGGCGTCGATGACCGCCGCCGTGTTGTGATAGAGCCCGGGGGCCCGCCGCTCGAACAAGGAAGCGATGACAACCACCTTCCTGGTTCGGGCCAATTTCTGGAATGCCTTCGTGCTGGGCCCGGGGATCGGCTCGGCCAATTGGAAGAAGCGATGGTCTTCGGACTGGCAAAAGTACTGGGAGCGAAACAGTTCCTGGGTGCAGATGATTTGGGCGCCCTTGGCGGCGGCTTGTTCGATGGCGGCGAGGGTCTTGCCCAGGTTTGCCGCCGGGTCCGCCGAGGCGGTCGATTGGAGCAGGCCCACCTTCACGATCGAGTTGACCGCGGGTTTCATCTGGAGGCTGATGTTGACCGAGCCCCTTCCAGGAAGTCAAGCCCCGGTCTTGGGCCGGCCTATGCAGGGCAGCTCTAAAGTCTGGCCGCAGAGGCAGAGCCAAGCGGGCAGCCCTGAAATCCGAAATCCGAAGGCCGAAATCCGAAGGAAATCCGAAATCCGAAATCCGAAGGCTGAGATCGCAAAACTTTCGGGCATTGGCTCGGCGCTCAATACTGAGGCCACAGGCGCCTCCGTGTCACGCAACGACCGCGCCGAATGGGGGACCGGGGGCCGACTTTGGATCTCGGACTTGCTTCGGATTTCGGGGCTTCGGTTTTCGGATTTCAGGGCTGCGGGTGTTGGCCTGTCCTCACCAGCGTGACCTCGGAGCAGCCCTGCGGCTCGTGAAAAAGCTTGCGCCGCCCCGCCAAAAGAGTTTAACTCAACCTCAGCCCGAGCCTTTCGACTCGAGTTGCTAAGCAAGCGACCGTTAACAACAAAGCGCATCATTGAGAATTATGGCTAAAGCACTCTCCAAAACACAAATCGCCGCCACGATCGCCGAGGAGAACGGGATCTCCAAGAAACAGGCCGCGCAGGTCCTCGATTCCATTGCAGGGCTGGCCTACAAACAGGCCAGGAATACCTTCACCCTTCCTGGTTTGGGCAAGTTGGTGCTCGTCAGCCGTCCCGCCCGTTCCATGGTCATGCAGTTTGGTCCCGACAAGGGCAAGACCATCACCATCCCCCCCAAGCGAGTCGTTAAGTTCCGCATTGCCAAGGCGGCCAAAGACGCCATCCTGGGCGCCGGCTAGTCGGCTCATTGCTCCGAAAGCACCCTGCCCGACCCAGGGTGCTTTTCATTTCTCTCAATGAAGATAGCCGTTGTCGGCTGTGGAGCGGTGGGCAGCTATTATGGAGGCAGACTCGCCCGCGCCGGCCAGGAGGTCCATTTCCTGTTGCGCTCGGACTACGAGATTGTGCGGCGCCAGGGTGTGCGGGTGCGCAGCTTCCAGGGCGATTTCCACGCGCAACCTTCTTGCGCCCGGCTGCCCGAGGAAATCGGGCCGAGCGACCTGGTGCTCATCGGGCTCAAAACGACCGCCAACGACCAGCTTCGCCGCCTGCTCCCGCCGCTGGTCGGGCCGGCCACCGCCGTGCTCACGCTGCAAAACGGGCTCGGCAACGAAGAACAACTGGCCCGCCTTTTTCCCAGCGAGCAAATCCTGGGGGGCCTCTGCTTCGTCTGTCTGAATCGCCTTGCCCCGGGCCTGATCCATCACATCGCTCACGGACAAATCGTGCTGGGCGAATTCCGGCGCCGGCCCGAGCGGCGCACCCAGGAGCTGGCTTCTCTGTTCGGCAAGGCGGCCGTGCCCTGCTCGGTCACCGATGACCTTGCCCGGACCCATTGGGAAAAGTTGACCTGGAACATCCCTTTCAACGGCTTGGGGGTAGCCGGCGCTGCCGGATACGAGGCGGCGACCGGCGGCCGGTTGCCCGCCAACAGCGCGCTCGGTCCTTGCCTGCCCACCGAGGAACTCCTGGCCGAGCCGAGATGGAAGAAGCTCCTCCACGAGCTGATGCTCGAAGTCATCGGGGCTGCGCGCGCGCTGGGCTTCGAGCTGCCCGAAACCCTGGCCGATGAACACATCGAACGCACCGGCGCCATGGGGGCCTACAAGGCCTCCACGCTCCTGGATTTCGAGCACGGCTTGCCCCTCGAACTGGATGGTCTTTTTCTCGAACCTCTCCGCCAGGCGCGGGAGGCCAAGGTCCCGGTCCCACGCCTGACGGCCCTGTGCCGGCTCCTGGAGGCGATGGAAGGGGCGCGCCGCGCGACGGGCGAGCGAAGTGCATCTCAGTTACTCGGGTAGCCGGTCCTAATCGTAATCCTAATCGTGCTCCTAATCTCCTTCGCGCAACCGGGGATCGGAATCTCGATGAATTTGCGGTTTTTCATGGTCCAACAGGCCATTGGCTCGGATTAGGATTAGGATTAGGATTAGGATTAGGATTAGGATTAGGAGCAGGATTGGGAGCCGGACGCCGCCTCCCAGTTTTGGTGATACAATCCATTCAAGGTGTTGACACGCCGCGGGCGGGGGCGTAGCCTGCCCTCGATGAACGTGTTGCCTGATTCGCTGCTCGAACTCATTCGCCGCGCGTCGGCTGAGATTCCGGAGGATGTTCACCGGGCCATCGTCGGCGCGCTGGAACGCGAGAAGCAGGGAACGATTGCCCAGAGCGCGATGAAGATCATCGAGCAGAACATCGCCCTGGCCCGAAGCAAGTCGCAACCGATCTGCCAGGATACCGGGACCATCATTTTCTACGTCGAGTGCCCGGCGGGCTTCGACCAAATCGGATTCGAGGAGGCCGCGCGCGGGGCCGTCAAGCTGGCCACGGCGAAGGGTTTTCTGCGCCAGAATTCAGTCGATTCGATTACCGGACGGAACGACGGCACCAACGTCGGGCCCGGCTCGCCGGTAGTTCACTTTCATCAACATCGCTCCTCGGAAACCACGGTGCGGCTGGTGCTCAAGGGCGGCGGGTGCGAGAACGTGGGCGCGCAGTACTCGCTGCCCAATGAGCGGCTCAAGGCGAACCGCGATCTGGATGGGTGCCGGAAGGCCATTTTGGATGCGGTGCTGCAGGCCCAAGGCAAGGGTTGCGGGCCGGGCATCCTGGGTGTCTGCATCGGCGGGGACCGCGCGACGGGCTACGAATTCTCCAAAGAGCAGTTCTTGCGGCGGCTGGACGACCAAAATCCGAACCCCGAGCTGGAGGGGCTGGAGCGGGACATTGTTTCGACCGCAAACAAGTTGGGGATCGGGCCGATGGGCTTCGGCGGGCAAACGACGTTGCTGGGAGCCAAGATTGGGGTGCTCAATCGCCTGCCGGCCTCCTATTTCGTGAGCGTCAGTTATATGTGCTGGGCCTACCGGCGCCAAGGCATCGCGCTGGGTCCGGAGGGCGAGATCCGGAAATGGCTCTACTAAACGTAATACACTGCGTCCCCTTGTCCATGATTACACTTACAACACCGGTTGGCGAGGCTGCGGTGCGCGCCTTGAAGGTCGGCGATGAGGTCGCCATCACGGGCATTTTATTCACCGGACGTGATGCGGTTCACAAGTATCTCCACGACGGGGGCCAGCTCCCGCCGGGGGTAAGCCTCCAAGGGGGCTTCCTTTACCATTGCGGTCCGGTAATCATCAAGGACGAGCAAGGCAACTGGAAATGTGTCGCCGCCGGCCCGACAACATCGATCCGTGAAGAGCCTTATCAATGGCAGATCATCCGCGATTTCGGCCTGCGCGGCATCATTGGCAAAGGCGGCATGGGCGAGAGGACGCTGGGGGCGTGCAAGGAATACGGTTGCGTCTATCTGCACGCCGTGGGCGGGGCCGCGCAGGTGCTTGCCGAATGCGTCCGCAAAGTGCCGAGGGTCTATTTCATGGAGGAGTTCGGCGCGCCTGAGGCGATCTGGGAGTTCGAGGCGGTGCGGTTCCCGGCGGTCGTCACCATGGACGCCCACGGCAACTCGCTGCATAAGGAAGTGTTGGCCGCCAGCCAGGCTGAACTGGCGAAGCTGCTTTAGTTATTCGACGATCTTCGCGCCGGTGGGCTTGAACCAGGACGGCTGGGCGGCCCCGTTGGGGTCCTTGGCAAGTTCGTTGAGCCGGGCCTCGAACTGTTCGAGCTTCTGCGCCTGAATGGCACATTGCTGTTCTAAGTTCTCGAGCCGGCGCGACAGGGCATCCGACATAGCTTGGAGGTCCGGCGCGACAGCCTGAGCGGAGTGCGGCTGTGGAGCGTTGAGATGCCGGGCCAGTTCTTCCTGCAAGGCCTCCCTGAAGGCCTGGAAGTCGTCAAACAAGGGCGAGGCGTGCCGGCAATCCTCGACGATGCGTTTCATCCAGCCTTCCAGCGCGGCCAGGCATTCGGAAGTCTTTTCGCTCATAGCGGAAGGCCTCCCCCAACTCTCTGCCGGGAGATTCCATCGTCATGAAGCGGGGCTCCCTGGGATAGCCTGGGCCTTTCAAGAGCTTGAAGAAATAGCTCTCGTTGGGCACAAAAGAAACCACCACCAGAGCCGCCCGGTCTTTCAAATCCTCGAACTCCGCCGCGAAGTTGTGACGAATGAAGGAGGATTTCTCGAGCGCCTCGAGGATGGCCCTCCGGCTGGTGTTTCGCAACAGGCTTGGCTTGTGCTTGGTCATGGGCGCGGGATGGGTTCTAGGGCCCGACATGGCTCAGGTCGATGGGGTGGAAACCGAGCTTGAATGCCGGGGAGCCGGGTTGGAGGTGGAAATCGTTCTTTTCGGGAGCGGCGAAGAGCGGGTCGGCGACGATGGAATTGCGATCGTGATTGTGTTGGCGCCATTGCTCGAGAGAGCAAGGGCCCATGCGGAGAGAGTCGGGCTGGGCGCTGGGCCGGGCATCGAAATAGAGGTTCCAGTCAATGAGATAGTGGTCGTCAGACCAATTGCCGCCCAGGAGGTCACCCGAATCGAAATAGACGATGTTGGTCTGGAAGCTGAAGCTGGGATGGTCTTCGAGCCGGCTGCGCTGGAGTTGCTGGTCACGGGCGAAGGCGAAGATGTTGTTGCGAAGGAGGTTGGTTTCGCCGTAGTGCTGATGGAAGCCTCCATGGGTGGTGCGATAGACGACGTTGCTTTCGGCCAGAATGCCGCTGCTGCCTTCATCGAAATAGATGCCCCAACCGCCGTAGCGGAGGCCGGCGATGTCATGCCAGAGATTGTTGCGAATGGTAGTGCCGGGTTGTTTGCCCAGGGTGTAGATGCCGCCCATGTCGCTGAGGATGGGCCCGTCGCCGTCGGATTTGACGCCGATATGGTGGACATGGTTGAACTGGACGCTGTTGTTGGCGGCGCGGGCATCGCCGTAGCCCCAGGTCCAGCCAATCGAGATGCCGGTGTAATAGAAGTCATGGATGAGATTATGGGTCAAGCGGTTGTCGGGCGACTGGCCGATCCAGATGCCAATGGCGCTGTGGAACATCTGGGCGCCATCGTGAATGCGGCAATAGCTGATTTCGTTGGCGCGAGACTGGTCGGCAGGATTGGGGCGGATGGCCGTTTCGCCGATCTTGATGCCGCCGGCGCCCAGGCCGGCGAACTCGCAGCGCAGAACGCGGTTTTCGCTGCAGCCGCGCGCCAGTTCGAGCCCG
>Ga0187877_1002965_pt1 | contig 14404 bp, 13 predicted proteins | sample June2016WEW_17_1_3_FD_132430 | JGI IMG/M metagenome (GOLD analysis project Ga0187877, IMG submission 132430) | Peatland microbial communities from SPRUCE experiment site at the Marcell Experimental Forest, Minnesota, USA - June2016WEW_17_100 | ecosystem: Environmental > Terrestrial > Soil >... | reverse complement strand
TTTCTATACCAATATATCGTTTTCTATACCAATATATCGTTTTCTATACCAATATATCGTTTTCTATACCAATATATCGTTTTCTATACCAATATATCGTTTTCTATACCAATATATCGTTTTTTATACCAATATATCGTTTTTTATACCAATATATCGTTTTTTATACCAATATATCGTTTTTTGTATACCATTATCTAGAGAAATTTTGGGATACCATCCAAGAGAGTTCTTTGCTTTTGTTGTATCAAGACATAATCTCGTATCAGTACTAGGTTTAGATATATCGTATTTAATTTTGATATCTTTTTTTGAATGTTCTACAATTTTTCTAACTAAATTGTCTACGGAGATTGAACTTCCATATCCTACATTGTATAGCTCGAAGTTATGTATCTGCTTTTCAATTACAAGCTCAACAAAATCTACAATGTCCGATATGTATAATAAGTCTCTTTCTTCTTTGCCATCTCCCCAAACTATAATATTTTCTCCTTCTTTAGTTGTCAGAACTTTGGCTATTGTGGCTCCAAATACATGAGACCTTTCTAGATCAAACTTGTCATAAGGCCCATATATGTTTGAATGTCTTATTACTGTATATTTGGTATTTCCTATTCTAGAATAAAACTCGCACATTTTTTCTATGTATACCTTTGTCCATCCAGAACCAAAACAATGCGAATATATATCATTGTTCGCATCGAAATCATTTTCTTTGATGGGAATATTGCTCGATTGGTACATTGTCGTACAACTAAAAAAAATCACATGAGAAATTTTATGCTCATACGCAGAACGAAAAATAAGAGAGTTCATAATAGCATTATCTGTAACATGATAATATGGTTCATTTATGGCATCTTTGATACCTGAGGTAGTAGCTGCTGCCTGAATTACTATATCCATCTCTTTTGTCATTTTGCTAACATCGTCTTTGTTTGTCAAATCTGCCTTGATCATTTTGATTTTTGGATTAATAAAAGGTTTTGAATTTAGATAGGTTCCATATATTTCAAATTTATCATTCTTAGCAAATGTTTCTGCAATATTTCTTCCAATAAAGCCTGTAGCACCACATACCACAATTTTTTTATTCATTTTCCTCCTTTTAAGAATCTAGCTTAATCGTCCATCTAATATAAGTTCATTAGTATCGGTATTTTTATACGTATTGTAGATATCTTGTGCAACTTTTATTGTTTCGAATCCATATGTAAAACAAGGCTTTGTCCTAATTCTGCCTGGATATATGTCAAGAACTCTTATGTTATGTTTTTCTGCCTCTAACCTAAAAGTATTTGTAAATCCTCTCAGTCCCCACTTGCTTGCACAATATATGCTTTTCAATTCTTGGAAATATAGCCCAGACAAAGAGTTGATATTGACTATTGTCCCATTACCCTTGTCTAGAAATAACGTATATATCCTCTTTGTCAATTTTATCAACATGACCAAATTTGTTAATAGAACATCTTCAATTTGTTCATCACTTATCTCATTAAGATGTAACTTTACATCACATCTGTCGTCCTGTAATTTTGCATTTGTTCCTGCATTATTGATCAATATAGATATATCATTTTCTTTGGCAAGTCTATATAATTTATCTACAGTTTTATTTGATCTTAAGTCTCCATATGATATATGACAACCAACTCCGATCTCAGAAATTGTTTCTTTAATCGTCTCAAGACTGTGTACATTTCTTCCATGTAAAATTATATCATGACCATTGTTAGCAAAAACTAGTGCCAGTTCTTTCCCCAACCCCTTACTTGATCCTGTTATTAGAACAGTCCCACTTTCTGATATTTCTGACATGTTTCTAATTCTCATATGCAGTTGCAGACCTATTTTTCATATGTCCCAGTGTCAATAAATCTTGTCCCATCTATTCGTCTCAATGTAAATAGCGACGAATTATATATATCGGAAGTTCTCTTATCAAAATTATCCCAATCGTCCCATATTGCACTGATTAATCTTCCTGTAATACCATCTGATGCAGAGGACGCAAGAAACACTACTAGCTTTGCTGTTAATTCAGAAGAAGTTCTGCTAGCCTTTGTTTTAATTGCAATATCCAAATCTCTTTCTCCAGAATTAGCTCCAGCATTGATAATTTCTTCTAACATTCTTGTATATACTGGTCCAGGCGATACTGTGTTTAAATCAATTCCAAAATTCATTACCTCTTCTGCTATCGTTTCGGTAAATCTTACAATTGCAGCTTTTGCCGATGAGTATGCAGAAAAATTAGGTCTTGAAAATGTTGCGCCTCCTCCAGAAAAGTTTATAATTTTACCTTTCTTCTTTGAAATCATGACTGGTAGTACGTATTTGCAACATAGCATAGTTCCAATTAGATTTGTATTTATATTTTTTATCCATTCGTTGGTATCTATATCTACCAATTTACCAATAGGCTTTTGAACAGCTGCCATATTTACCAATATGTCTATAGTGCCAAAAACTTTTATTGTCTGTTTTACTAAATTTTCTACTTGTCCAGTATCTGTTATGTCAGTGTTCACTCCAAGTATTCTGTCTTTTTCTAAAATACTAAATTCGTTTACAGTAGCTTTTAGCTCCAGATTATTAATATCAGCAATGACTATATTTGCTCCTTCTGCAAGATAAAATTTGGTGACTGCTTTACCAATTCCGCCTGCTCCACCTGTAATAATGGCCACTTTGTTTCTAAGCTTCATTTATTTTCACCTGATACTTTTTTACAAGTATAAAGATATGAGCCTTTTTTGTTTCCATACCAAATAACCTCTTTACACCAGTCTTTCCATGTTGTCCATCTTATGCTAGTACGATCTATATTATAGCAGTATTCGCCTTTTATAATGTCAACAATCTCCCCTTTCAATGTTGCAATATAAACATCAAAAATATTGTGAGTCAATTTTATGTCAATATCTTCATTTTGAAAAGGTATCTTAATTAGATTTTGATTCAATACAAAAGCATCATGTAGTAAAGATTTACAATATGTTATATTCCCTTTTTCTAAAAATCTTATAATTGATTGTTCTGATTCTTTGTAAAATTGAGATAACATATTTTCGGCACATAGTCTAATCATCATTAATTCATCAGTTGGCCACCATATGTCTAACCACTCTTCTGACTTGCAATATTCTGTATCTCCATTTTGAATATTTTTAGCCTTGTCAGTAAAAAACAGATATATATCGGATAATATTGGTAATGTGACATTGTCATTAGTCATAAAATTTTCAATTATATCACGATAATTTATGTTATATTCTTCATGTAAAATGGAGAATGGAATTTGCAAAAGCTTATTAAAGTACAAAAGAGAAGTCATCCAACTAAAAGCCCTTGCCTTGATCCAATCATTTCTTGACATCGACGAGGTCCCAATGACCAGTCTTTGTGTCTCAATTATATCTTCTGCATCTAAATTTCCGTGCGTATTTATAAATTTTATTTCTACAATATCAAAACCGTATTTTTTTTGATATTCCGGTTTGTCCATTTCAGAATTGGTAAGTATTGACAAATTATTAAACTGAATTCTATTATATTGGCCATTATCGATTACTGTTGATACACCATTAGTAAATGAATCATATGTCTCACATGGTAATCCTAAAATTATATCTGTAAAAGTTTCAATATGTTCTTTATTAAATTTCATTTGTAATTCTCGAAATGCATCCATTGACATATTTTCACGTCTAATACTTTCTAGTCTATCTTTATTGGTAGATTGTAGAGAAAGTGATACTCCCTTGTTCAATTCTGCATTTGCCATTAATTTGTATATGTCATATATATGCATTGTAGATCTCTTAGTATTCTGTATTGACAATGATGTAGGACATCCATATTTTATTTTGTTTTCTACAAAATATTTTATAATGTCCATATCTCTATTTAAAATACCAAAATTTGCATCACAACAAAATATAAATTCTATTCTATGTTGACTAAACCAGTCAATTTCTCTATAAATTCTTTCTATATTATATGAATATATTTTTTTTTGAGCCGTTATACTCCATGCACAATAACTACACGAAAATGGGCAACCTCTATTTGTCTCCAACAATGCTATCCATTTTTCGTCTGGATTTGCGCTTATAAGCGGTTCAAAAATTCCTTCTATGTAAGGCGACGGAATATCATCTATGTTAGAAATTCTTTCTCCTGTTTTGGTCTGAAAAAATCTTCCTTTATTATCAATACAACTTATGGAAGGTACATATCTCCAATCTTTTATTCTGTAGTTATTTAAAATAGATAGAAAAGTCTTTTCGCCTTCTCCATGACAAGCTATGTCTATATATGTGTGTTTTCGTAAAAACTCTTCACATTTGATTGGAATCTGAGGTCCTCCAAATACAATTACCATATCTGAATTTTTACATTTGATTTTTTTTGCAATTTCTAATGACGTTCTAATATTCCAAACGTATGTACTGAAAAAAACAACATTTGCGTCCAAAAGTTTTTGTTCGGCAATTTTAACTGATCTTCTATAGATCGGTAATAAAAATTCGAATATATCTTTGTTTTTAAGATATTTCTGCGCATACGCTTGAAGAATGCCTACAGAATATGGTAAGTAGTTTTGGCCATAAAAACTATTGTTAATCTGGACCAATCCAACCTTTATGCGATTTGACATATTGTTATTTTTTAGCATATTCAAATATTCAACTGTGATATTGTCTTATTTTTTATTTCGTTTCTACGATGATCAAGAAAATGTTGTATACCGCCCCAAAAAGAATATTTTGGTTATTGTCCACCTTTTTTTTGAATTTTGTAATGTCAGGCTATTAAAACTGTTAACATTATTGACAGTTTCTCCGATTATATATAAGTCACAACTGCTGGTTTGTTTATGAGAGTCCATTCTTTATTTACCCGTTCTCTTGCTATTCCATTTCCCAGCTTGTGATGCCATCGATTCAAAAATGTTTCCTTATCTTTCTCGAAGTATTTGTTCCAATTATTTGTTACAAGCCCGTCTGAGATTTGTTCCGCTACTATCCAAGCATTTGGACAAACTTTTACTTGTCCTCCTTTTTCCCAAGTTCTTAATGCCATATCTGGATCTGCCCAATGAGCGCCATATGCAATATCAAGATATCCACCAATTAGGTCAACCGTATTCCTTGAAAAACAACCGAAACATGCATATAATCTGTCATATGCGCACCACTGGTTGACTTCTTGTCCTTGTACTTTTACTCTAAAAGATCCAATAAAAGGATCTTTGTGACCTTTTACGAAACTTAACATATTCGATATGCAATTTATGGTAGGATGATGATCATCTGCCCAGTACATTACATATTTTCCAGAAGAATTTTCATAAGCTACCTTTTGTGCATAAACACTTCCTAACGCTTTGTCCTCGTATATATGAGTAACTCTGTCTTCTTTTACAGGAAATGGACTGACTACTAATATCTCATAATCTATATCTCCATTTGTTACAGAAAATTCTTTTATAGTTCTTATTACTGCATCACGTCTGAGTGATGGTAAAGTTATACTCACTTCTGGCATATTTTTCCTTTTCCTCCATACGAATCAATCTACATATGAAAATATGACTAGAAACTGTCTTTCAGATCTAGCGGTTTGTTTATGAGGGTCCATTCTTTATTTACCAGTTCTCTTGCTATTCCATTGCCCAGTTTGTGATGCCATCGATTCAGAAACGTTTCCTTATCTTTCTCAAAGTAGTTGTTCCAATTGTTCACCTCAACTTGATCTCCAATATTTCTACTTATTATCCAAGCGTTTGGACAAACTTTTACTTTTCCTCCTTTTTCCCAGGTTCTTAAAGCCATGTCTGGATCTGACCAATAACTATTATACACAATATCGTAATACCCACCAACTAAATTAACTGTCTGTTTTGAAAAACATCCGAAACAAGCATACGGTCTGTTGTATACTCCGTACCGATTAACCTCTTTCCCTTGTACCTTTGATCTAAAAGATCCAATGAAAGGACCAACATTACTCTTTACGAAACTTAACATATTCGATATACAGTTTACAGTTGGATAATGATCGTCTGCCCAAGGTAATATATACTTTCCAGAAGAATTTTCATATGCCACATTGTGTGCACGTATAGTACCCAACGCTTTACCCTCGTATATATGAACAACTCTGTCTTCTTTTACAGGAAATGGACTAACTACTAAGATCTCATAATCTATATTTCCATTTGTTACAGAAAATTCTTTTATAGTTCTTAATGCTGCATCAAGTCTGAGTGATGGCAAAATTATACTTACTTCTGGCATGTCTCACCTTCTATATGAATCGTTGATTTTTTTGTTTCGGTACTACATAACATTTTTCGTGCGATATTATTAAAAATCATCTTCTGGATCGTAATAAATTATTTGGCTACCTGAGTTCTCAAATTTGAATGGGACATATAATAAATTCCTTAATTTCTCTTTTACTGCATATTGGCATTTTGGCTCAACAAAAAATAGAATAAATCCTCCTCCTCCTGCTCCTAACAGTTTCCCACCAACTGCTCCAGCATTTAGTGCAGTATCGTATATTTTATCTATTTGTGGAGTTGATATTCTATTTGTCAAACTTTTCTTAATCATCCAGCTTTCATGGAGAAGTTTTCCAAAGTATACTATATCTGAATCTCTCCCATTTAGAATGTTGGCAGCATCTTCTACCATTTCCAGCATTCTATTTAGTTCTTTCTCTTTATCACGAGTCTTACCTATTTGTTCTTTGGCAATTTCAGATGCAGTTCTTGATATACCTGTGAAAAATAGCATAAGGTGATTCTGAAGAAGTTGGGATTTTGCAGGATTTATCACAATTGGTCTTATTTGGATTTCTTGTGTTCCACCAAATTCTATTTTGTTGAATCCTCCATATGAAGCAATTGTTTGATCCTGAGAACCTACATTTTCTTTGATTATATCTTGTTCTATATGAATAGCGTCCAAAGCAAGTCCTCTTTTGGTTACCATCTTTCCCTTTAGCGCATATAATACATTAAGCAAACCTACGGTAAATGAAGAACTTGATCCTATACCAGTTCTCGCAGGTAGATCTCCGTCATGATGTATTTCAATTCCTTCATTTATATCCAAAAAATTTAGTACCTCTCTAACAGAAGAATGTTTTATATCTGATACGTTCTCTGTTTGTTCTGCTTTGGAATAAACTATACGATATTTGTACTCAAAAAATGGTGGAAGATGTCTACATGTAATGTAGCAATATTTATTTATAGATGTTGTAAGTACAGCTCCTCCGTGTTCTCTGTACCATACAGGATAGTCTGTCCCTCCTCCAAAAAAAGATATTCGAAATGGTGTCTTGCTAATAATCATTCTTTGTTCCTCACTGCCGTAGATTAGTATTTGAATACTTTTTACCTAGAATTCTGTTGACAATAGTATTCCAAAATATATTGTTATTGTATTTTTCCTTAGCTTTTCTATATCCGCTTTCTGCTATCTTTTCACGTTCTGAATCGTGCTCAATATAATATTTTGCTTTCTTTACCAAATCTTTCTCGTCATTAAATGGTATATAGTCGACCATTGGTTCAAACCATAGACTTGTTTCAGGATTATCTGCCTCAAGAAGCATTGCTCCACACAATGTTGCCTCAAATATTCTACCCTTTGCTTGAATACTATTCCCCCAACCCCAACAGAAATTAAGCGCAATCTTTGACCGCATGAATATATTTGCATACTCATTAACAGATACTCTATGTTCTCTTTGTCCTCCAGATTTATATATATCAATACCATTTGATCTTAATGCATTTATCCCATTACGCCTGTCTACATAGTATCCTGGTATACGTTCTGCTGTACTTCCCATGAAACTGATATCTATATCCCTTTTTATGTCTGGATTATAATATATTCTTGGATCTTGTGGAACCCACATGTGAATAAATTTTTCTAAGTCTCTTGTTTTCTTCATGTAGCTAGAGTGCAGCACTATGTTTAGATCAACATATTGCAATCCTGGATCTGTATCATCGTTTGCTTCCCAACATATTCTAGCTACCGGTATTCCAAGCCTCTTTTTAATTATTCCAAACGTCTCCCATTTTGGACACACGTGTCCATAACAGTTAGAGTAGAATAGGATATCTGGTCTAGATTTTGCACATAACTGTATCATGGCATTATCGCACGAATGATGGTGTTGGTGATAATATTCGTCGTAATGCAAATGTTCCTGTGTGGCTATGTTAGATTCCTCCAACGAACCAAAAAGATTATGTTCGCTATTGGTAGGTCCTCCTAATGGACTATAATCACACCATTTTTCTGTAACAAATAGTATATGTGGTTTTGTTCTACAGATATTTTTCTCACTTATTACAATATTAGCTATTATGTCTCCATATTCTTTGGAATTTCTAAGTATTTCCAAAAATCTCTCTTTTGTTATCCCTCCAGAAGATATATAGTGGACATAATGCTCAAATCCTCCAGGGTCCGGCTCTCTTTTTAGAATATTTCTATATCCATCAGCCACAATATTTTTTATTTCTTCTGTTGATGATCTTCTATTATCCATGTTTGACATATATTATTTATCCATATATAATCTTGTATTCTTCAGAATTTCTAAGTATCTCCAAAAACCTCTCTTTTGTTATCCCTCCAGAAGATATATAACGGACATAATGTTCAAGTCCTCCAGGATCTGGTTCCCTTTTTAGAACATTTCTATATCCATAAATTACAAAATCTCTTACATTTCTTGTATCATACCAATGACTTTTTGTCAAATATTCTTCGTATGTTATATCTTGCTTGTTGGACTCGTAATTTCTTTCCAAAAGTTTTTCGTATGTTATATCTTTACATACCCATTTCACTTTTTGAAGCGGTATGTTGTCCGTATGACGAATACTTACCACGTTAGGATTACCGTGCCATTTTTCATTGTAGTATTTCTCAGATCTGTTCAATATGGACGGTAAGTCTATCTCTGGAGCATTTCTAAAAGTTGCCCCCCAGACATGCCAACTGTTTGGGCATTTCAACATGTAACACGGATATCCTAGAGATGTCAATGTAGTAAAAAAATCTATTTCTTCATAAATGGCACGATAGTTTTCGTCAAATCCTCCAATCGTGTTATATTTATTTCTGTCAAAACCAAAAATACCGGCAGTGTTTAATATGCTTAAAAGAGACGCATTTTGGTCATATTTAAAATTTTCAATGTTCAACTTTCTTGGTCTTACGGTATCTGGAGAAGACAACTTTACCATGTCGCCCTCGTTAATAGTAAGAAAATTGTAGCATACCATTCCAGCATTTGGGTTATTTTCCAAAAAGTATATCATGTTTTTTAACCAATCTTTTTCTACTATTATATCATCATCAATAATAACAATATATTCGGAATCACAAGATCTTACCAACCTGTTCCACGATGCTCCAACTCCCATATTTTTATCATTAATTAAAATCTCAGCAGGAATGCGATCTTTCCATTTATTTACTATATTCTCAGTCTTCTTTTGGTGATCTTTTTTGCCGCTGTCATCACAAATTATTATCTTATAGTCAATATCTTTATCTGTTCTTATTGATATTGACCTAAGCAGACAATCTACCCTGTGAGCGCCGTTGTATGTTGGTATTCCTATGAGAACTTTTAGCATATTTTGTTGTACCTTACACATTATATGATTGCGTATCTTTTAGCTTTTCAAATTTTAGCTTTTTAAATGAGTCCAATTCTAAATATTGGTAAATTGATTCCTTTTTATTATTTGATACCCTTTTATCAATTCTGCAATACTCAATTGTAATGAATAGTCGGGTTTGAATCCTGTAGCTTCAATCTTTTCGTTACTTACTATATAATTTCTTTTGTCTTGGTCTTCGCCTATTTCTGCTTCTACAAAATAAAAATCTGGAAGTTGTTTCTTAATTTCTTGACAAAGTTCCAGCTTACTGATATTAGCGTCACTGAGTCCAACATTATAAGGTTCATTTTTCATTAATTCGAAATTATCAAGACAATGAATAAATGCCTTAGTCACATCTCTTATGTGTATATAGTTTCTCTTGAAATGTGATTCAAATAGAACCAAAAATCTGTCGTTGACAGCTCTATAAGTGAAATCGTTGACCAAGAGATCTAATCTCATTCTTGGACTTGTTCCCATTACAGTAGCAAGTCTTAGAGTAATACAGTTACCGGCTTCTAGAAGTAATTTTTCCGCGTCAACTTTTAATTGACCATATAGAGATATAGGATTAAGAGGAGTCTCTTCTGTACAGTAAATACCTTTCTGTCCTACCCCATATCCACTATTTGTTGTCGGAAATATGATTATTTGATTCTTAGAACGTAGTTCAAGTATCGTCTTGATAGCATCAAAATTCGTAGTTCTTGCTCCTATTGGATCTTTGGAACAGAGAGGTGCACCAGTTAGGCATGCTAAAGGAAAAATAGCGTCGACATTTTGAATACATTTCGCTATCAAATTTTTGTCTCGAGAATCTCCTCTTATAATAGTCAACTTTTCTTTGTGACAGCAATCTAGTAATGATTGTTGGTCATACATAAAGTTATCTACAACCGTTACGTCGTATCCTTTGTTTAATAGTTCCGAAACTAATATGGAACCTATATATCCTGCTCCTCCAGTGACCAGTATCTTCATATTATATCTCCTTTGATATTTTTTTAATACTTTCAACAATGTATTCTTCACTTAGATTATTCAGTCTATGCAAGTGGTCTCTACTTCCAATAGTAAATGTATAAGAATCCTTAAATCCTAGTCTTTTTATTATAATGTCTGAATTCTTATTTTCCAATATTATTGATATTAGATTGTCTAATCCGTTCTTGTTTATGAAAGCTTCTTCAATAGTAATAATATATTTGTATCTATTTATAACCTCGTACAACAGGTCTCCATTTAACGGTTTAAGTATATAAACATCGACAATTCCAACATCAATGTCAATATTCTTAAGTATATTTGCCACACTTATAGCTTTATGTGTCATGTATCCTGTGGAGATAAGACAGACGTCTTCTCCTTTTTTAATCTCTGTGAATCCATTTTCCAGTTTTATGTCACCTAAATTGTTGTAAATTGATGGTAATGACTTCCCATCAAGTCTGATATATTTGGGTTTTTTAACATTGATTGAATAGTCTACAAATTTTTGTACAAGCGCACAGTCGCTAGGCGAAAATAGTATGATGTTTGGCAATGTCCCAATTATGGAAATATCTTCAAGACAGTGATGTGTCGGTCCTGATACGTCGTAGCTTAAACCTGCTCCAACTCCTATCAAATTTACATTTATTTCTCTTAGTTGAGATTGCAAAGATAGATTTATTCTTATCTGTTCATATGCTCTCATAGTCATAAATGGCGCAATAGCATATGCATATACGGTATATCCTTCCAGAGAAAGACCTGTAGAGACGTTAATAAGGTTCTGTTCTGCAATCCCAACATTTATAAAATTATTTGGAAACGCTTTTCTTATGTAGTCCAGCATAGGACTGCCAAAGTCTGCAGTTACAAAAAATATATTTTCGTCAATATGCATTCGACGATATATATCTTCAATAAAAGTATCTCGCATTGTCAACATTTTCTTCTGTTTACACCATTTCTGATATTATTTTATCAATTTCTTCAGATTTCAAATTTCTTATATGACTTAAAGAATCTGTCTCTAGGCTTCTGACGCCCTTACCTTTTATAGTATTAGCTATCAAAACTTTCGGTTTACCGCTTGTGCGGCATTTTAAAATTTTGAGAATATTATATAGTTCACATATATTATGACCATCTACAATGCTAGTGTCCCATTTAAATACTCTAAATTTTTCATCTAAAGGTTCTAAATCTATTATATTTTTACAATAGTCAAGCATTGATACTTTATTACTGTCTACTATGACCAATAAGTTATCCAATCCATGTTCCCCAGCGAACATTATGGCTTCCCACACGGAACCCTCGTATAATTCTCCGTCGCCAAGCAATACAAACACCTTTTCATTTCTCTTTTTTCTTTTTAATGCAAGAGCCATACCACACGCCACACCTAATCCATGTCCAAGAGAACCGTTTATAGTTTCGATTCCACTGATACCACAATCAGGAATACTTCCTAACATAGATTCTTTGTAACAAACTCTACACAGCTCTTCTTTATCAAAATAACCCAGATCTGCAAGTATTGGATATAACGATATTGCGCCATGACCTTTGCTGATAATGAATCTGTCTCTTTTTTCCCATCTTATATTCGATGGGTTGTGTGCAAGCATTTTCCCATAGTATAATGTTACAAATATCTCTATACAGGAAAGAGAAGATGCCAATCTTGTTTCTTGAGCAATTTTATGTATTTTTAATGTCTCCTTTCTTGTCAAGACGGCTTTTCTTCTTAAAAATTCAAGAAAGTCATTATTTTCAGTTGTCATAATGTTAACAGTTTTATTGATTACACCTTTTTGACAACATTTTTCAATTTTTGGATATCTTCCAATCTTTTGTTACCAAGCTGAGAATAAAGACAAGGTACATTATCTCTATTATATCGAGCTCTACCTTCTGCATAAGTTTCATCAAACGTAGATTTACCGACGCTATAATGCATATGTTCAATGATTATATCAGGTAAATATATTCTTCTGTTCAACCCATTAGAAACTTCATTTAACCAAGTGTCGGCATAGTCGCAAGAGAAATACGGAGGAATGACATAGTTTAATGTTTCTATCCACTTTCGGTGTAAAAAGAAGTGTGTTGCTAATCTTTCACGTTGAATTAAGTCGTCAGGAAATACGAGAACAATTTTATCTTCATATCGATCGAACATATTTACAATTTTCTCATCCCAATCTTTAGTTCTGAAAATTAGATCGTCACCGCCACAGAATAAAATGTTGGCGCTTGCTTTTTTATAGGCTTTGTTCCACATGTCTGACATTATGATTCTATTGTCAATAGTCACTTGGATATTACCTTTCATTGTTTTCAAATGCTCCTTTGTGACAGGATCATCATTATCTACATATACAGACATTTCAATTAAATCTGGATACTTAGCCATTTCTATTGCTGAATAAAACATTCTTTGTAGTAACAGCGGCCTTTTTCTAGTTGGTACCAATAATGTAATGTTCATAATACCCCAACGGAAATATTTCAATTCTTTATTTATTTTTATTTGCGTATATTCCTATTTTTCTATGTCGTTAAAATTGTGCCAACAATATTATCGATCCTATTCAAAAGATAGCTAATATTCTCCTTTTCCTAGACCTGGATAATTTCTTGCTGCTACAGTTATTTTATTATACCAATATACATCTCTTCTCCAATTAATGCTATTGAAGACACTATTTATAAAATGAAAATCTCCAATACCATCATTTGTCCAATCGCAGCTTCGATACATATCTGTTCTTACACAAAAGTTTAATGTACCCACATTACCGGCAGAAGGTAAATTAGTCCAAAAAACGTCTCCAGGAATAACTGTGTTCCCATAATATAATGCTCGAGACATTATTACTGCCGGAAATCCATTTTTGACAGCTGTGTCTTCTAGAATTTTCAGATATGTATTATCTATTATTTCATCATCATCATCTATAAATATGACATAACCAGAATCAATAACGCTTTTTACTTGGTTATAATATAGATTGCACGACGGATAGCCCAATGGCGTCACATGTTCAAATACGAAACACAAGCTTGGATATTCATCGATTAACTCTTCAACATTATCGTCTTTATGATCAGAAATTATTACTATACAAAAATTATTTCTTGTTTGACCACTTAGAGAGTTTAAGCATGTTCTTAACGATTTTGGTCTTTTATGCGTTCTTATCAATACTGATATAAATTTACTGCTCGTCTCCACTTTCCCTTTACATTCTTCAGAATTTCTAAGGGCATCTAAAAATTCTGCATGTAAACTCATCGTTATGCCCCTTTTGTATTCTTCAGAATTTCTAAGTATTTCCAAAAATCTCTCTTTTGTTATCCCTCCAGAAGATATATAGTGGACATAATGCTCAAATCCTCCAGGGTCCGGCTCTCTTTTTAGAATATTTCTATATCCATCAGTCACAATATTTTTTATTTCCTCTGTTGACGATCTTCTATTATTCATGTTTGACATATATTATTTATCCATATATGATCTTGTATTCTTCAGAATTTCTAAGTATTTCCAAATCTTATCTTGTATTCCTCGGAGGTTCTAAGTATTTCCAAATCTTATCTTGTATTCCTCTGAGGTTCTAAGTATTTCCAAATCTTATCTTGTATTCCTCTGAGGTTCTAAGTATTTCCAAATCTTATCTTGTATTCCTC
>Ga0187877_1002964_pt1 | contig 14405 bp, 15 predicted proteins | sample June2016WEW_17_1_3_FD_132430 | JGI IMG/M metagenome (GOLD analysis project Ga0187877, IMG submission 132430) | Peatland microbial communities from SPRUCE experiment site at the Marcell Experimental Forest, Minnesota, USA - June2016WEW_17_100 | ecosystem: Environmental > Terrestrial > Soil >... | reverse complement strand
GCGCTTCAGGCTTCCATCGGATCAAGGGTGATTGCCCGCGAGAACGTCCCGCCCATGCGGAAGAACGTTCTGGCCAAGTGTTACGGAGGCGACATCACGCGCAAGCGCAAGCTGCTCGAAAAACAGAAAGAAGGCAAGAAGCGCATGAAGCGCGTGGGGCGCGTCGATATTCCGCAGGAAGCTTTCCTGGCTGTCCTCAAAGTGTCTGAAGACTAAAATCTGCGTGATCTGCGTAATCTGCGGATGGAGGCACACATGGAACTTAAAACCGTCACCATCGAAAAGCCTGCCGACATGAATTTCATCCTCGGGCAGGCGCATTTCATCAAGACCATCGAGGACCTGCATGAGGCTATTGTCCAAACCGTCCCCGGCATGAGATTTGGCATTGGATTCTGCGAATCGTCTGGCCCTGCGCTCGTGCGTTACGCTGGCAATGACCAGCGGCTGATCGAACTCGCGCAGAAGAACGCCCTGGCGCTCGCTTGCGGCCATTGCTTCATCATCTTTATGGAGGGCGGCTTTCCCATCAACATCCTGAACACCGTCAAGAACGTCCCGGAAGTGTGCCGGGTTTTCTGCGCCACGGCGAATCCCGTCGAGGTCGTTGTCGCCGAGACCGACCAGGGGCGCGGTATCCTCGGCGTGATCGACGGCTTGAAAACTAAAGGCATCGAAACCGAAGCCGACATCAAATTCCGCAAAGATTTCCTGCGTAAGATCGGATACAAACTGTAGCGGCGATTTTATCCGTCACCTGACGGACCACGTCGCGGCGTCCCGTCATCGGGCACAGCTATCTTGTGTTTGTCTATGAAGGAGTAAAGTGGGGGGAGGAGGAGAAGGGGCAGAGCCACTGAGCCACACCAGCGGGAGGGCGAGGAGCTCGAGCCTAGGTGCTCGGGCTCGCCACAAGCAATCGGCGCGGCTGTCCTAAGGCCCGAGTACGCCGGGCAACGGCGAATCGAAAAGTGCGGTCCTTCCAGAACGCCAGTTGCAGGTATGCCATCGCGGGCGCGAGGAGCAGCCAGTTGGCGGAGAAATAGGCGCTCGATTCCGTCACATTCATGATCGTGAAGAAGATTAAGATGCCAGGAACTTCAGCAGCGAGAAGAAGCCGGGCCGACTCTGGACCGAGCCAATAAAGTCTCACCATAAAGACCAAGGCCACCGCAAATGCCGCCACGAACGCCGCAGTTCCGATTAGACCCGACTGAAGCAGAGCGTGAAGCAAGCCATTATGGATATGCGCTCCAGCCAGAAACCACCGGTCCGCGTGAAATCCCAAGCCTACCCAGGGAGAGGTATTGAAGACTTCCCAACCTTGTCGCCAAGTCATCGTTCGGCCGGACAGCGTAGGATCAAACCGCCCGCCTCGGGTCCAGTACTGCCAAAAGCGCTGCAACAAGCCGCCAGTGGCCAACAGCCACGTCGCTACCATTCCCCAGCTCAACATGACCAGCCGCGACATCCGGCGGAGGACTAGAACTACGAAAGCTGCCACGATGAACGCTAGGATCTCTGTGCGCCCCCGGGCAACTACCAGGACGTAAAGGGAGGCCGGCAACACCATAATCCAGAACAGTCTCACCCAACCTCGCTCCTGCCACAGCCTGCCCAAGGCCGCCAGCGCAGCGACCCCTGCGTATCTGCCCAGTCCGGTGTTTCGGGGTCCCGCCATGCCGGCAAACTCATTGACGACGAAGGTGCCGCCCATATGCGAGCCGCGGCCCTCGCCCGGCATGAAGGATGGTCCCCCGATGACAGGAAGGGCCAAGATAATGGCAACCATCATGGCGATGTCGATGACCCAACTGAAGGTTAGCAGGTTCTTCACGGCATAGTCCGGCTCAGGATCCGATAGGGTCAGAACGAGGACCGCGAGGGGAGCACCAAACGCGACCCCCCACCATACCGCCTGCCAAGCCTGTTCTGCCGGAATCAGGAATGACGAGCCTAGCCCAATAATCGTGAAAAAGCTGAACAGACCTAGCGGGCCCATGATTGCGGGTTTCTTCATACCGCCTCGAACTAGCATCAGCATGAGAGCCAGCCAGCCTGCTAGTATGGGGAAAAATGCCCTCACACCGTGGATCAACACCCGAGTGTCAGCGGGAAAGGAAGGATCAAGGACAAGATTGGGTCCGGTGTTGTATCCGGCCCACAGCATGAGCCAGAGCACGAGATACAACAAAGCACTCCGGTGGGGAGGCTGGCGAAGCGGAGTACCGCGGCTTTGCCCCTTCCGAAGCAACCTTTGCTCCGTCTCTAGCATGTGAATGGCCTGCACAGTCTATTTGCCCTCGCGGAATTCGACCGCTTGGTAGATTTGCATTAATTCATCCCCCAGGCGGTCCCAACAGTACATCTCTTGAGCCCTTCGGCGAGCGGCGGCTCCCATCCGGGCCCGGGCTTCCGCGTTGCTGTAGAGGGCGCGCAGGGCCGAAGCTGCGTCACGCACTGCCTGGCCCGGGGAATGCGGCGGGATCTTGATGCCACACTCATCGGTGACGTGCAACGCGGGACCGCCCATATCGAGGCATACTACCGGCTTGCCGGCGGCCATAGCCTCGAGCACTACCGCCCCGCCGCCCTCGCGCAAGCTGAGGTAAAGAAGGACGTCAGCTTCCCCCATGCGGCGCACCGCCTCCGTTCGCGCGGCCCATCCGGCAAACTCAATCCGGTTCAGGCACCCAAGCGTCTGGGCGAGGGCACGAAGACGCGGCAGTTCGGGTCCATCACCCACGATAATCAATCTTGCCTCGGGTACCGTCGCTGCAAAAGCCGCGAAGGACCGAATCACGAGCCCGAAGCCTTTCCAGTGGATCAGCTTTCCGGCCGATAAAACGCGAAAGCCTGTGTGTGGGCCGCCCTCCTCGAGGCCCGCCGCAACCTCGGACTCGCTTACGCCGTTCACCGGGAAATAGCGCACCTTGTCACGCCAGCGCGGCCTGATTGCTTCGAAGGACTCTTGGTTACAAACAAGAATGGCGCTCGCGCGGTCCTGACCCTTCACGAACACCGGGTCCAGCCGAAGCACTCTTTGGCCTATGCGCCGGAAACGTTCCCACAACCGATCGCGGCGCAAAAACTCGCTCCGGAAGGGTTTGGGAACCTGCTGCGCACCCCCGCACGGACCGCGAACATAAGGCACCTTCAGAAACGCCCCGATGTAGCTTGCCATCCAGTCATTAGCGTAAGTGACGTGGTGGAAGAGTCTGACTGGGACTTGCTCAGCTAGCCGTCGGGCTTCAGCGTAAGCCCAGATTTGCCACAGGTACGCGTAAACCTGAAATGTCCCCTGCCACCGAAGCAAAACGTCTAAACACTTCGGAACCCGAACGTACTTCACCCTCAACTGCTTTGGGGGAGTTTCCATGCGTCGGCGCTCGATGCCAGGGTGGTTTGCGGGGTGGGTGAGTAGACATAAGGCACGCCTCTCTGCTACTTGCTCCACGATGTTCCACCCAAGTACGTCCTCACCGGTTCCCATTCCCGAACGGCCGTCCGGACTACACGCGAAAGCCGACAAAAGGGTAGTTCCCTCGTTCGCATTGTCCCTCACGGGCGGTGAACCTGGTTTCATATCTTCGCGTGGCCAATGTAAAGGCCGTGCAACCGCCTGGCGGCGGCTGAGAATAGGCGGCGGTATAGGCTCTGGCCCAAAACGGAACAAAGCATCGCCACAAAAAGGCGCGGCTGCCTCCAGTCAAGCCGGATAGCTTCGTTCGCGATCGCCCTTGCCCTCGGAGTGTCGTAATTCATCAGCATCGTGGCGAGGGCAGCTAAGTGGTTGGCCCGCACCTTGGCCGGCATCTCCGTTCCATGCTTTTGAAGGAATCGCTCCCTACCTGCGCAGATTGAGCGCACCGAGCCCGTGACCTGCTCAGACCCGAAGTAGCGCGTCACCAGGCACCGTCGCACGGCAGCGACTTCGTACCGCTTCGCAATCCGTAGCCATAAATCCCAGTCTTCCGCATTACCAAGGTTCTCGTCGTATCCGCCTGCCCCCAACAGCGCCCCTCTCCTGACCGTTACCCGTGAGCACGAACCTATGAAGTCCCACGCCAGTAGACTCTGATACACCTGCCCTTCCGTGGTAGGCATCCTTACTCGCAGCAGCCGGCCTTTCTCCTCACGAATGCGCTTACCGCAGTATAGTAAGCCGACTGAGTCAGCGACGGAACGGATTCGTTCGGCCTCGCAAGATAATTTGTCAGGTTCCCACTCATCGTCGGAATCCAAGAACGAGATCCAATCGCCTTTCGCTCGTGCGATCCCGGTGTTTCGCGCAGCAGACTGTCCGCGGTTGCACCTATGGCGGATAAATTGAATTCTGGCGTCGTCGAAGCTCGCGACAACACTCTCTGTGTCATCAGCAGAGCCGTCATCGACGACCAATAACTCCCAATCATGAAAACTCTGGGCAAGGACACTCTGAATGGCGCGACCGACAACCCCAGCTCGATTGTAGGTGGGTATGATTACGCTAGCTCGAGGAGCACTCGTCTCTGCCATAGGGCGCCTCTGGGCGAATTCGCTTGGTTTCAAACTAGGATCGATACGCGAGAACCTGTTGTTCCGGCCCCCTTCCCTGGATGTCGATCCTGTTAAACCCACACACTCTGAGGAGGTTGATAAGGTGGGCGGGCGTGGTGCCTGAGGGAAGGGATTGCGGATGAACCTCGCATTCAACGAATTCGCAGTGCGGATCGGATAGCGTCCCCTTCAAGCCTTGTATGACCGCATACTCGTACCCTTCCACGTCGATTTTCACGGCGCGCGGTACGGGAAGGTTGTGCGCCTGGCGCATTGAATCCCCGGTCGTGACCTCGACCACCTCGCACACCCGCTCTGACCCAATGCCGGACCTCCTGAGCAGACTGGAGCACCACGGCCGTTCCTCGTCGACAAACATTTCGAGTCGTTCCGTTTTGCTGCCCAAAGCTTTTTGGAAGCACAGGACGTTCGCGAGTTTATTTAGCCGGATGTTCGCCTGGAGTCTCTCGAAAGTGTGCCCGAGGGGTTCGAACGCAACAACCCGTCCGTTGTCTCCCACCTTGTTGGCGAGAGCCACGCTATATAGACCGAAATTGGCTCCCACGTCGTAGGCAACGTCACCGGGGTTGAGGAAAGCAAGGAAGGTTTCGAGGGCGTACCTTTCTGACCACTCCCTTTCCGTAACCAGCGCCCCTTCGAGCTGCAACAGTTCCTGGCCTGTCCTCGCGTATAGGGTGATCGGAACACCCGCAACATAGACTCGGAACACACCGTCTGGGGCAGACCAACAGTGATAAACCTTCCGCATCAGGGGTGTCAGGCCAGTCCCCCGCGCAAAACCCCTGACGACTCGGAGAGTCGTGAGCCATCTCAACATCTTACGCAACCGGGATTTCCTCCAGTTGCTGCGCTGAGCGCCCGGATCCATGCTCAATCTTCCTGTAAAAACGGTTGGAGTATGCTGGCACGTTCGGCGCCCCTCGAGGCAAGGCGATCAAGGTTTCCAGTCAGCGACCGAAAGGTGGGACCTATGGTTGCAGAGGTAGTGTCGGCTGCTAGCGCGGCCGATGATCTGAGCTCGATTGTAAGTGGGATTAACTATGCTGACGAACGGCTTCCACCGTTGCATGAAACCCTCCCGAAACATCGGAAGAGGACGCTCTGCGCGCCTAAAGGGCTCTTTCCTGTGGGTTACTTTTTTTGCATTCGATGAAAAGCGACTCGTCCGGATGCCGATCAACCTCGATGACTTCTGCCGCCGAACAAAAACTGCTCTCGGGAAACTGGGCCTCGTAGAAGCTCGTGAACCCAGCCTGGGCTAGCAGGCCTCGCAGGCGCTCAATATCGAACACTTGATGATGGGCGCCGTACCAATGGCACGTCAGGTTGAACCGATGTCCCCTCGTCGCGGAGCCGGCGCGATCGGTCTCATCCAGATACTGCGATATGGCCTTTTCGAGGCTTGGAACACTGATCCGCAGGTTTCCGCCCGGACGTAGCACGCGGTACATCTCACGCAAAACGTGTTCCAGCTCGTTATCGAATAAATGTTCAAGAAAATGCGAGCTGACAATGGCCGCTATTGACGCCTCGCGAAACGGCCAGCGATTCCTCATGTCCGCCCAGATCTGGGGCGAACGTAAGGGGTTGGCGTCTATGTTCAGCCACCCAGGGAGCCGGCTCGCGCCTGCCCCACCGTTGACCTTAGCTCCGTCGTATCTGCCCACACTTGCTCGCACGCGGTAGTAGGGCCAGACTACCAGGGTCCCCAGCCGCACCAAGTCCCAGACGTACACTTGCCTCCGTTTGCCGGTAGTGAGAAACCGTTTCGTAAAGGGCTGGATGCGCGCTTCAAAGAAATCAGGAGGCGCGGCGCCCTGTGAGGGCTCTTGCATCGTTTCCTTCATGGCAGTTCTCGAAAGGGATTCCTACATTCCTTGGCGTCGCGGGAAGCCCGAATTGCGATCGCTGCCTCAAGCTGATCGCGAGACCCACGAGATTCCCTGCCACCCTTTGCAGACAACGCCGGTCCCGCTCCCCGACACTCGACCAAAGGTTTAGGGAGGTTCGTATGACGAGCCCGAAATAGCAGAGTCCGACCGAAAGTTCCGCGTGCTTTCTCACAAACCAGAGACGATTCAGAATCTCCTTTTTCCCGAACACGTAGTTATCTAGCCGTCCGGTGCCGGAAGGATAGTGATTGATTCGGGCGTCGCTGACCATAGCCAGCTTGTAGCGCCTGCTGATGCGGTAGCTCAGGTCGAGGTCTTCCAGGTAGCTGTACCCCTCGAACCAATTGTCGAACCCGTACTCCATAAAGGTCGTCTTCCGGTATACCACAGCCCAACTGGGTAGCCAACTTCCCAGCATATCCGCGTCAACATAACCATAAGTCGTCTGGAAGCCTGACCGCACCACGGCGCCCTTCTGATCACTGTACAGCCCCAGCTTTTTGGCAAGCGCTGTTCGCTTGAAGCGGGACACTGGCATCGGAGGGTGATTCACCACGTTGAAACCTGCGCCGCCAAGGTCGGGTGCAGCCTTGTCCCAAAAATCCATCATCGCTGTGAGAGCGTTCGACTCCAGCACGATGTCGTCATCCAGAAAGGCCAGCAGGTCGGCTCTGGGGTCAGATGCCGCGGCGCCGGCGTTGCGAGCCTGGGAAATCGACGACCCGGGCAGGTGAATGAATCGAGGCCGCAGGGTCGGAAACTCCGATGGGACGTCGCCCACATCTTCCCCAACGATAGTGACTTCGTCCGGCAGCCTCGACTGCCCCGCCAAGCTCTCAAGCATGCGCCGCAGCTCAGCAGGGCGACCTATGGTCGGAATCACGATGGCGATTGTGTGGGGGTTCTCAGCCAAGATCCGCCAAGCTGGTCTCACATCTCATCAAGCTGGGCGAGAGGACAGCGACGCCACCCGGTAACGAACCTGTCGCCAAAGAAAACAGAGAACGCTCGCGGGGAGCCACACGAGATCCGTCGGATTGCGCCGGGCGTAGCAAGCGAACTTCGCCAATTTGCCTTCTCTCAGCGCGGCAACCACAAGGCGCCTCCGTGTGCCGGGGATTCCTTGTCTGAGGATCTCCTTCGCCGCCTCGGGCACATCCGCGTCTGCGGCCAGAAACTCCGTCGCTTGGAGCTGCTCCTCGATGCTTCGGAGCGTCGAGCTATGGTGCGTGCCCGTCCCGCGATAGAGGTACCCCACCCGATGGAGTAGTCTCCCCCGGATCCCCATCGCACAGAGTCGGGCAATCAGGGGCGCCCATTCGCCACTGTGGGCCCACGGTGAGAATTCAATATGGTGGCGAGTCAGTGTGGCTCTCGGGACAATGGGCATCACGTCCATCGCCAATTTAAGATAGTCTGTGAACTCAAAATTCTCTGCCAAAGGCTGCGCCGGAAGGGTGGGAAGCCTCAAGGGTGCCAGTCGCCCGCCAGGGTCCGGAACAGACGCCACGATCCAGTCGGCCACGAAACAGTCACAGTCGCCCGCGGCCGCTTCGAGTAGGCCCTCAAGGCGCGAGGGCACATATTCGTCGTCAGCGTCTAAAAAGGTCACCCAGCGGCCCGTGGCACGCTTTACGCCGAGGTTGCGCGCAACCGCGGGCCCGCAATTCCAGGGGCTTCTCAGCAACCGCACGCGAGGGTCACCGGCCGCCTCGACGACGTGAACCGTGCCGTCGGTGGACGCGTCATCAACCACGATCACTTCAAGGTCGGACATCGTTTGTTCAAGGACGGAGTCGATCGCATTACCGATCGTTTTCTCGGCGTTGTAAGCCGGAATCACAACGGACACTACAGGATCAGGCGGCACGTCTTAGTTCTCCTTTGTATCATCCGCGGCGTGCGGTGCAGTCCCAAGGGCAACCGCAGCTCATCGATGGTGAGTTCGCCGGGTCGCAGCTCAGTGCCGTGGTAGGCCTTGAGTCGCGCCAGATCGGCCCGTCCGCCGGTGATCAGTCTAACGTCGAGCTCCCGTTTCAGCGTCTCGATCGTCCGCAAGGGTCCGGCCTCGGAGTCCCCGCGTCGGAGTCGACACGGATTGCCTCGATTTGGGGAGATCCCGTTCTCTCCATTGGAATCCTAAAGCCCGACGCGCAACGCAGCTCAACTCCCTATGATTGTCGCAGACGCCACTTGCCTCCCACGCCCCGGTATCCATCGATAACGCCGGACCAAACCGCTTTGGCGCATTCCGTCCGTCCAGCGCGGAGAAGCCTGGCGATCACTCGTGCACACCGAAGCAGGTGGAACGTATGGAAGGCGATCCGGATTGGGAATGGCAGCAATCTTCGAGCCAAAAGCACAAAGTTGCGGTTCATGTAGTAAAAGGGGATCTCGCAGGCGTATTTCTTGTGCCGAACTGAGCTGTCGTGACACGCGACAGCCCGCCGGCCGACGACCGCGTTGTAACCCTCGCGGCTCGCCCGATAGCAGAAATCCAGTTCATCACCGTAGGCGAACAGCTCAGCGCTGAGATACGAGCCCCTTTGCCGGTGAACAGCTTGAAGAGCATCGCGGCGGATCAGCATCGCGCAGCCTGCCACAACTGGCGCGCCCCAGTAGTCTTCCTCCCGCATGCGGGCAGCGCTCGGGATCAAATCGAAAAAAAAACGACTCCAAAGCGAGCCGCTCCCGGCGAATCGAATCGAGCCTTTCGAGTCTTCTACAACCGCCCCCACGATTCCAGCATTTGACTCTCGGTCAACCTCGACGAGCCGCGTCAGGCAGTCCGGTCTCACGCGGCCATCGTTATTGAGGAAGAACACGTACTGAGCGGGTTCTGGCTGGCAGAGCGCATAAGTGATGCTTACATTGTTTCCGCCCGTGAAGCCGAGGTTCTCTTCGTTGCGGATCAGGACCAGCCTGGCTGGAGACGGAACGCTTTCAAGCGCTTCTTCGGTCTGCGGGTCACCGCCTTGGAGCGCGATTTCCTGTGTGTAGTCGGCAAGGACGTGCCCAGCGCCGAGGTTCTCATGCGCCCAGGCCTTGATCCTTTCCGCTGAGTCGTCCCAGGAGCCGTTATCGACCACGACGGTTAGGTGGTTCGGGTAATCGAGCCGCCGCACGGACTCCAGGCACTCCAGCGTATCCTGCCAACCGTTCCAGTTCAGAATGCTGATCGCTACTCGAGGTGCGTCCTCTCGAGGGGAGTACGGGTTCCTCTCCATTTCTTATCAGCTCCCATTCGGCTGCTCCCTTGATACCACCTGCGTCAGCAGACCGCCTTGTCCTGCAACATGGCAGTACGTTGGGGGGCGAGCGTCGCACTACCAGGCTTGGCGGATGGGGCCTCGAACTTAGGGCGCTGCTGGGTCATGTTTCTGAGCTGCTGGGAGACGTCATCCTTGAGGCCACGCGGGTACACTGCTACAAAGTCATGATACACGGTTTTATTGATTTCCTTCGTGACTCGGTACAAATGCGTGGACCAGTACTTCCTCATGTCATACGCCAGAAACTCGTATCCCATTCCCGAGAGAAGTGTGACGACGCTCTCTGACCAAAACCCGTCCTTCCCCACATGGCATTCGAACAGCACGACACCCGGCTTCACCTCTCGCATCCAATCCCGCATCGAGTCGAGGATCACCCCTTCATGGCCCTCCACATCGATTTTGATCAGTGACACCTGCTGGCATCCCAAAGTCCGGACAAACTCGCCTGCATTCTCGACGCGAACGCGAATCTTTTCGCCGGCAACCTGCTTGCCCTCCGGAACGATAGTCGTCCTCCCCAGATTGTCGGGGTCAATGATTGCCATCTCCGCAGACCCGCTTCGATTGGACAGGGCGCATTCGTGGACAACCGCCTGCCGGTAGCCGTTGATGAGGATCGACGTTCGAAGACATTGCGCCACCACGGGTTGGGGCTCGAACAAGTGGACTTTGCCTTTTTCTCCCACCTTCTTGCAGGCGAAGAGGCCGGCTACGCCAAAGTTGGCGCCGATGTCCAGGACGGTATCACCAGGACGCAGCACAGCGTCCAGCACGCTGGTGATCCGCGCGTCATGCTCCCCCCAGAGATACATGACCCGGCCATTATAGTCATTCACGAACACGATGGCCCGCGCACCATAACGGAGTTCGGCGACGGCTACTCCCTCTCCACACACCCATGCGGCGATTGCCGAATCTGCGATGAAATGACCGCCCTTGACTGTTCTCAGCTTGTGGACAACGCTGGCAAGTGCAGCACGCGCAACTTCACCCATGTTGGACTCGCTTTCTGTGGACTTGTCCCAGGACAGGCCCCAGGCACTCCGGCGTATCCCGCCAGCCGTTCCAGTTCAGAATGCTGATCACGACGAGTGGCGGAGATGCCTCCCGCGAAAGCCCAGCCGAGTTGAGACCGTGTTGGTTAGTCGTCAACTTTTCACATCCTCCACCCCATAAGCCGCATCGCCATGGTGCGTACCTTTCGCATCCCCATGGTGCGGACCCTTATGTATGCAAGGGCAAAATCCTGAAACCGTTTGTCATCGAGAATGAAGGATGCGACCACAATCGGCACCTCGTAAGCATTTCTCAGAGTCTTCTCGATGAGACCCAGGTGCCTGTTGCGCTCCTTCGCCATCAAACGAATCAGAGGCACTTCCCTTTCAAAAACGGATAGGTCATATTCCCGCTGTTCACCGCCCTTCTTTACGCCAAAGAAATATAGATCACTAGAAGTCGGAATATAGTAGAACCTGTAAATCGCGAAAATGTGGGCCAAGTCCAAGCGCTTCTCAAAGTCGGACCGTCGAAGATTCCTATAGTAATTCCCCCCGCCCGCCTGCGTACCTGAAAACCTGAGCGGCCCACTGCGAGCGGTACCATGTTCGAGGCGGTACGGTGATGCGCAGGTGAATACAACCAACCCACCAGGCTTCGTCATCCTGATCATGTTTTGGAACGTCTCGAGCCAATAGGGATTATGCTCGAAGCATTCGCAAGAAAGCGCCAGGTCAAGAGAATTCGATTCCAGGTCGATCTCATGGCCGGATTTGACGATGTCAACGCCGGGGCCCGCTATCAGATCTGCGCCAATGTAAGACGTCCAGTCCCTGAAGAGTTCCCGGACCGAGCCGTTCACGTCATATGAGCCAATCTCCAGGATTCTCCTGGGACGAGCGTGCTTTAGAAGGTGCTCGTTCACCAAAGCAATGAACCGTCGTTGTTCCTGATGAGACATGACTCTCCGTGATTCTAAGGCGAGCGCGGGAAACCCGACCGCCTTTTCCCGCCGTCCGAGACAGACTGGGTCAGGGCGCTATTTTTAGCCACAGTCTGATGTGCCATCTTTCCTCCGCGTCTAGAACGTAATGCCAAGTGCCCAGCAAGAAACCAGCGCTCAGGAGAAGGGTGAAGAGAGCCTGGGTGAGGAACGCGTGGCTAAGGCCCCCCAGAACCGAGAAGCTGAGGGCCAGCGCCGCCAGTGTGGCGACGCTTCGTCCTACGTCCCTGCCAGCAAGCAAGCGGGGCGACGAGCGCGTGACCCAGCAGGCAACAAAGATGAAAATTAGGAATTCAATACACATGCGTATGGTCCAAGCAAATGCCGCTCCTGGAAGGCCAAACCGCCTGACCAGAAACCAGGCAAGAGCCACATGGAGCGGAAGTTGGACCAGTTGGAATTTGGCGGTCAGATCAGGGCGACCGATACCTTGCACAAGGCTGGCGAGGATATACGTTAGTGAATTGGCGAGCACTCCGACAGCCAGGATTTGGAGGACAGGCGCGCCTTCGACCGCAAACTTTGCGCCAACCCAGAGGGTCAGGAGCGGGCGAGCGAAAAAGATCAGCACCAGCGCCGTCGGCCCAACGATCAGGAGCAGGTATTTGAGAGAGCGGACGAGGGCGTTCCTGATCCACTCGCCGTCTCCGCGCCCGGCCGAAGCGCTGAAGGCTGGAAAAAGCGTGGCCGTGAGGCTGCCGGGGAGTATTCCTAATCTGCTCGCGATCATGTAAGGAGGCGTGTAAAAGCCGACCGCCGCGACGGAAAGCAGAGCGCCGATGAGGAATCGCTCAAAATAAGCCAGGATTGGGGCCATGGTGGCGGAGAGCGTAATCCACCCGCCATAGCCGAGCAGGGAGCGGACAAGGGAACGTTTGAACGTGCAGCCGCCTCGGAGCGCTGGACAGAGCCGTTGGCAGAAGAAGAAATGAGCCCCGAGCGCCATCGCTCGGCTTACGACCAGAAGGAGCACAATTGCCGGGAGGTCAAGCCCTAGCGCCAAAGCCCCGGCGGGTATGAGGTACCAAAGGGCGCTGGTGGGGATTCCGATGGCGTTGAGCAGGTCGAACCTCTGAAACGCCGCAAGCACGCCCCGCAACGACCCGCCGGCGAAGTTGATAGGGAAACAGACAGCCAAGATCATGAATACCCAGTGGGCGTCGGGGCGGAGTCCGGGCGGGACCTTGAGAAGATGGTTGACGAGGGCAGGCGAGGCGGCGGCAAGCAGAAGGCCGGCTACCAGACCCATGCCCGATTGGGTGGTCAGCGCGGTCCAGACCAGGGCGGGAAGCTTCTCAATTTCACCCTTGCCGAGAAGCTCGGCAACGAACTTGGTGGTGGCGGGGCCGATGCCCAAATCGAAGAGGGCGAAATAACCCACTACGATCCAAGCGAGCGACAGGAGGCCAAAGCGGTCCGGACCGAGGTGCCGGATCACGTAGGGGGTGGTGGCCACGCCGATCAGCAGCGGGACCACCTGCCCGACGATGTTCAAAACCGTGTTGCGGGCCAGCACTTTGCCCCCGATTTTGAGCGTGGGCGCACGAGAAGCCTCGGTTACGGTTTCAGTTAAGATTTCCATTTTGGTTTCACGGCGGACAGGCGGCAAACTGCTAACCGCCCCTTAATGTCACCCCCGCGCAAGCGGCGGTGCAGTGGATTTCCGCTTGCGTGGGAATGACCATCCACTGAGTTCCAGAATCGACCGGGCGGCAAATTGCGGGCCGTAGACGAACGCCCGGCGCCACGTGCGGCGCGGTTCATGGAAGAAACGCCAAAGCCATTCGAAACCCGACTCCCGAATCCAGGGTGGAGCGCTTTCGACTTTGCCGCTGACAAACTTGAACGCCGCCCCCACGGCGATCATCACCGGCACGTTGAGCTTTTCCCGATGCGAGAAAATCCATTGTTCCTGTTTCGGCAAGCCCAGTCCTACCCACAGGACATCCGGTCTCGTTTGGTCAATCATCTTGACGACTTGCGCGTCTTCTTCCGGAGTAAGTTCACGAAAAGGCGGGGAATATGTGCCGACAATACGCAGGCGCGGGAATTGTTCCGAGAGTCTGCTGGCGCACAGGGCAAGAACTTCCTCAGTGTCGCCGTAAAAGAAACTCGTATAGCCCTTCTCGTTCGATAACCGGCAGAAAGCCCGTAGGAAGTCAGCGCCACGAACTTGTCTTGGGGTACAAGCAGCCTTTTTAGCCGCCACGCGCGCTGTCCACTTCCCGTCAGGGACGGAGAGATCTGCCGATTCGAGAATGGTTTTGAACCGGGGGTCTTTCTGCCCCTCAACCAGCCCGTGTGAGCTAGTCACCGCGATCCAGTGGGTCCTATCCCGCTGGCAGAGCCACTGTTCCATGGCCTGGAGGACCTGCTCCATGTCCAGGACGTGCACGGGTACGCCCAGGACGCGCACACAGGGAACATTTGCGCCACTGGCAATGTGATTTTCAGCCGTCATGGCTATGCTCGCTCCACGGATATGCTCATAAGGAGGGCGGTGATTGCGAGGGACCTTTTAAAAGTGGCGCATTAGCCGGCCAAGCATCCCCAGCAGAGGCTGGCTTTCGATATCGCCGTTGACGTTGGCGCAAGATCTTCCCTTCCCGGCGCTCCCACCGGCCCGTGAAGGTAACGGCAAACGATATGAGGACCAGCCGAATATCCAACCAGAAACTT
>Ga0187877_1002955_pt1 | contig 14419 bp, 17 predicted proteins | sample June2016WEW_17_1_3_FD_132430 | JGI IMG/M metagenome (GOLD analysis project Ga0187877, IMG submission 132430) | Peatland microbial communities from SPRUCE experiment site at the Marcell Experimental Forest, Minnesota, USA - June2016WEW_17_100 | ecosystem: Environmental > Terrestrial > Soil >... | reverse complement strand
GCGGTACGCGCCGATTCCCACCTGAGCCCTTTCGGTTAGGACATACAAGCCTGCCACCGGCAAGCTACTGGAATCCCAACACTTACCTTCTTTTGTGCCTCTTAACTTGTAAACTCCCGCTAGCCCCCGACCCCCGGCCCCCGGCTCACCCGCCGGCGACCTCCCGAAAGAAGAGCAGAGACCGGGCGGCGCACGCCTCCCAGCCAAAGGCGCGGGCACGCGAGCGGCCCTTGGCGGCGAGGTCACCGCGCAGAGTGGGCGAAAGCAGCAGGCGGCTGAGGGCGTCGCGAAGTTCGCTGAGACTGCGGGGATCGATGAGCAAGGCCGCATCGCCGGTGATTTCCGGCAGCGATGAGACGTTCGAGGTGATTACGGGCGTTCCCGCGGCCATGGCCTGCGCCACCGGGAATCCGAAGCCTTCGTAGAACGAGGGATAGGCGAAAACCGTCGCGGCGGCGGTGAGCGGCGCGATGTCCGGCTCCGGAATGTAACCCAGGTAGCGTACGCTGCGCAGGCGCCCGGCGGTCTCCGCGGACGCCCATCCCATGGGCCCGGCCACCACCAGCTCGGATTCCTGGCGCACCGATGCCGGCAGGGCCTCGAAGGCGTCCAGCAGCATGTCGATGTTCTTGCGCGGCTCGATGGTGCCGATGAACAGGACGAAAGGACGGTCGAGGCCGTACCGGGTGCGGACCGCCTCGATGGCTTCGCGACTCGGATCGAAGAACGGCGCGGCGATGCCCAAGTGAATGACCGTGATCTTCTCCGGCCGCAGCCCCAGAACGCGGACTGCGTCCGTCTTGGTGCTCTCGGAAACCGCGATGAGGCCATCGGCGCGCCGCAGGATTCTTTCGAAATTGCGGTCGGCGCGGAGATTGGCGGCGGGATGCAGCTCCGGCATGAGCCAGCACGTCACGTCGTGAATGGTGGCGGTGAGGCGGGGACGGCGCGGCGGATGACGGGTCAGGCCCGAGCAATGGAAGACATCGGCGCCATGGGTGAGCCAGTCGAGCACTGACAACGGAGTGTAGTTGGACAAAGCCAGCTCGGCCAAGCCCGTCCCGGTGCGCCACCCACCCTCGATCGAGGCATTGTGCCTGAGCGGGCCGAGACTGCTCAGGGCGGGGAAGGTGGCGATGGTGTCCGGCCCGGCCTCGTGACGAAGATACTTGATCCAGTGATACAGGTAGTTCTTGACCCCGGCGCTGCGGATGAGCAGAGGCACGGCATCGATGACCACGCGCATTCCCTCCAGTATGTGCTATATTGGCGGTTTATGAGAGCAGCTACCGTCGCCCGGCATCATCGTCACCATCATGCCTCGACGCGACGGGTGGTGTTCTGATTTCATTTGAAATCGAATTGGAAAGGACGCCCGCCGCGGGGTACCCACTGGGTCCGGCGGGCTTTTTTATTGCAGCGACATGAATCTGGATTTTCAAAAATCGGACGGGCTGATCACCGCGGTCGTTCAGGACTACGCCACCGGGCGCGTTCTGATGGTGGGCTACATGAACGAAGAAGCCTTCCGCCAGACGGTGGATACCGGCTTCGCGACCTTCTATAGCCGCTCGCGGCGCAAACTGTGGCTGAAGGGCGAAAGCTCCGGCCACAAGCTGGTGGTGAAAGAGATTTCGACGGATTGCGATGGCGATGCGGTGCTGGTGAAGGTTGTGGCGCTCGGTCCCGGGGTGTGCCACGAAGGGTATGCGAGCTGCTTCTTCCGGCGCCTCGAAAATGGCGAGTGGAAGGTGGCCGAGGAGCGTGCCTACGACCCCCAAGCAGTGTACGGAGGTAAGCCATGAAACTCAAGCTGGGAATACCCAAGGGGAGCCTCGAGAACGCCACCATCGACCTGTTCCGGCGCGGGGGCTTTGCCATTACCACCAGCAGCCGGTCGTATTTCCCGCGCATCGACGATCCGGATATCGAATGCATGCTGATCCGCGCCCAGGAAATGGCGCGCTACGTCGAGGACGGCATCCTCGACGCGGGCCTCACCGGGCGCGACTGGGTCATCGAGAGCGAAGCCGATGTGCTGGCGGTGGCGGACCTGATCTACGCCAAGCAGAGCTTCGGCAAAGTGCGCTGGGTGCTGGCCGTGCCCGAATCGTCGAGCTTTCGCTCGGTCGAAGACCTCGAGGGGAAGATCATCGCCACGGAACTGGTGGCCACCACCAGGCGCTATCTGGCCGCCCACGGGGTTAGAGCCAAGGTAGAGTTCAGTTGGGGCGCCACCGAGGTGAAGCCGCCGGTGCTGGCCGATGCCATCGTGGAGGTGACGGAGACCGGATCGTCGCTGCGCGCCAACAACCTCAAGATCATCGACACCGTGCTCGAATCCAACACCCAGTTGATCGTCAACAAGCAGGCGTGGCTGGACGAGTGGAAGCGGCGCAAGCTGGAAGACATAACCATGCTGCTCGAAGGCGCCATCAACGCGCTGGGCAAGGTGGGCCTGATGCTCAACGTGCACAAGGACAACCTGGAGGCGGTGCTCGCTGTGCTGCCGGCGCTCAAGCGGCCCACCATTTCGCACCTGAGCGACCGGGAGTGGCTGGCGGTGAATACCATTCTGGACGAATCCACCGTGCGCACCATTATTCCCCGGCTGAAGCAGGCGGGCGGCGAGGGAATTGTCGAGTACCCGCTCAACAAGATCGTGCTGTGATTCGAATACTCGAGAGTAAAGACATCGGTGGCTTGCTGGCGCGCCGTGGAGCGCGGTTGATCGAAGCGGAAGCCGTGGTGCGTCCGATTCTGGAAGCCGTCCGCAAGCGCGGCGACCGGGCGTTGCTCGAGTACGCGCGCCAGTTCGACGGGCTGAAGCGGAAATCGGTGCGGGTGCCCGAAGCGGAGCTGCGCGCGGCGCGCCGGAAGCTGGCGCCCGAGTTTTGCCGCGCGGTGGAGACGGCGGCGGCCAACATTCGCGCCTACGCCCAGCGGCAAATGCCGCACGAATGGGCGCGCGAAATCGAGGCGGGGCTGCGGCTGGGACAGATCGTGCGGCCGCTCGAGACCGTGGCGGCCTACATTCCCTCGGGGCGTTACCCGCTGTTTTCCACCCTCATGATGACCGTGATTCCGGCGCAAGTGGCGGGTGTGCCGAACATCTGCGCGGCCTCTCCCCAGGCGGTGACGGAAGTCTTCGGCACGGCAGCCCTGCTGGGCGTTCGCCAGGTCTTTCAGATGGGCGGGGCGCAGGCCATTGCGGCGTTCGCGTTCGGCACCCGGACGGTGCCGCGGGCGGACCGGATTGTGGGACCCGGCAACATCTACGTGGCGGCCGCCAAGAAGCTGCTGGCGGGCGAGGTGGGGATCGATTTCATCGCCGGTCCCACCGAGATCCTGATCATTGCGGCCGAGGGCGATCCGCGGCGCTTGGCGGCGGACCTGCTGGCGCAAGCCGAGCACGATGTGGATGCCTCGGCCGTTTTGCTGACCACTTCGAAACGGCTGGCCGCGGCCGTGGCCAGGGAAGTGGACCGCCAGCTTGCGCTGCTGCCCGCGCCCGACGTAGCGGCCAAATCGATTGCCAGGAATTCGGCGGTGATTCGAGTGCCCTCGCTCGAGCGGGCGGTCGAAATCGCCAACCAGTTCGCGCCCGAGCACCTGAGCATTCCGGATGACCGCCTGCTCGCCAAGGTGAAGCACGCCGGCAGTGTCTTCGTGGGCCCGTTCAGCCCCGAGGCGGCGGGAGATTATGCCTCGGGACCGAACCACGTGCTGCCCACCAGCGGCGCAGCGCGGCAGCGCGGCGGCCTGTCGGTGACGGATTACCTCAAGGTGATCTCAGTGCAGCGTTTGAGCGCCGCCGCGCTAAAGCGCTTGGCCCCCGCGATCACGACGCTAGCGCGGGCCGAAGGCTTGGAGGCGCACGCGCGCTCGGTGGAGGTGCGGTGCAAACCATGAAACCTCCCAAGCTTCCCAAGGGCGCCATCAAGCCCCGGTCCGCAGTGGTCGCGATGACGCCGTATTCTCCCCCCACCGCCGGGCGCGCGGACAAGCTGCGGCTCGATTTCAATGAGAACACCGTGGGCTGCTCGCCGCATGTCGTCAAAGCGCTCAAGGAGCGGCTCGACGCCGGGCGGCTGGCGGTCTATCCGGAGTATGGTGAGGCCAAACAGGCCATCGCCGCCTACTTCCACGTGAAGCCGGAGCAATTCGTCTTCACCAACGGAACCGACGAGGCCATCCAGGTCTTCGTCAACACGTACGTGGACGACGGGCAGGAAGTGCTGCTGCTCAAGCCTTCCTACGCCATGTACCGCTTCTATGCGGAGGTGGCGGGCGCGAAGATCGCGAAGATTCGATACCAGCCGCCGGGTATGGAGTTTCCGCTCCCGCACGTGCTGGATGCCATCACGCCGCGGACGCGCGCCATCATTCTCGCCAATCCCAACAATCCCACCGGCACGGGCGTCTCCCTGCTGGCGATCGAGCGTATCCTGCACCGCGCGCGCAAGGCGGTGGTCATGGTGGATGAGGCTTACTACGAGTTCTAGGGCGTTACCGCGCTCACCGAGATCGAGCGTGTGCCGAACCTGTTTGTCTGCCGCACGTTCTCGAAGGTTTTCGGCATGGCGGCGATGCGGCTCGGCTGCCTGTTCTCGCATGAAGCCAACATCGCGTTTCTGCGCAAAGCGCAATCCCCTTACAGCGTGAATTCGCTCGCGGTCGAGGCGGCGCAGGCGGCGGTCGAGGATACGGCGTATATCGAACACTACGTCGCCGAGGTCCTGGCGGCGCGCGAGTTGCTGTGCCTCGGCCTCGAGAAGCTGGGCATCCGCTACGTGCCGAGCTCCGCCAATTTCGTGCTGGGCGATTTCGGGAAGCGGGCCATCGAGGTGCGCGACGCGCTGCGCGGGATGGCCATCCTGGTGCGCGACAGAAGCTATGAAGCGCCCGGTTGCGTGCGCATCACGGTGGGAACGCGCGCCCAGACGCGCCGGCTGCTGGCGGCGCTCAACGAGGTCTGGAAAAAATGAGCCAGCCGATTCTGGTTTTCGATATGGACGGGGTGCTCGCGGACGTCACCGAATCCTACCGCGAGACCATCGCGCGGACGGTCGAGCACTTCACCGGCGCCGAAATCACCCCCAGGCGGATACAGGATTACAAAAACCGCGGCGGCTTTAACAACGACTGGAAGCTCACTCACCACATCATCGCCAGCGCCGGCGTCAACGTGCCATTCGACGAGGTGGTGGAGCATTTCCAGAAACTCTTTCTCGGCGATGGGACGGACGGGCTGATCCTGCGGGAGCGATGGGTGGCGCGGCCGGGTATGCTGGAGAAGCTCAACCAACGGTTCCGCTTCGCGATCTTCACTGGCCGCCCGAAGGCGGAGGTCGAGCTGACCTTGAATCGCTTTGCGCCGAAGCTGGTGTTCCATCCCATTGTGGGTATGTACGAGGTGGCGAACCACAAACCGGCGCCGGATGGCCTCGTCGGAATCCGCAACGCCAACGCCGATTCGAAGCTGTACTATATCGGCGACACGCCGGATGACGCGCGCTGCGCGCGGGCGGCCGGGGTGCCGTTCATCGGCGTCGCGGCGCCGTCGAATCGGCGCTATCTCGACCTGGTGTTCCTGTTCCAGGCGGAGGGCCCGTTCGCCATTGTGGACGACATCAATTACCTGGAAGAGGTGCTCCCGTCATGAGAAGCGCTACCGTTCGGCGCGATACCAGGGAGACGCGGATTTCCGGCGCGCTCAAGATCGAAGGGCACGGCAAGTACGAGATCTCCACCGGCATCCGCTTCTTCGACCACATGCTGGAGTTGTTCGCAAAGCACGGCGGCTTCGACCTGAAGCTGCGCGCCGATGGCGATCTGGACGTGGATCAGCACCACACCGTGGAAGACGTGGGCATCGTGCTCGGGCAATTGTTCGCCCAGGCCCTGGGCGACCGCAAGGGCATCAACCGCGCAGGCTATTTTGTGATGCCCATGGACGAGACGCTGGCGGTGGTGGCGCTGGACCTGGGCGGGCGGCCGGCGCTGGTCTACCGGGACCTGGTGAAAGTGCGGCTGGTAGGCGACTTGCAGGCCGAGCTGGTGGAGGATTTCTTCAGCGGCTTTGTAAACCACGCGGGCGCAAATCTGCATGCCAGGGTGCTCTACGGACGTTCCAGCCACCACAAGATCGAAGCTGTTTTCAAGTGCTTCGCGCGGGCCATGAAATACGCCTGCTCCCAGGACGCGCGGCTGAAGGACCAGCTTCCCTCCACCAAGGGGCTTCTATGATTGCGGTTTTCGATTACGGCGCCGGCAACTTGCGCTCGGTCGAGAATACGCTCGGCGAGCTGGGCTCGGAGTATACCTTGGTCCGGGATTCCGAAGGCTTGCGCCAGGCGTCCAAGATCATTCTGCCGGGAGTCGGCCATTTCGGGCAGATGATGCGCGCGCTGGATGCGCTGGCCGTGCGGAAGACGTTTCTGGAGCGCATCCGCGCGGGCGTGCCATTCCTGGGCATCTGCCTGGGGTTGCAGGCCCTCTTCGAAGCCAGCGAGGAGGCCCCGGAGGCTCGCGGTTTGGGCCTCTACCAAGGTGTAGTGCGGCGGTTCCCGGCAGGCGCGCGCGTTCCGCACATGGGTTGGAACGAGCTCGAATTGCGTCGGGATTCCCGGCTCCTGCGCGGCCTGGCTTCACGCCCGTTCGTGTACTTCGCGCACAGCTATTATGTGCCGGAGAATGCCCGCGCGGCGGCCACCTGCACGTACGAGGTGCCGTACACCGCGGCGCTCGAGGCCGGTAACGTGTTCGGCGTGCAATTCCATCCGGAGAAGTCCGGGCCGGTAGGTTTGAAGATTGTGCGGAACTTTGTGGAGTTGCCGTGTTAGCCAAGCGCATCATCCCCTGTCTGGATGTCACCGCCGGGCGCGTCGTGAAGGGCGTCAACTTCGTCAATTTGCGCGATGCGGGCGATCCGGTGGAATTGGCGGACCGCTATAACCGCGACGGCGCGGATGAGCTGGTGTTCCTCGACATTACGGCCTCCAGCGATGCGCGCGAAATCATGGCGGATGTGGTGGCGCGGACGGCTCGAAAGGTTTTTATTCCGCTGGCGGTGGGCGGCGGCATCCGCGCCGTGGCGGATGCGCGGCGAATCTTGATGTCGGGCGCGGACAAGGTATCGGTGAACACGGCGGCGGTGCGCCGGCCGGAGCTGATTACGGAGCTGAGCCGGGAGTTCGGCGCGCAGGCGGTGGTGCTGGCCATCGACGCGCGGCGGCACGGCGCGGGGAAGTGGCACGTCTACACCCGCGGCGGCCGCGACGATGAAGGCATCGACGCGGTGGAGTGGGCGGCGCGCGGCGAGTCGCTCGGCGCCGGCGAGATCCTGCTCACTTCCATGGATACGGACGGCGTGCAGGATGGCTTCGATTGCGCGCTGACCCGGACGGTGTCGCGGGCCACGCACATCCCCATCATTGCCAGCGGCGGGGCGGGAACGCCGGAGCATTTCGTCCGCGTCCTGACGGACGGGTGCGCCGACGCGGCGCTGGCGGCCTCTATCTTCCACTACGGCACCTACACCGTGACTCAGTTAAAAGAAGCGCTAGACAAACGCGGCATCCCGGTGAGGCCGCCTGTGGGGCAGGATTGCATCCTGCGCGGCGATTGCCAATCGCCGCCGGCCTGCCAAGGCCGATTAGAAATCGGCCGCAGATTGAAAATCCGCCCCACAGAGGCCACATGATCTTCCCCTGCATCGACCTGATGGGCGGCAAAGTAGTGCAGTTGGTCCAGGGCTGCGAGAAGGCGCTCGAGGGCGGCTCCCCGGACGAGATACTGCGGCAATTCGCGGCGTTTCCCCAAATCCAGGTGATCGATCTCGACGCCGCCATGGGCCGCGGCTCGAATGGCGGTATCGTGCGCATGCTGGCCTCGAAAGCCGTCGCGCGCGTGGGTGGCGGCGTGCGCACCGTCGAGCGCGCGCAAACGTTGATCGAGCAGGGCGCGCACAGAGTGATCGTGGGGACGTCCGCATTCGCGAAGTCGGGCGTCAATCAGCCGTTCCTGGCGGCGCTCCGTGACGCAATCGGCCGCGAGCGGCTCATCGTCGCGGTGGATTCCAAGAATGGGCGCATCGTGGTGAAAGGATGGCGGGAGGCCACGGAGTTGACGGCGGAAGAGGTGCTGCGCCCGCTCGAGCCCTATTGTTCCGGCTTTCTGTGCACCTATGTAGACAAGGAAGGGATGCTCGAAGGCACGGACCTCGAATGGTTCCGCCGGCTGCGCGCGGCAACCGCCCTGGAATTGACGGCGGCCGGTGGAATTTCCACCATGGACGAAGTGCGCGCGCTGCTGGCGATGGACATCCACGTGGCGTTAGGGATGGCGATCTACACCGGTCGGCTGCGGCTGGAGGAACTGGCGTCACTCGTATCGTAGCGCCCGCGTCGGATCCACCCGCGCGGCGCGCCAGGCCGGCAGCAGGCAGGCGGCAGAACCACTGGCGGCGAGAACGCATATGACTGCCGCGAAGGTCCACGGATCGGTGGCGGAAACACCCCAAAGCTCACTCGAGATCAGACGCGTCAGGGCGGCGCTGGCCAGAAGACCGATGGCCACGCCGGCGGCAATCAGTCCCAATCCGTTGCGAAGCACCATGCCCAGAATCTGGCCCTGGCGCGCGCCCAGCGCCATGCGGATGCCGATCTCATGGGTACGCCGGCCTACGGAGTAGGACACCACGCCGTAGATGCCGATGGATCCGAGAATCAGCGCCAGCGCGGCGAATGTCACCACCAGCAGCATGTTCACGCGCCGCGGCGCGAGCGATCCCGCGCGGCGCTCGTCCAGGGTCTTGACGTCGTGCGGGGGCTGGGATTTGTCTATCAGGGCGAGCTGGCTGCGGACGGCCGCGGCGAGGCTCATCGGGTCACCCGCCGTGCGGATTGCGAGGCCCATTTCGGATCCCATTTCCCCGCCGGTCATCCTGAGATGCACCTGTTCGGCCTGCAAGTAGGAGAGGTACATCTCCGGAGCCGCCGCCACCTGCGCCCAGGGGCGGATATCACGCACCACACCCACGATGGTCATCCAGTCGGTCTTCCGGGCGGGGTTTTGGATTCTCTTGCCGAGGCAGTTCTCACCAGGGAAGAAACGGTGGGCGAAGGACTCATTCACCATGACGACGCTCGGTGAGCCTTCCCGATCGGAACCGCCGAAGTAGCGTCCCTGCACCAGGGGAATGGTCAAGGTCCGCAAGAAGTCCGGGCTTACCATCACCAGTGAAGAGGCGACGTCGGCATCCGGCTTCCCTTCAATGGTCATTCCCGATACAGTCATGCTGTAACCTCCGAGGGGAATGGAAGTGCCCGCGCCCACCGCCTGCACGCCGGGGAGGACCTTGATCCGCTCGATCGCCTGTTGAAAGAACCTGGTCTGGTCAAGCGGTTTGGGATATTGGGAAAGCGTGAGGTTGACGTTCAAGGTGAGGATGCGGTCCGACCGGAAGCCCGGGTCGATACCGCGCATGCGCAGGAAACTCTTGAGCAGCAGACCGGCGCCGCACAAGAGCACCATGGCGAGCGCCACCTCAAAAACCACCAGCAGGTTGCGCAGGCGGTGTCCCGAATGCCCGTCGGCGGCGCTGCGGCCGGCTTCCTTGAGCGATTCGTTCAGTTGAACCTTGGATGCCTGGAGCGCCGGCGCCAGCCCGAAGGCCACGCCGGTGAGCAGCCCGAGCGCGAGGTTGAAAGCCAGAATGCGGTAGTCGAGACGGATTGGATCGAGCGCCGGCAGGTTGCGCGAGATCCAGGCAATCAGAAGGTTCTTGCCCCAGAATGCCAGCGCCAGGCCGACGATTCCCCCCAACAAGCCCAGCAGCATGCTCTCCGTAAGAAGTTGCTGGACGACGCGGCCCTTCGCCGCGCCCAGGGCGCGCCGGACGGCCATCTCTTTCTCTCGGGCCGCCGCGCGCGAGAGCAGCAGGTTGGCGACATTGACGCAGGCGATGAGCAGCACGAAGCTAACCGCGCACAGAAAGATGAGCAGCGAGCGCCGGGCGCCGCCCGCCACCCTTTCGTGCCAGTCCGACACGACGACGCTCCTCTTCCTCCCCCTGCGGAATTGCTGCATGAGCGGCTCCAAATCGGAGCGCACGGCGCCGATGCCGATGCCGGGTTTGAGCCGCCCGATCACCTGCAACATAATCGCCTTCGCCTTGCCGGTCTCGCTGATCGCAAAGGGCACCCAGAGGTCATAATCGGATTCATGCCGATCGGGAATCAGGAACGTCGCCGGAAGCACGCCGACGACGGTATAAGTGTTCGCATCCAGAGTCAGTGCCTTGCCAATGACCGCGGGGTCGCCACCGAAACGGCGCTTCCAGAAAGCGCGACTCAGGATAGCCACCGGCGGACCGCCGGGGCGATCTTCCTCGGGAAGAAACGTCCGCCCTATCGCGGGTTGAACACCCAGGAGCGGAAAAAGGGACATAGTCGCGTAGCCGCCCGTGACTCGTTCCGCCTCGCCTCCTCCGGTGAAGTTGGCCTGGAAAGACATGTAGCCTGCGATCTGGCTCAAGGTCCGGCTGTGGCTCTTCCACGCGGCATAATCCTGGGTGTAGGAGAAAGCGTGGTCTCCGGGGTCTCCGAAGCTCATCGCGATATAGACCAGGCGATCCGGCTCGGGATAGGGCAAGGGGCGAAGGAGCACCGCATTGACCACGGTGAAGATGGCCGTGGTGGCGCCGATTCCCAAGCCGAGCGTGAGCACTACCGTCGCGGCGAATCCGGGGTTCCGGCGTAGCATCCGCGCGGCGTAGGCGAGGTCGCGCGTCAGTGTCTCCAGAAGCCGTCTCATAAGGTCTCAGCAAATCCGCGGCAACTGGTCGCCGGCCAGCATGTCCACAATGCGGCTGGGACCGAGCAGGGTGCGCATGGTCACCATGCCCGAGTGCGCCGCCGTGACGCTGCCGATCACGCACGCATCGCGGCCCAGCGGGTGGCTGCGCATGGCGGTCAGCACCGCGCCGGCGGCGGCGGCGTCCACCATGGCGATCAGCTTGCCTTCGTTGGCCACATAGAGCGGGTCCAGACCGAGCAGCTCGCAGGCGCCGCGCACCGGGTCGCGCACCGGGATGGCGCTCTCCTCGATCTCGATTCCCACGCCGGATTGTCTGGCGATTTCGTTCAATGAGCTGGAGACGCCGCCGCGCGTGGGGTCGCGCAGGGTGTGAATCCGGGCGTCGGCGGCGAGCATGGCGGCCACCAGCGTGTGCAGCGCGGCGGAGTCGCTCTCGAGCGCGGTTTCAAACTCCAGGCCTTCGCGCTCGGAGAGAATGGCCATGCCGTGCTCGCCGACCGGCCCGCTCAGAATCACGCAATCGCCGGGCCGCGCGGCGCTGGCGGATAGCTCGACGCCCTCGGGCACCAGGCCGATGCCCGTGGTGTTGATGAAGATGCCGTCGCCGCTGCCCTTTTCCACTACCTTGGTGTCGCCGGTGATGATCTGGACGCCGGCCGCGCGCGCGGCGGCCGCCAGCGAATCCACCACACGGCGCAGCGTGTCCATGGGCAACCCTTCCTCGAGAATGAACGCCACCGTGAGGAAGAGCGGCTGCGCTCCACCCATGGCGAGATCATTGACCGTGCCGTGGACGGCCAGCGAGCCTATATCGCCGCCGCGGAAGAACAGCGGCTTGACCACGAACGAGTCGGTGGTGACGGCCAGCTTCGCGCCGTTCACGGTCACCACGCCCTGGTCGTCCAGCCGCTCGAGCACGGGGTTCCGAAACGCGGGAAGGAAAATGCTCTCGATCAGCTCGGCGCTGAGTTTGCCGCCGCTGCCGTGGCCGAGCAGGATCTTGTCCGTGGTAACCAGGGGCACCGGGCACATCATGACGTTTTCACGGTATCACGCCGGTACTGATAATACGCCGCGCAGGCGCCTTCGGCCGAAACCATGGGCGCTCCCAGCGGGTGCTCGGGCGTGCAGCGGACGCCGAAAGCGGGGCAATCGACGGGCTTTTTCAGGCCTTGCAGCACTTGCGCGCTGATGCACTCGGCAGGCTCTTCCACGGTGGCGTCCGCCAGGCCGAAGATTCTCTCGGCATCGTATTCGGCGAACTCGGGACGCAGGCGAAAGCCGCTTTGCGGGATGGCCCCGATGCCGCGCCACTTGCGGTCGACCACCTCGAAAACCTCCAGCAGAACTTTCTGGGCGAGGCGGTTGCCTTCCAGCGTAACCGAGCGCACGTACTGATTTTCGGCCTCGGCGCGCCCTTCCTCGAGCTGCGCCACCAGCATCCCGATGGCCTCGATCAGGTCCACCGGCTCGAATCCGCCCACCACGATGGGGACCCGGTATTGTTTGCTGAGCGCCACGTATTCCCAATAGCCCATCACCGCGCACACGTGGCCCGGCGCGATGAATCCCTGGACGCGATTGGCGGGCGATTCGAGCAGCAGGCGGATGGCGGGCGGCACCAGAACGTGGGAGACCAGCATCGAGAAGTTCCTCAGGCCCTCCCGTTTGGCCTGCAAGACCGCCATGGCGTTGGCCGGGGCCGTAGTCTCGAAACCGATACCGAAGAAGACCACGCGCCGCTCCGGGTTGGCGCGCGCGATTTTGACGGCTTCCATGGGCGAATAGGCGATGCGCACGTCGCCGCCCGAGGCTTTGACCCGCAGCAGGTCGGAGGCCGAGCCGGGCACGCGCAGCATGTCGCCGTAGGAAACGAAGATCACGTCCGGTCGGGAAGCGATTTGAATGGCCTTCTCGACCACTTCGAGCGGCGTCACGCAAACCGGGCAGCCGGGACCGTGCACCAGCTCAATCTGGGGCGGGATCAGGGTGTCGATGCCGTATCGCATCAGGGTGTGAGTCTGCCCGCCGCAGATCTCCATGAGGACCCACGGCCGCGTCACCTTCCGTTCCAGGGCGGCGAGCAAGGCGCGCGCAATCTTGGCGTCGCGGTACTCGTCGATGTGTTTCATGAGCCCTCTTCCAGCTTACCGCGCGCTACTCTGGAAACGAGGAGCGCGACTGTGAGTGTGAGCAGACGGACTGCCGCAGGACCATGTGCAGAAGCCGCATGCCGCCGAACTGAAAGGCCGACACGTAAATGTTGGTGTCGAGGGTGACCCTAGCCGCCACGATTCTGACGCCGGGATTCGGCGATCAAGCGGGGGACATCGGTCTCCGCATAGCCCAGCCGGAGCGACTGCTCACGCCCATACTTGCCGAGTTCCTCCAGCTTCCGGTGCGCCAGGTATCGCCGCAGGGCATCCGCCGCGATTTCATCCGTGGTCTTCCCGTCGGCACCTGCCGCTTCGGTCACCGCGCTCAGCGGATCGTCCGGGATATGCAGGTTGTTCTGAGTTGCCACACTGCCCTATGTTCCAGAGTACCGCATATGCGCCAGGTTGGAGGCTCCCGCCGATTCCGATGACTCCGGTTCCTTATCAGACCGGTGCTGACACCGGATCGGGTTGTCGATCGTTCAACTCCCGCGGTTGCTTGCCAGGGCGATCAGGCCGGTGTACCGTAAGAGTTGTGATCCCTCTCGAGAACATCTTCGAGGATCTGAAGACGCTGCCGCCGGACAGACTGGAGATGGCCGCCGATTTCATCCGGCGGCTCAAGCCGATCAGCGAGGCAGAACGGGAAGCGGCTCTCGTCCGCACGTTCGGATGCCTCTCGCCGGAAGAAGCCGACGAAATGGAAAGGGTCATCGAGGAAGGCTGCGAACAAATCAATGAACATGGCTGGTAGTGTCCTGGTGGACACCAACGTCGTGGTCGCGTACTTTCGCGGTGACAAGGTTCTGCATCCACACTTCGCCGGAGTCACCCCCGTGTACTTGCCCTGGGTAGTGCTTGGTGAACTTCACTTTGGCGCACAAAGGGGACAGCGGCGGCAGGAACAGCTCGCATACATCCACGACCTTCTGACATACGCCGTGGTTTTGTTCCCCGACCAGGACACCACGGAAATGTACGGCCAGGTCAAGGCCGAACTCGCCCGGCTTGGTAGACCCATTCCGGACAACGATCTCTGGATTGCGGCGCTGGCGAGGCAGCATGACTCGCCATTGGCAACCAGGGACGCGCATTTCGCGCAGGTGCCGGGATTGAAGACCCTCGCCTGGTAAATGGCGCGTCGCGGAGCGGGGCATCGGATTCACCGTGAAACCCTGCGGGCACGGCACACTGAGAGCGTGCGCCACGACGGCTACCCGCTGGAACTGGAAGTAAACGCCAACTCCCGCCGCGCCGCTTCCACCGCCTGACCCACAGCCTTTGCGACTGCATCCGAAACACCGATCCCCGTCTCAATCCGCGCCGGCTCGATTCCGATGACCGTCACTTGCTCGGGACATTCGCCCAGCAGCGTAGACGCCTGCAGCAACTCGGCTACATTGCTTTCATGCGCGGTGGAAGCGCGCTCCCCGGCGTGCTTC
>Ga0187877_1002953_pt1 | contig 14431 bp, 8 predicted proteins | sample June2016WEW_17_1_3_FD_132430 | JGI IMG/M metagenome (GOLD analysis project Ga0187877, IMG submission 132430) | Peatland microbial communities from SPRUCE experiment site at the Marcell Experimental Forest, Minnesota, USA - June2016WEW_17_100 | ecosystem: Environmental > Terrestrial > Soil >... | reverse complement strand
CTGAATGCAGGGCATAGCCGCCGATAAGCTGCACGTCGAACGGGATCATCTCCCACAGGAGCGGATGTTCGCGGACGATGATTTCCGTACCGCAGAGCCGCCGACAGGCGTTTTTGACCACGGCAAAGGCCTCCGGCAGGATTTCATCTAGCCGCCGGGCAAGCTCTTCGTCTTCCTGAATCTTGGATAGCTCCTCCTTCCAGGCGGCAGTCTTCTGACGCAATTCGTCGTCAGAGACTTTCTGCAATTCGGCCTCGAAGGCGTTAATGCGGGCTACCAGGGGACGGAGGCGCTTGACCTCCCGGTCGTTCTTGGAGCCGATGAACTTCTTTACGATATACCCAATCATGATTGCCTAAACTACTACCAGACGCTACGGGAACCCCGGCAGTGCGTCAAAGAGATAAGTAAGAGACATTGATGGAGAGGGCGGCTCCAAAAACTCGTAACTGACCACGTGAGGGCGATTTGGATAGTTGAATCAGGCAGTATCCGTAGGCTCTAACTTTCACAGAACCACCGGGAACAAGTCATTTATTTACAGGCCCTTAGGGTGCCCCTAGAAGGCAAAACCCGGTTCATCGTCCTTTCCGATGAAATGGTTATTAGGCTTTTCTCTGAGAAATCAGGCGCTAGACGGTGCCCCGCCTCTGGTCGTTTGCGCGTTTCTCATGTCTCGGCGGCCCATCCGAACCCAGCTTGGCGCCCAAAACAGCCGAGCCCCAGGCCCCTTACTCCTCCAACCTTGCACCAGACCGTCCCGCGGGCCGCGCCGGAGCCTCGCCGGAGTCTCGCCGTAGTACCTCTGTCCCGGGGATAGAGGTACTACGGCGAGACTCCGGCGTGGCTCCGGCGGGGCTATAGAGGTGTATGCAGGTGGTTGGGGAGGCGCGTTCTTCCCAGGAATAATATCTGCATGGGACGAAGCAATGAGCATTTGACTCTTTTGCATGACCGAATGACGAGGAGCGCGGTCAGGTCGCCCTTCCAACCCGGGCGTCCTTGGCCCGCTCCTCGTCATCGGTCAGCTTTCCGTCGGGCGCTGAACGATTGGTCCGGACGGTTGTCTAACCTTTGAGAGTCGTGCATTTAACAATTCAGTGACGGTAAACCATCATGAAGATCAAGGTTACGGCGCTATTATTGGTCGTGCTAACCAGCATCGGGTTGGCCTACTTCACCTGGGCTCAGGAATCAAACCCCAAAGCCGGTGAGTCGGTGTCGGTACCCCAAATGGCGCAGCCTGGCTCGGGGACCAACGCCGAGCCGGAGAGGGCCGGGACGACCGTTGCAGGCTCTCCTCCAGTAAACCCCAATGAATACAAACCTTCAGCGGACAAAGACGAGAGCGCAGCCTGCAAAAAGAATCTGGAGAAGATCAATGCCGCCATTGAGGCCTATCGGAAAGACCACCACGATGTCCCTAACTGGTTGAGTGAGTTGGTTCCCAAGTACTTGACTGACACGAACCTCCTGGTTTGTCCGGTGACCACCCGCACGGGCCAGCAGTCCCCCTTCGGTGTGTTGGATCCCAAGGTTTACTCCTCGTATCTGTATGAGTTTACCCCGACGCCAATCCCTGAGGTCGTCAAAGGTGCTTTTCCGGGCCTGGAAATGACAATGCGGGAATGGAAGCGGCAGCAGATGAAGTTGGTGGGGCGGGAGGTCCCCTTAGTGCGCTGTCTGCTCCACGAGCCGGCTTTGAATCTGTCCATGGGCGGGAAGGTTTACGAAAGTCCAGTTTATTGGGAGCTGAATTTCACCAATGCTGCAGACCTGAAAGCCTTTTCCCCACACTGAGGAGATTAGCCCCGCCGGACCAGGCTGCTGCCGTGGACGCGCCGAATGCGTCTCAGTTTCAGATTGCACATTATCGGCAGCACGCCGCTGAGCAGCAATGTTGGGCCGAGGCTGCCAGTTCCGTAGGAGCGACATTTTTATAGTACAGGCGTCCCAACAGAACCGTCTTAAGGCCCATAGGAGCGGCATGGTGAGGTCCGGCGAGGGCCATGCCGCTCGTACGGAGCTTGAACGGATCATCATGGGCACGGTCACTAAAGACATGTCGCTCCTACGGAGCTGTGCGTGGGCCGGCTCGCGCCGAAACCTGGAGCCGGAACGGCCCCAACGCGGCAAGTGCAGTGGAGGGCGGGATGACGTCACCGGCGAATTCCGGGCGCCCTTGGCCCGCCGTCACTGGCTGATTGGGCTTTGACCCATTACTCGACCCTCAGCCACGCGGTCTTCAGATAGGCAGGCTCGGCTCGTGAGACGGGGAAGTCCGGCGACTGGGGAACATAGTGGCGCTGAAGGACTCTGCGGCCGGCGGCGTGGATGGCCTTGTCCACCGCAGCCAGAAACTTGTCGGGCGGCCAATCGGTGGCGTTGGTCGAAGCGAACAGCACGCCGCCAGCCCCGAGCAGCGGCAGGGATGCCGTTACCAGCCGGCCATAATCCTTCTCGGCCTGGAACACACCGGATTCCTTCGACTGCGAGAATGTCGGTGGATCCAGCACGATCACATCAAAGCGTCGTGCCTTCTTCGCCAGCCGGCGCAGCCAATCGAACGCCTCCCCGTAAAAGAACTCGTGGCCGGCCGGCTCAAGCTGGTTGAGGGCGAAGTTGCGCTTCCCCCAGTCGAGCCACCTCCGCGAAAGGTCGAGGCTGGTGGTCCGGGCTCTCGCTTTCGCGGCGCAAACGGAGAAGCCACAGGTGTAGGCGAAGACATTGAGCAGTTCCCATTGCCCATTCCCTATTGAAAAAGGAAGCAACGGAAAGTCCGAGGCGACGTGCCGGGTGAGGAGGCGGCGGCGGTTGTCACGCTGATCGAGGAACAGGCCGGTTGAGTAGCCCTCTGCGAAGCTCAGTTCGTAATGCAAGCCGTTTTCCTGAACCATGAAGCGTGCCGGGGCCTCACTGCCCAAGATCAGTTGAGGTGAAGCCTCAGTCCGGGCCGCGCGGTGCACCTGGCGCGTCAGGACTTTGTGGTAAACGCCGCGCGCCGAGAACACCTCCGCGAAACGTGCCAGCTCTTCCCGCTGCGCCGAGCTGAGGGCCTGCGCGCTCTGCGATAGCAGGTATTCCCCCAGGCGCTCGACGTACAAGCCCGGCCAGCCGTCACTCGCGGCGTGGATGACCCGGTAGGCATCGGTCGAGTCGGGCTCGATCAACGCCTCGCGGAGAGCCAGGCAGGGCAGGGCAGACGCGGGCTGGGCGTGACCCTCCGAAGCCTCCCCATGAACTTCAGATGCGGCATGGGAGGGACGCGTTCCACCGCGTCCCGGGCTATGAGGAATGGGGACGCGGTGGAACGCGTCCCTCCCATGTTCAGGGTGACGTAGCGCGGATTCCTTTGAGGAATTCTCGGCCTGACTCGGCGTCAGAATCCGCGGCCAGTCATTTCCGGTCGGGGCGCGAAAGGTGAGTTCTTCGCCGGAAGCCGGATGCTTCAGCATCAGCTCTGCGGCGTGCAGATAAACGCGCGGCGCCGCCGTGCCGCCGTAAAGCGTGTCCCCGAGAATCGGAAAGCCGCTCTCGGCGGCATGCACTCGAATCTGATGTGTCCGCCCCGTCAGTGGCTCGGCTCCAACCACGCGGCACCAATCACCCGTTCTGCCTTCCGTAAATCTCGTTTCCGCCGTCTCGCCGCCGCTGTGGACGGGCCGGCTCACGTATCGTTCCCCGGCCCGAACCAGTGCGCTCTTGACCGTAAACTGGCCCCGGCGGGCCGGGCGATCCGTCAGCAACAGGTATTTCTTGTGAACGCTGCGTGCGGTGAACTGTGCGGTAAGTGAGCGATTGGACAGCCGCGTCTTCGCAAACACCATCACGCCCGAAGTCTCCTTGTCGAGCCGGTGAGTGATTGCCAGCCGTGCCCACCGGGCCTCCCTATTTCGCAGCCAGTCAAAGAGTCCCTCGCCGGCGTACGGACTCGGCGCGTGCGTGTTCAGGCCGGCGGGTTTGTTCACCACCAACAGATGCTCATCCTCGAAGATCAGGCACGGGAGCATGGCGAACTGGTGCTATGAGGGTTGAAAAAGACGAACCGGAAGGGCCTGACTGGGAAATAATTCACAGAAACGCCACCTGCGCGGCTTGAGCCTATGCGCTGAAGGAAAACATCCAACATCCAACATCCAACATCGAACACCCAATGGCAGCTTTCGGGTCCAGTCATTGCATATTCGGTGCTGGATGTTGGTTGTTGGATGTTTTCGCAATCCACCGAGACGGAGCATGTGTGCAGCACTTACCAGAAGCTCCAAGCGCCCTTCCAGATCACCCAGAGCCCGAGCAGGAAGTTGGTGATGGCGTGCGCGGTCATCGCGTCGCCCAGGCGGTTGTTGCGAATCACCAGCCATTGATACGCCAGCCCGCACACAATCCCCGCCAGCCACCGGTCCGGGTGCATGAGGCCGAAGATCGCCGACGTGACTACGAACGATAGTCCGTGGAATTGGCCGAGCGGCATCGCCCGGAAATCTGTCTTCACTAACATCCGATAGAGGAAGGACCGGTAGAACACCTCTTCGAGCGGCGGCACCACGATTGACGAGCCCGCGATGCGCACCCCGACAAACAACCACGCCAGGGCCGAACCTTCGCCGAACCGCTTGTCCGGATTCCACACCGCCTCGGCTTGGCTGAGCCTCGGATACAGGCCATCCGGCCCGATCCAGATGACACAGGCGCCCACACCCACCGCCACGGCCTCCCAACTAATGTTCCAGCGCATCTCCTCCACGAATGGCCGCATTTCCCAGATCAGCCAGCCGCCCGCCAATGTCTTGAGCAGGTAAAGCCAGTAGCGTGAATCCTCGCCCAGTTGGCCTTGCAGTGCGGTGAGCAAGACGAAGATGGCGAAAGGGGCGACGCGCGCGTATTCGGGCGAGCCTTCGAACTTTCGGCGGAGGAAGTGCATTGGCGGGCAATCATTCCCGCATCCGCAACCCGCGCCAAGCCAAAAATGGGTGGCAGTGTCGCGCGCGCGCGGCCGCTAGTTTAACGGCTAAGCGGTTTCGATGTAGTCGGGGCGCGTGCCAAGGAACCGCAGAGATGCGATGGACGCAGAGAAAAGAGCAACAGTGAGGGGGCTCAAAGCGATCACCGTTCAGTGACTTGGCGTCAACTGGTCCTGACGGAGCTATCTGACGAGGACAGGGTTATGAAATCTCTTTGACGGGGCGCTGGCGCCTTACTCCGGCATGGTCAGGATATTCGTCCTGCCCGCGCCCACGAGCGTCGCGCTCTCCTGGTCAATGGCCACCACTCGCGAATCGCCTAGCTTCTCACCGACAAACAGCGTCCTGCCGTTGATCACGACTGAGGGCCGCCTGGGATTGAACACGATGGCCTGCAGCCTTAGCGGTGGCGGCTTGGGCGGCGGCGGAGCGATTGCCACCGAATTGGTGACGTCGCTATCCTGCTCTTTGGTCACGGGCAGGCTGGGCGGTGTGATTGAGGCAATTAACTCAAGAGGCTTCGCGACGCTGATAGCCGGGGCGGGCTGAGAAGATGGTTGTGGAGGCGGGCTTGGTTGGGCTGCCACGGCGGCCACCGCCGTTGAAGGCATAGCGGGTTGCGGCGCAATCATTGGCTCGGCTGGCCTGGGGGTACGAGCCCGTACCTCCCGCGGTTCTGTTGCTGTACGCTCCTGGGGCCACTGCCAGACGAAAAGGAGCGCGAGGAGCGCCACCACGGCTAGTGCCGCGGGTACGACCAAGCCAAGGCCTTGCCTGGGATGTTGTGCGGGCTCGACTGGCCGGAATTGCATTTGGGTCGAAGGCGGAGGGGGTGCTTGCCGCTGGGCCTCTTTGGCTCGCTTTAAGGCATCGTTGATTAAGCTCATGCGTTGATTTCTCCTTCTAGTTCACGGACGGCCCGGCCGACCATCCGAAAGTCAATCCGCTCGCTCTTCTGGACAAACCCGGCCAGCAGAGCCTTGTCGCACACTGCATTCACCAGGCGCGGAATGCCCTTGCTGTAATGATGGACCCGCCAGAGGGCCGGTCGGGTGAAGTAGGGCGTCCCGTTCCCGCCGGAAACATGGAGGCGGTGCTGCACGTATTGAATGACCTCGTAGCGGCTCAGCGGCGACAAGTGATAGCGGACGGTGATGCGCTGGCGCAGTTGGCGGAGGCGGTGATTGTTCAGCCGCGCCTTCAGTTCCGGCTGGCCGAACAGAATTATCTGCAGCAGCTTGCGATTGTCCGTCTCCAGGTTCGACAATAGCCGCACCTGTTCCAGCAACTCGTCGGTCAGGTCCTGCGCTTCGTCAATGATCAGAACTGTTTCCTTTCCGCGTTCGACCTGCTGCAAGAGGAATTGGTTGATGACAGCTAAGGTATCCAGCCGATCCAAACCGGCAACCGGCAGGCCGAACTCTAGCGCAATTGCTTTCACCAACTCGCTGGCGCTCAGAATCGGGTTGAGGATCAATGCGGTGGCGTAGTGATCGTCGAGTTGCTCAAGCATCGCACGGCAAAGGGTCGTCTTGCCCGCGCCCACCTCGCCGGTCATCTGGACGAAGCCCTTCCGCTCGCGAATCCCGTAGAGCAGATGATTGAATGCTTCCCGGTGTTTGGCGCTGTAAAACAGGAACCGCGGGTTCGGCGTGATGTCGAACGGCGGCTCGGTCAGGCCATAGTAATCCAGGTACACGCCCTTCTCGCAGCAAAAAGGGTGCCTCAGAGCCTTGGCGAGGGGGGATTACGCGCCCAGGTGAGCCAGTGTCTCAAATGCGGGCAGTGTATGACAGAGCTGCCACGAACTACCGGCAAGCCGGAGCGCCGGCATGTTGCCGGCTTAGGCCGTTCGGACAGTTTTAACTCGCATTATGCCATTGCTCCGGCTCTGCACGTGCGGGGTTTCCAGTCTTCGCTCCGCCACATGCCAGGGACCTGGTGGCGGAGTCGCCAATCTCTGAACGCCTGGAGCAAGCGACCGAGTTCCATCGCCGCCGCCCGCACCTCTTGTTGGTCATCGAAAAACCCGCCCGATAGGTAATCGGGGATGGCGTCATCATCCTTGCGCACGTAGGCCAGCACCCGCAAAAGGCGCTCGCGATCCGACGCGGAGGCTTCGCTGAAAGAACTCCTCATGGAGGCCAGCAGCAGTGCGAAGAACAGGCGGCTGTTGCGCTCCACGTAGCGTTCGATGAGATTGCCCTTAGCCAACTTGGTCAGCTTGGCTTCAAAGTCCGCTGGCAGCCTGCCTGTGGCCAGGGCGGTGCGCAGCTCTTGTACGTCATTCGCCGTGACTAGGTACCCGAGCCCCGATCGCACCAGCGGCGGCTGTGCCCCGACCCGGACCTGATGGGTAGCGCGATCCTCTAAAACATCGGTCCTGTAGCTTCTCATGGTGAGACTACTCTAGCCCGTGAAGCCGCCTCTGCGGATTACAATTTACCGCGGGGTTTATCATCGGCGCCCTCGCCATAGACTAGTATCACCGCAGCGAAGCCGGGTCGTTCATCGCGCCTTCTATCGCCTTGCTCCATTTCGGCGCTCTGCCAGGTTCGGTAACGAGCAACAAGCTGAAAGCCTGGTCCGGGCTCACATTGACTTCCAGGCCGGCCTCGGATTTCCCCGCCGGGGCGGTCTCGTAAGTGCGCCATTCGCCATCGTGGAAGTCTCCGGTCAGCACAGTGGCCTTGCGCCATTCGCGCTCAGTCGAGATGCGGACGGACCCCGGGCGCAGTGGCATCAGCAGCAGTGCCCGCGAGCGGCGAATGTCCTGCCGATCGAGGGAAAGCACGATACCGCCAGTCTCGTCCTCCACAACAGTCTTATCGCCGAGCTTGCAGGCACCCTGGGCTTCGACTGCGCGGAGAGCACCGCGACCGTCAAACCAGAGCAACCCCGGGCGCTTGGATGCCACAGACAGGGTAACCGGTGGCTGGCAGTCACCGAGGGTCACTCTTCTCGCCGCCTGGGTTCCGTCGGTGTTGAACAAGTCATAGACCTGTCCGCCATCCTGCATTGGCACCCGGAAGGAGTGAACCAGCGGATCGTCGGGCTGTAGGCTGATGGGGCGAACACCCGCCTTTCCCAGGACGCTGCGATAGAGCGCGAGATCGCTTTCGCGGCGCGCCGTGACGCCGTGAAGCTCGATCGGGTCCGAGGTGAAAATGACGGCGCCCCGGCCGACGCGGCTCTCGACCACCAACGCCGAACCGTCCTCGGCGCGGCGCAGCACTTTGGCGGTTGCCACGCTGGTTGCTGTCGAGGCTGCAGGTTCGACTTTGATGCACGGCTGGTCGGCGGAGTTGGTGGCGCTCACGCAGATGTTCGGGTAGTTCTCGGCGAGGAACCGGACGCCACACAACTCCTCCAACCGATTGGTGCGCGTGCGTCGGTGGAACTCGTCATAGGAGACGTCGCCGGACAGGTAAAGCACGCCGCCCCGGCGGACCCAGTCACAGACTTTGGTGAACGTTTCATCCGTTGGGCAGAAGGGCAGGGGATAGAAGATGGCTTTGGCCGGCACGGGGATGGCGAGTCCGTCTTCGTTCAGTGTGCCGAGGTTGTCAACGTGGCTGCCGAGCGCGAGGTCGAAGCTCTTCAGTATTCCTTCAATCACCTGCCATTTGCCGCCGCCCATGCGATGGCTGTCAGCCGTCAGCACATAGACCTCTGGCTCGCGATAGACCGGGGCGAAGTGGCGGAAGAGCAGGCTCTGGTTGCGGTGCACATAGGCAATGTCTTTGGGCACTTCATCGCACGGATAGACCATGCCCCAGGGGAACACGCGATGCGCGCTGTCTTTCCAGCACCAGTTGTGAATTCGGGAGGCACCCAAGCCGAGCGAGTAGTGGGCGATAGCGAGAAAGAGTGAAGTGGCCTCGTCGGGGGTGCGGGCGATGTGGTAGCCGTAATCCTGACCATCACCCCACGCGGGATGTGTCTTCACGCCATACTCGCCGGGGCCGACCGATTTGCCGCGTGCGCGCTGGTCGTTGTACTTGCAGATTGCGGGGAAGCGGGCAATGTCAGCGCCCCGCTTGTCAAAGTAGCCGAAGTTGCACAAATCCAGCCCGTCCATGCCCGCGAGAATGTCCACGCCCTGGTGCGGCAGTTGATAGAATTCCGAGGACGTGGGATGCTGGGAATCGAATTCCCGGATGCCGCGAATCAGGGCCTCGCTCCAGCGGCGAATGAGCGCCGCGCGAAAGCGGTTCAGGTCGGAGACCTGCCTGTCTTCCCAGGAGCGCCCCCAATCGTTGAAATCTTCGGCGGGGATGCGACCGAGCGGCTGGACAGGCGCCGGATCTCCCCAGGCCGCCCGCAGGCGCTCGTCGCTGCCATAACGCTGCTGGAGGAACTGATTGAGTTGCGGGGTGACGGCAGCGCTCACCTCGCAGCGCAGGTCGCCGTTCAGGTAGTAAATCAGCCCGGGCACCTGCGCGTAGCGTTGGGCAAAGTCACGGCACCAGGCGGCCTGCTGCTCCAGTTCGGCATCGCCGGTGGCTACGTTATAACCGACGAGCAGGCCGGCGAAATACGTCTGCTGGTATTCTTGGGCGAGCTGCACGATGCCATCCACCTTGCGGAGCACTTCCTGGCGTTGTTTCGGTGCGGGGATGCCAAACTGGAGGTTCTCGTAAATCTGCACGCCCAAGTCGCGCCGCGCCCGCATGTCACGCAGCCACTGCAAGGGCGTTTCTCGGCGCGTCGTAAACGTGTAGGCCCAGTCATCCGTGCCGAACAGAAACGTTGGCCGTGTGCCGAGCCGCAGGTAGTTGTCGCGGAAGTTGAGGGCCGGGCCTTTGGCGATGACCTTTTCGCTCCAGACGAGGAAGGCGCTCTCGATGCGATCAATCTCCTGATCGCCCTCCCACAATCGCCCAAGGAGATAGTAGAAATCTGCGCGGAAGGCGCCGGGCTTCCATTCGAGGGTAATCGGCTGTGCCTTGCCAGCGGGAACCATCACCGAAATGGTCAGCTCAGCATGTGGTCTTCCCGTTGGTTCGGCGTCCAGTTGAGGCGGTTCGCCTGCGTAGATGCTCACCGTGAGCCGCACATTTCGGTTTCGCCTTCCGCCGTTGAACACGTCCGCGAGCAATTTGACACTTTCGCCCTGCCGATAGGTGCCCAGCTCGCTCACTAACGAGGTCAGGTAAGTATCCGTGCCTAGCGAGCGCATGATGTCCACGAATGCCCTGGCCATGCCCGGCTCAGACTCGGCGAACAAGTCCCGGTTGGTGACGCCGAAGAAAGACCAACTTGAGCCCGCATACGTGCCGGCGGAATGACGCAGCATCGCGCCTATCGCTCCGCGCAGCCTGCCATAGCGGTCGTGGCCATTGACCAGGGGAATCCAGCGCGCGTCATCGTAGCCCGTGACCCCCGCCGCTGCCCAGCCTTCGAGTGGCCCTTTGTTGATAGAAAGGTCGCTTCGAATCACGGCCTGGTGGGGCGCGGCGTGCGCCGAAGCCACGCGTTGGAGGCGATAATCAGCGTCGAAGACACCAAGCTGTGTTGGTGCGACCTCCAAGCCGTCTGCCGGCTGGCCGTGGCGAGTGTTCAGGCGCTCAGGTTGCGGGACGCGGAAGTTGAGCTTGGCCTGCAAAGCGCGCTGGCCCGAATGGCGGGTTTCGCTCTGCACAAGGCAGAAGCGGGCATCCGAGCGCCACCAGTGGTTCGTTGCCCTCGTGTCAGGCTTAGACTCCTCCTCCAATCCGGCGGCCAGGATCGGCCGACCCTCCCGGTCGTCAAGCCGGACATCATCGAACCACGCAGTCCCGCTGCACCGATACAGCCCGGCCTGGAAGTCCACCCTGACCGTATTCGGGCGGACGTCGAACTGGTGGCTGAATTGCTCCCAGTCGTGTGTGCCCTTGACCTTGGCGAAGTCTGTCCACTGCACGATGGAGCCGTCGGCAGCGAATTGGTACACGGCGAAGTAGGCCATGCCGGGGCCTGTGACGTTGGCCGCCTTGAGAAAACCCGAGAAGGTCAGCCGCCCTTTGCCGCGCAACTCCGCTGCGGAGATTTCGTAATGCCAAACAACGTGCCCGCTCTCCGGCGGAGGCGGCGGAGCGGGCGGCTGCCATCCGTCCGCCGTGCGCTCGAGCAGGTTATCGAAGGCATAGCCGCCCGTTGAAAAGAACTTCCCGCCGTCACGCAGGAACTTGCGGAAGTTATCAGCAGCCCTGACCGGGAAGCTGGCGCCGTAAGGCAGTACAAGGACGTCGAACTGCTCGCGGGCGAGAGATCGGGCGTCCGCCAGTTGCGCGCCATTCAGGAAGGCAGTGGTGAACGCCGGGGCCTCTAGCAGGCGCGCCAGGTAATCGGGTGAGGCGGCAGCGCCGCTCGCTGGGATGTCGTCTTTGTATATGGCGACTCTTACAACCTCTGCAGCGCCCTCACGGTGTGGCACGGACACTTCTTGCGTTGCGCCGTGACCGGTCCACGAAGCTATGCAACAAACGATTATAAGGCAAAGGGCGCACCTTGACCTGGAAGGAAATAGGGCATTCACAGGGTAATAGCGGTCGGAACGAAACGGCTCATGCTCTTGCTACCGGAAGAAGACCTCCAGTCTCAGCGCCTCCCCTGCCGATTTCAAGCGCACGATGCTGGCGGTTTTGTCAAAGTCCGAATGCGGCTTACCGTTCACGTGGACCGAGCGGATCGGGCTGCCTTCGGGGTTTCGCAAGCGTAGCACAATCCGTTTCGGAGCTTGGCGCACGGGCGGAAGGATGCTCGCTCGGATATAACCCTCCGCCAGATGCGATTCGATCTGGTAGCTGACCGGGCCGAAGCGAGTCGGGGCGTTGCTGATGCTCAGGATCTGGCCTTCCCTGAGCCAGTTGCTGGTGGTGAAAGGCGCGAGCCAAAGCTGGTCGCCGCGTTCCGTCACGAGCATGGTGCGTGTTTGGTGGAGGAAATAGCCTGTCTCGTGCGTCTTGTCCCAGGCGCCGGAATGGTGAAAATGCTCCCAGAACGTCAGCACCTCCGGGTTCAGCATCGCGGCGAGGGTGTTGAAGTAGGAGCGGACAAAGGGCTTCACGTCATCGCGCAAAGCGTACACCTCGCAGTTGCGCGTGTAGTAGGGCTGCACCTTGGAGAAACCACCCAGGTTGAACCAGTCCTGCTCGTTCGCCGTGGCCGGGTAGTCGAACCAGCCGTCGGCGAGGAATTGCACGTCTTCCATGTGCTCCAGCATACGTTCGACTTCGCGGTCGCGCGGGTCGAACACACCCGTGGGAACGAGTTGGTGTGCACCGATTTCGACATCGTAACACCAGCTTCGACCGGCGTCCTGGCCGGGGAAGAAGTCGGCAAGCTTGCCCGGGCTGTGCACCTGCGAAGGGTAGTGGGGAATCCAGGTGCCGTTGCGCAACGGCAGGGCAGGGGCCTGGGCTTGGGTCCAGCGATAGGCATGGAGGATATTCGTGCGGAGGTCGGCTGCGTGGCTAAGCGCGAGGCGCGAGGTGAGGAGCGCGTGGTCTTCAGTCAGAGCTTCCTTACGTCGGCTGCCACGCGAAGAGGACAGATCGGACAAGGCGGTGCCTACTTCGCGGAGCGCCGCGTAGTAGTAGGCGTTCATGGCGTAGTGGTAGGCGAAGGAATTCCAATCCGCCAGGACGCCGGGCGGCATGAGGCCGTATTCCGGAGCACGGCTGTCCAGAGACGCCGTCCGCTCTGTCTTCTCCGCCTGACGGCCTATCCACTCGGCCACGCGCTCGATCGCGGGTGCGGCTTGACGCAGCCAATTCGTGTCCCGGCTGAGCTGATAGTGCTCACCCAGTGTCCAAAGGTGCCAGGCGGTCCCGAATGTTGTGTAGCCGGTGGTGAGGAAACCGTTGGTGTTGTAGCGGTGGATAAAGAAGTCCAGCCCGCGCTGAGCGAACTCGCCGTGCCCCATGAAGTCCATGCCGCGGATTACTGAGTGCGCCTCGCTTTCGAGCGGGCCGTAACTCATGGCCGCAATCCAGGGCGCCACGCGTGCCCCGTCGGCTTCGTTGCGTGCGGCGATGAGGCAGCGCACCTGTGAGGAGCGAATCACATCGTTGAGCAGCGGGTCAGGCGTCTGCACTTGCATGGCGGATGCGAGCACTGCTTTCCAGTAGGCCTCGGTCTCCGCCCGAAGCCGGGCAGGTGTGGAAAGCGCGGACAGGTCAGTGCGTTGAGCTGGCATCAGCACCGCAAAAGAAGCGGAGCCGTGGGCAGGCAATGCCCCTTTTAGCGTCAATTCGCTGCCGTTCACCGAGGCGTTGAGCGGTGACGCAGTATCTGTAGCAGCCAAGGCCAATGGGCCCGTTTCATCCGCAACGCCGTAGCCGCCCGGGCAACGCGCGAGGCTCGCGGCTTTCTTCTGCCGGCTATCTGCTGCGAAACTAAGCGCAAGCGCGGCCTCAGCCGGCGCGGCGAGGGTGTTGGTGATGGTGAACTCAGCGACGCAGATGGAACGGCGGTTGAGCCGTGCGGGATCGTTTCCCTCACCGTCGGACGGCGCGACAAACGTGCGCTGGTGGTAGTGGACGCCCCGGTTCTCGACGGTGATCACCGGGATCGGCAGCCAGCCTCCATCCAGGCGGCGAGTGAGCGTGACTGGTTGTCCATCGCCAAACTGCGGACGAATTGCGCCTGCAGTCGCAAACCAGTCGTCAGTGAAGTTTGTTGTCGCTTGAAAGCGCAGTGTGCCATCGCGCTCAACGACGAATTTGCTATTGTCGCAGGCCAGCGAGAGCATCACCGGCCCTTCCTGTTGGGCGCTGTGATGCGTTCGGGCCATCGCCTGCGCCAACGTCTGGTCCGGCAGTTCCCTTACCTGCTGGAGGATGGTCTTGCGCCCGGCGATCTTCTTCTTATACGCAGCGAGCGTAATCGGCACCGGATCACGCGTGATGAATACGCCATAATCAGGCAGATAAACACACTCATTGCTCAACACGTCCTCGACGGCCACGCCGAAGGAGCCGGCGGGCACGCGAAACTGCAGCACCGTGGGGTCGGACTTGAACGTTGATGGGCGGCTCCACCGCACCGTCAGGTCAAGAGGGGAAGTGAGATCCCAGCTCAACGCATCAAGTCTCCGACCAAGTTCTCCGCGCACATCCCTGGCACTTGAGTGTAATTCGCCATTACAGATCGCGACCTCGCCGCGCGTGCTCTTGGCCGGCCGTTCGGCTTCGACGATCAGCTTCACGGTCTGCCAACGCGAACGCGTGAAGGCCGACAAGCTGCGCACCACGGTCTGCCTGTTGCCGGGAAGAACCCAGCGGACCTTCTGCATCTGCACCACGCCGGCTTTAGGAGACAGGCGGAAGACCAGGCGGTTGCCGGTGGCCTCGACCTCGCCCACAAGTGGCTTCCAATTGCCCTGCCACGCTGATTCGCCGAACCAGCCCTGGACCTGGACGGCATTGGTTTCAGGGAGGCGCACGCCAGAGCGGAACTCCAGGGCTACTTCTCTGAGCGCGCGG